>Ga0247727_10009814_pt1 | contig 17156 bp, 16 predicted proteins | sample WisWelCaveWW1625_FD_202498 | JGI IMG/M metagenome (GOLD analysis project Ga0247727, IMG submission 202498) | Biofilm microbial communities from Wishing Well Cave, Virginia, United States - WW16-25 | ecosystem: Environmental > Aquatic > Deep subsurface > Groundwater > Cave microbial mat | place...
CGACCGGCTGACCGCGATCGAGATAGACCGGGACCTGGCGGCGAAGCTTTCTCGGGAATTTCCTTCCCAGAAACTTTCCGTCGTTATCGCAGACGCCCTTGAACACGACTTTTCTGTTTTCCCTCCTGGCCTTCGCGTCGTCGGCAACCTTCCCTACAACATCTCCACGCCGCTGCTGTTTCACCTCGCGCGCTACGCCGACCGCGTGCGCGACATGCATTTCATGCTGCAGCGCGAAGTCGTCGAGCGCATGGTGGCCCGGCCTTCGACGCCGGAGTACGGGCGCCTCTCGGTGATGCTGCAGGTCCGCTTCTCGATGAAGAAGCTCTTCAACGTCGCCCCCGGCGCCTTCCGCCCGCCGCCGAAGGTGGAATCGGCGCTGGTGCGCCTGGTGCCGCTGCAGGAAAAACTCCAGTGCGATCCGGCGCTGTTCGAGAAAGTCGTGCGCGAAGCCTTCAGCGCGCGGCGCAAGACCCTGCGCAACGCGCTGCCCCTTGCGCCGCAGGACTACGAGGAACTCGGCATCGACCCGAAGCTCAGGCCGGAGAACCTGCCGCCGGCCGACTACGTCCGAATTGCGCGCTACGCGTCGCCTCCCGATCCCTAGCCTGCTGCTGGTTCTGATCCGAAGCTTATTGCGTGCCCTATAATCCACCTCTGGATGCCAGCTAGAAGGAAGTTGGCGATGGCGGAACTCTCCAAACTCGGACGCTACGAACTGCGCCGCATCCTCGGCAGGGGGGCGATGGGCGTGGTCTACGAGGGCTTCGATCCGACGCTCGGCCGGCGCGTGGCGGTGAAGACGATCCTGAAGGGCGCCACGCTGGATGAGGAGACCGAGCGCGCCTACTCCGCGCGCTTCGTCAAGGAAGCGAAGGCGGTGGGGCGTCTCAACCACCCCAACATCGTGCAGGTGCACGACTTCGGCGAGGAGAACGAGATCGCCTACCTGGTGATGGAGTTCATCCAGGGGCGCGAGCTGCGCAGTTTTTTCGTCGCCCGCGAGCGGTTCGAGCCGGCCGAGAGCGTGCGCATCATGGGCGAACTGCTCGATGCGCTCGAATTCGCGCACGAGGCGGGCGTGGTGCACCGCGATGTCAAGCCCGCCAACGTGATGCTCGATGCCCAGCGCCGCGTGAAACTCGCGGACTTCGGTGTCGCGCGCGTGCTGGACGGCGCCGAGCAGTCCATGGCCGGCACCATGGTCGGCACGCCCGCCTTCATGTCGCCCGAGCAGATCTCGGGCGGCAAGGTCGACCGGCGCACCGACGTCTTTTCGGCCGGCACGATCCTCTACCAGCTGCTCACCGGCGAACAGCCGTTCACGGGCGATGGCGCCTGGACGGTGGCCAAGAAGATCATGCAGGACGATCCGGCGCGGCCTTCAAGCATCGTGACCAACCTGCCGCTGGCTTTCGACGAGGTCGTCAGCCGGGCGCTCGCCAAGACCCCGGCGCAGCGCTTCGCCAGCGCGCGCGATTTCGCCAGCGCCCTGCGCGGCACGCTGCCCGGCACGCAGCCGGCGGCGACGAACCCGGGCACGGTGACGCCGAAGCAGAGACCCGCGGCGGCGGCGCAGGCGAGCGAGACGGAGATCGAATTCTGGCGCGCACTGCAGAACAGCAACGATGCGGAGGAATTCAGCGCCTACCTGGAGGCGTTCCCCGGGGGCACCTACGCCCAGCTCGCGCGCCTGAAGATGGCCAAGCTGAGGGGTTCGCCGGCGCAGGACGCGCAGGCGACGCTGCGCCTGGCCGCCGAGGACAAGGGGCGCCTCGAGGCCGAGGAACAGGCGAAGCGCAAGGCGGCGGAAGAAAAGGCGCGCCATGAGGCCGATGCAAAGGCGAGGCGCGAGGCCGAGGAGCGGGCGCGCCGGGAAGCCGAGGAGCAGGCGAAGCGCAAGGCGGCGGAGGAAAAAGCCAGGCGCGAGGCAGACGAGAGAGCGAAACAGGAAGCGCTGGAGAAGGCGCGCCAGGAAGCCGCGGCGAAAGCGAAACGCGAGTCCGAGCAGCGGGCGCGTGTCGAGGCCGAGGTAAAAGCGCGGCGCGAGGCTGCGGAAAAGGCGAAGCGCGAAGCCGAGGAGAAGATCCGCCAGGCTCAGGCGCTGGCCAAGCTGAAGCAGCAGGAAGAAGCGGCGGCGCGCGCCCGGTCTGCGCCGGACGAAGACGCCACCGTCTCGATCGGCAGCGCGAGGACCGCCGGGCCGCCGCCGCTGCCCGCGGAACAGAAAAAATTCCCGGTGCTGCCGGTGGCCGCCGCCGTGGTCGTGGTAATTGCCGCCGGCATCGGCGCGGTCCTGTTCCTCGGGCGGACGAAGGCGCCCGATCCGGTTGCGCAGGTGCCCGCGTCGGCGGTGCCGCCGAAAGCCGAGGTCAGCGCCGCCGACATCGACAAAATCCGCAAGGAGACCGAGGAGCGAGTCCGGCGCGAGTACGCCGACAAGTCGGCAGCCGTGCAGGCGGCGGCGGTGAAGGCGGCTGCGGACAAGGCGGTGCAGGAGAAACAACTCGCGATGAAAGCGGCGGCGGAGAAGGCTTCGGCCGAGAAGGCGGCCAGGGCGAAGCTTGCGGCGGAGAAGGCCGCAGCCGAGAAGGCGATGGCGGCCAGGATCGCCGCAGAGAGATCAACCGCTGATCGCGCGGCTGCCGAGAAAGCTGCGGCGGAAAAAGCGGCAGCAGAGAGGGCGGCAGCCGAGAAAGCCGCGGGGGAAAAAGCAGCGGCGGAAAAAGTGATAGCGGAAAAGGCTGCTGCCGCGAAGGCAGCGGTCGCGCTGGCCGCGCCAGCGGCGCAAGGCGCGCCGGCCAGCAGCGCCGATGCGCTGCTCAAACAGGCGACCGCGCTCGAAGGCGAAGGAAAGATGGCGGATGCGGTGCGCCTGTATATCCAGGCAGCGCGGGCCGGGAGTGGGCAGGCGGCGAAAAAGCTAGGCGACATCTACAACAGCGGAGCCCCCGGCGTATCGCCGGATAGTGCGGAATCGGTAAAATGGTACAACCTGGCACGCGCGCGCGGTGTACAGGTCGGCCCGGCCGGCCGACGTTGAATAATGCTTGAGGTCCGGTATCGCCTCGCTTTCCCGGACACTACTGTGAGGAAGTCCATGCATCTTTGCGCGCTTCGACCGCTGGTAGCAACCGCTGCTCTTCTCCTTGCTTGCTCCGCCTTCGGCGCCGACGAAACCGGCGCGGCAGTGGCTAAACCTGAAGTGAAAGTGGGTGACCGCTGGACCTATCGCAGAACCGACAACTTGACAAACGCGGCAAGTTTCACATACGAGAATCGCGTCGAGTCCACGGGGCCAGACGAGATCCTCGTTGTTTCCAAGCGACGCGATAGAGCGGGTGAAATCGATAACTTCTTCACGTCTGAGTGGAACGCCATGGCGTTAGGAGAATTGACGTTGATTCCACGCACGAGCTTTTTCAGATTCCCGCTTAAGGTTGGCCCCAGCTACGAGACCGCATATGAAACAGCCCGGAAGGGTTCACAAGCTCGCAGCAAGGTTGAGGTGACATTCAAGGTGGTGGGTTGGGAAGAAATTACAGTTCCTGCGGGCAAGTTCCGGGCGCTGAAAATAGAGGGAAGAGGATCCTTTCTTCGGCTCGATCAAAGGGGTGGAGGTTGGAACAAGTTCGATTTCTGGTACGTACCGGAAGTCAAACGATGGGTGAAATACACTTACCAGGACGGCACGCGAGGACCAACTTCGCCTGACACCACATTTGGGGATGAATTGCTGGAATTCAGCGTCCAGTGACGAACGCGTTTAGCGCCTACTTGCGCTCGATGAATTCGATCTTGTAGCCGTCGGGATCCTGCACGAAGGCGATCACGGTGGTGCCGCCCTTGACCGGCCCCGCGGCGCGGGTCACGGTGCCGCCCTTGGCGCGCACCGCTTCACAGGCCTTGCCCACGTCGGGAAATTCGATCGCTATATGGCCGAAGCCGGCGCCGAGGTCGTAGCTGTCCACGCCGTAGTTGTAGGTCAGCTCCAGCACCGCGTTCTTGTCTTCGGTATCGTAGCCGACGAAGGCGAGCGAATATTTCTGGTCGGGCCGGTCGGTGGTGCGCAGCAGCTTCATGCCGAGCACCTCGGTGTAGAACTTGATCGAGCGCTCCAGGTTGCCGACGCGAAGCATGGTGTGCAGGATTCGCATGTGTGCTTACCTCAGATTCTCGGGATGCTGGCCGCGTCGCGCTCGATGCGCTCGCGTGCCTCGCGCCAGTGAGGATACAGCCATTCGACCAGCGCCCAGTAGCGTTCCGAGTGGTTGAGCTCGACCAGGTGGGCGATTTCGTGCGCCACCACGTAGTCGGCGAGCTCGGGGTCGAGGTGCACCAGGCGCCATGCAAGGCGGATGCGGCCGCTCGCCATGCACACGCCCCACTGTGTACGCGCGTTCGATAGCGCGAAGGGCGGCGGCGGCAGGCTGACGCGCGCGGCGTAGTGCGCGACGCGCGGCGTCAAGGCGTCCAGGGCCCGGGCCTTCAGCCAGCGCTGCAGCAGCGCGCGCACCGCGCCCCGGCGCTCAGGCTCGGGGATGCCGATATACAGGTCAGCGCCGACCAGGTTTACCGCGCGCTTTGCCTGGGATACCACGAGTATCACCTCGCGCCCGTGCAAGGGCAGCGCTTCGCCCGTTTCACCGAAGATGGTGCGCGGCCTGCCGGCGGCCTCGCGCTGATCCAGCTTGTCAAGGATCCAGCGCGCTTTCTCCTGCAGGAAGCCCTCGATCTCGCGCCAGGGTGCGCGCAGCGGCGCCGCCACCGACAGGCCGTGCTCGCTCACCTTGATGCCGATGGTGCGCCGGCGCCGGCGCCGGAAGCGGTATTCGACCGCGCGGCCACCGAGCAGCGCGCGCCGCGTGAGCGCCGCCTCCGGGTGCGCCGGCTCGTCGAACAGCGTCAGTTGTCCAGGGTCTTCTGCTGCGTCTCGATCCACTCTTCCGCCATCGCGTTGATCGCTTCCGGGTCGCGCCCGCTGCTCTCGATCGGCGGCCCGATCCGCACCGTCACCTTGCCCGGGAATTTCAGGAACGAATTGCGCGGCCAGACCCGCCCCGCATTGTGCGCCACCGGCACCACGGGGGCGCCGGCATGCGCGGCCAGCCAGGCGCCGCCTACCTGGTACTTGCGCTTGCCGCCGGGGGACACCCGCGTACCCTCGGGAAACACCACCACCCAGAAACCCTGCTCCAGCCGCACCTTGCCGCGGCGCGCGATCTGCCGCAGCGCCGCCATGCCGCGCCCGCGGTCGATCGCGATCGGGCTCATCAGCGCGAGGCCCCAACCGAAAAAGGGCAGCCACAGCAACTCGCGCTTGAGCACGTGCACCTGCGGCGGAAAGATCTGCTGGAAAGCAAGCGTTTCCCAGGCCGATTGGTGCTTGGACAGGATCACCGAAGGGCGCGACGGCAGGTGCTCGCGCCCCTCGACGCTCCAGCTGATGCCGCACAGGCCGCGCAGGCACCAGAGCATCAGCCGCGACCAGCCCGAGATGACGCGGTAGCGCAGCATGCGCGGCAGCGGCGCGCTGGCGAGCGCTAGCAGCGCGTAGGGCGGGGTGAAGATGAGCAGCGCCAGCCCAAAAAGGGCCGAGCGAACAATGGTCATCGCGGCGTCACGGCGCGAGCCGCGCGGCGATGGTGGCAAGGTCGGCGGCGACCTCGGTGCCCGCAGGCAGGCCGCCTGCGTCGCGCGTCTTCTTTCCCTTGCCGGTGAGCACGAGGTGGGGTTTCGCGCCGGCGGCGACGGCCGCCTCGAGGTCGCGCAGCGAATCGCCGATCATCGGCACGCCGGCGAGCTCCACGCCCATGCGCGCGCCGATCTCGCGCAGCAGGCCCGGTTTGGGCTTGCGGCACTCGCAACTGGCATCGGCCGCGTGCGGGCAAAAGAAGATCGCGTCGATCCGCCCGCCGGCCTGGTTCACCGCGCGATGCATCTCCGTATGGATCGCATTCAGGGTCGCCATATCGAACAGGCCGCGCGCGATGCCCGACTGGTTGGTCGCCACCACGATGCGCCAGCCGCCTTGCGTCAGGCGCGCGATCGCCTCCAGGCTGCCGTGGATCGGCTGCCATTCGGCCGGCGACTTGATGTGCTGGTCGCTGTCCTGGTTGATGGTGCCGTCGCGGTCGAGGATCACCAGTTTCATGCGACGAGTTTCGAGATATCTGCGAACCGATTCATCGCTTTTCGCATATCTGTGAGCAACGCGAGGCGATTCTCGCGAAGCTTTTTATCGTCGACCATAACCATTACGGCATCGAAAAACAAATCTACGGGCGTCTTCAACGAGGCAAAGGTCTTCAAATAGCCAGCAAAGTCTCCTGCATCGAACAGCGGCTTGGCCTTCCGGAAAGCTGCTTGCAAGCACTCATAGAGGCAAATCTCAGCAGTTTCCTTGAGTGCTGATTTGTCTGCATTAACAAATGACTCGCCCTTGCTTCCCGCCTGTCGCAGTATGTTGGCGATCCGTTTGTTTGCTGCGGCAAGACTCGCGGCTTCGGGTAGCGCGGCAAATGCCCGAACGGCTTCGAGCTGTTTGGGTATAAGACTAATCGCTACGGGATTCAAGCTGAGGACTGCTTCGACCTCGTTTGCGGTATAGCCACGCTCTTGAAAATAGCTGCGCATCCGTTCCGTAAAGAATATTTCAACATCTGTTTGTGCTTTGTTCTTGAACGGTTCGAAAGCCGCGTTTACGAGATCAAATAGCGATAGCGGTAGATCGTTTTCAATTACGATTCTGACGACTCCGAGCGCCGCCCGGCGCAGGCCGAAGGGGTCCTTGTCGCCGGTCGATTGCTGGCCGATGCTGAACAGGCCGGCGATCGCATCGAGCTTGTCGGCGAGCGCGACCGCGCAGGCGACCGGTCCCTCGGGAAGGAGGTCGCCGGCGAAACGCGGGCGGTAATGCGTTTCGATCGCGTCCGCGACCGCGGCAGCTTCCTTGTCGTGCAGCGCGTAGTAACGCCCCATGATGCCTTGCAGCTCCGGAAACTCGCCGACCATGCCGGTCAGCAGGTCCGCCTTGGCGAGCTCGGCCGCGCGTTCCGCCTGCAACGCGTCGGCCTTTAGCACGCGCGCGATCTTTCCCGCGAGCAGCTTGATGCGCTGCACGCGGTCGAGCTGGCTGCCGAGCTTGTTGTGATAGACGACCTTGGCGAGCAGCGGGATGCGCTTCTCCAACCGCTGTTTGCGGTCCTGGTCGTAGAAGAAGCGCGCGTCTTCCAGCCGCGGCCGCACCACGCGCTGGTTGCCGTCGACGATGGGGCGCGGGTCGGCGACCTGCATGTTGGACACGATCAGGAATTTCCCGGTCAGCTTCCCCGCGGCGTCAAAGAGCGGAAAGTACTTCTGGTTCTGCCGCATGGTGAGGATCAGGCACTCCTGCGGAACCTCAAGGAATACTTTGTCGAACTCGCCGACGTAAACGCTCGGGTGCTCGACCAGCGCGGTGACCTCGTCCAGCAGGACCTGGTACTCGCCCAGGCCCGCTTGCTGTTCTGTTGCTTTTTCTATCAGAAGATTTTCGATCTGGCCGCGGCGCAGGGAGAAGTTCGCAACGACTTTGCCGTCGTCGTTCAGCTTCGCCTCGTACTCGTCCGCACTGCCTAGCGTGATTTCGCTCTTGCCCATGAAGCGGTGGCCGCGAGTTCGATTGCTCGATTCGAGTCCGAGGACCTTTCCCGGAACGACGCGCGAACCATGCAGCATTACAAGTCCGTGCACTGGACGCACAAACTGCGCGTCGCCCGAACCCCAGCGCATCACCTTCGGCATCGGCAATGCTTGCAGCGCCGCCGCAACCTTGCCGGCGAGACTGTCCGCGAGCGCTTGGCCGCTCGCCTTCACATGCGCAATGTAGATCTCGCCCTTCGGCCCCTGCCGCTTCTTCAGCGCGTCGACCGGCAAGCCGTTCTTCTTCGCGAAACCCGCGACGGCCAGGGCGGCAGCAGTGACCGGCGGGCCTTGCACATCGCGCTCTGAATCAGGAGAGCGGTCTTTTGCCTTGGTTATCAGGATGGCCAGGCGGCGCGGCGTGGCCAGGGCGCTTAGCGCGCTCCCGTCCACCAGGAAGCGGTCCTTGTTCAAGTCAAAAAAGAGCTTGGCGGCAAAAACCTCCGACAATTCCTTGAGCGATTTCGGCGGCAGTTCTTCGGTCAGCAGTTCGACCAGCAGCGTCGCTTCCATCTACGACGCCTTGACCATCGGGAAACCGAGCCGTTCGCGCGCTTCGTAGTAGGCCTGGGCAACCGCGCGGGCGAGGGCGCGCACGCGGCCGATGTAGGCGGCGCGCTCGGTGACCGAGATCGCGCCGCGCGCATCGAGCAGGTTGAAAGTGTGCGAGCTCTTCAGCACCATTTCGTAAGCCGGCAGCACGCATTGCGCTTCGATCAAGCGCTTTGCTTCCGATTCGAAATCTCCAAAATGGCGGTATAGCATCTCGGTGTTCGACAATTCAAAGTTATAGCGCGACTGTTCTCTCTCGTTTTGCAGGTAGACATCGCCGTAGCTCACGCCCTTGGTCCAGACCAGGTCGTAAACTGATTCCTTGTCCTGCAGTACCATTGCCAGGCGCTCCAGTCCGTAGGTAATTTCACCAAGCACCGGCTTGCAGTCGATTCCGCCGACGAGCTGGAAGTAGGTGAATTGCGTAATCTCCATTCCGTCGAGCCATACCTCCCAGCCTAAGCCCGAGGCATTGAGAGTGGGGGATTCCCAATCGTCCTCGACGAAACGAATGTCATGCTGCTGCAGATCTATTCCTAAATTCTTTAAAGACTCCAAATACACGTCCTGAATATCCGGGGGCGACGGCTTGAGCGCCACTTGGTACTGGTAGTAGTGCTGGAGGCGGTTCGGGTTGTCGCCGTAGCGCCCGTCCTTGGGCCGGCGCGAGGGCTGCACGTAGGCCGCCTGCCAGGGCTCGGGACCGATGGCGCGCAGAAAGGTCGCGGTGTGGAACGTGCCGGCGCCCATCTCCATGTCGTAGGGCTGCAATAGGGCGCAGCCGCGACGGTCCCAGAAGTCGTTGAGGCGGAGGATGAGTTGCTGGAAAGTGAGCATCGCGCGCGGGAATTCTAGCGGCTGCGCGCGCGGCGCGCGAAGAAAAACAGCAGCAGCAGGCACAGAGCGAGCGCCGGGCCGTCGGCGAACGCGACATAGGGCGTTGCGCCGTGTCGGCCCTGCGCCGCGATCTCGAGCCGTCCCTCGGCGAACTGCGGCAGCTGCTTTAGCACCTTGCCGTCGGCCGCGATCGCGGCGGTGATCCCGGTATTGGTCGCGGTGAGGTGCATGCGGCCGGTTTCCAGCGCGCGCAACCGCGCGATCTGCAGGTGCTGCCCCGGGGCCAGCGAATCGCCGAACCAGGCGACGTTCGAGACGTTCACGAGCAGCGTCGCCGCGGGTAGCTGGCGCAGGATCTCCGTGCCGTACGCGTCCTCGTAGCAAATGTTGACTGCGACGCGCTCGCCGGCGACCGCCATCGGCTGCTGTGCGGTGCCGCCACGCGAGAAATCCGAGAGCGGAATCTGCAGCACGCCGAGGATCCAGCCGAAGCCCGGTGGCACGAATTCGCCGAAGGGCACCAGGTGCGACTTGTGGTAGGCCGCGGCGGGCGAGACGCCCAGGCTGATCACGCTGTTGCGGTAGACGCCCGGCTGCGTGCGCGTCGGCACGCCGAGCAGCAGGTCGCCGCCGTTGCGCACAGCGATAGCCTTCAGTTGCCCGACGAAAGCGGGGTCCGCCAGATCAAGGAAGCGCGGCAGCGCGGTTTCCGGCAGCACGATGAGGCGCGCGCGGCTCTCGTCGGCGAGGCGCGCATAGGTGGCGAGCGTGCGCTCGTAGCGCGCCGGGTCGAATTTGAGGCCTTGCGGCACGTTGCCCTGCAGCAGGCTGACGCTGACAGGGCCGCCGGACGGAGCGGTCCATGCCACGGATTGAAGAACCGCGCCCGCGATGCCGATGGCAGCGAATCCGGCGGCGGCGGGCCACCTCGACCGATTGACGGCGATCAGCCACAGCAGTCCGGCGGCAGCCATCGTCGCGAGCGACAACAGGTACACGCCGCCGAGCGGGGCGAAGCCGGCGAGCGGTGTATCGACCGCGGCATAGCCGACCGAAAGCCAGGGGAAGCCGGTCAGGATCGCGCCGCGCAGCCACTCGGTGAGAACCCAGAGCGCCGGAATTGCAAACGGCGCGCGCAATCTGGCCTGCGCCCAGCCGGCCGTTGCGGGAAACAGCGCCAGGAAAGCGCAGAAGCCGAGGGTTGCAACCGCCGCCAGCGGCGCCGGCATGGCGCCGAAGCGGTTGAGACTGACGAAGACCCAGGAAACTCCGGCAAGGAAAAAGCCCAGCCCGAACAGGAACCCGGCGAGGCAAGCGGCGCGCGGCGAGGGCGCGCGCACCCAGAGGTGGACCAGGATCGCCAGCGCGAGCAGCGTGGCGGGAAAGAAATCCAGCGGCGAGAACCCGAGTACCGCAACCGCGCCAGACACGAAGGCGAGGGCGTGGTGCAGAAACTTCACGCCTTGGGTTTCTCGACGATCAGCGTGTAGACCCGCCGGCTGTCGGCGCGCAGCACCTGGAACTTGAGGCCGGCGATGGACAGGTTCTCGCCGCGCCTCGGCAGGCGGCCGAGGTGCGCGATCACCAAGCCACCCACGGTGTCGTGCTCCTGGTCCGAAAATCCGGTGCCGAAGGCGGCGTTGAAGTCGGCGATCTGGGTCAGCGCCTTGACGCGGTGCCGGCCGCCCGGCTCAGGCAGGATGTTGTCGCTCGCCTCGTCGAAGTCGTACTCGTCCTCGATTTCGCCGACGATCTGTTCCAGCACGTCTTCGATGGTCACCAGGCCCGCCACGCCGCCGTACTCGTCCACCACGATCGCCATGTGATTGCGGCTGGCGCGGAACTCGCGCAGCAGCACGTTGAGGCGCTTGGACTCGGGCACGAAGATCGCCGGCCGCAGCATCTCGCGCACGTTGAACTGCTCCTCGCCGGCGTAGTGGCGCAGCAGGTCCTTGGCGAGCAGCACACCGATCACGTCGTCGCGGTTCTGGTCGATCACCGGGAAGCGCGAGTGCGCCGTGCCGATCACCTGGGGAATGAAGTCCTCCACCCTCGAATGGATGTCGATCACGTCCATCTGCGCGCGCGGGATCATGATGTCGCGCACCTGGATCTCCGACACCGTCAGCGCGCCCTCGATGATCGAAAGCGCGTCCGCGTCGAGCAGGTTGCGCTGGTAGGCCGAACGCAGCAGCCTGGCAAGCGCGGGCCGGTCCGCGGGCTCGCGCAGGAGCAGCGCCGCGAGGCGCTCGAGCAGGCTGGGTCGGGCAGAATCGGTCATTGCAGGCGGGAACCGCTATTCTACCGGCGCAGGTGAACCGTACGGATCGGCGAAGCCGAGGCGCCGCAGGATGCGGATCTCGGCGCGTTCCATGCGCGCGGCGTCGCTCCTGCGCAGGTGGTCGTGGCCACGCAGATGGAGAATGCCGTGCACCACAAGGTGCGCATAGTGCGCCCGCAGGCTCTTGCCTTGTTGCTTCGCCTCGCGCGCGATAACCTGATGGCACAGCACCACGTCGCCGCGGCGCCGATCGTAGGAAAACGAGAGCACGTTGGTGGACTGCGATTTTCTCCGGTATCTGCTGTTCAGGCGTTTCGATTCGCTCGGGCCGACGACCCGTAACACGACTTCGCAGCCGCCAAGCGCGGCCGCGCGCGCGAACCGTCGAAGCAAGGCGGCGGATGGCGCGCCGGCCGCGGCGCGCTGCACCGCGACGCTCTTTCTTTCGCGTTGCACCGCCACGCTACTTCGTGGGCGGCGCTTCCCCGGCGTCTTTTGCGTAAGCATCGATGATGCGCGCCACCAGCGGGTGGCGCACCACGTCGGCGGCGGTGAAATCGGTGAACGCGATGCCGCGCACGCCGGCGAGGATGCGGCGGGCCTCGATCAGGCCGCACTTTTGTCCGCGGCCCAGGTCGATTTGCGTGACGTCGCCGGTGACCACCGCCTTCGCGCCAAAGCCGATGCGCGTGAGGAACATCTTCATCTGCTCGGGCGTGGTGTTCTGCGCTTCGTCCAGGATGATGAAGGCGTGATTCAGCGTGCGCCCGCGCATGTAGGCGAGCGGCGCGAGCTCGATGGCGCCCCTTTCCAGGAGCTTGGCCGTCTTGTCGAAACCGGCGAGGTCGTAGAGCGCGTCGTACAGCGGCCGCAGGTACGGGTCGACTTTCTGCGCAAGGTCCCCGGGCAGGAAGCCGAGCCGTTCGCCCGCTTCGACCGCGGGCCTGACCAGCACAATGCGCTGCACCTGTTCGCGTTCCAGCGCGTCCACCGCGCAGGCAACGGCGAGAAAGGTCTTGCCGGTGCCTGCCGGGCCGACGCCAAGCGTGATGTCGTGCGCCAGGATGTTCTCGATGTACTGCACCTGGTGCGGCGTGCGGCCCTGCAGCTCGGCCCGGCGGGTCAATAGCTGGCGACTGTCTGCCGCGGCGCCCTGCGCCGCCGCCTTCGACCCGCGTCCGTGCAGGATCTCGGTCAGTCCCAGTTGAACGTCGTCGACGCTGAGCTCGTTCGCCGCGCGGCCGTAGAAGAGTTCGATCGCCCGCGCGGCACGCTCGGCCTGGGGACGCCCACCGCGCACCGAGAACCGCGCGCCGCGGCGCTCGATTTCGACGTCGAGCGCCGATTCGATCTGCCGCAGGTTGGCATCCAGCGCGCCGCACAGCCGCGCGAGGCGCCGGTTGTCGACCGGGTCGAGCCGGACCTGCACGGGATCGGCGGCCGGCCTAGCGCGCATCGAGCAGTTCGCCGCGCAGCGAATGGTGGCGCGCTTCGGTGATGCGCAGATCGGCGAAGCGATTCACCAGTCCGGCGCGGCCGGCGAAATTCACGGTGCGGTTGTTAGCGGTGCGCGCGGCGAATTCATTGGTATTTCGTTTCGAAATTCCCTCGACCAAGACGCGTTGCACCGTTCCGACCATCCCCAAGCTGACCGCCTGCGCCTGTGCCTCGAGCTGCGCTTGCAGCCGCTGCAGGCGTTCGAGTTTTTCCGCGTGCGGCACCGGGTCTGCCAGTTCCGCCGCGGGCGTGCCGGGGCGCGGGCTGTAGAGAAAGGAATAGGCGCCATCGAATTGCAGCTCACGCGCGAGCGCGAGCGTAGCCGCGAAATCGACCGCGCTTTCGCCCGGGAAGCCGACGATGAAATCCGAGGTCAGCGACAGCGCCGGCCGCGCCTTGCGCAGGCGGCGCACGATGGAGCGGTACTCGAGCGACGTATAGCCTCGCTTCATCGCCGCGAGCACGCGGTCGGAACCGGACTGCACCGGCAGGTGGACGTGCGCGGCCAGCGCCGGCAGTTCGGCGTGGGCGTCGATCAGGCGCTGCGTGAACTCGCGCGGATGCGAGGTGGTATAGCGAATGCGCTCTATTCCTTGAATTTCATTTATATAAAAAAGCAACTCCGCAAAATCCTGCGCCGCCCCGTCGATTTCTCCGCGCCAGGCATTGACGTTCTGTCCCAGCAACGTCACTTCCTTCACGCCCTGCGCCGCGAGGCCGGCGATCTCGGCGACGACATCGTCGAACGGCCGCGAGATTTCCGGGCCGCGCGTGTAGGGCACGACGCAGAAGCTGCAGTATTTGCTGCAGCCCTCCATGATCGAAACGAACGCGCTGGCGCCCTCGGCGCGCGCCGGCGGCAGCCGGTCGAACTTCTCGATTTCGGGGAAGCTCGCGTCGACCTGCGGCCGGCCGCTCGCGCGGCGGCGCGCGAGCAGCTCGGGCAGGCGGTGCAGCGTCTGGGGCCCGAACACCACGTCAACGTAGGGCGTGCGCTCGACGATGGCGCCGCCTTCCTGGCTGGCGACGCAGCCGCCGACCGCGATCATCAGATCCGGGTTAGCGCGCTTGAGGTGCTTGACGCGGCCCAGGTCGGAATACACCTTCTCCTGCGCCTTCTCGCGCACCGAGCAGGTATTGAAGACGATGAGGTCGGCTTCGTCGGGACGGGCGGCGGGCGTGAGGCCCTCGGAGCTGGCGAGCACATCGGCGATCTTCGCCGAGTCGTACTCATTCATCTGGCAACCGAAGGTGCGGATGTAGAACTTTCCTGGCATGGGGCGCCGCGAGCCTGCCTATTTCCTGGCGTCGGCTTGCGCGGCTTCCTGCGGCGAGAGGATCCAGACGCGCCCCACGCGGCCCTCGGCGTCGGGCAGGTACTTGATCAGGACGCCGGGCGGTACTGCCGCCGGCACCACGATCATGTTGCGGCCGTCGCGGATCTGCGCGCCCGCGGCGAGCTGCGCCTTCTTGCCGTCGATCTCCACCGTCATACCCTGGACGTGGCTCATGGTCGCGCGCTTGGCGTCGGCGGGTATGGTGCGCAGCTGCGCTTGGGCCGCCCCCGCGGCAAGGGCAAGAGAGAGGATCAGGAACAGGCTGCGGATCATTGGGGCAGTCTACCGAAAAGGGGATGGTGGCGAATCAGGGACTCGAACCCCGGACAAACGGATTATGATTCCGCTGCTCTAACCAGCTGAGCTAATTCGCCCCGGTGAAGAGCGCGAATTTTCGCCCAAAAGAGTCTTGAAGTCAAAGAGTTGTGAGACTGCGGGAATGAAACCTGAGACCCAGTACGAGGTCGCGATCGTCGGCGGCGGGATGGTGGGCGCAGCGGTGGCGCGAGCGCTGGCGGGCAGTCGCGTCGGCCTTGTCTCGCGCGAGCGCCGGCCGGAAATTGCATTGCAGGGTTTCGATGCGCGCGTCTATGCCATTAGCCCCGGCAATGCGGAGTTCCTGGACAAGCTCGGCGCGTGGAGCGCGATTCCGGTGCGACACCTCACGCCCGTGCACGCGATGCGCGTTTACGGCGACGATGGCGCGTCGCTGATCGAGTTCGACGCCTACCGCACGGGTTGCGCCGAACTTGCCTGGATCGTTGAGGACAGGCAGCTGCAAGGAGCGCTATGGCGCGGCCTCGAGGGCCAGGCGGGCCTTGAGTTGTTTGCGGGGTCGTCCGTCCAGGATCTGGAAATCGCCGAACAGCAAGCCACCCTTTCTCTCAAGGATGGCCGCAAGCTCGGCGCGAAGCTGGTGGTCGGCTCCGATGGTGCACGCTCCTTTGTGCGCAACCGCGCCGGAATCCCAAGCACGGAACACGCTTACGGCCAGACCGCGGTGGTGGCGAATTTCGCCTGCGCGCGGCCGCACCGCAACGTCGCCTACCAGTGGTTCCAGGGCGGGTCGAAATCGGGCGCGGTTCTTGCGCTGCTGCCGCTGCCCGGCGAGCACGTGTCGATGGTGTGGTCGACGCCTGCCGCGGACGCCGCGCGCCTGCTCGGGCTGGACGGCGCGGCGCTGGCGGGAGAAGTCGCCGCTGCCGCGCGCCATGTGCTCGGCGAGCTTTCGCTGGTGACGCCGGCGCGTGGATTTGCGCTGCAGCGGCTCAATGCCGCACGCTGCGCCGCGCCGCGCGTCGCGCTCGCCGGCGATGCCGCGCATGTGATCCATCCGCTTGCCGGGCAAGGCGCCAACCTCGGCTTGCAGGATGCGCGCGTGCTGGCCGAAGTTATTGCCGGGCGCGAGCCGGGCCGCGACCCCGGCGACTTGCGGCTGTTGCGCCGTTACGCGCGCGCGCGCGCCGAAGCTATAATGGCAATGGGCGCCACGGTGCATGGCCTGTACCGCCTGTTCGACGCCCGGGGAGGCGGACTGGCGCGCTTGCGCAACGCCGGATTGAACCTCGCCGACCGTTTGCCGGTCATAAAGAACCTGCTGATGCGCCACGCGATGGGTTGATGCCTCGAATGAAGAAAATCCTGCTGCTCGCTATTGCCCTGCTCGCTTTGCCCGCGTCCGCCAACGAGGCGGTGATCCGGCAGGTGCTGAAAGCGAAATTCCCGAACCTGCGGGTCGACGGCGTGCAGCCGGCGCCGCTGGCGGGGCTGTTCGAGGTGCGCTTGCAGGGCCAGGAGGGGCCGCAGATCCTCTACACCGACGCGCAGGCGAATTTTTTCGTCGACGGCAGCATCATCGAGGCAAAATCCGGCCGCAACCTCACCGGAGAGCGGCTGCAGAAACTCTCTGCGATCGAGTTCAGTTCGCTGCCGCTGAACCTGGCGCTCAAGGTGCAGCGCGGCAATGGCAAGCACGTGCTGGCGATGTTCACCGACCCCTACTGCCCGTACTGCCGGCGGCTGGAGCAGTCGCTGCTGCAGATCGACGACATCGCCGTCTACGTGTTCATGTTCCCGGTGATCCGCCCCGACTACGCCGACCATTCGCGCGCAGTGTGGTGCGCGCCCGATCGCGTCAAGGCCTGGCTGGACCTGGCGGCGGCCGACACGCCGAAGGTGCCCGCCGGCGGCGCGAACTGCGCCAACCCGGTGGACAAGGTGCTGGAGTTCGGGCGCTCGTTGCGCATCAACGGCACGCCGACGCTGTTCTTCGCCAACGGCGAGCGCGCCAGCGGCATGCCGCTAGCCCAGCTGCGCGCCAAACTGGACGAGATCGCGCGTCAGCCGGTCAAGAAGAACTGACTTAGAGTTTCGGCAACGCCCCGCCGCGCCTCAGCGCGGCGGACCTTCCCCCCGGGGCCACAGGATCCACATCCGACCCTGCTGGCGCATGCGGCCGGCGAGCGCGCCGGCCTCGCTGCCGCTGCCCCAGTAGAAATCCGCGCGCACCGCGCCGCGGATCGCGCCGCCGGTGTCCTGCGCCGCCATCAACCGCTCCAGCGGTTGCGCCGAAAGCGGCCAGGTTGTGGAGAGGTACACCGGAGCACCCAGAGGAACGTAGCGCTGGTCGACCGCGATGCTGTAGCCCGCGCTGAGCGGCGCACCGAGCGTGCCGACGGGGCCTCCTGCCGGCCCGCCGTTGTCCGGCATCTCGCGGAAAAAGACATAGCTGGGGTTGGCATCGAGCGCGTCGCGCAGCTTGCCCGGATTTGCGGCCGCCCAGGCCCTGATGCCCTGCATCGAGGTCTGCTCCAGAGCAAGCTCGCCGCGCTGCATCAGGTACCTGCCCATTGAACGGTACGGATGGCCATTCTGATCGCCGTAGCCCAGGCGCAGCCGCCCGCCCGAGGCGAGCTCGAGCTGGCCCGAGCCCTGGATTTGCAGGAAGAACAACTCCACCGGGTCCTCCA
>Ga0247727_10009815_pt1 | contig 17155 bp, 16 predicted proteins | sample WisWelCaveWW1625_FD_202498 | JGI IMG/M metagenome (GOLD analysis project Ga0247727, IMG submission 202498) | Biofilm microbial communities from Wishing Well Cave, Virginia, United States - WW16-25 | ecosystem: Environmental > Aquatic > Deep subsurface > Groundwater > Cave microbial mat | place...
GGATGGGGTGGGAAGCTTCGCGGTGTTAGTAGCACAGGCATTCCTGCCTGTCGGAGGCTCGGTAGCACAGGCATTCCTGCCTGTCGGAGGCTCGGTAGCACAGGCATTCCTGCCTGTCGGTAGCACAGGCATTCCTGCCCGTCGGAGGCTCGGTAGCACAGGCATTCCTGCCTGTCGGAGGCTCGGTAGCACAGGCATTCCTGCCTGTCGGAGGCTCGGTAGCACAGGCATTCCTGCCTGTCGGAGGCAGCTTTGAAAGCCAAGACCCGGCTGGATCGATTGCTGCTTGAGCGGGGCCTGGTCGAGTCCCGCGAAAAGGCCCAGGCCGTTATCCTGGCTGGCCAGGTATTGGTAGGGGACCAAAAGGAATCCAAGCCGGGCCGGCAGGTGGCGCCGGACGCCGACGTGAGGCTGCTGGGTCCGGCGCCGAAGTACGCGGGGCGCGGCGGGCTGAAGCTCGAAGCCGCTCTGGACCGCTTCGGCATCGATGTCCGGGACCAGGTATGCCTCGACGTGGGGGCCTCGACCGGAGGCTTTACCGACTGCCTGCTCCAGCACGGCGCCGGCCGCGTCTACGCCGTCGACGTGGGCAGCGGGCAGATGGACTGGCGCCTGCGCCAGGATCCCCGCGTCGTGGTTCGCGAGCGGCAAAACGCCCGCTACCTGGCCTGGGAGACCATCGGCCAAAAGGTGGATCTGGTAACCTGTGATGTCAGCTTCATCTCGGTGACGCTGATTCTGCCGGCGGTGGCCCAGTTTCTGCATTCCGCCAGCCGGATGGTGGTGCTGGCCAAGCCGCAGTTCGAGGCCACCCGAGCCGAGGTGGGCAAGGGCGGCATCGTGCGCCATCCGGAAACACGCGCCCGGGCGGTCGAGAAAGTCGCCAGGGCCGTCGAGGCTCTGGGCTTCGCCGAGGTGGACTCCATGGAGTGTCCGGTTCCCGGCGCCGAGGGAAACCGGGAATACCTGGTGTACGGATGGGGGCGGGAGCCGCAATGAAGTTCCAGCGCATCGGCATCATCTCCAAGCCGCGCCGGCCTGACCTGGAGCACATCGTCCCCCAGCTGCTCCGCTGGCTGGAGCAGCGAGGCCACACCTGTCAGTACGACACATTTACCGCCGGAGCGCTCCAGACCGCCGGGGGCCTGGAGCGCGAGGAGCTGGCGGCCGCTGTGGACCTGTTAGTGGTTCTGGGCGGCGACGGAACCCTGCTGGCGGCCGCCCGCGCCGTCGGCGGACGCGGCATCCCCTTGCTGGCCGTCAACCTCGGCGGCCTCGGCTTCCTGATGACCACCGGCATCCACGAGCTGTACCCGGTGCTGGAGTCCGCGCTCGAGGGGCAGTTCGAAATCCAGCGCCGCACCCTGCTGCGGGGCCAGGTGGTCCGCGACGGCGAAATCATGGCCTCCTACGACGCCCTCAACGACGTGGTCGTCAACAAGGCCGCCATGGCCCGCGTCATCGACATGGACGCCTTCGTGGACGACGAATTCGTGTGCAGCTATCGCGCCGATGGCCTGATCCTGTCGACCCCCACCGGATCGACGGCCTATTCCCTCTCGGCGGGCGGTCCGGTGATCTTCCCGCCCGTCGCCGCCATGTGCCTGACCCCCATCTGCCCCCACACCCTCACCAACCGCCCGGTGATCCTTCCCGAGACCGCCCAGGTCGAGGTGGTGGTGAAGGGCGCCCACGACGAATCCTACATGACCGTCGACGGCCAGGTAGGCGTCGATCTGCACAGCCACGACCGCATCCGCTGTTCGCTCAGCCCCCACCGCGTCCACCTCATCCAGCCCCAGCGCCAGCGGTTCTTCGAGGTGCTGCGCAACAAGATGAAGTGGGGGGAGCGGTGATGGTGTCCTGTTGCAATTCATCGCTCGCGAATTCATGCAATTGAAGCGGCGCCGGTTAAGCTTCTGCATACCAGCGAGGGGGACGGGCGGGAAGCGGCCTCAGAGGGTTCAGCGCGGGACCCGGCGTGGTGGAGCGACACCGGGGACGCGTTCGGCCAGCATGGTGCTGAACATGGGCTCCCAAGCGGCAACGGCCATGCGCGAGCCGTCGGGGGAGATGCCAAAGGACTCGGCGATCATCTCGGGGTCGAAGCCGCCCAGGGGCCGGCGGGTCTTGGTCGTATCCTGACCGGGGATGAAGTCCTGAACGAAGATGCCATTGACGCCATTTGCGTCCTGTCCCAGGAAGGCGATGGCCTTGCCATCGGGCATGAAGCGGGAGCGGCCCAGCAGGCCGCGGCCGGGGCGGACGACGGAAAACCGGATCTCGAACGGGACGACGGCGCCGTCCGAGGTCTGAAAGAGCTGGATGGCGATCTGCCCCTGGAGAGTGGCCGAGCCGCTCCGCATGAAGCGAGCGACATAGCGACCATCCGGGGAAATCTGAGGGAGATATCCTTCGCCTCGGGCGAGCAGGGTCGCTTGCAGGCCATCCTGGCGGACTTTCCAGAAGCTCTGTCCCCTCGAATCTGAGAGTTTGTAGACAACCCAACCATCCGAGGCAACCGTCGGATTGTTGGTCAACGAGCGGTGATCGCTGAGCCGCCGTGCTGCGTTGCCGTCAGCATCCGCCATCCAGACCTCGAAGTGCCCGCCGCGGTTGGAGGTCCAGATGATGTTCTTGCCGTCGGGCGCATAATTGGGATCCTGGTCCTCGGCGGGGTCCTCGGTGATACGGCGGACAGCGCCGGTCTGGAGCGCCATCTCCCAAAGGTCGTTGTTGCCGCTGCGGTCGGAGGTGAACAGCAGCCGCTGGCCGTCCGGCGAGTAGAAGGGCTGGCGGTCCTGGCTGTTGCCGCGGGTAAGCCAACGGATTCCCCCGGACGGGCCGCGCAGGGGAATCTCGCGGAGGTTCTCGCGCGAGGAGCGGGTGTCGAAGACGAGGCGGCCCGGTCCCAGGATGTCGAGGGTGCGGCTGTTATGCGGCAGCCAGAGGATTTGGCGGGCGACACCGGAGCGAAAATTGTGGCGGACGAGCCAGGCAGTGCTGCCGGTGTTCTGAGCGGCGGCGACGGCGATTTCGGCCTGGGAGTAGACCACTTCGTCGAGGCCGCACCAGGCGACGGCGGAGATGCTGTACCCGAACGGAGCGGGGATGGCGCGGGGGTTGGTTCCGTCGGCACTGACCAGGAAGACCCAGGCCGGGCCATACACCAGCGTCTGCACGGCGGCGATGGTGCGACCGTCTGGGGACCAGCGGGGGTAAAAGAGCTGCCGATCCTCTGCGTGGGCGACCTCACGGGGAGAGCTACCGTCTGCGTTGGCCACCCCAATGAAGTGGATGGGCCGGGCGCCCTCGAAACGCCGGCCCGAGAAGGCGATGCGGGTTCCGTCCGGGGACCAGTCGGCGTATTCGGCGCCCTCAATCACCTTGCGAGCCTCGCCGCCGACCAAAGCCGCGCGGTAAATCGAAGTCCGGCCCGCCTCCGTGCGTGTGAACAGAATCATCGAGCCGTCCGGGGACCAGCGTGGTGAATCGTCGGGGCCGGACGTAAGCACTTGCTCGCCGCCACGATCAACCGACTTCAGCCAGATGCGGGGCCGGCCGTCGCGGTCGGAGGAGAAGGCGATGGTGCGGCCGTCAGGGGAGGCGGCTGGCGAGTAGTCGTGCCCGGAGTGGGTGAGGAACCGCAGGGCGGATGGCTCGGGCGGCTGCGGGCGGGCGAGCCACCGGGTGAGACCGGAGGCAGCTAGGGCTGCGGCGAGGGCGACGACCAGGAGCGGCAGAGCTGTTCGACGACGGGGAGAGGGAATGGACGCCAGTGGGGGGATAGCGGCGAGCTCGGACCAGTGGGTGCGGAGCTGCTCGAGATCGCGGGCCAAGTCGCGGGTCGAGGCGTAGCGCTCCTCGGGCTCTTTGGCCAGGCAGCGCTCGATCAACCAGCGCAGCGCCGGTGGGGCCTGGGGGTTCAGAGAGGCGACGGCCTCGGGTTCCTCGCGGATGATGGCGGCAAGAATCTCGGCAGCGGAGGAACGCATGAAAGCGCGGCGGCCGGTGACCATTTCGTACAGGATGACGCCGAGCGAGAACTGGTCAGAGCGAAAGTCAGCCGGGCGGCCGGCGGCCTGCTCCGGGGACATGTAGCCGACCGTGCCCATGATCACCCCGGTGTCGGTGAGGGCGGTAGCGGTGGCGCCATCTGCGCCAGCGGGCTCGGTGAGCTTGGCAAGGCCGAAGTCCAGGATTTTCAGGACGCCATCCTTGGTGAGAAAAAGGTTCTCGGGCTTGAGGTCCCGGTGCACGATCCCCTTATCGTGAGCGGCGGCAAGGCCGCGGGCGGCTTGGACGGCGTAGTCGGCAACCTTCGGAAGAGGAACAGGACCGGAGAGAAGGCGTTCGCGCAGGGTCTCTCCCTCCAGAAGTTCGGAGACAAGGAAAGGGGCGCCATCGTGTGAACCAATGTCGTAGATGGTGAGAATGTTGGGGTGGTTGAGGCGACCGGCGGCGCGGGCTTCCTGCTCAAAGCGGTGGAGTCGGTCGGGATCAGTCGAGAAGCGCGCCAGCAGGACTTTGATGGCGACGTCGCGGTCCAGGCGGGGGTCGCGGGCGCGATAGACCGCGCCCATGCCGCCAGCGCCCAGGGGCGCCAGAATCTCGTACGGGCCCAGATGTGCGCCCGGAGTTAGGCTCATGGCAGCGCTCCCGGGCCGAGTATATCAGAGACCAAGGCAAGGAGGGAGGTGAATGGTTGGTGCCGGCTGCGACTTCAGGATGGTTTCCATCAGCCCTTTCCCTACGGGCAAGTATTCGGTTATCCTGGTGGTGAGGGCGGGGCCATGGCGAACACTTGGGTACACAGGGTAGGGGACCTCCTACAGGAGGAACGACTGCTGGTGGAGCGGTGGCTTGGACGCACCGTCTCGGAGGACGAGACCATCAGTCTCAAAGCTTACAAGCCCCACTGCGCCCCGGCCGGTCCCGAGCGTGAGTCGCTTCGGCAGGAGATTGTATCCCAGGCCCGAGAGATTGGCTCGCGGCAAGAGATCGGTGAAGAGGAAGCCGACGCCCTTGTGGACGAGGCGTTTGCCGACATCCGCCGCAAACCCGCGTGAGATTCACGCTGGATTCGAACATTCTCATTCGGGCCCTTACGAGCCCGCGCGGACCAGCACTCCGAGTTCTCGATATCGTTCTTGGCGCCCACACGCTGGCCCTCTCCCGATTCATCCTGGAGGAGGTCGAGCGTGTATTACTCTATCCACGCCTCCAGGCGAGATTCCGGATCACTCCGGAGGAGGCGGCGCGGTTCGTCGGAAACCTCGCGGACGCTTCTCACCTCGTCGAGCCAGTTATCGTGCGACCCGTCATCCTGGCAGATCCAGCAGACGATCCTGTGCTGTACACGGCAGCCGACGGGAAGGCAGACGTCCTGTGCACCCGGAACATCCGGCATTTTGCATCGCCGGAGAGCCGCGGTTTCTGTGCCGAGCGAGGCATCCGCGTCATGACCGACTTGGAGGTTCTGCACGATTTGATGGGCGGCGGCTAGCCTACGGGCTCGCCGGGAGCCTTCTCGACACGGTTGAGCTATGATGGTCACTAGGGTGACCACATGAAGATCAGCACCGTTCGTGAATTCCGTGACCACGCGACCGGCCTCTTGCGGTCCAAGGATCCGATTCTGGTGACGCGCCGCGGGCGTCTGGCCGGGGTGTTCTTTCCGTGCCCTGAAGCGAGTCTGCCGATCGAGTTGAAGCGGGAACTCTTCAGCGTACTGAGTTCCGAGGTGCGGCGCCAAATCAAGAAGCGAGGACTTAGTGAGGAGGAGGTCGTCGCGGATTTCGAGTCCTGGCGGAAGAGCCGACGTGAGACTGGTCGCCGACGCTAACGTGCTCCTCTCCGCGGTCCTCGGCAGCCGCGCCAAAGCAGTGCTCGAACATCCAGGGGTGACGGAAGTTCTCACCGCAGAGATCACGCTCTCCGAGGTGCAAGAGTATGCCGCCCAACTGGCTAGAAAGAAGCGCCTGTCGCTGGATGTTGTACTGATGGCCGTCGCCGCGCTCCCCGTGAGGGTAGTGGAGCGCGCCGTCTATCAGGCGAGCATCCGCGAGGCCGAGCGACGAATTGGCGGTCGCGACCCCGATGATGTGGAGCTACTGGCGCTGGCTCTTCACGCGAAGATCCCAGTCTGGTCGAACGACAATGACTTTGAAGGTGTCGGCGTCGAGTGGTTTACGACCGCCGAGCTTCTTGCAAGACTCGGGGAGTTTCTCCACTCGTAGGAAACCTCCGCTCTCGGCTCGCCGAGTGCTACACACCCCGAGCGCGTAGCGGCGCCCTCCCGGGTAAGAGAAAGACTCTTCCGGGGGCGGACCGGGGCGAAGTGGTCCTTGTAGATTTTTCCGGTTCGTGTCTGCTCCCAGCGCCGCTGGCGACGGCCGGTTCTGATGGCAAGTTCTCGGCGTACTGGTCTCGCCGGGCGACTGGTTGACAATCTACCAGAACTCTAGTAGAATGTCTTCTAGAATGCCAGGCGACCGCATCCAACTGCTGCAAGGCACGCTCGACATGCTGATCCTCCAGACGCTGGTGTTCGGGCCGCGCCACGGTCATTGGATCGCGACGGCGATCCAGCGCACCTCCGACGATTTGCTGCTGGTGGAGCACGGCTCGCTGTACCCGGCGTTGCAGCGGCTGGAGGGCGCCGGGCTGATCGATGGCAAGTGGGGCACGTCGGAGAACAACCGCCGCGCGCGATATTACAGGCTGACCAGAGCGGGGCGAAAGCGGCTGGCGGCGGAGACATCGAAGTGGGACAGGATGGTCGAGGCGGTGGCCAGGGTGATGCGCCCGCCGAAGGAGGAAGAGGGATGAAGTGGTTTGGCCGGCGCGATGACGATCTCCAGGAGGAGATCCGTGAGCACATCGCGATGGGGACGCGGGAGAACATGGAGCGCGGGATGCCGCCCGAGGAGGCGCGCCGGGCGGCGCAACGGACCTTCGGCAACGTGGGTGTCACGCGGGAGCGGGTTCGCGAGGCGCGGCCTCTCCATTGGCTGGAGACGCTGTGGCAGGACGCGCGGTACGGTTCCCGGCAGATCCGGCGCCGTCCGATGTTGGCAGCGGTGGTGGTCGCGACGATGGCGTTCGGGGTTGGACTGAACACGGGCATCTTCACCTTAATCAACGCCGAGCTTCTCCGTTCCGGCGTGGAGGACCCGGACAGTTTCGTGCGGGTGCACCCGGTGTACACGGGCGATGTGCCGCTCGGCAATCCGCGCTCGGGCAGGGTGTCGCGCGAAGACTACCTCGCCTGTCGGGAAGCCACCCAAACGATCCGCGACCTCGCGGCGTGGCATTCGAGGGGTGGGATTCTGGACCATGACGACACGGTGCGAGTGCCGGCGTTGGAAGTCTCGTGCAATTACTTCGCCGTGTACGGCGCCAGGCAGCTTGTTCTCGGGAGATTGTTCCTGGAAGAGGAGTGTGCAAGCCGCGGACCGCAAGAGGTGACCGTGCTCAGTGAAGGGCTCTGGAGGGACCGGTATGCGGCGGCCCCGAACATTGTCGGAAGGGTGGTCCAATTCGATCGGGGGCCCTGACGGTGGTGGGCGTGGCCCGGCGCGGGGTTGGCGAACCGATGCGCGCGGGACTGTGGATTCCGTACTCGACGCCGGTGAGCGCCGGGCTCGATCCGCTCCGGGTGGAGGGCCGCCTGAGGCCCGGTTTTTCGCGCGCGGATGCGAAAGCCGAGCTCCAGGTTCTGGCGAGCCGCCAGGACCGGCTGCATCCGGGGCGCAAGACGGCGATGCACGTCACCAGCGGCGCCCGCATTGAGGAGCCGGACGCCGCTGCGGGCCTGCTCGGGGTGGTGTCGCTGATCCTTGGCGCGCTGGCGGTGGTGCTGATGCTGGTGTGCGTGAACGTGTCGCTGCTCATGCTTTCGCAGGCCTCGGCACGGCGTCGTGAGATCGGCGTCCGGCTCGCGCTCGGCGCCGGGCGGGGAAGGCTGCTCCGCATGCTGCTGACGCAAAGCCTGCTGCTCGCAGCGGCAGCCGGCGCGGCCAGCGGATGGCTGGCGTTCTGGTTCCCCTCCGCGTTTCTTGCGCTTGCGAACGCGCGCGTGGATTATTCGCTCGAGCCGGACTGGCGCGTGTTCCTGTACCTGGGCGCGATCGCGATGGGGGCGGGCTGCGCGGCCGGGCTGGCGCCGGCGTTGGAATCGCTAAAGATCGATCTGATCAGCGCGACCAAGGGGCAAGCCGGGCTGTTGGGAATCACCCGCTGGAAGATGCGGGATGGCCTGGTTATGGCGCAGGTGGCCTTGAGCGTGGTGCTGCTGGCGGCCGCCGGACTGCTCGTGAAGGCGACGCATGGAGCGCTGACCGGGGACCCCGGGTTCGAGCCGGACGGCGTGTTGGTGGCGTATTCGCCGCTGCGCTTCCCGCCCTCGAAGTAGTGGGGGTCGCACGCGAGGTCGAACCGGCGCTGGGGGTGCTGCACGGCGCACGCGCGCAGTTCTACCGCGTGCTGGTGCCACAAACCGACGACGACGATCTGCTCATGCGCTATTCCGGAGGCATGAGGCCTCTCCTGGATGCCGTTCGCGGAACTGCGCGAAGCATGGATCGCGAATTGATGCTTTCCACGGAAGGTCTGCGGGCGTTGATTAACCGCACGGTCGGCAATGCCGGCCACATGACCGCTGTCGGGCTTTGCTTCGGAGTGGTCGCCTTGCTGCTGGCAGTGATCGGCTTGTATGGCGTGGTGGCGTTCGCGGCCGCCGCCCGGACTCACGAGTTCGGCATTCGCATCGCGCTGGGAGCAACCCGCACGCAGATCCTGTGGCTGGTCCGGGCGCGGGATGGAGGCCGGTATGGATCGGGCTGGCCGCCGGTTTGGCGATGGCTTGGGGCGCGGCAGTGGGTTTGGAGCGGGTTCTCAAGCGAGCGCCGATCCCGTTGGATGGCCGCGATCCTGCGCTGTACTTTTCGGTGGCGATCTTGATGGGGCTCTCGGCGACGGCGGCGATGCTCGGACCGGCGCGTCGCGCTACGCGGTCGGATCCTGCGACCACGCTGCGGTCCGAGTGAGGACCCGGACCGGCATCGCCGGCAGACGCTCCTCCTCATCGCGGGGCGCTGACTGGAGTTAGTCTGGCGACCACCGTCTGACGGGCCGAGCCAACCTCACGTTCGAAGTTCGCCGCGGGCAAGCAGGCCGGCAACGGGATTCGAAAATCTGGGTCAGCGTGGCCTTCCCAACCTCACCGGAAGCCACTCGGAGCACAAGATCGACCAGCTCATCTTCGTCGAAGGTCGGCTCCCGTCCGTTCAGGAGCAGGAACGTGATCGCCGCGTTTGCGCCGACCCGCTTATTCCCGTCCACGAACGGGTGGTTTTGGCAGAGGTGGAACAAGTAGGCCGCTGCCATGGCCGGAATCGACCGATGCAGGAACTCCCCGCCGAAGGTCGCTTGCGGTGTGGCGATCGCCGACTCAAGGGCGGCGCCATCGCGGATCCCTGAAGAGCCGCCATAAATCGCGATCTGCTGTCCATGCATCTCCAGCACCTCGTCGAGCGAAAGAAATAGAGGCTCCACCTGGTTCCAGCCACTGGTTCACTGGGCCAGTTTCTTGAACGCCTTGCCGTACCGCTTGTGGGCCCACTCTTGCGCCGCTTCGAATCGCTTCCGCCGCTCAGGCGCCGGCGCCACGATCAGCCGCTTGCCGTCGGTGCTGATATCGAGCAGCGTATCCGTGTCGATCTTCAGGAGCTCCAGGATCGGACGGTCGATGACCAGAGCAAGGCTGTTCCCGTGCTTCGTGAGTTTCTTCAGCATGCAGTCTTCCTCCGTATCTCCAATGTAGCACCAATGGAACAACCGGCGGGCCCGCACACCACCGTCGCCAGCGACGCCGGCCTTAGCGAGGCCTCAGCCCCCACCGCCTCCACCTCCTCCTCCAGGCTCAACGCCAGCGGTTGGGAGAGCGGTAGCGGCGCCTGGGATGCCCTCCCCCCAGCGTATTCGTTATCATGGAGAACGCCATGAGCCCGACCCTTCAGGAACCACCCTCGCCGGAACGCATTCTGCAACAAGGTCTCGCTTTTTGGGGATCCAAGACGCTGTTGAGCGGGATTGAGCTCGGAGTGTTTACCGAGCTAGCCAAGGGGCCGCTGGACCTCGAGGCGCTGCGGCAGCGCTTGCACTTGCATCCCCGAAGCGCGCGCGACTTTCTCGATGCCCTGGTGGCGCTGGGAATGCTCGAGCGCCACGCCGGCGTCTACTCGAACACTGCCGAAACAGACGCCTATCTGGACCGCGCCAAGCCCACCTATCTCGGCGGCCTGCTGGAAATGGCCAACGCGCGCCTCTATCCCTTCTGGGGCTCGCTCAGCGAGGGGCTGCGGACAGGAAAACCGCAAAACGAAATCAAGGGCGGCGAGAACCTCTTTGAGGTCATCTACTCCGATCAGGCGAAGCTGCGCCTGTTTCTGTCGGCGATGACGGGTTTCACGCTACCGACGGCGCGGGCGCTCGCGGAAAAGTTTCCCTGGAAGGATTACACGACGTTCGTGGACGTTGGCGCAGCGCAGGGGGCGGTTCCGGTGCAGGTCGCCCTCGCTCACCCGCACCTGAAGGGGGGCGGCTTCGACCTCCCGGCGGTCGGGCCCGTCTTCGACCAGTACGCCGCCTCGTTCGGCTTAGAGAGCCGGCTGCGTTTTTACCCGGGCAGCTTCTTCACCGATCCGCTGCCTGGCGCCGACGTGCTGATCATGGGCCGCATCCTCCACGATTGGGACCTCCAGGAGAAACGCATGCTTATCCGCAAGGCGTACGAAGCGCTGCCCGCCGGAGGCGCCTTTGTAGTCGTGGAAATGCTCATCGACGATGAGCGGCGCCGCAACGCGATGGGCCTGCTGATGAGCCTCAACATGCTGATCGAGACCCAGGGAGGCTTTGATTTCACCGGCGCCGATTGCCGCGGCTGGATGAGCGAGGCCGGCTTCCGCCAAACCCGCGTCGAGCCGCTTCAGGGCCCCGACTGGATGGTGGTCGGCATCAAGTAAACCCCTGGCTGGCCGTCGGCCAACGGGTGCTTAACCGTTTTGGGGATTTCGCCTGTTCAGCCTCGAAATCCGCTCCCTCACGGTCGCGGCTCTGATACGAATCTGCGTATTTGCAGATGGTTACCGAGCCGGGACCGTATGGGAGCGGTTGCCGGAGCCTGGGTTCCCCCAAAACGGTTAGGCACCGTAGGCCAACCCGGGGCCCCCGACGTCGTGGTAGGCTCAATGCTATGAGAGGGGCCACTGTCATCCTGCTGGCGGCCGCGCCGTGGATCTGCGCGGCCCAGAACTCCATGACCATCGAGGAGTACGACCCGCGCTCGACCCTGGCGGTTCCTCAGAACCCGGTGCCGCGGGCCAAGTATCCCTTCATCGACATCCACAGCCACCAGCGGGGCGACGGCTCGCCCGAGTCGCTGAACCGCCTTCTGACGGGCATGGACCAGATCCATATGCGGACGGTCGTGAACCTCAGCGGCGGCAGCGGAGAACGCCTGCAACGGTTGGTCACCGCATACAAAGCCCGCGATCCCCACCGGCTGGCGGTGTTTGCCAACCTCGACTTCAGCGGCATCAACGAGCCGGATTTCGGTCGCCGGGCGGCCGCCCGGCTCGAGCAGGACGTCCGGAACGGGGCCGCCGGCCTGAAAATCTTCAAGAACCTGGGCATGGACACCAAGTACCGCGACGGCCGCCGGGTGCCGGTCGACGACCCGGTCCTCGATCCGGTGTGGGAAGCCTGCGGCCGCCTCAACATCCCGGTCCTGATCCACACCGGCGAGCCCTGGCCGTTCTTCCAGCCGATCGACAAGCACAACGAGCGGTGGCTGGAGCTGAAGCAGTTCCCCGGCCGGGCCAGGCCCCAGGACCGCTACCCGAGCTGGGAAGATCTCACCGCCGAGCGCGACCGGCTGCTGGCACGGCATTCCAAGACGCGGTTCATCGTGGCCCACCTGGGCTGGCAGGGCAACAACCTGGCGTCGCTCGGCAAGCTGCTGGACCGCCTGCCGAACGTCTCTACCGAGGTCGGCGCCGTGCTGGCCGAACTGGGCCGCCAGCCCCTCACGGCCCACGACTTCCTGGTCAAATACCAGGACCGGGTCCTGTTCGGCAAAGATATCTACGCGCTCGACGAGTATCCGTGCTACTTTCGCGTCTTCGAGACCCGTGACGAATACTTCGACTACTACCGCAAGCGCCACGCCTTTTGGAAGATGTACGGCCTGGGGCTGCCCGACGAAGTGCTGAAGAAGATCTATTACAAGAACGCCCTGCGGGTGACGCCGGCGCTGAGCGCCGCGGGTTTCCCGAAGTAGACTGGCTCATCGGACCCGGATCGCCGCCGGGTTGCTCACCGTCGCGCCCACCGTGAAGACCACGCTGTGGTCGCCCCCTGCCAAGCAGTGTAGGGGTCGACCATCATCCGCTCAACGGCGGGCCTTCACCACCGGCCGGCCATTCTGTGCCCGCCGGCGCCGGCTCGGGCAGGGACACCCGCAAGCAGTGGTATCCGAACCGGCTACCGAAATGCTGTAGAAAAGGAGTTCGAATAACCGATCGGCGCCGAACGAGGTTCCCGAGCCTGCCTGGCGCCTGGGGGACCAGGAGGCCCGGGCCATCACGGCCTTCCTGATACACAGATGAGGTCCCTGCTCGCCATCCTGACCGCCGCAGCGGCGACCACCGTCGGCGGCCTGTGGATCGCGCCCGCGCCCCGGCCCCTGCGCCCTCCGGTGGAGCGGCCTCCCTGGTCGCCGGGCCTGGGTCGCTCCGAGGAAACCGGCCGCCGCATCTACGTTCGCCTCTGCCCCTGGCGCCACGCCGAGCAGGGTGACGGCGCCGACCTGAACGCCCCGAGGCTCGCAGTCCCCCCGCCGCCGTTCCCCCGCGCCCCGCAAAGGGGCCGTCATCGACTGGCCCCGGAACCGCCGCCCCCGCCGGGCGCCTCTCTACCAGGACTGCCGGACCACCCTCGCCGATGCCGAGTGCCGGGTGCCACGGGGGGCTGGCCTGGGACCGTAATCCATTGATGGCTAAAGCCTTAGCTGTTGTCCGCCACAGCCGCTCCAATTCGGTAGCGGCTCGGAAACGAGCCCCGAGCCGCGACTGAAAGGAGCGGTTGCCTGATAAGCCTCAGCCCGAAACCGCCGATCTAACAACGAGGGCTCCAAAAAGCCCTTGCCTCAGGCATGGGAAGCTGGTTATAGTACTATTATGTCAACCTTGCTATGGGTAGTACTGCCCGTCCTGATCGCCGTTGGTTCGGCGCTGATGGCCGTCTACATCATGCAACAGCGGATGGAGGTCCAGTTGGCGCGGGAGCGGCAGACCCTGAGCGAGGCCCGCGCCACCATCGAGGCCCAAAAATCCACCCTGGAGGAGCTGGACAAGCTCCGGTCGGAGGCCACCCGTCGCCAGGCCCTGGACGACTTCCTGGCCGACCTGCGAACCGAGGAGCGCCACTTCATCCGGGAACAGAAGATGCTGTTCGCCCACCGCAAGGCCCTGGTCATGCAAGAGCGGATCTACTTCCGCAATATCCCGCTGTGCGGTTGGGTGGAGCACGAGGTCCCCATCGAGGAAGGCGCCGACGTGGAGTCGCTGGCCAAGAGCGTCGCCCTCTTTGCCCCTGAGCTGGTGGGTACGGCCTCCAACGGCGGCCCCAAGAAAATGAAGCTTCTGCGTTAGATCCCCCATCTTTTCCTTCATGCTATAATGCTGCACATCGGTGGAATGGAGGAATCTATGACCCGCAAGGTTGCCGCCCTCCTGGCGGTTCTTTTTGTGGTGTGTGCTGTTTCGGTCCCGGCTCAGGAGGTTACGGCCGGCGTCTACGGAGCGGTGCAGGACTCCTCGGGGGCGATGGTTCCCTCGGCGACGATTCGGCTGCGAAACGTCGAGACCGGCCGCGGCTACCAGACCTCGGCGGACTCGGCGGGACAGTTCAGCATATCGTTGTTGCCGATCGGAACCTACGAGATCACCGCGGAGGCCCCGGGGTTCAAGAGGGGCGTCGTTACCGACGTGACCCTTCGAGTGAACGACAACCGGCGCATGGTCTTTTCCCTGGACGTGGGCCAGGTGACCGAAACCATCACGGTCACGGCCGAAGCGGTGGCGGTCAACACCTCGACGGGGACCACGAGCCAGTTGATGGACGGGCGCGTGATGGTGCGGCTGCCGTCTCGCGGCTTCGTGTTTCCGTTTGCGCTGTTGATGCCGGGCGCCATTTCCACCACCCCCTACGACCGGCGCAACAACAACACTTCGGTGAACGGCATCCGGCCGACGCACAACGCCTGGCTCCTGGACGGCGGCTACAACATCGACACCGGCGGCAACTGGGGCGCTCCCCTGGCGCCGAATATCGAGACGGTGGCGGAGTTCAGGGCCATCCGGGGCAACTACAACGCCGAGTTCGGCACCGGGGGAGGCAGCCAGTTCAACGTCATCACCAAGTCGGGCACCAACCGGCTGCACGGCTCGCTCTACGAGTTTCTGCGCAACGACAAGCTCAACTCCCGAAATCCGTTTTCGCCGCTGAAGGAGCCGTTCCGGGGCAACAACTTCGGGGGCAGCCTCGGCGGACCGGTCTATATCCCGAAGGTATACAACGGCAAGGACCGCACCTTCTTCTTTGCGATGCTGGGGTGGACGGAGGAGCGCCGGCAGGTTCGGTACTTCCAGAAGCTGCCCGAGCTGGCCTACCGGACCGGCGATTTCCGGGCGCTGGGGCGCGCCATCACGGATCCTCTGAGCGGCCTGGTGTTCCCGAACGCCCAGATTCCGGCGTCGCGACAGGACCGGAATGCGCTGGCCTACACGAAAATGTACCCGAATCCGAACTTCCTCGATGCCGCCGGGCGCAACTGGACGGCGCAGGTCGGCAGGAAGGACAAACTAACGGAGAGAAACTTCCGGGTGGATCACAACTTCAGCGATCAGCACCGAATCTTCTTCCGGCACACGCCGGAGTTCCGGGGCTCGGTTTTTCCGGTAGACCCCGGGTTCGACTTCCTGATTCAGGATGACCGCACCCCGGCTCGCAACACGGCGGTGAATTTTCTTTCCACGCTGCGGGCCAACCTGATCAACGAGTTCAACTTCGTGCGCAGCCACAACCGCATCATGCGGTTTCCGCCCGACGTCAGCCCGGCGCGCTGGGGGGTCAACATCCCGCAGCTCTTCGATGACAGCGAGAAAACCTACCCGCTGGCCTCCCTGAATCTCGGCAAAGTGCCGGAACGGGTGCCGGGCTTCAGCGTGGTCAACTACACGGGCGTGTCGCCCTCGGCGCCGTGGAGCAACTACCAGTCCATCTTCGAGTTCAAGGACAACCTGAGCTGGATCACGGGACGGCATACCCTGAAGACCGGATTCAGCCTCGCCTACGAGAAGAAGTTCGAGCCGACCAACACCAACGTGTTCGGGAATTTCACCTTTGACGGGCGCGTGACCGGCGACGGGTGGGCCGACTTTCTGCTAGGACGCGCCACGAATTACACCGAGACGGACACGGTGGCATTCAACGACAATCGCCGGTACGCCTTCGAAGTGTATGTGGACGACTCCTTCAAGGCCACCCGGCGGCTCACCTTGAATCTGGGGCTGCGCTACTCCTACCTCCCGCCGGTTCACGAGCCCAATGACCGGCTGCGGGCGTTCGTTCCGAGCCAGTACGATCCGGCCAAGGCGGTGACGGTGGACAGCGCCGGCAGGGTGCCGCGCGGCGCGGGCGACCGCTTCAACGGCCTGGTGAAGCCGGAGCCCTTCTGGCAGGTGCATAAGAAAAACTTCGCGCCGCGCTTCAGTTTCGCCTACGACCTGTTCGGGACGGGGCGAACCTCCCTGCGCGGCGGCTACGGCCTGTTCTTCAGCCGCGAAATTCTGGGCGCCTTCATTCTCATGTCCGGCAACCCCCCGTTCTCGGAGTTGTCCACCATCGAGAATACGCTGTTGAGCAGTCCGGGTGGCGGCACCGCCCGGAACTACACCTTGCCGATCGTGCTCGGCTCCATCGATACCAACCAGCTCACCCCTTACACCCAGCAATGGAATCTGAACATCCAGCACTCTCTGACCGGCCACATGGTGCTGGAAGTCGGCTACTCGGGGTCCCGCGGGCTTCACCTCATGCGGACGCAGGACATCAACCAGCCGCTGCCCAACGCCGACATCGCCCAGGGGCGCCTCAACGCCAACCAGGTGCGGCCCTACAAAGGCTGGGGAAGGATCGACCATCGGGAGCAGAGCTACATGTCGAACTACCACGGGCTGCAGGCGGGACTCAACCGGCACTTCGCGCGGGGCATCTCGACGCAGATCTCCTACACCTGGTCGAAGGCCATCGACAACGCCGATTTCACGGGAGGCATCTACGGGATGGTGCCCAACACGCGGGATTCACGGGGTGAGAGGGGTCCGGCCAATTTCGACGCCACCCACAACTTCATCACCAGCTACATCTGGGAGATCCCCTTCCTGAAGACCCGCCGCGACCTGGTGGGCAAGGCATTCGGAGGCTGGCAGGTGGCGGGAATCACCACCTTCCAAACCGGACTGCCGATCAGCCCGGACCTGGGACGGGACATCGCCGGAGTGGGAGGCCCGACGCGACAGCGTCCGGCGACGATCCGCAGCCCGTTTGTGAGCAAGGACCAGCGCCACGTGAACCAGTGGTTCGACGCTGGGGCCTACGTGCAGCCGGCGTTCGGGACGTTTTCGCCGACTTCGCGAAACATCCTGCGGGGCGTAGGTTGGAACAACTGGGACCTGTCGTTGGCGAAGCACTTTCGCATGACCGAGCGGTGGAACCTGGAGTTCCGTGTCGACGGCTTCAACTTCTTCAACCACCGCGAGCTCAGCGGGATTGGCACGTCGTTCTTCACGCCGGCGGCGTTTGGGAAGGTCACCTCGGCCCGCAATGAGCGCTCCTTCATCCTGGGGATGCGGATCGAGTTCTAACAGATGCGCGCCGGCCCGGCGCTGGTTGTATTGGCGGCCGGCGGCCTGGCCGCGGCCACCGATGGCTATGTAGCGCCAGCCGTTTGCGGCTCCTGCCACGCCGGTGTCTTCCGAACCTGGCTCCAGACCGGCATGGGGCGGTCCTTCGGCCCCATTGAGTCCGC
>Ga0247727_10009816_pt1 | contig 17153 bp, 12 predicted proteins | sample WisWelCaveWW1625_FD_202498 | JGI IMG/M metagenome (GOLD analysis project Ga0247727, IMG submission 202498) | Biofilm microbial communities from Wishing Well Cave, Virginia, United States - WW16-25 | ecosystem: Environmental > Aquatic > Deep subsurface > Groundwater > Cave microbial mat | place...
CACATGGCTCTGGGATTTTGGCGATCCACTGGATCAGTTCAACTCTTCCACTTTACAGAGTCCTTGTCATACGTATGGTGACACAGGAGTATACTGCGTCAAGCAGGTTGTCACCACCACCAACGGTTGTCCTGACTCCATCACCATCTGTATTTACGTCTTACCTGATTTTACACTCTACGTTCCCAATGCCTTCACACCCGACGGAGACGGAACAAATGATTTCTTCTTCCCTAAAGGAGAAGGCATTGATGAAAATAAATTCGAGATGTGGATCTACGATCGTTGGGGAAATATGATATGGACAACTCAGATCTGGGGAAATAAGTGGGATGGAAAAGCAAACGGTGGAAATAAAGTTGCCCAGGAAGATGTGTATGTCTGGAAAATAAACGTGTACGACTTCCTTGGGAAGAAACATTCTTATGTGGGGCATGTCTCCTTGATAAAGTAGAAGACAGATGTCAGAAGACAGAAAGGGGTCGCTTGCTGCGCCAGCCCTAAGACATTAGCGTTAAGTGTTAGGGCCATTGCACATTTTGGGCTTTCAACATTGGACTTTGGACTCTACTTCTGCATCCCAAAAATTGTACGTCTTCAGGATAAAGTGTTGAGGAATGCAGCATGAACCTATGTAGTGTTTGAGCATTTAATTCAAAGTTACTTCTAATTTTTGTTTTTCTAAAATGAGCTTTTGTTTGAAATAGTCCTCCTTTCTTTTAAACATTGTTTCTCGTTTAATTTTTTCTCTTTTCCTTCTTACTTTTTCTGCCCTGCCAAAATAAACATCAGCCGGTGTCATGTTATCAAGTGATTCATGGTTGCGCTCGTAATTGTAATAATGAACGAACTTGGTAATGGCACGTTGTAATTCTTCGGGAGAATAATAATTCTCAAGAAGGACTACGTTTTTGATGGTGCGATGGTAACGTTCAATCTTTCCCTGGGTTTGAGGATGACACGGAGCTCCGTTTATCTGGTGGATGCCTTTGAGTTTGAGATAAGCCCGGAACTCTTGAGCAATGTAACAGGACCCATTATCTGATAGAAGGTTTGGCATTTGGTTTTCAGAGATGCCTGAACAGAGGATCGCTTTATCAATCGTTGCTCTGGCATCATCGGCTTTCATGGTGGAGAGCAAATCTCCAACGATGAGGAAACGAGAGTAATCATCCATCACCGAACTCATGTAATAATTACCCCAGCCGGTGATTCTGAAGTAAGAAAAATCAGTCTGCCACATTTCATTCACGTGCGTTGTTTTTCTTTTGAACTCATTGGCTGCACTCAGAACAATATGATGCGGTGCGGTGATCAAGCCTCGTTCACGCAGGATGCGATACACTGAACTTTCTGAGATGTAACGCTTCTCTGTATCAGTAATGTGCCAGGCAAGTTCTCTACAGGTAAGGGCTTCCTTTTCCAATGCGATATCCACCACGCGGTTACGTTCCTGTTGAGGAATCTTGTTCCACACACGGTTTTGACTGCGCTTATTCGTAGTAAGCCCATCCATCCCTTTCTGCAGATACTTTTTGTACCATTTGTAAAACGTGCTGGATGGAATGCCCAGTTCTTTCAACGTTCGGTTGGCGCTGATGTTTGAACCGTCGATCAACTTAATTATTTCCATTTTCTCGCTCTTGGTGAACCGCATGTACTTCTTCCACTTCATTCCAGACCATTCAAGTTTTTTTTAAGCACTTTGGTTTGAAGGTACAGCTCCGCTACTTCCTTTTTCAGTGCATCGTTCTCTGCTTTGAGATCTTTCACTTCGCCTGTGTTAGCTTCCCGGACCTGATCACCATTTAAGCGTTTCTTTCCCGCTTCAATGAAGTCTTTGCTCCAGTTATAGTAATTGGCTTCATGAATGCCATACTTGCGGCAAAGCTCCTTTATGGAGTCTTCTCCACGCAAACCTTCCAATACTATGTTGATTTTCTCTTCCGAAGAAAACACCCTTCGGGTTCTTCTTTTAATCTCTTTTACCAAGGAAGTCACACTTTGCTTCTCTTTCATTGTTAGTGATTTATGGTTAAACTTACTATATTTGTTTAACTCGAATCACTACATAAGATTAATGCCAAGACTCTCCACTTTACCGCTGACGATATACATACCAGAAAATCCAAATGGCAAAGTCGCCAATCGTTTTAGCATTAAAGACTTTTTGATCCCTTCATTAAGAACGGTGGTTGAAGCTAAATTTATTCGCGACAAAAATCACGGCAAGACAATCGTTCAAGAAATAAATGATGACATAGAAACTTATCGCTATCACCCACAGTGTGACAATTTAATTTTCTTCATTTACGACCCTGACGCATTAATTCCTGACCAATCACAACTTGAAAAACACGTCACGTCAAAACGAACGTACTCGGAGAAGACCCTCACGTGTTATTGTATAGTCAAGCCGTAATAGGCAGCTTATAACACCTAAAGCAGACGGGCACATTAATTTGTACCTCAAAGATTACAAAACCGGTGCTGGTGCGACGTATCATGGGAAGTAGAAGCCCCGAGAGGTAGTTGATGTAACTTGCTCCTCAATTTCCTCACCACCTGCCAAGATGGTTCGACTTCGCTCACCATGACAGCATCGCCGTTTTATTTTAGGGAAAGAATAATAAGGAAGGCCGCCCGACGACAATTCTGCACGTTGTACAATTAAACTCGGGCGGCCGTGCATTTATTCTCTCCCTTCCCTAAATCCGACAGGCTGTCACCCCGAGCGAAGTCGAGGGGCTTACTCGGGCGGCCCTGCATTTATTCTCTCCCTTCCTTAAATCCGACAGGCTGTCACCCCGAGCGAAGTCGAGGGGCTTACTCAGGCGAAGTCGAGGGGCTTACTCAGGCGAAGTCGAGGGGCTTACTCGGGCGGCCGTGCATTTATTCTCTCCCTTCCCTAAATCCGACAGGCTGTCAACCGAAGGTGCTGAATGTCGAAGCCCCTTTGATTTGGCAGACGTGGCAAATTTAATGAAACAATTGGAGGAAATTGAGGATGCTTTTTTACGGTAAAATATTAGCGTAAAAGGGACTTTACCGTTTCGTAAAACTCCCCCACCCCATACCCGTAAAAGCGCACCTAATGACCTCTATTGCCCTCTGGAAGCCTGAAATTCAGACATCATTGACCCTTCTGTTGCTTCTCCATACCGCTTTGAATGTTGTTGGCTCTGTTTAAGTGTTCTATAGTTGATAAGCACAAACAGGGCAGCTAAAAGAACCACCTTCTCCTTACTTAGCCAAATTAAACCATTGTACATTTTCAACTATTTGACCTGAAGTGTCAATTCGCATCAATGCGACCCAAGGTTCTCGATAGAGAGAAGCAGCATGGGATTTAATATTGCGAACTTCATTTGCCTGTGGCATATTTGGTCTGTGCGGAGCCTGCGCAATAATTAAATGCACCAGCATTTTTCTCATACTCCCATCGGCTTCAATATTGGTACCACCTATTTGTCTCTCTACACGATAATAGCCGTGAGATTGCAACCAATTTATTAAAAATTGTTCGCCTATTTTTTCTAACTGTTGAGTAGCCATATCAAAAAATATTTTTATAGCAAATTAATTTCATTCTGCACCTTTTCGGGTACTTCGATTTTTAACGCCCGGCAAGAAAATTTTATTAGCTCATCAACATAGCCTTTCACAGAAAGCTTATCAATGTTTATGTAACATTTTTTTATATCAACAAAATCCTGATAGCTTGCCTTTATTTCATCAAGGTATATATGCTCTCTTCTAATCACAAGAACATGCAGGCTCTCTTCGGTATACACAGGGTTGATGGTTGGTAAATATAAATCCCATGCCACGTCTTCTTTTTTACTCACAGGGATCAAAAACATTTTAGTTATGCTCAATAAAGAACCGATAAATCGTTCGAGTTTTACACCTCGAATCCTTCGGTCATAAAAAACCCTACTCCCTTCATAGTATAGTTTTAAATAATCAATTAATCCATAACCTAATTTTTCTTTGAAATAAAGAGCGGTAAAAAAATCTGCTTCTATATCTATAAGTTTCATTAACTCCTCCCCGAAATCGTCCTTAATTCTTGTGGAGTCTTCTTTATTCGGAACGCGCTGAACAGCCAAGTGAAAAAATTCATGAACAATAACCATCTTGTAATATTTGAACGAAGATTTCTCAACAAGGAAAGTATTGAATGATACATTTTTATTTTTCTCATCCACTTTCATTGTCCAATCTTCATTGGCAAATGGCATTTCTACCGTATGGTCAATATTGGAGAGGTTCTTTGCAATTTTTTTCTTAACCAACCATCCCGCAAAATCATTGAGGGTTTGAATCAGTTCATCCTCATTCTTTTTTGTCAGTCCTCGTTTCTTAGACTTTGCCATGAAAATATTGCGATGATTTTTCACTTATTGTTACTTTACTCAAATCACCCAGTCCCCCACAATCAGGACATTCAGCATATTCAGGTGGAGCATCAGGAGTAATTTTTTGCCAGACAGAATCAAAACAATGCACTTTTTCAATTCCATTGAAGGTTTTTGCAAATAATTTTCCTTCATAAAAGGGAGACATACGAAGTTGAATGAGATTTTTTTCCCATCTATCACCAAACCATCTACTGAATTCAAATCCCTCTGTTGCATGATGCAGAATCGCTAACGACAATAGCCCTATAACTGAGTTAAGGTATTGCGTATGAAAATTAGTGCTTCCAGTTGAAGTGACGTTGTTTACAAAACCTTCGCTCAAATATGCATTATACCGGCTACTAACTGCACAGCGGTGACAGGCAGGAGTAATGCCTGGAATAGTAAACGTAATTTCAGAACCCCTTGCCTTATTATACATTGTAGCGAAAACTGCGGGTACTTGATATTTCAAACCCATAATATTGCCATGCGCCTGCGCATAAAAACTATCTGTCATCATTAGTAGTAAGCCAGCGTCAGAAAAAATTTCTTTTTGCTCCGAATCGGTTAGCTTCAAAAAATCCTTTGCAATTGTGCGTACTTTTAATTTGGGATTTATATTTAACAATCGTTCTGCTAATGCCTCAACCTTCAACTTTCCTATCTCACTTATATAATATCCCTGAGTTACCAAATTATTTTCGTCCACCTTATCAAAATCAATTAAAGTAATAGAACCGAGTCCAGAACGAACTAAACTTTCACAAATCCCATTTGCACCACCAACACCGACACATATCACTTTTGTTTTACGCATCATCTCATAATCAACTGCGCCTTCTAATCTTGCCGGATTAAATTCAAATTCTTTTTCTTTTTTCACTTCCTTCACTTTAGTTTCGGTACGATATTCGTCATCTCTAATTATAGTAAGTTCTCCCGATTGATAATTTTCTTCATTACCACGATAGGCGATATATGGAAATATCTCCAGTGGTCCGCCATCAGAAGGAGAAAACATGATGGGAACAAGAAATTTTTTCAAGTCGGGAATTGCTTTTAATATTGCTTTAGTGTATCCTATATCTCCTGTATTGCCCCCCCAATCCCCACTTAATCTTTTTACACCACGAGGGTGCGAATGAATGAATCCCAATAATGCAAGACCATTTTCTTCCCATTCTTTTTTAATGGTTTTATTAATAAAATTAATATCCGGGTCATAAGCAGCACTACTCATAGAACCAGTCGGGTCAAAAATAAATTTTTGTACAATGTAATTTTCTCTTGAACCAAGCAGGATACCACCCGATTCAGGCATTCTCTTGCCAACCGTTCTGAGAATTTCCTCATAAGCACTTTTAGTAATGACGAATTTTTCGATACTGCCGTTTCTATCAGCAGTGTCATTATTTTTATTTTTCTTCATTTTTTTACGAGTTAGGAAACGCAGTACCATGCTTAATATATTTTACTGTGAGTTCACCCCATTGAGAAGCCCATTGCCTTGCAGAATTTAAATCAGTAATAATGGTAGGGTCTCCAAAGCAAATTTTATAACATCCCCTGTCGGAGCGGAGGCGATGTGTAGTATGTAGATCATCAGGTCTACCGTTATATTCCGGCATAGATAAAATATCTATATCATAATATCGACCAACTGGGAAAAAGCGAAACTGAAAGAAACACGTACCGTCTTGCGATCGGTACGTGTCTATTACTGCCCTCCATCCTCCGGGAGGAATCTCTTCTCCGCCTCCTCTCCATCCACCAGCGGGGATTTCTTCACCACCACCTCTCCATCCACCGGGGGGGATCTCCTCGCCACCGCCCCTCCATCCTCCAGGCGGAATTTCTTCGCCACCGCCATGATTAAGAGTAATGCTCGGTTTTACAACATGAGCTGGTTTCTGATTAAGTGTTCTCATAATTTTTATTTTTTTATTGTTACAACGACACAAATGTATTTCTATTCGTTCTGTAATTAGCCGAAAAGCGTAACTCAATCTTATCTTTAACTTATCTCTATCTTTTATATATCCCTTTGAAAAATAAATTGCCGATATTTGTAGCTTAAATTCTGCAAATGAAGGAATTTACCTCTGCTTCTTACTATGTTAAACTGAAAAAGGAAGAACTTGATTCCCTATGCACGGAAATTAAAAAAATATATGAGGCGGACGGTGGACGGTTTGCTCTCGGAGAAGCTTCCCCAAAAAACTACGAAGATTTAGCAAATCATTTTAAAAATCGTTTATCGCAGAATAAATGCAAGCTCTCTTATAAGGATAGTGCTAAAGTTGAACATAAAAATGTTCAAGATCCCGGCAGCGGTTTCCTTTGTGACATTTTTTATAACCGAAAAAAGAAGGAGACAACCCATCGACAATACAAGATTGACCTATGCTATCTGTATGTTTATGGGGAATTGCGCGACTCCTATTTAAAGCGTCGAAAAGAAAGTAAGAATAAAAAAGGTAAAAGCATCCAGTTAGTGCTTTCTGCCGTTAGCTCTTATGGAAAAGAAGTGGCAGAAGTAAAAAAGAGGATACAAGAGGAATATGGCTACACTGTTAAGAACGATACCCGGGATGTTAAATCTCCCAATATTGGCTCTCTTATTGATTATTATAATGGGGCATCACAAAATAAAGATTTCATTATTATTCTTATTGGCAAAGACTGTTTTAAAACAGAAACTTTTGTTAAAGAGCTCAATAATATAAAAAGAGCAATTCCGGAAAAATTTCTTAATCATTCTATTTTAATTACTCTTCCTGATATTTGTGATGGCGCTTGCAATATTAATACGGTATCCGGCAGGCATTCAGTAAGTGAATTTTGGCGGGAGCAGAGGACTTATTTGGATGAAATAACTATACCGGAAATTAAAGCCCATTTTCCTCCTCAAGAGAAGAAACTGGCATTGAAAAGAGCCATTGAAGAAAAAAATAATTTAAGAACTATTCTATCCGAAATAGATTCTCTTCTTGATTTAATTAAAACGTCCCGCCCGACTCCCTATAAGCATTTCATGAATCATTTCTCTGTGGAGGAGTTTAACAAATTGCTTGCCTCCGCAGTGTCATTAATTCCAGTTGAAGAGATTCATGAGACTAGAAAAAATTTACTTACCCCTAAGGCAAAGAAAAAGGAACAAAAAGAGGAAAGAAAAATCTTTGTAAGGCGAAAAGAGTAAGTTCATAACTGTAACTTTTTCTATTTTACACTTATTGCTCGGCTCCTAAATTAAAAAATCTAAAAACCCATCTATATCCTTACTAAATTTCTGCGCTGTTTCCGTTCCAAGTGCTTTTAACGCGAGCAAGTTCTGTTGAGAGGCATTATCCATGTCCGGGCTGACATCTATCGGCATTTCGGTATTGATTCGCAGGTATTGCTGAGGTGCTTTTACGGCACTGTACATTTGCTTTATCTGGTAATCCACTACATCGGCTACCCCGGACATCATGATGTCAATAATGGGTTTTATCCACTGCACAGCACCCCAATTTTTTGCTTCATTAAAATCGTAAGCATTCCTAACGCACCCTGTTCCTAATGAAAGAATGACCATTTCCTTAGCGGTCTTATTAAATTTATTGTGCGCTTCAGCATAAGCGCAAAGAGTAGGATTATTTACAAATACACCTCCGTCAATCAAAGGGTAAGTAATATTCGTCATTGATTTTATTTTTGAAGCCTCGAAATACGTTGGAGCCGCAGAAGTTGCTCTTGCCGCTTCTTTTACGTAAAAGTCGTAAGAGGTGTCTTTTACGGCATCATGTTGTGTAAAAAAGTGCCCCGTTCTTCTTTTTATATCGTATGAGGTAATGAGGCAGGGTTTGAGCAATTGGCTGAGTTTTGTATCACCGAAGTAATCATTCAAAGCATCCTCCAATTCGGCAGAAGGGTATTTTTCGTCTAATACACCTGCGCCTGAACGGAGCTTGTGCATAAAAGGAATATTAAAAATTTCATCTCCTCTTTCCAAGTATAGGTTGACCACTTCCTGTGCATTGAACTTCGGGCGTTTCGGCTGATCCAGATGCGGACATAGGTAAGCGATAGTAAGTATCCCGCCTGTACTTGTACCTGCTATAAGGTCAAAGTGATCAGCTATCCTCGCCTTAGGGTTTTTAGTTTTCTTCTGTAATTTTTCTTCAATGGTTACTAATATCTGACCGGGAATAATCCCGCGAATGCCTCCGCCATCAATGGAAAGTATCCTGAATGGTTTATTTTTTTTCGTTGCCATGTAAATAAAGTTTATGATATTTTCGTCACTTCAAAATGCATCCCATCCTTCCTCGAAAAATGCCCGCCCCAATAGAAACCAAGCTTGTTTGCAGTAGGAACAAGTTCACGTACTGAACCTTTCTGACCCACTAACGCAGGATTTGCACCAAGCCCGTTCCATTGAGCGTTAATATCAAAGCCGGTTCCGAAAGAATGATTGCTTAATGTTGTTGTTCCTTTGATCAGGCGCGGATTAAAATCTCCGTCAAAAGTGAGAATACGATCAATCAATCCTGCCTTTTCCCATTCAATAAATAATTTTTGAAATTGCTTGGCAGTCTTTGTATGAAAGTTAAATGTTTTGCGGAAGTAAGGCGGTTTATTGGCAAGCTGCGGAATATTCACAACGACCATATTCTTGCTTTGCCAGTCATTTGTAATTTTTATAGTTCTGCCATCAGGATTAAGTTTGTACTCAATTTTTCCAAATTGAGACTGAACCTGAGTAAATGTAAGCGGCTTAAAACTTGGCGGTGAAGGCCAGTTCGGCCCTTCTTTGGATTTGTCTTTGGGATCCTCTACTAACTGGAAACCAAATTGCATAGCTTTCATATACGTGCTGTTGCCAACTACGCCATCAGGAACAAGCCCGTGACTTTTTTGAAAATCAACTGAGGCATCATGCGTTTTAGGCCCAAAACTTCCATCGGCTACAACCTTTGAATAGCCAAGACCAAATAAGAAATTCTGCCAAGCCATAACGGCAGGTCCCTTGTCGCCTTTTCTGATTGCTTTCATAGTTTTATATTGTTAGTTCATTTTGTCCAATGTTCAAAAGCCCGGATGAATTCTCCACCTGCACTCTGAACCGATGATAGATCGTATTCAGATCCGCATCCTGCTTGTATAAATTCGAAGCGGTAAAAGTAGTGCTGGAAAGAGGAACTACAACCGGGTCTGTATTGGTTTTGATGGAGAAAATCTTCTCCCAGTTGCCCAGCGTATTCATTTTGTACAGGTGATACGAAGCGTTATGGGCGACCTTAGGCCAGCTTAACACCACATTATTCAGGTTAATCGGCTGAGTGGTCGTTGGAGGATCGGACGTAAAGCTGATCTTCGGAGCGGGAGGATTGAGGTTGTCCACAATATTCGTTAATGCCAGACTCGATGGCTTTGAAGGCACAAATTCTGTGAGCGACTGTTCATTCACTATTTCCCTCAGGGCGATGATCCTGTAAAACAAGCTTTCCCCGAATAGCGGGAAGGGCTGATCGGAGAAATCGTCAACTACATCATCTCCCACATCAAGTGTTTTAGCAAGTGTCATGGTACGGATGGACAGTGCATCTTCGGGTGTAATGGCACGATAGACTTGAATTTTGCGGATATTTTCCGAAGCAATGTATTCATTCAATTCAAACCGGACTGCGGTGGAAATCCCCTGCAAAGGATCTGCAAGTTGTACAATAGTTCTTCTTATTATCGGCTCTTCCGCAGGAGCGGCATCCACCAGTTGCACTGGACCCGCAATTGGGCTGCGAAGACTGAATTCAAAATTGTTTGATAGTTCGATCGCGTAATAGAAATATACGTTTCGCGCAGAACCGTCAAGGGTGAAATCTGTGAACCGCACGAAGATGTTATTGGCCGCATTATCAATATCGACCGGGTTGACTGAAATTATCCCCGAATTGGGCGGCACTTCCGCGTACTTTACGGTCATTGGGAACGGATCGAATGCAGGATTGGACTGGGCAAGTATGTCGCCATTCGCATTGCGGATAACCGGTTTTTTACCTGAGGTCTGGATTCCGGGTTTTACGAACTGAAAGATCACAGGCTGTTCTGTTAGTGGCAGGAAAGCCGCGTCAACTGCCGCTTTCACCCAATTGATTATCGCTACGCCCATGAACAAATCATCGAGGCTATTGATCGTACCTGCAAAAGGTGTAACAATAGTCTCAGAATTCGGAACGGCTACCGTGGTTACGGCATTATCGGGCAGCGGGAAGCGGAACCCACCCGGAGTATATTCATTGAATAAGGCATTAGCTGTATCGTAAAGTCCATTCACCAGATCATTCCACCTGTTATTGAAGAAATCTGAATCCGGGCTTTGGAGGTTCGCAAGTTCCGTGATCACTTGCTTTGCCGTGTCCGGTTTATACAATAGATCAAGTATTCGTCTTTCGTTGGCGCGAAGGAGGATGAGCGCATACGGTTTCCGGGGATTGTTGTTCACCATTGTTGTCATTTTCACATCAATGGTATAGGTTGCCTTTCCGTAAAAATCAGGCCGTGTAGCGAAAATTGGCCCGATAGGCATTCCCGGCTGCTGTGGTGTTACAATTTCCCGCGCAAGCACAATAACAGGAGTTGTAATAAATGATTCAATAATACTCTGAGTATCTGTTGTGTCAACCGCTCTTGCAGCCATGAATGTCTGCTTGGTATTTTGCCCAGCGAGAGGAAGGATTACGGCTTGTTCAAAGTTGTTGTTGCCGCCTACAATAGTATTTGGATTCGTATCGGCAAACAAGTAGGTGCGATATGACGGGTGGAAATTCACATCCCTGTTCGCGCCTGTCTGGATCGGCTTCCATGTTCCGTTAGGATCGGGATTGAAATCAAGCGGCAGAGGAGCGGTTACGGGATCATAGATGGCGTCAAAAGTGGGATCATAAACAATAAGCTCCAAAGTGCTTGTTGTGGTCTTTATCTCCAATACATCCAACGATTTGTATTGGGGGATAGCGTTTGGAGGTAAGAAATTTACATCCTCTAATATTCTTACAGTCCCCTTGTACCATTCTATCTCAGGGTCAGGATGGTTTTCAAGTTGGAAAGTGGTAAATGTAATTTTGTAAAACCCGGTTTTTGAATTCGGAATGGTATCTCCGGCCTGGGGCGGATTGGTGGGATGCGCGATCACGTCAGGATGGTCAGGCGGATATTTATCCTCAATATCGATAATTGTCGCCTTTTCAAAGATACCACCGACATTATATTCAACAACCGAAAGATCAGCATTCGTAACCGTTTCACGGTGCGAAGGGATGAGTTCTGCCGTTATGTCGGTGCTTACCGTAAAAATGCGGTTTGCTGTATTTACGCTTACGACCGATACCTGCCTCGTAAAGATCACTTTCCCAAACTGGAGCGTTGTCGGAACAGGTGTGGAAGTAGAAACCGTGATGTCCGTGTCTGTACCGTTAGGATTAACAGCATCCACTGAATAATCTGCATCCGCTTTTTCAGAAAACAGCACAGTGATCGTATCACCTTGTGAAAGGTGCGCGGTAACATTTCCCTTTACCCGGATAATGTTTTGAGGAGAATCAACAAAAGTGATCGCGATCATCCTTTCAAATTTCATGGCGCCATTTGGAGCCAGTCCGGGGATGTTCTCTTTTACTTTTACATCCGTGTTGACACCATTGAGCAGTACGCTTTCAACTGTATATTCTTTATTAACCTGCTGGTTCGTTGAATTGATGATCTCAATAATATCATCCGTATTGTAACGGATAAGACCTATTCTTTTTACGAGATAGGAATCCCAATTCATAGGTGTATTCAGGTTTTCTACGATCATGAACTTGTGGCCCGCAGAAGGGCTTATATGCTGCTGCACCGTAGAAAATACATTTGTGTTATTGACCTCGTTGGATTCCGTGACCCTGATCTGCTGAACAAGAAGTGTAGGATTATTTCCGGTCGTTGTAATATTGTTTATCACAAATGACTTCCCGTCATCTGTAGTAAGCAACCCTCCTATATAGCGATTAATGTCAAAAAGCGCAATATTCGGCTGAACGGTCTGCATCGGGGAAGTGCTTTGCAGGTTATATGATTTTGTGGTTACACTCACCTGATGCGTGGAGTCGGGATTAGAAACGATATCAATCTCACCGCGAATATTTTCAGGCATATCCTCACGATAGAAAAATTCTGCATAGGTGCCATACTGGTAGGCAGTATTGTGAATGTTGTTCCAGTCGAATGTGATCCTTACCAGCGTTTTATCGGGCTTGGAGTTATCAGCTATAAGCGCATCCAGGTCGTCCTGCTCCGATTGAGTGGTAAATATTCTGGGGCTTTCCTTCTGAATAAGCTGTGCGTTAAGGTTCAGAGGAGGGAGAATGGTTTTTCGCTTGGTGAATTCCGTTTCGTCTGTCGGTTTGATATTACTGATGACCGAAGGACGGGAGAACCAATTTATTGAATAAAGGGCATACTCATGAAATCCTTCCTCAAACTCCTGGTGTACAAAAATAGGATTGGCTTTTTCCAGTATCGGAACTACCTCAGGCCGGCTTGCGTGGTCAAGAAAATCAGGATCATTACTCAATTCGGGTTTCCTGAAATCTGTTTCTCCCTGTTTGCGGTATTCCACCCCGTAAAGAATAGGTTTGGTCAGGTCGCAAATACAGAACTGGTTTTCTTTTTCAAAGAAGAACCCCACCGAGACTTCCAGGTCAATGGGTTCTTTATTTATATTGACAAAGCGACTATCGTCAAATAAAGAGTAGCCAAGTGGATCGGGAGTGGTGATCCAGATCGGGGGCACACTGGAGTTATCAAATATTCCATAGCTCGGATCTTTCTGTACAGGAGCAGGAGGCAAGCGGAAATTAAACCTGTTTGTCGGCAAGGTCATGTACAAATGGTTCAGAACAGTGCCGACAGGCTGAACATCGGGCGGCAGATCAGAAGGAAGCACCGCAGTGTAATACTGCACCACATGAACATAAAACTTCTCAATATTCCCTTGCGGGACATCGATATGACCCAAACCCAGCATTCTTGCTACATGATAATCCAAAGCTACCATGTTGAGCATCTTGAGGTAACTTATATCCAGATGCGCAGAATCAGGCAAAGCAGGAGGAGGGGGTTGTTCCACCGGCAGGGCTGCTATGGCCAATACATCTGTTTTGCTCTTGTCCAAGTATTCTTCAACGGCAACTCTCAGAGAATTCGGGTCGTCCTGATTGTTGTTTGGGAAAGGGTCCCATTTGTTCTGGTAATTCGGCACATTAACGGCAAACGCCCCGGATGAGGTATCCACCTCATTGTACTTTGGCCACGTCTTATCAATTACATAAACCGAGTCATAAGGGCCAACATTATCCTGGATAAGGTTTTCGAGCCGTCTGAAAACAAGATTGTCGTCAAGGGACAAGCAGAATTCACCACCAACAAGCTCCCATTCGCCTTTTTCGTTTTTTCCATTGCTTCCTATGATAAAGTCCTGGTAGGTTTCAATAGCTATATAAACCGCAGGAGCTTTGTCGTATGTAAACCGGACACGCTCAATGTTCTCGCATACCACCCTTGCCGATCGCCTGGCGCCTGTACCGGGCACATTGAACAAGGCAGGAGTAGCCAGGTTTGCAGCAGTGAAAACCTTCCTGCAGGAAATGATCTTATCTAGCGGTGTAAAACGGTCGGGAGTGGAGATGGATTCAATTTTCACAACTGCTAAGGGATCTATTCCGCTTGTTCCGATCGTAGCGGCAAATAAAAGTTTGCCGGGGGTTTCCACCTCCAGCATGCCGGTATATGAACTGATAAAAAGTGCTGGATTGGTGGCAGGATTTATTCCTTGAACGGTACGTATATTATCGTACTGCGCAACATCACTGAAACGCAGGAAAACATTGGTTGTGTTAGAAGGTGCATCCGGGGTCGGTTGTATATTCAGAAACCTCCATTCCCTTGTGGGACCCGAATTAATTATCTGGATATTTGGGCCGCTGAACGTGCCGGTTAATTTGATGATCGCGGGAAAAAGCTTGTTAGGGTTATTCAGTTTATATTCTGTCCTATAAACCTTGATAAAATCATCGTTTTTGTTAAACCCAATCGTAGTGGGATATGGGCCGGTAGCTTCTGCCAGTTCGCCTTTAGCCAAATGTTTATCTGCGAGCTCTCTTGAGAACGACCAGCGAAGATGGATACCAGGTGCGCTGTTGTCTGCGCCTGTAGACCCTGCTGACTGAGCGTACAGATACCCTGATTGATGCAGGGGAAATGCATCTAATGGTATTATAATTTTAGGACTGGCCATGCCTGTTACTTTAAGAGATATTAAACTGTACTGTTTGTGTATCCATTGCTGTATAATTACTTCCGTCAAATTCAAAATATTTGAAAACAAAAAATGCATTGCCGCCACCCGTACTTAACGCACTGTTTGTCACAAATGCTTTTGCCTTGTCTTTTGACCAGATCACATCATACGAACCTCCATTTTGTGGTGGGCCGCCAAAGGTCAGTGACAATGCGTCAACAAATACACTGTCCGGCAGCTTCGGATCATTGAACGGTTCTGGGTTTCGTATGAGCACTCCGAGAATATTTCCTGTATTCGTATTCTTTATAATGTTGAACTCTGTAGTGACCGCTGCCGCAAGTGAGCCCAATTTCAATGCCCCGTCAAAAAGCCGATCGAATTTTTCAGCGAACTGCCCGATGAGCACATCATTTGTGGGTAAAGTGTTATTGATAACCTGGCCTGCTTTGGCAATATCAGCTGCATCAAATGCGCGTTCGATCCTGAAGATGGCGAACTTGGGATTATTGAGGTCAGAAGAAAGAATATAACTTTCTATCTGATCTTTGAATGTCGCATAACGCGATGTCTGGAAATTATAGCGATGCACCTCCCTTGTTTTAAATGAAGATAGAGGCTGGTTAAATAATTTCGTTTTTACATTGAAGATGGCGTTATAAAGCTTTAAGGGTTTCAGATAATTGTCCGGAACTTGTATTGTCGTATTCACACCCACCGGCTGGATAGGGCCAAGGATGTTTGTGCAGGGAATGGAATTATCAAGTATGTTGTTGAGAAGTGAAGTGTTTTCCTGAACAACAGGGATAGTGTTCTTTTCAAAATCAAGGGTAAAGGCAGGTGTGACAGGTGTTATCGGGTCTTTGATGAGCGTTTCAAAATCAATATTTACACCGTCATTTCCGTTATAGACACCCCAATCGTTCAGCATCGAATACACATAGTCTTTTACGTAAAAGATCCGCAGGATAGGGTTCTTGAAGAAGATAGGTTTTGCGTTCAGCAGGTCGCCATCGGCATTGGGATATGATTTGCTGTAATCGATGTAATGTTTCAGCGAGGATAATTTGAATTGTTCCTCTCTGTCCTGGCTTTCAAGATCAATGAATTCCTGTTTGGTTTCATGCCAATGCCCGATAGTGCCGGTGGTTTTAAATCCGAAGGTGTGGAACCGCTGGTAAGGGGTGCCAAGCGTGGATAATTTATCCTGCGTCTCTACCTGTATCGCGAACATCGTATTCGGCCTCCATACAGGATGGACCGTTAAATTAATCCCATCGATCATTGCCTGGTTGCTGCTCTGGACTGCATTTAAATTCGGAGCATTGTCATTACTGAGCTGCTCGAACAAAGTGAGCCAGCAAATTTCATAAACCACCGTGCTGCATTCTGCCGAACCGTCATCATCCAGGATGATCCTTCCGGTATCTTCCTGCAACAGGTACCCTCCCTGTTCTTCGAGCAGGTAGTTGCGTATATGGCAGAAGATAATGGGCCAGCTATCGCTTGTCCCCGTCAGAACAATCGGAATGATTGTAGTCGGGTTTATTTGCACATCGGCTGTTATCTCAAAATCATAATGCGGCCCTGCGGCTACATGGATCGGGTCATGTTGCAAGTTATGCAAGCCAACCACTTTTGTCCAGTCGAATATGCTGCTGGGCGTTTTCAACTGCAAGGTGAAATGCGCAAGGAAGGTTCCGCCATCATCCAAGGTGGCGTTGAGCGTAGTAGTGCTTTTTACAGTACTGTACGTTACATTGCAGGAAATGGAATCTCCCGTATATAGAGCCGTGTTGCAGAAAGAAGTTTGATAATCAGGATTAGAAGAAAGGTTTACTGTCGGTTTAGAAATGTCGTTGTTCTGCGCGAGGTCATTCAGGAATGTTTCAAGCAGTGTTCCAATCGCAGTGATCTGCGTGTCGCAAACAAGCGCTCCCGGAGTACAAGGACCGGCAAGTATCACCGCCTTGTCAACCGGCTTATCAATATCGTTGTAAATAACCGGGATCTTCAGGTCTTTCAGCAGGATGGTGTCTTCTTTTATCAATTCAAACTCATATACAGGCGTTGAACTGGAACTGACCACGGGCACATTGCTTACCATCTTCTGCTTTCTCTTGAAATAGGAGATCTTTACAAAATCGCTTTTAGTTGACAGCTTCATTTCAATAGTGGTCACAGGCTGTGAAAAGAACATTTCCAGTTGGCTGCCGGTTTTCAATTCCAACACCTGGACGAGGTTATAAGGATTGGGGATGGAGAGTATTGTTCCGTCTTCCCCGATCACACGCACCAGTAATTTTCCATCCAGCAAATGAAGCGTGCTTACAGGCAAGCTTGGTGTCTCCACTTCTTCAAAATCAGCGCAGGTGGGTTCAATAGGATCGGGAGGACAGAAAATGCTTTCGGAAGTGATCCCGAAGTCT
>Ga0247727_10009817_pt1 | contig 17153 bp, 17 predicted proteins | sample WisWelCaveWW1625_FD_202498 | JGI IMG/M metagenome (GOLD analysis project Ga0247727, IMG submission 202498) | Biofilm microbial communities from Wishing Well Cave, Virginia, United States - WW16-25 | ecosystem: Environmental > Aquatic > Deep subsurface > Groundwater > Cave microbial mat | place...
GGTGTGCGTGTATGCCGACTCTGCAAGCCGTGATGCACAGGACGAGTGCCCGGGCCGGGGTGTAGGCTCCTTTGCCTCCGGCCCTGTGGCTCCGTCGAACGTGCACACTTCTTCTCACGCTTCGAGAGGATTGCTTCGCAGAGATCCCTTGGCCACGTAGGATCACCAGGGCCTCCAGCAAAGGACCTACACCCCGGCTTCGGTTCGCTGCGCAAAAGCGGCGCGCGAGACAAGACAACCCACATCCACCTCGGCCGCACTGCCCGCAATATCAAACGTGATGCGGTACTAGAGTGCTCTGGATGGTTGATAGCAATTGCTCCGGATTGCATGGCTTCTCGAAATAAACCTCGGCTCCGGTGTCGTAGGAACGCCCTTCGTTCTCGTCTGGATCTTTGCCGCTGATGATAAAAACCGGTACACCGGCGAGAAACGGGTGCTCCCGGATACGGCGCAGCGTGATGTAGCCGTTGCCCGCAGGAATGCCGAGGTCGAGCAGGATGAGATCCGGTTTCTCCGCGACGGCGGAGTGCATGGCGCTGACGCCGTCGCCGGCCTGGATGACGTCGTAGCCGTGGTGCCGGATCAACGCGGCGAGGTAGGCACAGAAGTCAGGATCGTCGTCGATGATCAGGATCTTCTTTTTGTCCATCGAGATTCCTTTTCCCCATGTGTTTTTTCCTGCCTCACAGGAAGCTTCGTTTCGGTGCGTCCCACGCCCTAGCTCGCTAGGAGTCTGACCCGAGATGGAGTGCGGTAGCCCAGGTGCGCAGACGCGCCGCTCGCAAGGCGCGCGAGCGAAGGCGTAGCAGCGCTACGCCGAGCGGCGCGCAACGCAGCGCGCGGCGATGAATGCGCGTCTGGGTGCTGTACTCCATCTCGGGTCAGACTCCTTGGGCGGCTGTCTTCTGCTGTGCTCGCCGATGGTGGTCGATCGCGTGGATCACGGAGCGCGGCAACGTCTGCCGATTGGCCGTCGGCTTGGAGAGATAGCCTTGGAATCCTGCGCGCAGGGCGTACAAGAAAACATCTTCTTCCTCGGTGGCTGTAAAGACGACGATCGGGATGTTGCGCACGAGGATCGCCGCTCCGGTGAGGGTTTCCAGACCTTGTGCGTCGGGGAGCGCGAGATCGAGGATCATCGCGTCGAAGGTCTCTTCCTCCAGACGGTGCAGAGCGCTGCCGAGATCTTGCTCGTGTTCCACCTCAAACTGGGCGGGTTCGTACCAGCGGAGATAGCGGAGCGCCATGCGGGCGATTTCTAGTTCATCTTCGACTAAGAGAACGCGATACCTCTTCTCCGTCCCTTTCGCGTGAGCACTTTGGGGAGGATCGAGTGAGCGGTCCTGGAACTGGGATGTCGAGGAGTCGTCGTGCATACGTCGTCTTAGCGCAAGCGCGGTGAACACATCCCGGCTGGTCCCGCTTCGCCGATTCTCCAACGCCGAGGTGTGGGACCCGAGGCGCAGTTGTATGAGAATGGAGCCGACCTCATCCTGCTCGACGTGTCGCTTCCGGATGGAAATGGCTTCCAACTCTGTTCTCGGCTGCAACACGACGACACCTTTCGCAACATTCCCGTTATTTTCCTGACGGCTCACACGGCGACGGCCGATAAGATTACGGCCTTTTCCGTGGGGGCGGACGATTACATCGAGAAGCCATTCGATGCAGCCGAACTGCGCGCGCGCATCGAGAGCAAACTCAAGAAACGGCAATGGAAGGTTAAGCAGGCTGAAGTGTTGCGCCGCGGTGCGCTGCGCCTCGACGTAACGCGCTACCGCGCTTATTGTCTGCTTGGAGACACGGAGAAAGTTCTCGATCTCACGGCGCGGGAATTCCGGATCCTCCATCATCTAGCCACGCGCGAAGGCCGCATTGTAACGCGCGAGCAACTCCTCCAGTGCATCTGGGATGACGCCGTGGTCGTGGATCGAACCGTCGATACTCACGTGAGCAATTTGCGGCGGAAGTTGGGCGATTTGGGCGAGGTCATCGAAACCGTGCGCGGCGTGGGATACCGTTTCATCACGCTCAAACCGGAAGCGATACTTGAGCCTGAACCAGAGCCTTAGAGTGCCTGGGCGAGCAGGAGTTTGCGCGCGCGGTAGAGGTGCGACTTCACCGCATCCTCCGATTTGTGGAGCGCCTGGGCGATTTCTTCGATCGATTGATGCTCGAGGTGGTGCAGGAAGAACAACTGCCGCTGTTCTTCCGAGAGGGTGTGCTCCAGGGCGTGACGCACGCGGGAAAGTTGTTCCGCGTGCTCATAGGACTCATCGGGTGCAGGTTCGCGAGAGCTGCAGGCGGTTGCCAGGCCAGGGTATCCGGTGTCCGAATCTAAAAGCGGCACGCTCGGCGGCCGCTTTTTCTTGAAGCGGTTGGCTACGACGTGGCGCGCTAACCCGAAGGCCCACGACGCGAAGGGCGCGTCGCCGCGGAAATTAGTCAACGAAGCAAAGAGGTTCAGGAAGATTTCCTGCACCGTTTCCTCCGTATCTGCGCGGTTGTGGAGCCGTTTGTCGACATAGTGGTAGATGCGCCGAAAATACCGCTCATAAAGCGTGGAGAAAGCGTCCGGATCACCGCTCCGGACAAGAGATACCAACTGTTCATCCGCCAACGCGATCGCAGGCTCGAGCTTTTGTTTTTGCTGCACGTTCTGCTTTCCCTCTCTAGATTGGGGAATTCCACCGAGGTGGAATTCCCCCTTAGTGGGGAGTGGCCATCAATAGTAGTCAGGTGTCAAAAAAATCGTAATTTAAACGTATTTTTGTGGGATTTTATGCATAAAAGTGATGGTTTAAAGACCCGTTTTAGCGAAAAGTAGGACGGCCAACCAGCAGATCGCTACCGGGTAGCACTTGATCTGAAGGGGGACGAGTCGGGTCGGCGGTGGGATTGGCTGATGGGGAGATCGTCTGCCGGCCTCACTAGCTCCCTGGCGATTTCCTGGAGGTCTGCTGTTAGGGGGGCGGAGGGAGCCAGTCTGGAGAGCGGAACTTGGTGTACCGCAGAGCGGTAGAGCTCATCTGTTTGTATCCACCCATAGATGTGGAGCGAGAAGGCGGAAAGGTCGCCGCTGCGGGGAGCTTGAGGATTCGAGGCCGGTGCTGTTCGTGATTCGAAGCGGGTTTCTTGAGCGGATCCGGGCGGGAGGTTGTACGAGGCCGCGTGCAGTCGGTCCGCTCCCTGAGCGCGCAGTTTGTCGAGAATTTCGGCGCCGGGAGAACGTTGAGAATAGTGGTCCGCGGGCAGTGCGATGAAGACACCGCCGGCGACGGGTAGACCACTCCACGCGAGATAGTCATCGGGAGCGAGCAAAAGTAAAAATGGGCGTCTCGCCGAACCCGCTCGCTCGCTCGTACTTTCAACGAGGGTGGCGACATGCTCGGATTGTGCCGGGAACGGAACGATGTGTACGCGCGTACGCAGCGTTCTGGGCCACAGCACAGGAGGACTGCTTTCGGGAACGAAGAGATCGGTGCGTACTTCAGCGCCGTCTGCGAGTTCATGGGCGAGGTTCCAAACCAACGTCGCGGCGGCGAGATGATGCGTATCGGCTAGCGCCAGCAGAAAGGGCAGAGGTGCTGTTTCCGGCAGAAAGTGGTGAAGAACGTCGCGTAGTGTCCTAGCCCGCATTTCTCACCAATCCGCTCTCGCGGTCGCACATCTGCGCGGTCTCGCGACGCACCCTGGTGAGAAATGCAGACTGGGTATCGCCGCGTTTTGCATCCCGACCGTTATGTTTGAAATTCTGTTCGCGCCGAGACGCCGCGTACTTCAGGGCCCTACCCAAACCGCACTGTGCTCGCTGAGTTCGGAAATTTCCGCGCGCGGTGGGAGGGGATTTTGCGGTTTCCACTGATTGCCTGCGACGGTAGGAGACGGAGCTGGTGCTTCGCGCGGTGGCGTGGCAGTGCGCTGGGCTGCGGGAGGTCGGGCCAGCAACTCCAGAGCAGCGGCGGCGTAATCCTGGGCGCCGTTGGCCGACGGCGCGAATTGCGCGATCGGCAGGCCGCGTTGAACGGCTTCGCGCAGGCGGATATTGGAGCGGATCACGGTGTCGAAGCAGAGGTCCCGGAAGAGCTCTCGAATTTCGGCCAGCAGCTCGCGCGCGAAGCGCGTGCGTCCGTCGTAGAGCGTCGGGAGAACGCGGACTTCTACGGAGTGTTGGATGCGCTCGGAGAGCAGGGCGATAGTTTCCAAAAGTCGCTGGACGCCGTGGATTGCGAAGCGGCTGGTTTCGAGCGGGATGACGACCTCGCGCGCCGCGCGCAGAGCGTTGAAAGTGAGCAGGCCCACGTTGGGCGGACAGTCCACCAGGGCGAAGTCGTAGGCCTCCTCCAGTGGGGCCAGCGCTTGTGTCAGACGCAGCGTGCGCTGTTCCGCGCGTTCAGCGGCGAGCTTTTGCTCCAACGCTGACAGCACGATGCCCGAGGGTGCAACGTCTAGGTTTTGAGTGACGGGCACCAGAACGCGGCCGAGATCGATGGCACCGGCGGGTTCCGCGAGCACGTCGTAGAGGTTTTGCTCCCGTGCTTCGGGGTCGATGCCGAATGCTAGGGTGGCGTGGGATTGCGGATCGAGGTCTACGACCAAGACCCGATGGCCATCCTGGGCCAGACAACCCGCCAAATTTACGGCCGTGGTTGTTTTTCCGCAGCCACCTTTTTGATTCACGATGGCGATGGTTCGCATGCGCCTTTCTCCCCCTGCGCGGGACTTACCGCGTGTGGTTGGACGTTTCCAGCGACGCGCTGCCCACTCCTGGGAGTGAGCTTCCAACCGACCGGCATGGGACCCGGAACCGCGGCTCCGAGTCAGGGGGTTGCATCAGCGAGCAGTCGAAACAGCTGAGGACAGCCGAGTGCGCGCTTGGGATGTCGAACGGATACGTTGCACGTGCGCTTGCCCACGCCAAGCTCGTACTTCGCGCTGGAACTCTGCGACCTCGAGCACCCATTCTTGACCGGAGATCGCCTCGAAGGCGGCCCCTTCGTGAAAAACGAGCACGAGGTCGCCGGTAGCCACAAGGACGAGCTCGGCCAAGGGGCGTCGCACCGTCGGGAGCATCTGTTGGAGTGCTGAAATGCTCTTGCGGATCCGCTGGACCGAAACGCCGGCGTCGATCAGGCGCTTCGCGGCTTTCAAAGCCACGAGGTCCTGAAAGCTGTAGCGGTAATGTCCTCCTCGCGTTTGCCTCGAAGGATGGAGCAAGCCCGTCTGCGCCCAGTACTGCAACTGGCGCCGCGAAATTCCCAACAACTGGGCGATATCGCGACTGCGGTAGAACTCATTGATAGAACTGTCGATCACGGGCGCCCCCCACACCCCTAGGTCTTCCCTATTAAGGCTCCACCGTAGACGGGAGGCCTTCACCGAGTCAACAAAAAAACGCCAAAGTTGTCGAGTTTGCACGGGAGCCTACCGCGAAAGCAGGACTTCTGGCGACCGGAGGGTGCTCGCCGGAAGGGCATCCCTGGGATAGGCTGATTTACGTGGGCAAGGGCTCCGAAAAGGGGAAAATCGCAGAAGAGGGGCGCATTTTTGTGCTCGATGAGGGCACCCGCCGTCCCTTCATGCGCGGCATTATGATCCATTCCCTCATGTCTCGCGGGGTTTCCTACGAGGATGCCTTCCGAACGGCCAACGCCGTGCGCGAACGCCTGCGCGGCATGGAGGTCGTGAGCCGGGAAGAATTGGCGCGGGGGGTTGCCGCGGAACTGGGCGACCTACCTGCTGCGGAACAACCTCTACCCGAAAAGATCACGGTCTCTGGAGAGGGGCGCAGCCTGCCGTTTTCCAAAGGACACCTCTCCCAGTCTTTATTGGCTGCGGCCCTCGATCCGAACGATGCTTTCGATGTGGCGCGCGAAATTGAACGCGCCCTGCGCCGGCGGGGCATGCAACAGATCGATCGTAAGGCGCTGCGGCGTCTGGTTTACGAGACCCTCAAAGATCGCATAGGGAGCGCCGTGGCGGAGCGCTACCTGATCTGGAGGAAATACCAAGATCCGGAGAAACCCGTCGTGATCTTGCTCGGTGGGCCACCGGGTGTGGGCAAGACCTCACTGGCACTGGAGGTTGCTCATCGCCTCGGTATTCAGCGGGTAATGTCCGCTGATTCGATCCGCCAGGTCATGCGCCTTATGTTGTCCCCGGAGTTAGTACCGGCGATCCATGCTTCATCTTTCGAGGCCTACCGCGGTCTGGGGAGCGTGGCTTTGAGCGACGATCCGATCATGGAAGGCTTTCTGGCCCAGGCCTCCGTGGTCGCCGTGGGCGTGCGCGCCATGCTCGACCGCGCCGTGGCGGAGAATACGAGCCTCGTGCTCGACGGCGTCGTTATCCTGCCCGGCCTCATCAATCTAGAGGCCTACCGCGACCTAGCCCACGTGATTTTTTTGGCCGTGGCCACCCTCGATTTAGACGCCTACCGCAACCGTTTTTCGTTGCGCGCAGCCGGGGAGAAGCGGCGTCCGCAGCAGCGTTACCTCGAGAATCTCGATGCGATTCTGCGCATCCAGGACTATTTTTTGGAATTGGCCGACCAGCACGACGTGCCGATCGTCGACAATGAATCCTTCGATAGTTCGGTGTTGTCCATCATCCGCCACGTTTCCGAGACGCTGCGCAACGAGGAGAGTCTGGATGTGGCGCAGTGGTTGTAAGGAGGTGTCGGTGCGCGGAACGGCGGCGCGTGTTTTTCGGGATACCGTGAGGTGCCGCGGCTGGCGGCGCGCCGCGGCTGGTGGTTGCGTCGTACTGGCTTTTGCGGCGCTCGCCTGCGCCACTCCCTTGACCGTTGACGAAGAACGTCAACTCGGCCAGCAGGTGGAGCGCGAAGTGCGCGGGCAGGTCCGTATTGTGCGCGATGCCGTCATTGTCAATTATGTGCAGCAGCTCGGCCGGCAAATTTTGGCGGCCGCCGGACCGCAGCCCTTCGATTACCAATTTTTCGTGATCGCGGATGACGAGATCAACGCCTTCGCTACGCCGGGTGGTTACATCTATGTCCACACCGAGACCCTCTTGAAGGTGCGCAACGTCAGTGAATTGGTGGGTGTGTTGGCACACGAAGTCGGCCACGTGGCGAAGCGTCACATCGCGCAGAATTACAACCGCGCGCGCAGCACCGGCCTGCTGTACCAATTGGGCGTGGTCGTGGCGGGGGCCGTGGCTGGGCCGGCCGCCGCCGATGTGGCCAATCTCGGAGGCGGGCTGGCGGCGACCGCCTATCTCAACTCCTTCGGTCGTGAGGCCGAACGCGAGGCCGATACCTTCGCCGTGTTGCTGATGCCGCGCGCTCGTTACGATCCCCACGGCCTGGTTACTTTCTTCCAGACTCTGATGCAGGAGGCGGGGGACACACCGCTCGCCTTTCTCTCCAGTCATCCCGCGACCGGTGAGCGTATCGCCAACACGCAGCAACAGATTCAGGAACAGCGGCTTCCGTCGGACCTGCGCGTTCATGACAACGGCCGGCTCGAGATCATTCAAGATCGCATCCGCTTGCTTCAGCCCGCGTCGAGATCCCGCGAACGTTAGCTTCGATCCGACAAAGTTCTGGCGCTCTCTTGAGAGGCGCTTGGGAGAGGTCGCAGCTCCTCCAAGAGTTGTTTATGTCGTCGCTGCGACCTCTCCCAAGCGCCTCTCAAGAGAGCGTGAATTTCTCGAATCTCCGCAGGGGGAAGTCATGGCCCGTCGGCTCAAGTTCGATATTCCGGGGCCGGATTGGCGCGTCGATCCGGAGCGGCTGCGCGCGGAATCCATCGCGTCCTTATTTGAGGTGGAGTCATCGCCGCGTCTCTGCGTCGAAATCGGCTACGGAGGTGGTGAGTTTCTATTGGAGCAGGCGCGCCGCGATCCCGGCGGTGTCTATCTGGGGCTCGAGATCTCCCACAAGCGTTCGCTCAAAATGGCCCGCCGCCTGGCGCGCACGGAGTTGAGCAACATCCGCCTGTTGGAGGTTCCTGCGGAATACGTTGTCTGTGAACTACTGCCGCCCGCCGTGGTGTGCACCTTCTGGGTGAATTATCCGGACCCGTGGCCCAAACGCCGCCACCAGCGTCGGCGTCTGCTTCAGCCCGACTTCGTGCGCGACTTGTGCGCGCGTTTGCTGCCGAGCGGGAGCATCGAAGTGGCGACGGACCACGCGGCCTACGCGGAAGCGATCGCTGCGGTGCTATCCGCCGAGCCCGGCCTCGAGAACGCGTTTCCTGCGCCTTTTCTGCGGGAGGTTCCGGGACGTCCGCCGACGCGCTATGAACGCAAGTGGCTCGCGGAGGAAAGGCCCCTACACTTTTTTCGCTATCGACGGTCGGGACCACCGTGCGCGTAGGCGTTTGTTTGCTTGACAGGTCGTGGGCGTCTCCATAGCGTCGCACATTTGCAAAGTATGCAAGCGGAGCACGGAGAAGGTGGCAGTGCGCGAAGAGCGACTCCAAATCAAAGGTTTTTCCGTCGAGGCGCTGCGGGCGCACTTTGCGGCGCGGGGTTTTCCGGCCTACCGGGCGGAACAGGTCGCCGCCTGGCTCTACGGGCGGGGCGTCGAAGAACCGGCGGCGATGACGGATCTCGACCTTGCTTTTCGCCGGCATTTGGAAGACTCCTGGGATTTTTCCGCTCTCCAATTGAAAACCCACCAGCTTTCGCAGGACGGCACCCAGAAGTTCGGCCTGCGCGCGGCCGATGGTGCACTGTTCGAGGCGGTTCTGATCCCCGAAGAACGCCGCAACACGCTGTGCGTTTCCACTCAGATCGGCTGTCCGCTGGCCTGTGCTTTTTGCGCGACGGGGGCGATGGGTTTTCTGCGCAACTTGAGCAGCGCCGAGATCATCGATCAAGTCTGTCACGTGCAGCGGCTGTTATCGCCTCAGGACAAACTCACCAACATCGTTTTCATGGGAATGGGGGAACCGCTGCTCAACTTCACCGCCCTTTGTGAAGCCATCCAATTGCTGCTTCACCCCAAGGCCTTTGGTTTTGCGGGTCGGCGGGTCACGGTCTCCACGGCGGGCGTCGTTACCCGTATCGCGCCGCTCTTGCGCAGTGTCAAAGTAAATCTCGCCGTTTCCCTGCACGCGCCTCGCGACGCCTTGCGCGATGTCCTGGTGCCGCTCAACCGGCGCTTTCCCTTGGCACTCCTTTTCGACAGCCTGCGGCGTGTACCCGAGATCACGGCGCGCCGGCCCGTTTTCTTCGAATACACCCTGATCCGCGACGTGAACGATTCAGAAGCCGACGCCCGAGAGCTGATCCACTGGGTGCGGAGCCTCCCCTCCAAGGTCAACCTGATTCCAATGAACGCGCACGCCGATTCCGATTACGCGCCTTCGACGCCTGAGCGCAGCGAGCGCTTCATGGCCGTGTTGGCGACGGCAGATGTCACGGTGACGCTGCGGAAAAATCGCGGAGCGGACATCGACGCCGCCTGCGGACAACTGGCGGCTCGCCGAACGGAGGCCGGTGGGCGGGGATGCGTCCTTCCGCAGCCAGAGCAGGAGAGCCGTCATGCTGTATGCAGTGGGTGACATTCACGGCGAGCGCGACAAACTCGATGCCCTGCTCGGGATGCTGCCCCTACAGTCGGACGACAGCTTGGTTTTTCTCGGCGACTACGTGGACCGCGGTCCCGACGCACGCGGTGTAGTCGATCTCTTGCTTGAATTTTCCAAACTTTACCGCTGTACGTTTTTGATTGGGAATCACGAGTCGATGTTCCTCGACTTCCTCGGCTGGAAGGGAGATCGCTACCTCGTAGGGGACGCATTTTTGCGCAACGGTGGGGACCGCACGTTGGCTAGCTACGGCTACTTCGAGCTTGAGGACCCGGATCCCCACCGCTTCCGACTGCCCACCGAGCACGAGCAATTTTTTCAGCGGCTTGATCTCTATCGTCAAGAGAGCGGATACCTATTCGTTCACGCGGGGCTGGGGACGGCGATTCAGGGAGAAAGCGAGGTTGAATCCGCCCTGCAACGTTCGCGCGCGGAAGATTTTTTATGGGATCGCACGACGGGTTACACCCCTCATAACCTGCGCGTGACCATCGTTCACGGTCACACGCCCCGGCCGGATTTCGAGGTTCACTGGAACTTGCCGTTCAGCATCGGCATTGATACCGGCGCCGTCTACGGTGGCAAACTCACCGCCATTCGCCTGCCGGATCAGACGCTGTTCCAGGTTTAGCTTCGATCCGACAAATTTTGCTGCTCTGGAGGGGGGAAGGGGGGCGAAGCTCCTCCAAGAGTTATTTATGTCGTTGCTTCGCCCCCCTTCCCCCCTCCAGAGCACGAATTTTCGAATCTCCGCAGGAGGGCGGTGCGCTTCGGCCACAACGCCACTCCGTCATCAGGAACGGAAACCGCATCTCGAAACATCACGGGGTTAAAGGCTCTCAAGGTCGGATTGACATATACCGAAAAGGATATATAGTAGCGGTCGTGGATAAGCCTCTGCGGTGGATGCTGGAAACGCTGAGTACCCCACCGGTAGGGACGGCGGCGAGGATTGAGGCGGGTGTATTGCTCCGCCGGTTGCAGCGGGGCGAGTTGCTGGGAATGCCGTATTCGCGGCCCATGGCGAGCATCGGCAGGCGAGTACACGAGCTGCGAGTGGATGACAGGGAAAGTCGCTTAGCATGGCGGATTATTTATCGGATCGATCCCGATGCCATTTTGGTCGTCCACTGGTTTCATAAGAAGATCCAGCAAACACCGAAAGACGTAATAAACCTCTGTAAGAAACGACTTAAGGATTACGACAATGGCTAAAACGGCGAGAAAAAAGAAACTTCCCAAAAGTTGGACGGAAGGTTCTGTTCAAGGTCTTCTGGGGCTTTCGAACCAAGAAGCTGCCATTGTTGAGATGCGTGTGCGCTTGGCTGAAGAGGTGCGCGAGAAGCGGCGTGCGAAGCGAATAACGCAGGGCGAGCTGGCGGAACGTATCAACTCGACGCAGCCGCGGATCGCGAAACTGGAACAGGGCGATGCGAGCATCGAGACGCTGCTGCGAGCCCTGCTCGCTTTGGGGGCAACCCGCAAAGTAATCGGGAAATTGCTCGCTGCGTAGGGCGCTCAGCGCTCCCACTTGCGGCAACGGCAGCGAGTTTGCAATCATCGGGGGCGGTGCAGTGCGAGGTTTGGTTGATGATGAGGAGGCTTGGCGTTATGCGCGACTCAAAGCGGCACCGTTCGAAAGTGCCAGCGCTTTTTCCCGTTTTGTCGGGTGGTTGCCATGGGTTATGAGCTGGGAGGGGTGTGCTTCTGGGCCGTCCTGCAATTCCAGCGCAAAACCGTTCATTGAGGTTGAGTCGAAGGGTCTCGTGGAACAGGAAAGAGAACGTCGTTACGAAAAACCGTGGATTGTTCTGCCATTCAGAGTCCGTGTGAATTGGTCACCCTGAGACTCCACCGAACTGGGCAACTCAAGCGGATTTAGGACGTTCAGGGATGCGCAGCACCTGGCCCGGCTTCAAGCGATGGCGATCGCGGATGCCGTTTTGCAGCGAGATTTCCGAAATGCTGACGCCGAAGCGCTGGGCGATGCTGGAGAGGGTATCTCCGCGTTGCACCGTGTAAGTCCGCCGGTTCTGCGGCTCGACTGCTGCTGCATAGGCGACGTTCAGGGTCTGACCCGCGCGGATGCGGTCGTGGTCCTGAAGTCCGTTGCGGCTGGCCAGCGCGCGAGCCGACAAACCGAAACGCTGGGCGATGCTCGACAGCGTGTCGCCGTTTTGCACCACGTAGTGGTTCGCCGCCGGAACGCTCTGCGTACTGGCGATGGCTTGCGAGGCGGGGTGCGTCTTGCTGGCAGCGCCGCGCGCCAGAGGCAGGCGCAGCACCTGGCCGGCGCGGATGCGGTGGCGGTTGATTAAGCCATTGGCTGCGATGAGATCGCTCTCTCGCACGCCGAATTGACGCGCGATCGTGGAGAGGGAATCACCCCTCTGTATTTTGTAGAAGTTGTCGAGCTGCTGCGCGCTGTGCACGGCGTGGCCCGGGAGTTTCGCGATGACCAGCGCCAACGGTTGCCGGGCGCCGTTCCGGGGCAGCCGCAGTGCGTAGCCGCGCGGGACGTGTTTTTCCCCTCTCCATATCGGAGCGCGTAGGGCGGGGTTGTGCAGTTGCAGCGTGTCGACATCAATGTCGAGCGCCCGCTCCAGACTGGCGACGGAATAGTAATGTTCGAGCACGATGTTCTCGTAGTCGACTGGCGGATCTAGCACCAGGAGGCCGAAGTAGCGCGCACTGTTCCGGCTCACTTCGAGGGCGGCCAGAAAGCTGGTGTAGAAGTTGCGCGACGCGAAACCGAAGCTGCGGCCTTTGTAACGCTTCACGATCACGGCGATATCGCGCGTTCCCAACTGCTGCGTGGCGCGCAGCATGCCCGCGGTGCCGTGGTTGTAGGCCGTGAGCGCCAGCGGCCATGTGCCGGTCCGATCGTAGTTATGGCGCAGGAGTTTCGCGGCGGCTTGGCTGGAGAGCAGAGGATCGAAGCGTTCGTCGACGACATGGTCCACCCGCATAAAGAGCCGGCCGGTGCCGCGCGTAAACTGCCACATGCCCGCCGCTCCAGCATGTGAATAGGCGTGGGGCGTGAAGGACGATTCGACGTGGGGCAGGGCGGAAAGTTCGAGAGGAACCCCTTGGCTCTTGAGGGCGGCTTCGATGCTGGGCAACCAGGCGCCGGAGCGCACGATGCCCGCGCGCATTTTATCCGCCTGGCCGAGCTGGAAGCGCACGCGCTGCGCGGCGGCGCGCAGCGTCGCGTTGGAGACGCCCTCGGGCCACAGCGCCAGGACGCGCTGTTCTTCCAGCATCAGCGCGCGGCGCTTGCCGGTGGCCAGCGTGCTCAGGATGCGCTGGTAGCGCTGCTTGGCAGCGCGTATTTTGCGCTCTCGATAGTAATTGCTGCTGTTTTCGGGCAAACGCAAAACTTCGTAGACGACATCCATGGCTTCGCTGTCGTGGATGAGACCGCCGTGGGAGTCGACTTCCGTGTAGACGCGTTTCCAGAGCTGGACCTGAGCCTCCAGGGCCGGAGGCCGGGGCAGAAGCTCTTCGGCGTGGGCAGAGGAGACGACAAAAGCAAGCAACAAGCTGGGCAAAAGCCGGCTCATCGTTCGTTTCTTCGGCCGATCCAGGAAAAAACTGAGGCTCACCGCACCCCCCGATCCGGCGCGGGACAACCGCGGGTCCATTCTATGAGTTTTGCTCTAGCTCGCCAAGCTGAAAACGTCCAGGACTTTCGGATTCCTGTACCATGGAATATGCCATGACCGGCGCGGAAACCCGAACAGAGATGCCCGGCCGTGACGCCACATCGCGCGTCCGCGAGGCGCCGCCTCACCTCGCCGATCCCTTCTCGGCGATGACGCCGCGTTTTAACGTCTTCTACGGTTGGTTCGCGCGGCGCTTTTTTCGCTATTTCGAACTGCCCGCGGAGACTGTCGAGCGCCTGCGCTCGCTCGAGCAGCGCGGCACCGTCGTGTACGTGATGCGATACGCTAGCCGTCTCGATTATTTCCTCATGAATACGCTGTTTTGCCGCGTTGGCTTGCGGCTTTCAGGCGGTGCCAACGGGATTCATTTTTATTACTACCGGCCGCTGCGCGAAGCGCTGCGCATTGTTCTGCGGCGCCTGCGGATGAGGGGTGTGGGTAAGCAAGACAGCGAAGTCGTCCACCGGCTGGCGGAAAACGGCGAGTCACTGTTCTTGTTCCTGCGCACCGCCCGCCTGCGTTCGCGTCTGTGGGGTCGCAAGCGGGCAGCCGAGCACGACCGCGAAGATCTCGACGTCCTTGGCGAAGTGGTGAGCAGTCAGTGGGATTCGCAGCGGCAGATCGTCCTCGTGCCGCTGGCTTTATTTTGGCGCAAGGGGCCGCGCGCCGAGCGGCGCTTTTTGAACCTCGCCTACGGCTCCCAAACGCGGCCTTCCGATTTCACCAAGATCGCCTCCTTCTTGACCACCTACCGCGGTTTGTTCATTAAAGTTGGGGAGCCTATCGACCTGCGCGCCTTCATTGAAAAGCGGCGCGTCGAAGGCACCGAATCGGTGGCGCGCAAAGTGCGCCGCTCGGTCATGCTCTTTCTCTACCGCGAAGAGAAGGTGGTCGAAGGGCCGACCCTGCGCCCACTCTACAAGGTGCAGGCGAGTGTGCTCGACGCGCCCGCCGTGCGCGCCGCCATTGAGGCCAGCGCTGCCAGCCGCAATCAGTCGCTGGTTGCCGCTCGGCGCGCGGCGGAGAAGATTTTCCGAGAAATCGCAGCGAACATGAATTCGACTTTTCTCGCTCTGCTCAGCGTGCTGGTGCCCCGTCTGTTCCGCCGCCTGTTCGTGGCGATCGAAGTCTCCGGCATCGAGAAGGTGGCGGAATACGCCAAGCGCCATCCGTTGATTCTGGCGCCGAGCCACCGCTCCTATTTCGATTTCGTCATCCTCTCGTGGCTTTTTTACGAGCACCACTTGGTGCCGCCACATATCGCGGCGCGTGACAACATGGCCTTTGGTCCCTTCGGCTTCATCTTCCGCCACGCGGGAGCTTTTTTTCTGCGGCGCTCCTTCGGTGATCCTCTCTACAAGGAAGTGTTTCGTGCCTACATCGCATACTTAGTGCGCGAGGGTTTCACCCAGGAATTTTTCATCGAGGGCGGTCGCTCGCGCACCGGCAAGACGCTGCTGCCGCGCCTCGGCGTTCTGACCTGGAACGTCGAGTCCTTTCTGACCAGCGGTCAGCACGATCTGTTCATCGTCCCTATCGCGATCACCTACGAGCGGTTGGTGGAAGAGCGCTCACTGCTGAAGGAACTCGGGGGAGGCACCAAACAACAGGAGAGCGTTCTGGGGCTGCTGCGGGCGCGCAAGTTGCTCCACCGCCGTTTCGGCAGCGTGTTCGTCAATTTGGGTGAGCCGATTTCGTTGGCGGAGGCGTTGGGTGCGCAGCGGGAGCGCTTCCGCACGGCGCGGGATTCGGAGACCGAACAGGAAAAGCGCCGTTTCGTTCAGGCTCTCGGCCGACGCGTCGTCGAGCGGATCAACTGGGCCACGGTCGTCAACGCTACCTCGGTGGCGGCTTGTGCCCTGCTCGGAGAAACGCGCCGCGGTGTCTACCGCAGCGAACTTGTGCGCCGCATGCGGGAGATCATCAAGCTCCTGCGACTTCAGGACGCGCAGCTCACGCCGGCCCTGGAGCGGGATCAGGGCGATTTTCACGAGTCGATCGCCTTTCTGGTGCGCAACGACCTTGTGCGCGCGGTGCGTGACGTCGACGAAGAGATTTTTTATTTCGAAGAGGAGCAGCGCCGTGCCCTCAGCATCTACCGCAACTCGATTTTGCACTATTTGGTCGCACCCAGCGTGATGGCGCGTGGTCTGTTGCGGGGAATGAGCTCCCAGGCTTTGCGCCAGGAACTCGTCTGGTGGCTGGATCTCTTCGAGTTCGAGTTTTTCATCCCGCGCGGCGAAATTCTGGCGGCGCATTTCGACGGTTTCCTCGACGCTTTCATGCGCTTCGGTCTGCTCAAATCCGTCGGAGATGAACTTCAGACGACCGAGCTGGGCGAACCCTATTTCCAGCTAGTGGCCGCTCAGACCCAGGCGGTGATTGAGACTTACTACGCGCTGTTTCAGAGTGTGGTGCAGGGACCCGAATGGCAGTCGCGCAAACAGCTCCTGCACTCGGCCCAGGAGTCTTGGAATCGCCTTCAACTTTTGGGAAAGGTTCAGCGTCCGGAGGCCGCCCACCCCGTTACCTTTGGCAACGCGACGGCGCTGCTTCTCGCCCGCAACATTTTGGCCGAAAAACGCCTGGAACCCGACGCAGAGCCGGTATATACCCGCGGCGAGCAGTTTGAGGCTCTGACGGAGTTGTCGGAGCGTCTGGCAACAGCGGTGGCGGGTCGTTAGCCTAAACCCGGATTATGGATGAAGCGCCTACTGCGACCGCGTATCTGCCCGACCTGAGGAACGATTTCAGCGTTCGGCTCCTCGACGTACTGTCCAGTACGCCTCCGGTACCAAACGCTGAAATCGTTCCCCATTCCGATCATCTCCGCGGGGCGCTTTATCCATAATCCGGGTTAACCTCCACCCATGGATCTCCTGAGCGCTGTCAATTTTGAGAAAGGCGGCGGCCTTGTCGCCGCGATTGCCCAGGACTTCGCGAGCGGCGAAGTGCTCATGCAGGCCTGGATGAACGAAGAATCACTGCGCCGCACCCTTGAGATCGGTGAGGCGGTCTACTACAGCCGTTCCCGCCGTTGTCTCTGGCACAAGGGCGAAAGCAGCGGGAACGTCCAGGTTGTGCGGGAATTGTACCTCGATTGCGACGGCGACGCGGTTCTCCTGCGCGTTGAACAGCGCGGCCGAGGCGTCGCTTGCCACACCGGCCGGCGCAGTTGTTTTTTTCGCAGGCGGGAGGGTTCCCAGTGGGTCGACGCAGAGGAACCGGAGCGCGATTCCGCCCAGGTGCGCGCGTCATGAGTCGGCGGCTGCGCATCGGTCTGCCCAAGGGCAGCCTGCAGGAGACGACGGGCAAGCTCTTTGCCCGCGCGGGCTATCAACTGAGTTTCTCCGCGCGCTCCTATTATCCGGCGATCGACGATCCGGAGATCGAGTGCGTCCTGATCCGTGCCCAAGAAATGGCGCGCTACGTCGAGCAGGGTGTTATGGACGCCGGGATCACGGGGTTCGACTGGATTCTCGAGAATCAAGCCAAGGTGAAAGAGCTCGCGGATCTGCGGGCTCCCTGGCCCAACTATCGTCCCGTGCGCTGGGTGCTGGCCGTCAAAGACAACTCCAAGTTTCGCAACGCGAAGGACCTGGCGGGCAAACGCATCGCCACGGAGGCCGTGGGGCTCGCCAAGCGCTATCTCAAGCAACATGGAGTGCGGGCGGAAGTGGAGTTTTCCTGGGGCGCCACGGAGGTGAAGCCGCCGATCCTCGCGGATGCCATCGTCGACGTTTCAGAGACGGGCTCGAGCCTGCTCGCCAACAAGCTGCGAGTGCTGGATACGCTCCTCGAGAGCACGCCGCGCTTCATCGCCAACCGCGCCGCCTATGCCGACGCCTGGAAGCGCGCCAAAATGGAGCGCCTGGTTCTGCTCCTGCGCGCCGCCATCGACGCCCTGGACCGCGTCGGGCTCATG
>Ga0247727_10009818_pt1 | contig 17152 bp, 18 predicted proteins | sample WisWelCaveWW1625_FD_202498 | JGI IMG/M metagenome (GOLD analysis project Ga0247727, IMG submission 202498) | Biofilm microbial communities from Wishing Well Cave, Virginia, United States - WW16-25 | ecosystem: Environmental > Aquatic > Deep subsurface > Groundwater > Cave microbial mat | place...
TCATCTCTTCGGCCTTCTTGTAGGCCTGCATGTATTTCTTGGGGTTGTTGGTCAGATTCGAGTAGCGGGCGGGGTTCCAGGTGTACAGCAGCACTCGTCTGGTCCGAGCGAGGGTTTCGGGGGTGACGGGGAGGGTGAGTCCCAGTACCTCCAGTGCGTGGTTCACGTCTTCTTGGTTCACTTCGGTCATGGGCCGAGTCTGACAAAGCGGAAGTAAGCCTGTCAAACCATCTAACAGGATGGTGAATAATGCGGGTTAGATCCTGGTAGCGAGGTATCTTGACCGACCGTCACATGCTCAAATTTTATCAAGCCGATGTGTTCACCGGGCTGCCGTTCGGTGGTAACCCGGTCGCCGTGTTTCCCGAAGCGCAAGATCTCACCGACTATCAATTGCAGCAGATTGCCCGGGAGATGAACCTCTCCGAGACTGTGTTCGTGCTGCCCCCGACAGACCAGGCGGCCGTCGTTCGCCTCAGGATTTTTACCCCGATACAGGAGATTCCGTTTGCCGGACATCCGGTGCTGGGGACATTTTACGTGTTGGCCCAGCTTGGGTTGATTGCCGTCACCGATGGTGTCACCCGCGTGATGCAGGAGTGCAACATCGGTCTCTTTCCCGTCGAAATCCATGCACGAGAGGGGCAGGTCACCCGTGTGGTGATGACACAGCCGAAACCGCAGTTCCTCGGTTCGGTGGATGAGCCGGAGGACCTGTTCGACATTGCGAAGGCTCTGGGGCTGTCGATACATCAGATTGTCGACACCAAGAAACCGGTCATGGTGGTGTCGACCGGGTTGCCGGTGGTGATTGTGCCGGTGCGGACCCTCACGGCGGTTCGGTCGATTGTGCCGGACGCTGCCGCGATTATCGAGGTGTGCGAGCGGGTCGGCACCAACGGCATTATGGTGTTCACGACCATGACGGTGGAGGACCATGCGACGGTGCATACGAGAATGTTTGCGCCCGCGATCGGAATCCTCGAAGATCCCGCCACGGGTAGCGCTAGCGGGGCCATGGGCGCCTATCTCGTCCACAATGGGTTGGTTGAAGTGGGGCCCCTTACAGAGCTCATCGTCGAGCAGGGCTATGAAATCGGGCGTCCGGCACGCATTCTTGTCCAGATCGAATCCGACGACGATGCCATTCAGGAGGTGAAGGTAGGTGGCCAGTGCGTGATGGTGGTTGAAGGGAAGTTGAAATTCTAGGAAGTGCTGAGTGCTGGGTCCTGAGTTGGAACGTCCCGCTCTTTAACTCAGCACTCAGAACTCACAACTTTCCGGAGACACATGAAAGCTGTACTCTTTCGGGCACATGGCGGACCGGACAAACTTTCTTATGAAGATCTGCCCACGCCGACGATCGGTCCGGAGGATGTGCTGGTTCGCGTCAAGGCCTGCGCGCTGAACCATATCGATATTTGGATCCGCGAGGGGAATCCGGCCTATCCCATGCCGCTTCCTCATGTGTCAGGATCGGATGTGTCGGGAATCATCGAACAAGTCGGTGCGCAGGTTGATAGTGTCACGGTGGAGCAGCGTGTCTTCGTATCGCCGGGGATCAGTTGCTGGAAATGTGAGCAGTGTCTGGCGGGGCGAGACAATATGTGTCGCTCCTACAGTCTGCTCGGAGCATTGACGCATGGCGGCTATGCAGAGTACGTAAAAGTGCCGTTCCGCAACGTACTGCCGATTCCAGAGAACCTCTCGTTTGACCAGGCGGCGGCGTTTCCGCTCGTGTCAGTGACCGCGTCGCACATGCTGTTTGCCCTTGCCGGACTCCAATATGGAGAGACGGTGCTCATCATGGGGGCGGGGGGTGGGGTCGGGAGCATGGCGGTTCAAATGGCCAAGCTCGCCGGGGCCCGCGTGATGGCGACCGTCGGATCTGACGACAAAATTCCCAAAGCCGTGATCCTGGGAGCCGATGCCGTCATCAATCACGCGAAGGAGAAGGTCTCGGAGCGGGTCAAGTTGCTCACCGAAGGGCGCGGCGTCAATGTCGTCATCGAGCATATCGGTCCGGAGGTGTGGGACACCTGCCTCCTTTCATTGGGAAAAGGTGGGCGCTTGGTTACTTGTGGCGCAACGACCGGGGGCGAAGTGAAGCTGAATCTCCGTTATGTCTTTTCTCGCCAGCTGACGATCAAGGGGTCCTATATGGGAACGCGCGCGGAATTGGTGAAAGCAGCGGAAATGATGGGGCAGGGTCGCTTGGTCTCGGTGATCGATCGCACGTTTCCACTTCAGGAGGCTCGCACGGCGCAGGAACTGATGTTGGGGCGAAAGTTTTTCGGTAAAATAGTTCTAACTGTGTGAGGAGGGAAGGCCGGCTTATTCTATTACGCGCATTAGCAATATAAAGGGGGAAAGTATGTCCACAGTGGCAAAGATCATGAGAAAGCAACCCAAGACCGTGGGGCCTGGCGTGTCGATTGTGAGCGCGGCCAAGAAAATGCGGATTGCGCGGGTGGGGTCGCTGTTTGTGAAGAAGGGAAAGAAGCTGGTCGGGATCGTCACCGATACGGACATTGTTCGACGTGCCGTCTCGACCAATAAGAGTCTTGGCAAGATGACCGTCGAGAAGATTATGACGACCCCCATTTGCACAATCGAAGGAAGCCGGCCGGTCGATGATGCTCAGGATATGATGGCTGACTTAGGAGTGCGTCATCTTGGCGTCACGCAAGCGGGCGAGATTGTCGGGGTGATCTCAGTGCGTGACCTGTTGTTGTTTTATAAGCGGTATGCGCAATCGAAGATTCCGTTGGAGGCGACGTACTCTGAACCAAAGATTTTCCAAGATTAGCAGGATGTTGAAAACGGCCTCCAGCTTCGTTCTCGGCTCATCAAAATCCTCAACGTACCCCAGAGGGTACGCCTCCGGTTTTGACTCGCCTGCGGCCTTGCTGGAAGACCGTTTTGAACATCCTGTGCGATTGGTTTCCGGAAACAGTCCCCAACTTCGTTCTCAGTCGCATGTCTCCCTGCGACGTACCCCAGAGGGTACGCCTCAGTCGCCATACTCCCTGCGGCCTCGTTGGCTGACCGTTTTGAGCATCCTTGTTTGAGACAAAAGAAATACGCGGCCATGAATAGCAAGGTTGATAGAGTTTCCTTTTCAACATTCTGGACCCGTCTTCAAGGCGAATTGGAGGGCCTCCCGGAAACGAGTGGATATCACTGTGGGAAAGTTAAGAAGTGGAGTCAAGATAAAGACTATTTCGGCGAAGAGTTTAAGTTTCTTTTCAAGGGTGGAGGTGTAGTTTATTGTCAGACTGCGACAACTGCCAAGCTCAGGTCAGTATCCTCAGCTGAGTTCGAAAAGGTCTACGCTGTGTGGGAGAGATATCGTCGCGGTGAGGTTCCGAGGTCACATATAACCCAAGACCTCGGTGTGCAAAATTCGTCTTGGGTTATTCCGCTCCTAAAGAAGTATGAGCATCTAATGCGCTAGATCACTTCGTCAGTTCTTTGACCAGGTGGCCGAGCTCCGGAAGGATGAGTTTTTCCATCGCGAGCTTGACAGCGTTTTCGGAGCCGGGGGTGGAGAAGAGCACGCGGCCTTTGATGATCCCTGCGGTGGCGCGGCTCATGATAGCTGGAGAGCCAATCTCCTGGTAGGTCAGATATCGAAACACTTCGCCGAATCCGTCTAACCGTTTCTCCAGCATCGCATTCACCGCTTCGAACGTTGAATCCCGCCGAGAGATTCCTGTCCCGCCATTAATGATGATGGCTTGAATCTTCTTGTTGGTCACGGCGGCTTTGACCTTGGCTTTGATTTTGGATGGTTCGTCTTTGACGAGATGATAGGCGACCACTGTATGCCCCTGCTCCTTGAGCAGTTTCTGAATAAGTTGGCCGCTGGTATCGGTGTCGGGGGTCCGCGTGTCGCTGCAGGTAATCACCATGCACCCAACTTGCCTGGGTGCATGGGATTTGTGTTCGTGATGGGTGGAGGTGGTGCTCATGATTCAAACGAGAAAAGTTATCAGCCATCAGCTCTTGGAATCAGCTGACGGCTGACTGCTACTACTTCCAGACTGCGTCGGGGTTCAGTTTTGCGACCGGGTTTCCACCAGTGATATGTTCATCGATGATGGTCGCCACGTCCGCTTCCGTCACTTTGGAGTACCAGGTGGCGTCCGGATAGACGACGACGGTTGGTCCCTGCTCGCAGGGGCCGAGGCAGGAGGAGCCGCTGACGAGGACGTCGCCCGGGGTTACGCCCTTTTGCATGAGGCCGATGTTAAAGGCCATGAGGAGGGAGGCTGCTCCAGCGCTGCCGCAGGATGGTTTCGGGTGGCCTGGGGGACGGGCGTTGGTGCAGACGACGATATGATACTTGGGCTTCGGCATGTGTTCTCCTTTAGCGTGTAATGAAGCAATCAGCTTTCAGACGTCAGCGTTCAGTTATCTTTATGAGATAGCTGAGAGCTGATTGCTGTGAGCTGATGGCTGTTTCACTGCGGCACGAACGACTTCCACATATCGATGGCCTCTTCGGGCAACTTCCAATGCTTGAGGCCCTTCATCACCCAATCGAGATAGTGCGCCTTGGGTTTGAACTTGCCGATCGGGGTGGCGGCATAGGTGGTGACGGGGATTTTCTCCCCGGCTTCCGTCAGCACGGTGACTTGGACCTGGCGAAACGCGCTTGGAGGTACATCCTCTTCGAAGAGGTCCATCAGCTTGAGATCTTCGTCGGTTACTTCGAAGACCGCTCCCCAGACCTGTTCTCCCGGTGACGGGGTCACGCTGGCGAGGCCGCATCGCCACTGCGAGGACCATCGGCAGAATTTGATCGTATGTTCTGGAAGAGTGGCCAGCATGAGGAACTGATGTTCCGGAGCGCGACGTTTTAGCTGTGTGGGGTTGAGATGGTCCCCGTAGAGAAAGAACTTCATTGGTGATTCACGCCCAAGGGTACATGCCTGCCGCTAGTCCAATATTTCTAACATAACCACTTTCACACGTACAAGCCGCGCCGCAGGCGGTTCATTGGGTTGGCTTTGGTCGGATTGACATCGCGCCGCTGCTCTTCCTAAGATGCAACGCGATCATGTGCGGTCTCGTCTCTTCCCATCGAATCCGGTGCACAGGAAGTCCATGCCAGAGAATCATTCCTCCGCTGGCTCTGCACATTCCTCGTGAAGATCATTCACTATGCGGTCGTGGCAGTATTCGTGCTGGGCGCGTTCTACTATCTCTGGATGCAGCCTCCGACGCTGAATCCCATGGCTGATAGTCGGGCCGCCGAAGCCCTCGCGCTGGTGCAAACCCATCGGGCTCAGGGCTACCCCACAATTCTTCAGGCGATGACTGAGCATGTGCGTTCTATGAGCGAACGCAATCGTGTCGCCCGGTTGGGTGAGTGGCGGGTGAAGCAGTTGGAGGGGGATCTGTACGAGGTGCGGATTCAGTTGCGAGATCAAGGGGTGACGGGCCAATGGTTCGAGCGGGAATTCATTTGGCATGCCGATCTGGCGTTGAAGAAGGTCAACGCCGCGTCGCTTCCTGCTGATGGCGTGACACCTAAAGAGCCGGATGCCGCACCGTAGACCCATTATTCATGACAGTTGGTCGCCACACCGCTTGAAAGCGCGTTCCTCGTGGAGCCTATCTCGGGCTTCCAGGAATGTTCAATGCTCAATTTTCGATGTTCAATTGAACATTCAACATTGAACATTGCGCATTATGGTTACTGTCACTTCACGCGTAAAAGCCGCGGATCTGCGATTCCAGCAGCGGCGGGCAAGAATAATGGGACTACTTGAAATTTTCCGGCAGCGTGACCTGAACCTGATTGCCTTCGATTCGTACGGGACAGCAGGCGACGGTGATGTTCGGATTTTCCGGTCGTTTGCCGGTTTGTACGTTGAATCGCCATCCGTGCCACGGACATTCGACGACATGACCATCTAGCTGGCCTTCTCCGAGCGGTCCTCCCGCATGCGGACAGGTGTTGTCGACGGCGTAGAAGGATCCGTCGACATTAAACAGAGCAATCCAGACCCCTTGGACTTCGACGGTTCGTCCGGTTCCCGGAGGAATGTCCTCTACCGTCGCGACGGTGACAAATTCAGGCATGGCGCTGAGGCTTCTTCTTGGCCGAGCGGCCGATGGAATAGGTATAGTCCGCAGATCTGTCGGTGACTTGATTTCGACCGAGGCTTATGGCATACAGAAGGAGAAACGTTCCAAGACTAAACCTGGGCCCTCTCATACAAGGAGCCTCGGTTGGGGATGAGGTTGCTGGATGGAAATGACCCTTCTGCTCAACGCGACATACGAACCCCTGCGGGTCGTCCATTGGGAAAAGGCGATCACGCTCCTCTGGCAGGGCAAAGTTGAAGTCCTCGAGGTCTACGACCGAGAGGTCCATGCGGTATCGATCTCCATTAGGCTCCCCTCCGTCATGCGACTCCTCAAGCTGGTCCGGCTCAAGGATATCCACCGGGCGGTCAAATTCTCCCGCATCAATATCTTTACGCGAGATGGTTATGCCTGCCAGTACTGTCGTCACAAGTTCCGGACCGAAGAGCTGACGTTCGATCATGTCATCCCCATCGCCAAGGGTGGAAGAAAAACCTGGGAAAATATCGTGACGGCTTGCTGGCGTTGTAACAACAAAAAAAGCGGTCGCACGCCTGATGAAGCCGGCATGCGGCTCATCAAGAAGCCGATGAAGCCGCGCTGGAATCCGGTTGTGACTATTACCATCGGGATTCGGAACACACCGGACAGCTGGCGTGACTATTTTTATTGGAATATGGAGCTCGATGCCGACCCCGCTGACACCTAACTGCTAATGTTCAATGTTTAATGTTGAATGTTAAATTTTAGGTCAGATTCTCGTCGCGTCCTCACGGCCGGTCCCTTCTTCTCAATTAAACATTCAAAATTTCTCATTCAACATTGCTTCCTGGCTAGCCCATTCCTTCTCGTTCATTAAACATTCATCATTGACCATTCAACATTACGCCGCATAGCGGCTTTCGATGTTGCCTGGCTATGCCGTGCCTGCCTGTCTCGCGAGCCTGCTCTCCGAGCGCCGGCGCATTATAGCGGGGGCCGGTAGAAAATGGGAAGGCGCGGTTTACGCTGCAAAAGAGGGTGTTGTATGATACGCCGCGTTCTTGAATTGGGAGGAACCATCATGGCTGCAAATCCTGGCTTTCCATTGTCTCTCGATGTGAGAGGGTACCCGGTGCTTGTAATCGGGGGAGACGAGGAGGCCGCGGAAAAGACCCAGCGGTTGTTGGGGGCCGGGGCGAAAGTGATTGTCGTGGCACCGGCGTTACACGACACGCTCAAAGATTTGGCCGCCTCGGCGAAGGTCGTGCACCGTGGGCGTCATTTTCGCGATACCGATTTGGAAAGTGCGATTCTGGTGCTGAATATGGTTCGCGGGGACCGGGATTTTTCCCGAGCGTTGTTCGCGAAGGCGCGTGAGAAGAAGGTCTTATTGTGGTCGGTTGATCAGCCGGAGACCTCAACAGTCACGATGCCGGCGGTGGTGGCTTGCGGCCATTTGCGTGTGGCCATCAGCACGAGTGGGGTCGCCCCAGCCTTGTCAGGCTTCATGAAGGAAGATATGGAGAAGATCTTCGGTGAGGAATTTGCTGCTTTTGTAGACTGGCTCGGCCAACTCCGTGAGCAAACCAAGGCGAATGAACCAAACTTCGAAAAACGCCGGGCGCTGTTGCGTGAGGCATTGGACGGGTTTCGCTTGTTGGGCAAGGTCCAGTATCCGAAGGTTTGGCTGGATGAGCGGGCTGCGAAGACGTGAGCCCTAATGGGTAAGGGGTAAAGGGTGAGGGGTTAGGCGATATAAGAAGGAGAAACAATGGTATTGCTGGAATTCAGTATGTCGCCGTTGGGCAAGGGAGAGAGCGTCGGCAAGTATGTGGCACGCTCGCTCGATATTATCGATAGGAGCGGAGTGGACTACCGGTTGAATCCGATGGGGACAGTGCTCGAAGGGGAGTGGGATGAGGTATTTGCTGTCGTCAAAAAATGCTATGAGCGGATGAAGAAAGATTGCGGTCGCATTTCCTGCACGATCAAAGTCGACTATCGGAAAGGTCACGCAGGGCGTTTACAGAGCAAGGTTGCGACGGTCGAGAAGATACTCAAGCGATCGATCAAGCACTAGCAGGATGCTGAAAAAGCCATCGAACGTCGTTCTCGGTTCGTCAAAATCCTCAACGTACCCCAAAGGGTACGCCTCCGGTTTTGACTCGCCTGCGGCCTAGTTGGATGTCTTTTTGAGCATCCTGCGGGAGCGCCAGACGTGCGGACCATCGAAATTCTAGCTGGTCTAAATACCGTTGCTTCATCCTGCTCGAGCACTGCACGGGCCTGAGGCAGCATCAACCATCTCATTGGATCGTGATCTTCTTCAATCTCGGTAGGGGTGAGCTGTCCTGGATTCTTCTGAAGTTTTAAGGTCGGGCTCATCTCTCAGACAATTCTCATTCGTTCTTTCCGATATCGCGCAACATTCCTGCTAAGCCTGCCCACACCGCTAATCGAACGTTCATATCCTACTACTACGAGTCCGAGTGAAGCTCCCCACAGCTTGCGGCGGGGTATTCGGCAAAGGAGAATCGACAGGCTTGCCTGTTTAAGGTAAGGAGTCGAAATACCAGCATTTCACGAATTCATGGAAATGTGTTGTTCGTATTGGAAAGTAATAGGGTACCTATGTATACTGGCGCCCGAAAGACAGGTGCGTGTTTTCAGTGAAGGTGTGGCATGCGCTGGTATTCAGCAGAGTCGGCAGAATTGATGGCAATGACGGCGAAACAAATAACTGAACATTTGATGGCCCGCGGTGGACCCAACCTCCTGCTTATCACGAGCGCCAGAGCACATCGCCATCCGCAGAGTTATGACCAAAAACAGTGACACATGAACAGCAGTATGACGGATGAGGTCGAACTCAAGACGCAATCTGGTCTTGGACTCTTGCCGAAGAACCGCACAATTCTTGAGCGGGAGGTGATGGAGTTCCGTCCGTTTGGATTGGACGAGCAGGGATACACGATCCGAGATCTGAGCGGGATGAGTATCAGGGCTGTCGTCGTCTACCTTGAGAATTCGCTGGCTCATGAGCGGGGAGCCTCAGGCGGGAGTCAGGCGGTAGAGGACCTGTGCCGCCTATTGAATCAGCGCATCAAAAATCCGGTCTATCATGTGACGCCGGAGCTTCTGAAGAATGCGTGGAACAGCTACTCGTATGAGTTCACGGCCTATTTGTATGAGTTCTGCGAGCGCATGTCCGGCGATCCTCGATTTGTGTTTCGAGGTGGGATGGAGAAGGCGTCTTCGATCATGCAGGTGCTTGCCCGTCCGTTTTCGCTGACGCAGATTTACGGCATGTTTCCCTACTTCGGGAACAAGTTCGCGTCCGGTTCGGTCGAATTTCGAGTGGTCGAGGTGACGCCGACCTCCGCGACCCTGGCGATGAAGTTTTCCGGCCGTACCCTTCGTCAGTTTGGCCCGTACCGAAGACGGTGTGCGCAGCTGATGTGTCAGGCTGCGCAAGGCATTATGGCGGCGGTACCTATTCGCGTTCATGGCCTGCCACCGGCCACTTTGACGGAACTTTCCTGTATTGCGAACGACGACGAATGGTGCCAATGGGCCATCCGATGGCAGGTCGAAGGACAGGGCACATGGCGCCACAGGGTCTGGCAGATGGTGGCAGGACCGGGAGCGGGCCGATCGTCGCAGGTTCCGCCGCACGTATCCCATTCGCATCAACAGGCTAAGGATACTCCGTCCAAAGGAAGTGTTGGCGACCGAGGGGTAGAGGTGGCGCCAATCCATATAGCGGCCGGCACCACACCATCGCAACGGCGTGTGACGTGGTCGTTCTGCGGGGCGCTAGCCGGTCTGACTCTGGCCGTGGGGCTCCGCGTGATGAATCCCTCGGCAAGCTTGGGCGAAATTATGCTTCTCGGAATGGTACCCATGCTTGGCGCAGGGATGCTGATCAATCGCCATCTTCGTCTGGAGAGCCAGCAACGCGAGGCGTTGATTCAGGAGCAGATTACGTTCGTGGAGTCACGGCATGAGGAATTGCGAGAAGCGTATTTGGAGCAGGAGCAGACGCGCGTAGAACTGCGCCGAAAAGTGGCCCAGCTGACGGGCCTCCACCGAGCCGGATTGTTGTTCAGCTCGACACTGGATCAAGAGGCTCTGATGCAGAAAGTGTTGGAGGCTCTGACCAGTGATCTTCAGTACGATCGGGCGATGATCTCGTTCTACGATCCGGTCCGCCGGGTCGTCATGGATGCCCGGGTGCTCGGCGTTTCGCCTGAGATCCAGGCGTTTGCGCGCGCTCGTGAGATTCCCGTCACCGATCCCATGAGCCCGGAAGGCCTCGTGCTGCTGCAGGGCCAGCCGTTGTTGGTTGGGGATGTGCAGGCGGTGTGGGATCGCATTCATCCGTTGAACCAACAGCTTGCCCTGCTGACACAGACCAAGGCGTGGATCGCCGTCCCGTTGAAAATCAAAGACCGGATTCTTGGAAGCCTGACGGTGGATCGGATACAGGCGCACAGTCTAACGCAGGACGATCTTGAGTTGATGATGACGGTCGCCAATCAAGTCGCGATCGCACTGGATAACGCCTCTGCGTATGAACAGATTGAAGACCTGAACGTGGGACTCGAAGTCAAAGTGCGTGATCGCACGGCTGAGCTGGAGCAGGCGGATCGCTTGCGATCTCAATTCCTCTCGCATGTCTCGCACGAGCTCAAGACGCCGCTGACCTCGATCAAGGGATTCTTGCAGAACCTGCTCGATGGATTGACGGGGCCGCTCAATGAGAAACAGCAGCGCTATTTGTCACGGATGTTGGAAAATTCCGACCGGTTGATCCGTATGATCGAGGCCTTGTTGGATCGCACGAGGATTCAATCCGGGAGGCTGGATCTCGTTCCCGGCGAGATCGACCTTGGGTACTGTGTGGCGGATGCGGTCGACCAATTGCGCCTGTTGGCCCAGGCCAAACAGCAGACATTGGAGGTGGTCGCTCCTCCTGCCCCATTGATGGTCTGGGCGGATCGCGATCGCCTGATCCAGATCGTCACGAATTTGGTCCAGAATGCGGTGAAGTTTACCCCTGAGAACGGCAGCATTATAGTGACGGTGAGGCAAGAGAACCAGACGCTTGCCGGGGTTTCCGTGCGCGATACCGGGCCGGGTATTCCGCCGGAGTTCCTTGATCAGATATTCGATCCGTTCTTTCGAGTCAAGCAGGTCCACAGCGGAATAAAAGGACTGGGCTTGGGCCTGTCGATCGTGCGGACGTTGGTGGAATTACAAGGTGGGACGATCGCCGCGCGGAGTGAACTGGGGCAGGGAGCGGAGCTGTACTTTACGATTCCATTGCTTCCCACGATAGCGATGCCGCGCGTCAGCGTATCGGCAGAATCGCCCCGCATCCTGGTTGTCGAGGATGATCCGGATATTCGTCAACTCCTACAGGATCGTTTGCAGGCCCTGGGGTATCGTGTTCAGTCGGCAGTTGACGGAGTTCGAGCGCTGGAAGCGGTGCGGGCCGCGACGTTCGAGGGCATGATTCTGGACATTGGCATTCCATTTATAGATGGGATGGACGTGCTTCGGCAAATTCGAAGATGGGATCAGCAGATCCCAATTGTGATGGTCACGGCATCAGACTCCAAAGAGTCGGCGGTTCGCTCGATCGGCATGGGTGCGCAGGCCTATATGCTGAAGCCGTTCGATGTCGACGAACTGCAACGGGTTGCAGACTATTGGTTTCGGCATTTTGAGCGACCGTCATCGAAGTCTGCGGGGGTGTCGAGTACGCCCGGGTGAGTGAGATGAGGAGGAGTATGACCACGAAAGTCTGGGATAGGCGGTGGCACAGGACTGGATCGGTTCTTCGGATGATGTGGATGCCGTGGATGTGTATGATAGGACTGTGCTTGGATTGCTTACCTGGGATGGCCTCAGCACAGGTGCCCCGTATTCAAGGCCAGGGAGCTGCCGCGTCCGCAATGAGCAATGCGTTTGCAGCCCAAGCCGACGACCCCTCGGCTCTGCACTACAATCCGGCAGGGATGACGCAGTTGCAGGGGCTTCAGTTCATGGCAGGGGCACTGATTTCCGGAGGGTCAACAGACTTCACCGATCCGACGGGGGTGACAGCAAAGGGCGATCGAAATGGGAGTGCCGCATGGCCCCCTCCCGCACATACGTTCATCACGGCAAATTTGAAGGATCTCGGGTTGACGGCCCTGGGTGACCTTTCTGCAGGAATTGGCCTGACTGTACCGTTCGGTTCGCTGACTCGCTGGCCGAATGATGGGCCGTTCAGGTCAGCCACGACCTTCAGCACGCTGCCGCTTCTGGATATCAAGCCTACCCTTGCCTGCAAGGTGACGGAGAACCTCTCTCTAGGGCTGGGTGCGGATATCTATACCTTCAGCAGACTCGTCGGCGAAGGCCATGTCGAGAAACAGTCGATTCCTGCCGCTGGGGTGAAAACTGAACTCTTTGGGAAAGATACCGCAGCTGGTTTCAATGCCAGCCTGCTGTATACGGCGTTGCGCAATGCGGAAGGGAAGCCGCTGGCGAACATCGGTATCGTCTATCGGAGTCAAGCGACCTTGCACCTAAGCGGCGCATTATTGGCCAATGGAGCCAAAGTGTCCGATGCCAGAGCCACACTGGTCTTACCGCAAATCATTACGGGGGCGATCGCGATCTGGCCTGTTCGAACGAGTGAACGGGAATGGAAATTGGAGATGGACGTCGACTACGTAGGGTGGAAGTCTGTTCGAAATCTCGATATCACGTTGGGGAACGGTACGACGATCGCGCAGCCGCAGAATTGGAGTAGTACCTATGCGGTGATGCTCGGAACCGAATATAAGTGGCTGGCGATTGAATCGCTCCAGAACTGGGTGGTGTCGCTGCGGGGCGGCTATACCAACCAGCAAAATCAAATGCCTGATTTGACCTATGATCCCGGGATTCCTTCTTCGGACCTCCACGTCGTGGGCGGAGGGCTTGGATTGTTGTGCAAGGAGCAGGGATCGTTTCTGGGTCTGATGCGATGTGGAGAGCTCGGCGTGGGTTCGCTGAAACCCAAAGCGATCGGAATCGATCTCTCGCTGCAAGCGGGGCTTTATGAGGACCGTACGGTGCTCGGCAATCGCAACCCGACCGTTGATGGAACCTACAGGACTACACTGTATAACGGTAGTGTATCGATTCGAATGGTGTATTAACCGGCGAGAATGGCAGGACGGGCGAGAAAGGCGCGACGTGCAAGACCAAGGCAAAGTGAGGTGGGGATCGCTTGGATTTCTCCCTTGTCCCGCCCGTCGCGCATGTCGCGCTTTTCCCGCCAGTCTCGCCCGCTGTCAGGCGGATTCGTAAAGGCGTGGAACGCGGGAGCCTATCCCGCAGAGGACTTCATATGGGATCGTGCCGATCCAGTCGGCCACTTCATCAGCCCAGATTGATTCCCCTCCTTGCTGTCCGATCAGTGTGACGATCTCACCCACTTGTACCGGTGCGAGGTCGGTGACATCCACCATGATCATATCCATGCACACCAAACCGACGATCGGGGCGCGGCGTCCTTGAATCAAGACCGAGCCGCGATAGGAGAGCCGCCGACTATAGCCGTCGGCATAGCCGATCGGCAGCACCGCGATACGTGTGGGTCGTGTCGCGACAAATGTCCGGTTGTAGCTGACTGTTCCCCCTCGTGGAATTGTCCGCAGCTGGACGATTGTGGTTCGAAGTGAGAGGACGGGTCTGAGATCAGGAGCGGGGAGTGAGGCCGGCAAGGTATTGTACCCGTAGAGCATGATGCCAGGGCGCACGAGTGAAAAGTGCGCATCGGGAAACCTGACGATGGCGGCACTGTTTGCCGTATGCGCCAACGGGAGGGTGAGACCACGTTGTCGGATCTGTTCCAGCATGGCACGAAAGGCGCCAAGTTGTCGTTCCGTGAAGGCACTGTCTGCTCCGTCTGCGTCGGCAAGGTGGGTCATCAGGCCTTCGACCTGGAGAGGACTTCGCAAGATAGGGTTGTCGAGCAGGGAGAGCAGGTCTTCCGGAGAAAACCCCAGCCGCCCCATCCCGGTTTCGACCTTGAGGTGAATTGGATAGGGGGCCGGATGTGAACGAGCGGCCTTGGCCAAAGTGGGAAGGATACGCCCATCGCTGACGACAGGGATCAGCTGGTGAGCGACCAGGTCGGACACCTGTTCCTCAAAGAGCGCTCCCAGAACTACGATAGACGCTGAGAGACTGGCTTGGCGGAGCGCGATACCTTCGTCGAGCGAAGCCACAGCAAACCGCCCGATGCCCTGACGGGCAAGCGCCTGAGCGGTTTCCACAGCTCCATGCCCGTACGCATTGGCCTTGACGACCGCCATGACCTCACAGCCGGGAGACAGGTATCGCTTGATGCGAGAGAGATTATGGGCAAGTGCCGCGAGATTGACGGTGGCGTAGGTGGGTAACAAGGTCGAAATTGAGGTCACACTTCCATAATTTCTTGTTCTTTTTTCTTCACAACGTCGTCGATTTTATGCATGTATTGGTCGGTCAGTTTCTGGGTGTCGGCTTCGGACTTTCGCAGCTCGTCTTCAGTTAACTTGGCATCCTTTTGCAGTTTCTTCAACTCTTCGTTGGCATCTCGACGAAACCCGCGCACAACAACTTTCGTATCTTCGCCGTGTTTCTTGCAGATCTTGCTGAGTTCTTTGCGCCGCTCTTCGGTGAGCGGTGGAAGGGGAACGCGAATGACCTTTCCGTCGTTGGACGGTGTGAGGCCGAGGCCCGATCCCGCCAGGGCTTTTTCGATTTCCTTGATCAGGTTCGGCTCCCACGGCTGGATCGTGATGAGGCGGGCCTCCGGGGTCGAAATATTGGCCACCTGCTTCAGTGGGGTCATCGTGCCATAGTAGTCGACCCGGACGCCATCGAAGAGGGCGACCGACGCTCGCCCTGTCCGTAGGCCGGCCAAATCGCGCTTGAGATGTTCCAGCGCGGACTCCATCTTCTCCGTGACTCGTTGGCGAATAGCGGCAGGGTTGGACATGAGAGACTCCCCAGAAAGTTAGCGGCGATCGGGGGTGACAATGGTTCCGATCGCTTCGCCAGTGGCAACGCGCTTGAAGTTACCTTGTTCCTGCAGGTTGAACACGATGAGCGGGAGGTTGTTATCCATGCAGAGGCTGATGGCCGTGGCATCCATCACTTTCAAATTCTGATTCAAAATCGAAAGAAAGGAGATCGTCTGATATTTCTTGGCAGAGGGATTCTTCACGGGATCGGCGTCGTAGATGCCGTCGACCTTAGTCCCTTTCATGATGACTTGGGCCCCGATCTCCATTGCCCTGAGTGCCGCCGCGGTATCTGTAGAGAAGTAGGGATTTCCCGTGCCGCCGGCGAAGATGACCACGCGTTTCTTCTCAAGATGGCGAATGGCTCGGCGGCGGATATACCCCTCTGCCAGCTGGCGCATTTCGATCGCGGACTGGACCCGCGTCAAAATGCCGGTGCGCTCGAGCGCGTTTTGCAGAGCCAAGGCATTAAGCACGGTTGCGAGCATCCCCATATAGTCGGCGGAGGCGCGTTCCATACCGGACGCGCTGGCGGCAATACCTCGGAAGATATTGCCGCCGCCGATGACCACGGCGACTTCGATGTCGAGAGCCACGACGGAGGCGATTTCCGAAGCGAGACCTTCAAGGATGGAAGGTTGGATGCCGTAGCCCTGCTCACCGGCCAACATCTCTCCGCTCACTTTGAGGAGGATGCGCCGATAGTTGGCAGAGTTCATGCTTCGCCTAATTGGTACCGGGTAAAGCGGCGGATGTTCATGTTCTCGCCGATTTTGGCAATCTTCAATGCGAGGAGGTCTTTAATCGTGACGGCTGGGTCCTTGACGAAGGACTGCTCGATGAGACAGCTCTCCTGGAAGAATTTTTCCAACTTACCTTCGACGATCTTCGGCCATGCGGCAGTGGGCTTGCCCATTTCTTTGGCCTGCCCCTCATAAATCGATCGTTCTTTCTCGATGAGCGAGGCGGGAATCTCCTCCCGTTTGACGTAGGAAGGTTTCCCGGCAGCGACCTGGAGGGCCAGGTCGTTGACGAACGTCTTGAACTCTTCGTTCCGAGCGACGAAGTCTGTTTCACAGTTGACCTCGATGAGCACACCGATTTTCCCGCCCATGTGGATGTAGGCGTGTACGAGGCCTTGGTTGGTCTCGCGGCCGGATTTTTTGAGTGCGGCGGCCAAGCCTTTGTGGCGCAGGTAATCGATGGCCTTCTCAATATCGTTGCTATTCTCGGTAAGCGCTTTCTGGCAATCGAGGATTCCGGCGCCGGTTTTCTCTCTCAGTTCTTTGACAAGGTGACTTGATCCAGCCATACGTAACGGTCCTTCTCGGTAAACAGTGAGTGTAGTCGTTGATGCATGCAATGTCGGGCGTTATGAGGCCGGTGCGCTCGCAAAGCTGATAGCCGCGGCCTTGTCTCCCCCTGCAGGAACGGGTTTGAAATCCGCTTCTTCGCGTTGTGTCCGCAAATGGGCTCCTTCAATGCAGGCGTCGGCAATGCGAGACGTGATGAGCTTGATGGAGCGAATGGCGTCGTCGTTTCCGGGGATCGGGTAGGTGATGTGGTCCGGCTCGCAGTTCGAGTCCAGGATCGCGATCACGGGAATCTCCAACCGGTTCGCTTCCCGCACGGCAATGTGCTCGATGCGTGTGTCGAGTACGAACACAGCTCCTGGAACGCCGCGCATGTCCTTGATGCCGCTCAGATATTTCTCGAGCTTCACGATCTCCTTCTGCATCTTCATGATTTCTTTTTTCTTCAGCCCATATTGGCTGGGATCTGCCAGCTTGGCCCCCAGCTTTTTCATTTTATCGATGCTCTTCCGGATGGTCTGAAAGTTCGTCAGCATCCCGCCGAGCCAGCGTTGGTTGACGAAGAACATGTTGGCGCGCAAGGCTTCTTCTTGAAGGATCTCAGCGGCCTGCCGCTTGGTCCCGACAAACAGGACCGATTGGCCGGCGGCAACGGTGTCGCGGACGAAGGCATAGGCTTGCTCCATCCGAGTCAGTGTTTGCTGAAGA
>Ga0247727_10009819_pt1 | contig 17151 bp, 21 predicted proteins | sample WisWelCaveWW1625_FD_202498 | JGI IMG/M metagenome (GOLD analysis project Ga0247727, IMG submission 202498) | Biofilm microbial communities from Wishing Well Cave, Virginia, United States - WW16-25 | ecosystem: Environmental > Aquatic > Deep subsurface > Groundwater > Cave microbial mat | place...
GATGTAGGCGGGGAGCGTCGGAAGCGGCGGCCGACGCGCTTGTGCTCTGATTTCTCACGGTTTTCGGCGTGCCTACCTGATCAAAGGGGATAGGCATGTCCGGCGTGGGCAGGGAAGTCATGTAGGCTCCGCTGTCCAACATGCAGGGCAGGGTTATGCCGTAATCCGGGAGCGTAACGCGAGCCTCGTGGGCTAGGATGGTGAGATCAGGTTCGGTTGGTAGCGATTTGAGGTCGTGTGAAGGCTCGCCTTCAACCGGGGCTTCTTGCGTTCCATACCTAGTGCGATTGAGCGTCCGGAATCGAGCATTTTGGTCAGGCGTCATCTGCGCCATGCTCTCTAATTTACCGAGCTGGATTGAGAGCGTAGTTGCCTTCGTCATAATGGAACGGGCATAGACCGAGAATTCTGTATTGGATGCTGTTTTCTTGAGAGCGCGGATATGGTCGGGGTTGGCAAACATCTCACGGGAAAGGGCTTGCGCATCTTTGAAAGATACAGGACCGACAAATTTTATCGCTGTGTTGCCATTGATGGCTGACTTTACCTTCTCATTCATTTGGTCGAGAAACTGGGAAGCGAATATCATGCCCAGTTTATATTTACGGGCAGTGGACAAAAGGCGTTCGGCCTTGTCATCGAAATATTCAGAGGCCTCGTCAACGAACAGAAAGGCAAGAGGTGCATTTTGTGGTCGACGATATGCTGCCGCGAGAATTTGGGCTATGAAATAACGTCCGAGTATAGAAGAGGCATTACCCAGTAGTCGCTGACTTGTGTTGATCAGCACGATCTTCTTTTGTTGCATGGCGCGCAAGGTGTCAAAGCGATTTGCGGGTGATGCAAAGATCTTCTGAAAAATCGGGTTGGCTAAAAGAGAATAGATACGTCTTGCAACCGAAGCTCGTGTTATCGCCATTTGCTGAGAGAAAAAATGGTTGGCAAAAAAGTCTCTCGTGAGCGGATCCAGCTGTGCGATGTACCCGCTATAACGAGATTGCTCCGGTGTTTTTGCCCTATCCTCCATGACTTGTCTAAGAGTATCGACAGTCGAATTAGGAATGACTGCCATTAATCGCAGAATGTATGTGACCGTAGTGCTCTGCTGAGCGGTAAGGGTGTTATCAATGGCAGTGAAGATATATTGAAACAGCTCATCAACGGTGGCGTCAGCTGTGTCGCCAAGTTGAAACAGATTAAGAGCGGGAGGTCGTTCATCTTCTGGGTCTAACACAACAAGACGGTCGCGGAGAAAACCGTCATCAGGATTGAAGCAATCAAGCGCTTCTATTTTCTTTAACATCTCTCCTTGGCTGTCGATGACGAACAGTGCGGGCGGATCAACCTGATCGAGGAATGTGAGGATGATAAGTTGGAGCAGTTGGGTCTTGCCATGACCAGACGGAGCGAAAATAGCGCCGTGTTCCAGCCATAGTGGCTCAGGGATCGTGAGGTCTTTGGTATGTTGCGGGGGAGTGGCTGCTGGTATCGGAGCCGAGAAAAGCTTAGAGGGCTTCGTTTTCTGAAGCGCTCGGTCGTGAAAGAAGGTTTGGAGAAATCGGCTTATGATAGCCATTCAAAGATTTTCCCTAAGCCTGCGAGTGTCATGCCAAGGACAAGCCACATAACAAAGTGACCAAAGCCGGTGAGTAGATATTGGCCGGTGTAGGTCTCGGGCGTTTGCAGAGAAAAAATAAAAGAGATGATGAGGCCTGCAAAAAGCAGGAGCTGCAGGATCGCGATTACGGTAAAGCCCGTGCGGGCGGTTTTGCCAACGCCTTCGACGAACCGTTGTGAACCAGATATGGCTTTGACTCGCTCATAATTCTTGCGGTATTCGATGTTTTGTGGATCGAGTTCAATAGCCTTCTTTATTGCTTCTGTTGCTTCGCGTTTTTGCAAAAGATTGCCGTGTGTCAGACCGAGCCAATGCCAGGCCATTGCATGGGCGGGAACGGCACGGGTTGCTTTGTGGAGAATAGGAAGTGCTTTTTTGAAATCTCCGGCCTGAGAATGTATCATCCCCTCATACAAGAGAGCGATACCTTTCATTTCTGGAATAGTGTAAGTGCGCTCAGTATCATCATCGTAATGAAGGGTGAATGTGGCGCTGGGATCAGTGGTTTCGGCGAGTTGTATTTGTTTGGCGGCAAGTGCAATTGTATTCAGCAGTTCGGGAGCATAGGCAGGAAAGTCTGGTTTGTGACCGTACTGCTCTAGCCCGCTAGTAATGTCTTGGAAGAACGAATTGGCGGTAGCGAGTGCAATGGTAGCGTCTTGATCTGTCATGTGCTCCTCCCCATCATCTTTGGTGAGCGCATTCATCTTCGGAGCCGCGCAATTCAAAGTAGAGGCGGCGGAAGGCGCGGCTGTCAAGCTCAGTCCTCTGAACGCTGTGCTTGCGCTTGACCGCAAGCCGAGCCGACTACACTGGGAACATGGCTCGCGATGCAGCGAGGTTCGCAGCAAAGCAGCCCGTAGTCGGTGGGACGCCTAGATCGATTTGTTCATTGGTGATGCTGTTCCTGAGATCGCGCTTTAGCCATGCGTAGAAGTTCCACTGATCTGTCATAGCGTCGATCTTTACTCGGTAGATCGGTGCGAGAATTTCGGCATCGTTGTAGCCAAGTCGGAAGGCCGCTATGAGGGCAGCGTTGCCGAGTATGGCAGCGCGGGTTGTGTCGGGTACTTGCTCCATGAATTGATTGGCGAGTGTGAGCCCGAGATTGGTCTTACGGTTCTCACTGAGGATTTCCTCAATCATGGCCGGCGCAAAGTTCTGGAACTCGTCTATGTATAGGTAAAATGGATTGTCGGTGTTGCGACTGAAAGCAGCTGTGCCGAGGGCGATAACGAGCAGTGAACCGAGGATACGTGCGGCCTTGCGCCCGATGCGAGCCTTGTTGAGGTTGATTATAAGAATTCGACTGGTGTCGAGAGTGGTGACAAGATCGAGTTTCGGGGGAGTGCAAAGTATCTTGCGAACTTCCGGGAAGATCAGGAACTGGGCGAGCTTGTTGGTGATGCTGCGTATGGCTTTCTTTCTCGTCTGTTGGAGTAAGGTTGTGGAAATCTTCGTGCCAGTATTTGAGCAGGTAGTCGTTGCGCAGGTTAGCAATGATTTTGTTGCGGTAGGGTTTGTCGGCCAGCAAGCGGCGGAGGTCGGCGAGGGTCGAGTGTGGACGCTCAAGTAGTGTAGCGATGGCGTGGAGCAGTAGGTTTTCCGTGTTCGGATAATCGGCGCGGGGCCACCATATCAATTTGAAAATAGTCATTAGGTTGGACGCAACAAGAGCATTGTTGTCCGTCTTCTGCATCGGGTTAAACGCTATTGGACTTTCAATTGGATCGAGATAGCGTATGTCTCGTCTGCGACGCGAGGGAATCGCGTCAAGAATTCTGTGCGCGGATTGTCCATGAGGATCGATAAAACAAAATCCGCGGCCGTCGCGGATGTCGTCGTACATCATGCTCTCCATGTAGGTGGATTTTCCGGTACCGGTTTTACCGATCAGGAGCATGTGCCTCAATCTCTCTTCAAGTTCGAACTCCATAATTCGGCACAGCTCCCGCAGCGCCGATTTCTCCCAAGCCGTTCTGAAGAAGAAATTACCCGTCCGTGCTGCAACAAGTGAGTTACAGCGAGTACCGATGCGTACATCAGTAGCCGGTGCAGGAGCTGGGTGGAAATATCGAGCGGGATCTGAAAATTATCTCACATAGTTAGACATTGTAATCCCGCCCCGTCGTCGAGAGCAGTAATGCAATTAAGAGCTCCCCGACCACCCGACCGGAAGCACCCCCGTGTTTACAGCGTGCCTTTTGTTAGTGTACGGGGGTGGAGACTCGGAAAGAGCAGAACGTCTTTTGTACAAGTTCGGAGGACGGGTGGTCGGGGAGCGTAGCGAGCCGACGATGGGGCGGAAACTGTTGATTTATAAGGTAAAATTCAGGCCAGAAGGGCATAGAGAGAGACATACAATATGTACGTTGCATAGGCCGTCTGTGTGGCCGCGAACAAGAACAGCCCCGAGGGGCTGCTCAAGTCTCCTTACGGAGCGTCACGCCCATCGCGGCACGCTACGCGCTGCTCGATCCAGGCTTCTACCTCTGATGCGACCCAGGCCACTCTGTGCTGCGTCAGCTTCACCGCGAGCGGGAAGGCTGGAGGTTCAGCGCTCATGAGCCTGTACAGATGCGTCAGCGAGTAGGGTACTCCGTAAACCGACTTCAGCTCTCGTCTCGTAACCAGTCTGACATTGGGTTGCATCGCTTCACTCCGAAATCGGAGCGTTGCAACGCTCACCGGTTGATGCCAGCGGGCTCGTAAGATTAGGCAGGGGGCTCTACAAGAGCAAGTAGGCGGCGGTGGTATTTCTTGAGTGCTCGGTGGATCTGGCTCATTCGGTTGTGGCGATCATAAATCCTCTGAATTTGGGAACGCGAGCCGGTGGTATGCGATAAAATCGCTTCAGTAATGTCTATGGGACAAATCTCCCACTCTGACATCTTTGTGCTGAAGGTTCTTCTGAGATCATGGAGCGTCCAGTGAGGTATCTGTAGTTCTGCGTCGAGTTGCTTTTTGGCAGTGGATTGGTTGGTAAATGGCTTCTTGAAAGAGGGGAGGTGGCGGCGAATTTCATCTGTGAGAGGGATGACGTGGACTTGGTTGTTCTTCATGATGACGGCGGGGAATTCTAACAGAGCGTCGTAGCGGATCCAGGAATTCTCAAAGTGGGTTATCTGGGTAAGGCGCTGCCCAGTGAGCAGCAGCAGTCTGACAATGCGGTGGAAGTCTGTCAGAGGGGCTGTGGTTGCCCAGAGGAGTTGCAATTCGTCATCAGTGAGAACCCGCGCTCGCTGGGTTGCCTTGAAGGGGCACTTCACGCCTTCCAGTGGGCTTCTGAGGATAAGCTGAGTTCCTACACACCAGGTCAAGAAGGCTTTGGTGAGTGCGAAGTCCAACCTGGTCTTTGTAATTCCTAGAACGTCCCTGGCAGTGATCTTAGAGAAGTCAGTGAGCGTGAATTTCGAGAGGACGCGTTCTGTGTGTTTGAAGCTGGAGGATCGTGTCTCCCGAGCCTTGATTGCCAGGTAGTCTTTGATGACGGATTGTGGATTGAGGCGCTCGGGGAAGTGTTGGGTGGAGAGACGGCGCCGGGCTTCGCTGCGAGCGTCTTTCAAAGAAATGATGGGGTAGCGGCCGAGTGTGTGAAGGCGGTTCTGATGCTTGAGGACGAAGGTTTTCGATCCTCCGCAGGAGACACGGATGCCGAACGTCTTGAAAGTCGCGTCCCAATAGGCGAGTTGTCCTTGAGATGGGACTGGAAGGGAACGTATGGTCTGTTCGGTCAGAAGTTTCCTAGTCACCGGCTAGTCACTTTTGTGCGTGTGAACGGGGGGTATGGCGTGAAATCGTATGTAGACCATGAGCGGGAAAAATTCAACGGTTTCCGTGAGTTACGGTGCATATGTGTACGCATGTTCTGTCGTATCAGGAAACGGGTCGATTTGCGCGGCCTGCGCGCCTAAGTCATGGGTCACCGCCGCTAACAACCGCGAGGAAGACCCATGCTGCACACCCCCATCACCACCCGCAATGCGACCCCGCTGGGCCCCGACCGCTCGCGCGACTACGCGTTCATCCGCCGCGCCATCGCCTTCCTGTCCGAGACCTGGACCGAGCAGCCCTCGCTGGAGCGGCTGGCCGCGCACCTGGGGCTGAGCCCGGCGCACTGCCAGAAGCTGTTCAAGCGCTGGTGCGGGCTGAGTCCCAAGGAGTTCGTGCAGGCCATCACGGTCGACCACGCCCGCGGGCTGCTTGCGGGGTCGGCCAGCGTGCTCGATGCCGCCCACGAGGTCGGCCTGTCGGGCGGCAGCCGCCTGCACGACCTGTTCGTCTCGCACGAGGCCATGACGCCCGGCGACTACAAGCGCCGCGGCGAGGGCCTGGAGATGGCCTACGGTTTCCATGCCTCGACGTTCGGCGAGGCGCTCCTCATCGCCACGGATCGTGGTGTCGCCGGACTGGCATTTGTCGATGAAGACAAAGGCCAGAGCCGCCAGGACGCGCTCGCCGACATGATGGCGCGCTGGCCGCGGGCGCGGTACGTGGAGGCGCCGCAGCAGACGGCCCCCTTCGCGCGGCAGATCTTCGGCGGGGCAGCGAGCCCCGACCAGCCCGTGCGGCTCGTCATGATCGGCACGGATTTCGACGTGCGCGTGTGGGAGGCCCTGCTCAAGATCCCGATGGGCCGCGCCGTGAGCTACACCGACATCGCGCGACATTTGGGCCAACCGACTGCCTCGCGCGCGGTGGGCTCGGCCGTGGGCCGCAACCCGATCTCGTTCGTGGTGCCCTGTCATCGCGTGCTGCGGGGCGACGGCAGCCTCGGCGGCTACCACTGGGGCCTCACCCGCAAGCGCGCCCTGATCGGCTGGGAGACGGGGCGCGTGGCGGGCCGGGGTTAGTTGTAGGGTCAGACACGGACGAGCGCGGGCGTCTGGCGTTGCGTCAGAATACCACGTCAGCATGGGCCTTAAGCTCGCGCCGAACGCCGTGCCCCATATGATCCAAATACATGCGGACGCCTTCCCGCCGCGCGAACTTGAAGGCGGGAACCATGTCACTATCGCCTGTCACGACCACAATGATATCCACCAACTTGCAGAGCGAGAGCCGAGCTATGTCGAGCCCAATCCTCAGGTCCACTCCTTTCTGCTCGATATTGGGAATCAAGTCTTTGGCGACGAGCGGACGCGATTTTTGCGCCAATGACTTGAGTGCGGCCCTGCCGAGACTCCAGCCATGGACGGCGGTCTCTCCAGAGCGCAGAGCAAAGTCAGGCTGCATTTCCAGAGTCTGCTGAAGGCTTACGTTGTTGGCGTAGTGCGGGCTCTTGGCCAGATCGATCGTTGATCGATCGAGGGGGTTCGTAAGAACGCCGGTAGCCGGAGGTGCATCATAGAAGTAGACGCGGAGCAGGACATAGTCGTTCAGCAGGGCGTGAGCTTTGATCCGATCCACCTCTGTCTGAATTTCCGCGACAGTTGGGAAATGCTTGTGCCGTTCCTGCAGCTTCTTCTTGATAAATCCGCCGTCAATCAGGACAGCAAACTTGCCGCGCATAGCACACGCCAAAAATAGTTTGACCCCGCCCACTCGTAGCAGCCCAAGGGCTACTTTCCATCAAGGACGAATGAACGGGGCCGGTTTCTAACAGAACCAAATGTACCCTGATTGCCTGCTGAGCGTCAACGTATCGCAGCTGACGTTCCTACGTACAACCGTCGTGTTGGACGGTACATTTTTCAAGGCTGAGGCTGGCAAGCGACACCCAAATTACAGTTACATCTCAGATATTTATCAAGACTTCGGCTGAAGTCTGTTTCTTGGGAAATCGCGGCTAGGCCCAGGGCCGGGCGGCTTGCGCTTTGGCCTCGTAGTCGGCGATATCCGTCTCGGCCTCGAGCGTGAGGCCGATGCCGTCGAGGCCTTCGAGCAGGCAGCGCTTGCGGAAGGGGTCGATGTCGAAGGTGACGACGCCGCCATCGGGCCCGCGGATCTCCTGCTTTTCGAGGTCGACGGTGATGGTCGCGTTGGCGCCGCGGTTGGCGTCATCCATCAGCTTTTCCAGGTCCTGCGGCGAGACCTTGATCGGCAGAATGCCGTTCTGGAAGCAGTTGTTGTGGAAGATGTCGGCAAACGAGGTGGAGATGACGCAGCGGATGCCGTAGTCGAGCAGCGCCCAAGGCGCGTGCTCGCGCGAGGAGCCGCAGCCGAAGTTCTCGCCCGCCACCAGGATTTGGGCCTTGCGGTAGGCCGGCTTGTTGAGCACGAACTCGGGCCGCTCCTTGCCCTGCTCGTCGTAGCGCAGCTCGTGAAACAGGTGCTTGCCGAGACCGGTGCGCAAAATCGTCTTCAGGAACTGCTTGGGGATGATGGCGTCGGTGTCGACGTTGATCATCGGCAGGGGGGCGGCGACGCCGGTGAGCGTGGTGAAGCTTTGCATAATCCCATTCCTCGTCAGGCCCGCAGGCGATCGGCGAGCGCCCTGAAGTAACCCTCGGCCTCGAGCAGCCGCTCGATGCGCCGGGCGTCCGCGCCGCGCACCGCGGTGCGCACCGGCTCCCGGCCGGCCAGCTGGTCGAGCCGCCTTTTAACGCCAGCAAGCTTGCGCCCGTCAAGATGGTGCTCCAGAGCGGCGACGATGTCCTCGAGGTAGCCGGCGATGCGGCCGAGCTCGCGGATGGCCTCGCGCTCGGCGCGCGTGCTGGCGGGGTCCTTCTGCAGGACGGCGAACGCGGCGGCTGCCCGGGCCAGGGTGGCGGCGACCGCCTCGGCGTAGTGGGCCACTTTCTCCCGGCGCTCGCCCTCGAGCTGCGCCAGGGCGGCCTGCCAGCGGTGCATGGTCTCCGACAGGCCGAGCAGCTTGATGGTGAAGTCGAGGAGGCCCATGGCGCGGGCGCTGGGGGTGCGCAGGTGTCGCGATCGTAGCCATCTTACCCCACGGAGCGCGCGCGGGGATAAGGTCCGGCAGGGTTAATGCGGGGGCTCGTCGCCGGGGCTACTTGATCGAGGGATCGGTGTAGCACTTGCGCATGGCTTCGCAGCGGTGGGAGCCGGAGAAGTGCATGCTGTCGCCCTTGGCGGGCGAAATAAAGCGGCAGACCTCCTCCAGCCCGTCCAGGGTCAGCCAGCCCTGGCGGCGCCCGCGCTGCACGGCGAAGCAGTCGGCGGTCTCCTCGTCGGGGCCGCGGAACTGGTGGCCGCACTCATGGGCGTGGATCCACAACTTGACGGGGGTGGAAATCTTGGCCAGCAACTTAGGGTTGAGGATCAGGAACCCGGGATAGGCGGCGCCATAGTCGTCGAGGTTGTTGTCCAGCACGGTCGGCCGCTGGCCGCAGAAGAGCTTGCGGCCGTCGATCCTGAGCTGGCCGGGGGGCAGCAGCTGGGCGTCGCCGCCGACATGGGCGACATATTCCTCGGGCGTCGGGCCGGCCACGGCACGCGGCGCCGCGCCCGCGGCGAATGCGAGCGCGACCAGCGCACAGAGCCAAAGCGGCCGCCGGCGTGAGCGTGTGCCCCTCAAGCGATTATTCCCCTCGCGATCCGTATAGCGGGAATTAACGATCAACTTCACCCGATTGCGACGCAATTGCAACCGCTAGCTTGGCGTTGGGGCGGCGCGTGGCGCCAAGTGTGGCATCTCAATCCGCCGCCGCGGCCTCGATGCCGGCCATATCGGCATCAGACAGACCGAAGTGATGGCCGATCTCATGCACCAGGACGTGGGTGACCAGCGCCCCCAGCGTCTCCTCGCCCTCGGCCCAGTAGTCGAGCAGCGCCCGGCGGTAGAGGAAGACCATGTCGGGGCCGTGCGGCAGGTCCATGACGCTCTTGCGGTTGAGGCTGACGCCCTGGTAGAGGCCCATCAGCTCGAAGGGGCTCTCCAGGCCCAAATCGCGCAGCACCTCCTCGATGGCGAAATCCTCCACGCGGATGACGACGTCGCCGCACATGGCGCGGAACTCGCGCGGCAGCCGCTGCCAGGCCGCCGCAGCCAGGTCCTCGAAATCGGCCAAATCCGGCGCCCGCCGCCGGGCCCAATCCTTGCCGCCAGCCATCGGTGGCCCTCGCCTGCCTCCATCCCGACGCCCAAGACATAAGGGCTGCGGGCAGATGAGACCAGGGCCGGATCGGGCGCCAGGGCCGGACGTGGGCGTCAGGCATCGGGCTCGATCACGGCCATCACCTGGCGCACGCCGACCACGGCGCGCAGCGCGTACTCGACAAGCTCGGCTGTGCGCGGGGCAACCCCGCTCAGACGCAAATCGACGCTCAGCTCGGAGCCGTCGCCGGACTCGCGCGAGGCGTGCACGCGCAAGGGCACGGCGCCGAGCTTGGCGACCGGCTCGATCAAGCGCGGCAGCAGGCCCGGATCGGCGGGGGCGGTGACGAAGAAGTAGGCTTTGACGGTCGCAGGGGTGGCGCGCGGCGCTGCAGCGCCGGCGGCCAGGACGGGGGAGGGCATGGGAGTGAGTTCCTTACACGAGATCGCATGGAATAGCAGCGGCCCGGCGCCCTCAGGCTACCGGGGCTATAATTCGCTGCGCGATCACCGAGTGAAGGATCGTGGTCATGGGGTGCTTATAGCCCACGGCGGGTAAAGATTTCAAGAAGGCTTTCGGCCGACCACGATCGCCTCGTCGAGCACGAACCAGAGCTTGCCGCCGTCCTGGCGCGGCTTGAGGAATGCCGCCAGCGCCAGTGAGGCCCCGGTCAGCATCGAACGCAGGCGCTCGATGGTGGCGGCGTCGCAGCCCATGCGCTCGGCCCAGGGCGCGAACTCGATCTCCTTGGGGCTGCGCTCCTTGGCGAGCACCTCGAAGCCGGTGTCGGCGAAGAGCTCGCTCCACTCCACCATGCCGAAGCAGCGGCCGTGGCTCGGGTCGCGGATCTTCTCGAAGGCGTTGTAGGTGAGGGAGGCATCGCGCAGCTCGGCGCTGGAAAAACCCGGCGTCGACTCGGCGTCGGGCGAGATGTTGTCGACGAGCGCGAAGACGCCGCCGGGTTTCAGGACGCGCCACACCTCGGCGACGAAGGTGGCGATGTCCGGAAAATGGTGCGCGGCGATGCGGCAGGTGACGAGCTCGAAGCACGCATCCGGGTAGGGCAGCGCCTCGGCATCGGCGCGGGCCGTCTCCAGGTTGGCAAAGCCCTTGGCAGCGGCGAGCTTGGCGGTCTCCTGCAACATCTCCTCGGTGAGGTCGCTCGCCACCACACGCGCCACATGCGGGGCGAAGGCCGCTGCCGTGTGTCCAGCGCCGGTGGCGACGTCGAGCATCTGCCAGTGCCGCTCGGGCTGCACCAGCTCGACCAGCCGGCCCAGACTTGCGCCCTTGGCGTGCACCGCCGAGGTGGCATAGGCGGAGGCGTGGGCTCCAAACTGCTGCTCGACGAGGGATTTGGTCATGGGTTGCCTCTCGGGTGGCCAGGCGGTGAAGCTGAGGTCAGCCGCCGCTCACTCATATCATGTCGGGCTTCGCGCCGCCCACTCCCTGAAGATGCCGGCGCTCTCCGCGTCGGCCGGAAAGAAGCACTCGATGCGAATCTCCTGCGCCGTCACATCTTGCGGAGTGCCGAGGGTGGCAAGCGTCGTGAAGAGCCGCAGCGACGTTTGACCTTTGGCGAAATGGATCGCCAGCACCGGGCCTTGCGCCTCGTCGATGGCTGGAGCCTCCGAGAGGCTCGGCACGCCGGGGTAGGCAAGCAGCCGCGCCAGCAGCGCCGCCGTCTCGTCCGTGCCGTCGGCCAGCGCATCGGCCTGCACGCCGCGCAAGAAATAGATCGCCACCTCGCGCCAATTGACGATCAGTGGCCGCAGCGCGTCGGGCGCGATCAGCGCATCGGCGAGATTGGTCGGGTTGTCAGGATCAGGCGCGGCCGGCGGCGTGTCGGTGAGGAAGGCGACAAGCCGCTGACCGCCAGCGTTGAGGCGCAGCAGGTTCCAGCGGCGGTCGACAACGAAGGCTGGATAGGGCTCTTGCTGGTCAAGCATGAAATCGAGTGCGCGATCGACGACGGCGAGCTCGGGCGCGCCGAGCGCGCTCTCGCGCCACACCGGCGCGAACCCCGCCGCGCGCAGCAGCGCATTCTGCTGCCGCAGCGGAAGGTCGAGCGCAGCCATCTCGCGGCTCGGCGAAGTGCGCCCGACTTCCAGGAAGCTCAGATGCCGCTGCGAGACCTCGGCGGTGTGCGCGAGCCCCAGCTGCGACAGGCCGCGCCGCTCGCGCCACCAGCGCAGCCGGGCGGCGAACGTCATGGGCGTGTCCATTATTACCAGCCACGTAGTTGATCGCTCGCGAACGCGGCCGCATTGATGCGCTCGCCTGCAACGAGGAGCAAGGGCGATGAGCGAGCGGCTTGGCGTCGGCGTGGCGATCGTCTCGAGCGCGTGTGGTGCCGGTGCGGCCGTGGCGACGCGCTACCTGATCGACGCAGCCGATCCCATCACGCTGGCAGCGATCCGCTTCGGCGGCGGCGTGCTCTGCCTCCTGCCGCTTGCCCTCATCTTTGGCGTGCGCTGGCCGCAGCGCCGGGACTGGCCGGCCGTGGCCGGGCTCGGCTTCATGTTCTACGCCGTGTTCTTCGTATTTTACAATGTGGCGCTAGGATTCACGACGGTGGCGCGCGGCACCCTCGCCCTCTCGACGCTGCCGTTGATGACCATGCTGGCTGGCGCGGCACTCGGCATCGAAAGCCTGAGCGCGCGCAAGACGACCGGCGTCCTGCTGGCGATGCTGGGCGTCGCAATGGCGCTCGCCTCCTCGCTGGCCCAGGCACCGTCGGGGGCCTGGCGCGGCGATGTGATCATGGCCGCAGCGACCTTGTGCATGGCGCTCTACAACGTCTGGTCGCGCCCCTACATCGGCCGCTCGAGCGCGCTGGGCTTCCTGACCGCCGGCATGGCGGTCGGCGGCGGCGCGCTGGTCGTGGTCAGCGCGTTGTCGGGCGGCGCGGCGCAGATCGCGGGGTTCGGCGCAGGCGAGGTGATCGCAGCGCTCTATCTGGCCGCCGGCGGCGGAGCGCTCGCCTTCTTCTTGTGGGTGTTCGCGCTCAAGCACGCAAGCCCGACGCGCGTCGCCACCACCATGGCGGTCAATCCGTTGGTGGCCGCTCTGCTTGCGGCGCTGCTGCTCAGCGAGCCGATCACCCTCAACCTGGTGCTCGGTCTCGCCGCTGTCTTCCTCGGCATCTGGATTGCAACGACGGAGTCTAGCTCGCCGCCGGCACGAGTGCGCCGGGGCCGGTGACGGACACCGGCGCCGCGCAGGACCTGGGGGAGGCGTCGAACGCCAGCCCCCAGTCGGCCGCCAGATGCAGCATGCCACGCTCGGCGAGCGCGGTGATGGTGAGCAGCGGATTGACGCCGAGCGAGCGCGGCATGATCGAGCCGTCGATCACGTAGAGCCCGTCGTGCACGTCGGTGGACCCGGCGCCGGAGCCGGCATCGAACACCTGCCCCTTGTGGTTGACCACGCCGTCGCCCCGCTCGCGGCCCATGCCGCAGCCGCCGAGGGGATGGGCGGTGGCCGGCTGGCCGCCCATCATCGTGCCGGCGAGCGGATTCTTGACGTAGCTGCCGCCGGCGCGCGTCACCAATGCTGCCAGCGCCGCATCGAGGCGGCGATAGACCGGCTCGTCGCCGGCGCCGGGCCAGGAGAGCACCAGCCGGTCGTGCTCCAGCGCCAGCCGCCCCGACGCGCTGTCGTGGGAGACGGCAAAGAAGGTCTGCAGGCTGGCGAACGGGCCCTTGTAGACGCCGGCGATGAGGCTTTGCAGGGCCCCGAGCAGGCGGCCGTTGGGGATGAAGAGCGCGGGCAGGAGCGGCGCCAGCGCCGATGGCAGCACGCCTTCCTGGATGGTCAGGCTCTGGCTCAGGTCGTCATCGTCGACGATCTCGATCTGGCCGGAGACGCAGGCGCCGACGTCGACGCCATCGATCCTGGCCGGGTGGCCGACCCCGACGGCGTTGACGGGCAGCCTGGCGCCGTAGCCGAAGGCGATGATGTCGCCGTTGGCGGAGAACCGCCGGCCGAGCGCGTCGGAGAGCGCCAGCCCCCGCTCGCGCGAGCGCAGCAGGATCTCGGTCGAGCCGAGCGTGCCGGCCGCCAACACGACCATGCGCGCGGCGATCGACCGCGGACCGCGCTCGTCCTCCTGCCGCTCGAGATGGATGGTCCAGCGTCCGCCCGCAGACTTGGCAAGGTGGTGCACCTTGAGGTGGGTGAAGAGCTCGGCCCCGTGCACTGCCGCATCCGGCAGGTAGGTCACGGCCACTGTATTCTTGGCGCCAACGTTGCAGCCCGCGCAGCAGTCGCCGCAGCGCGTGCAGCCGGGCTGGGCGACGCCGGCGGCGTTGACGGTATCCTCGAAGCTGACGACGACGGGGGCCGGCACCGGCTCCACGCCCAACGCCGATCCGGCGTGGCGCAAGGCCTTGTACTTGGTGCGCACACGCGCGCCCGGGTCGCGGGCGGGCCTGAGCCACTCCAGCGCCCGCGCGTAGCCCTCCTCGATCAGTCCGTCCTGCACGATCTGGCCGGGCCACACCTCGTCGGCGAAGACGCGCGCATCCGGGCGCAGCGCCACGCCGGCGTTGATCAGCGATCCGCCACCCAGGCCGCAGCCGACCAGGACGTGCATGTCCTCGCCGAAGCGCACGTCGTAAAGACCGGTCGGGGAGCCTGCGCGCACGCGCTTGCCCGTGAGCTGCATCTCGCCGCGCAACTCAGGGAAGCGCGTGGGGAATTCGCCGGTCACGACCTCGCGACCGCGCTCCAGCACGGCAACGCTGAGGCCCGCACGCGCCAGGCGCGAGGCCGCCACACCGCCGCCGTAGCCCGAGCCGACCACCACCACGTCGTAGTGCGGCCGCAGGCGTCCAGGTGGGCTGGCGAGGCGCGTCATGCTGGATTCCCTGGTGCGAACGGCGCTCATTCGCGGGCAGCGAATCGATCGCATGAGCGAAACCTTGCCCGGCCCTCTGGCGAAGATCGAGAGCGCCCGCTTGCCGGCTTGGGGACAAGCCGGTAGTGGACTGCAAGGGCCCGCCGGGTCCGCCGCCGGGGCAACCGAGCCGCTTTCTTTTCGCACCGCACATGCCGCGCTATCGCGTCACGCTCGAATATGACGGCACGCCCTTCGTCGGCTGGCAGGTGCAGGCGCTCGGCGTGTCTGTGCAGGGCCGCCTCGCCGAGGCGATCAGCAAATTCTGCGGCGAGGCGGTCTCGCTCAGAGGTGCCGGCCGCACCGATGCGGGCGTGCATGCGCTTGGCCAGGTGGCCCACTTCGACCTCGCCCGCGACTGGCCGGCGCGCACGGTGCAGGCCGCGGTCAATTTCCACCTCAAGCCCGATCCGATTGCGATCCTGGAATGCGCGCGCGTGGCCGAAACGTTCGATGCCCGCTTCAGCGCCACCGCCCGGCACTATCGCTACCGCATGCTGGCGCGCGCGGCGCCTCCCGTGCTCGACCGCGATCGCGTGTGGTGGGTGCCGCAGCCGCTCTCGGCCGAGGCGATGGCGGAGGCGGCCAAGGCGCTCGTTGGCCGGCATGACTTCACCACCTTCCGTGCCGCCGGCTGCCAGGCGAAGTCGCCCGTGAAGACCCTCGACCGGCTGGTGGTAGCGGCCGCAGGCGCCGAGATCTGCATCGAGGCCTCCGCCCGCTCGTTCCTGCACAACCAGGTGCGCTCCATGGTGGGCTCGCTCAAGCTCGTCGGGGAGGGCAGGTGGACGGCGGCCGATCTGGCCGCGGCGCTGGCGGCGCGCGACCGCGGCGCCTGCGGCGCCGTCGCCCCGGCCAGGGGCCTCTACCTCGTGCGCGTCGGCTACGGACAGGGCTGAGGACGGGCCTGAGCAGGAGCCGCACACATCCCGGCTAGCGCGCCAGCAGCTCGATGAGCAGGGCGAGCGTGAGGCCGAGCGTCGCCGACAGGACGACGAGGCCCGCCCAGAAGATCTCGCCCATCGCGGCATTACGCCTCATGAATCCGTGCCCGCGCATTCCGCGTAGCCCCTCCTGGTCAGCGGGTGAGAGCAGCCGTTGCGCCCGGCACTGTGCCATAGGCGCCGAGGCGTGCACTGCCGAGTTGCAGGAAAGGTTACGGGCCGCGGTTAACGCGCCTGTTCATGCGGCGGCTGCACCCTGGAGCGGTCAGCCTTGGGCTATGTTCAGCGTTCCCACGTATTCGTCGACCTCGGCCGACAGCTCGGCCAGGCGAACCCGCTCATCGCGCATGAACATGTCGGCGAGCCAGGCGTTTTCCAGCGGCATCGTGGCCTGCTCGATCACGACGCGGTAGACGCGCGTGTTGGCCTTGTTGAGCGCCATGGTCAGGTCGCCGTTTTCCAGGCTGACGGTGACCTCGAGGTCGGTGCCGGGCACGGCCAGTCGGCTGACGGCCGGGGCGGCGGCGGGCGGGGCTTCCACGATCATGGGTCGCACTCCTTCGAGAAGGAGCCCTCAATGCGGCAATCTCGCATGGATCGTGCGGCGCAGCAATCCATTTCGCACTGCACAATAGCGCGGTGGGGCGGGGGCCGAGGCTGCCGTTCCACGGGTGGACGGGCGTGGCGGCGGTGACTACCGGCACCTGATCGATTGACGGCTGCCGCCCGCCCGGGCAGCGTCTATTTTTCGCAGACGGCCGGCGGTGCCGGCCTTGGCGGGGGACTGCACCCGTGCTGTCAGAAGCGTGCCATGGCCTGTCGCCGCGCCCGCGACGCCGGTGGGGGATGCTGCTTGCTGCCGCCGCCGCCCTGTTGCTGTTATCGCCGTTGGGCGAGCGCGGCGAGGCGGCCGAAGGCGCGCCGGCCTGCGCCGCCCAGGAAACCGGTCCGCCGCGGACGGTGGTGCGCATCGTCGATGCCGAGACCGTGCTGCTGGATGATGGCGCCGAGCTGCGCCTCGTGGGCGCGCTGGCGCCCCGCGCCATCGACGTGGGCGCGGTCGCCGGCACGTGGCCGATGGAGGTCGCGGCGCTGGCGGAGCTGCGCGCGCTGCTGCTCGGCAAGACGGTCGGGCTCGTCTTCGCGGAGGAACGCACCGATCGCTACGGGCGCCTGCAGGCACTCGTCGTTTGGCAGGACGGCGACCGCAAGCGCTGGGCGCAGGCCCACATGCTCGAGCAGGGGCTGGCCCGTGCCTACGTGGCGCGCGGCATGCGCGCGTGCGCGGATGCGCTGCTGGGCGCCGAGCGCGGGGCGCGCGAGCAGCGCCACGGCCTGTGGGCCGAGGCGGCCTATCAGGTCCGGCAGGCGGATCGGCCGGGCGAGCTGCTGGGCCACCGCGGCAGCTTCCAGGTGGTGCAAGGCCGCGTCACCCGTGTCGGGCAGGGACGCGCCGCCATCTATCTCAACTTCGGCCGTGAGCCGCACCGCGATTTCTCCGTCTCGCTGCGGCGCGGCGATGCGGCCCTGCTCGGCGCCTATGCCAGCCAGCCCAAGAAGCTGGAGGGACTGAGCGTGCGCGGTATTCCTCCGGTGAGGGCCGCCTTGCGCGCGAATGCGGCTAACGCCTAGTCATACGCCTAGTCGTACGACTAGGCGCAAGGGCGATGAGCGGGCGGGTCGAGATCATTA
>Ga0247727_10009820_pt1 | contig 17151 bp, 16 predicted proteins | sample WisWelCaveWW1625_FD_202498 | JGI IMG/M metagenome (GOLD analysis project Ga0247727, IMG submission 202498) | Biofilm microbial communities from Wishing Well Cave, Virginia, United States - WW16-25 | ecosystem: Environmental > Aquatic > Deep subsurface > Groundwater > Cave microbial mat | place...
CAGGTGTTCCGCGAGCTGAGCGAAACCCCGGTGGAGGTGCAGGCATGAACCGCATCCGTGCTGTCGCCGGCCGCGAGCTGCGCGCGTACTTCAACTCGCCGATCGCGTACGTGTTCCTGTTCGTGTTCGCCGGGGCGGCTCTGTTCACGTTCTTCAATCTCGGCGCGTTCTTCTCCCGCGGCCGAGCCGACGTGCGCGGGCTGTTCGACGCGGTCCCCGCGCTGATGGTCCTGCTCGTGCCCGCGCTGACCATGCGCCTGTGGGCCGAGGAGCGCAAGCAGGGCACGGTCGAGATCCTGCTGACGCTGCCCGCGCGCGAGCACGAGCTCGTGGTCGGCAAGTTCCTGGCGAGCTGGGCGCTACTCGGCGCGGGCCTCGCTCTGACCCTCGTCCTGCCGATCACGGTCAGCGGCCTCGGCGACCTCGACTGGGGGCCGGTGATCGGCGGATACGTGGGCGCGCTGCTCCTCGGGGCGGCGTACCTGGCGGTCGGCCAGTTCGTGTCGGCGACCACCGAGAATCAGATCCTCGCGTTCATCCTGGCCCTCGTCATGTGCCTCGGCCTCTATGGACTCGGCGTCGAGGGGTTCGCCGGGCTGTTCCCCGACCGGGCGTCGGCCGTGCTGCGCGCGCTGGGAACGGGCAGCCGCTTCCAGAGCATCGCCCGTGGCGTGATCGACCTGCGCGACCTCGCGTACTACGCCTCGCTGACCGCGTTCTTCCTGACCGCCTGTGTCGTCGCGCTCCGCGCGCGCCGCTTCGCTTGAGGAGATCGGACGCATGGCTGCCCCGCGCTCCCGTTTCACCACGCTGGCCTGGACGCTCGCGCTGGTGGGCCTCAACCTCGTGGCCCTCAACCTGCTGCTGGCGCGCTGGCGCGCCCCGCGCCTCGACCTGACCGACGACCGCCGCTACTCCATCTCCTCGGCCACCGAGCGGCTCTTGTCCGGTCTCGAGGAGGAGCTCCTCGTCTACGGGTTCTTCTCCGACCGCACGCACCCCAAGCTCGCGCCGCTCGTGCCGCAGATCTCGGACCTACTCGACGAGTACTCCGCCATTTCGGGCGGTCGCGTGCAGGTGGCGATCGTCGATCCGCGCGAGGACGAACAGCTCGAGCAGGAGGCGACCGACCGCTACGGCGTGCAGAGCACGCCGTTCCGCCTGGCGTCGAAGTACGAGTCGGGGATCGTCAACGCATACTTCGCGATCGTGGTCAAGTACGGCGACCAGTACGTGCGCTACGGTTTCGACGACCTGATAGAGGTCGAGCCGCTCCCCGACGGCGACGTGGACGTCCGGCTGCGCAACCTGGAGTACGACCTCACGCGAGCGATCAAGAAGGTCGTATTCGGGTTCCGCAGCACCAGCGAGCTGTTCGAGCGCGCTCCCGGACCCGTGCGGCTGACCGCCGTGTTGACCCCCGACGCGCTGCCCGATCTGTTCAAGCAGGTCCCCGACGCCCTGCGCAAGGCGGCCGAGGAGCTCGAAACCCGGGGCGGCGACCGGTTCGAGTACGTCGAGGTCGATCCGGGCTCGGGCGAAGAGGCCCGGGCCGTGGTCGAGCGGTTCGGCCTGCGGCCGATGGCGCTGGGCCTCCTGGGGGATACGCAGTTCTACCTCTACGGGTTCGTCGAGTGCGGCGACCGCGTCGAGCAGCTCGTGCTCGCCGCCGAGGGGACGTCGGCGGCGCAGATCCGCGAGGCCGTCGAGGACTCGCTGCGCCGGCTGTCGCCGGGATTCCTGAAGACGGTCGGCCTCGTCACGCCTGAGCCGGTGATCCCGCCCGAGATCCTGATGCAGCTCCAGATGCAGGGACGCATGCCGCCCCAGCCGCCGCCGGAGTTCGAGGAAGTGCGTCGGTATCTCGGTCGCGACTACCAGGTGCAGAGCGTGACGCTCGACGGCGCCGCGGGCGTGCCGTCCGACATCGATACGCTCGTCGTGCTCAAGCCGCGCGACCTGAGCGAGCGCGCGGTGTTCCGGCTCGATCAGTACCTGATGCGCGGCGGCCGCGTCGTGGTGTGCGCCGGCGCGTACGACGCGCGGTTCGACTCGAACGGCCTCAACGTCGTGCCGGTCCAGAGCGGTCTCGACGATTGGCTGGCGCATTTCGGGATCGACGTGGAGCACACGCTGCTGCTCGACGAACAGAACCAGCCGCTCCCGATCCCCGAGGTGCGGATGACGCCGCTCGGCATGATGCGCACGTGGCGCATGGCGCCCTACCCGTACCTGGTGGAGGTGCGGGACGAGGGGCTGCTGCACCCCGCGATCACCTCGCGCCTCGGCGCGGTCGGCATCTACTGGGGCAGCCCGTTGACGGTGGACGCGACGAAGGCGGGCGATCTCGAGGTGCAGGAGGTGCTGAGGTCGTCTCCACAGTCGTGGACCAGCGACGACCTGACGCGGGTCGGGTTCGTCGACTACACCGTCCCGCAGGAGGGGCTCGCACCTCGCGTGCTCGCCGTCGTGCTCGGCGGCCGGTTCCCGAGCTACTTCGCCGGGAAAGGCGCACCGCGAGCGGACACGAATCCGACACCGGAGGGCGAAGCGGCCGAAGCGGAGACGCGCGATGTCGTGCTCGATCGGTCCTCGGAGACGCGCCTGGCCGTCGTCGGGAACGCGGCGTTCCTCAGCGACTTCGTGGCCCAGGCGCTCGGCGGGGGCGAGAGCGGGTTCTTCGCCGAGAACCTCGCGTTCACGCAGAACCTGATCGACTGGATGAACCTGGACAGCGACCTCATCGGAATCCGCTCGCGCGCCGCGGGCGTGCGCCGGCTCGAGCGCGTCGACAAGCGGGACGAGATGACGATCGAGATCGTCGACTACCTCGTGCCGCTCGGCATGCTGCTGACGTTCGGCAGCTATCGCCTGTGGCGCCGACGGACGACGCGCCCGCTCGTGGACGTCGCGATCGGAGCGACCACCAAGGCGCGGAGGGCCGAGGGATGACCCGCACGCACTGGATCCTGACCGGTCTTCTCGTCGCCCAGGTGGCCCTGCTCGCGATCGTCTCCCCGTGGTCGAGCCGCGGTGGGGCCGGCGAGCCGCAGGCCCTTGCTCCGGCCCTCGCCGCGACCACGGCTGGCCGCGTCGAGATCCGGGGAGACGAGGGAAAGACGCTGACCCTGGCTCGGGCGGACGGGGCCTGGACGATCGGCGAGGCGGACGGCTATCCCGCCGACGCGGCGAAGGTCGACGATCTGCTCGGCGACCTGAAGGGGATCCTGGTCCGCCGCCCGGTCGTCACGAGTAGCCGCTACCACGCGACGCTCAACGTGACGGAGCTCGAAGCGGAGCGGCGGATCCGCGTGTTCGCCGAGGGCGCCGGGGATCCGGTCGTCGATCTGCTCGTCGGCTCGTCGCCGAACTACGGCGTGACGCACGTGCGGCTCGCGGGCGACGACCGTGTGTACGAGGTCCGCGACCTGCGGACGTACGATATCCGGCCGGACGCCGGGGCGTGGATCGACCGCAAGCTCGTCGAGGTCCCGGCCGAGGACGTGACCGCGGTGACGATCCGCGCGGATACCTCGACGATCACGCTCACGAAGGCGGGCGATGGCTGGTCGATGACGCCTTCCGGCGCGGCCGACTCCGCGAAGATCGACACGTGGATCCGCGGTGTGACCGGGATCCTGATCAGCGAGCCGGCCGGGCGCGCCGACGGCCCGGCGTTCGGGTTCGACGCCCCCGCGGCAACGGTCGAGCTTTCGCGAACGAAGGACGGCGCGGCCGAGACGGTCACGCTCCGCGTCGGCGCCGAGGTACCGGGCGGCGAGGGAACGTGGTACGCACGGCGGGACAGGTCGACCCACGCGGTGGTTCTCAGCTCCTGGGACGCCGAGAAGCTGCTCCGGAAAAAACCCGCCGATTTCGCGAAGTAGCGGGGTCGGCCCGATCTCACTCAGTCGGGGGCGATGTCGGAGAGGTAGCAGCCGACCGCCTCGGTGACGGGCGTGGCCGGGTCGCGCCCCTCGAGCAGCCCATCGAGCGTCGCCTCGAGGTCCCGCGACGACGGCTCGGCGCGCGCCTGCCCGAACCCTGGAAACCGATCGTCGATCCGCCCGTGGTAGACGAGGCCGCGACCGCGTGCGAACACCGCCGCCTCGGGCGTCACCCGCGCGCCGGTCGATCGGACGAGATCGTGCTGCGGGTCGCGCAGCCCGGTCATCGGGTAGTCATACTCGGTGAGGTGCGCCCGGATCGAATCCGCCGTCGCACGCGGATCGGGATACACGAGCCAGAACCGGACCCCGCGCGGCGCAAACCGCTCGTGGAGCCGTCTCACCTCCGGCGCGTAGCGGTTCGAGAGCGGGCAGTCTGTCCGCGTGAACAGGAACACGGTGAGGCTCGCCGTCTCGTCCGCGACGGGATCGACGGCGCGACCCTCGAGATCGTACAGGACAGCCGTCGCGACCGGAGTCGCGGCCCCCCCGAGCAGCGCCAGCGCGATCACGACGATCGAAACACGATCGACCATGCACGTAGGTATGCCGCGAGTCGGCGCGCCGCGCAAGCCGTGGGGCTCGTCGGGGAGGGGTCAGGCCCATAGTAGACTCCTCCCCACCCTGGCGTAGGAAGAGGAGACACGACCGCATGGATCCTGCTCCGGAATCTCCATCTTGGAGCTTCCCGCGCCGGTACTTGTTCCGGTTCGCCGCGCTGTACTTCGCCTTGTTCATCTATCCCTTCCCGGCCGGCTGGATTCCCGGCACGGAAGCTCTCTCCGAGACGATGGTGCGGCCGTGGTTCTCCTTGGTCCGCTGGGTTGGCCACCACCTCCTGCAAGTCGAGAGCGCGATTCCCGCGGAGCAGGAAACGGGCAGCGGCGACCGAGTCTACGACTACATTCAACTGCTGATCGTCGTCGTGCTCGCCGCGGCGGGCAGCGCCCTGTGGAGTCTCTTCGCCCGGCGACGCCGTGACGAGCGTCGGTTGGCGGCGGCGCTGACGATCGCCTGCCGGTACTACCTGGGCTACGCAATGGCCTTGTACGGGTTCGGCAAGGTCTTCCCATCGCAGTTCGGTCCCCCTGGGCTCGAGCGCTTGATCAGCACCTACGGCGCTTCCTCGCCGATGGGTCTGCTATGGACCTTCATGAACCAATCGACGCTGTACACGATGTTCTCGGGCGCCGGAGAGGTGGCGGGTAGCCTCCTGGTGTTGTTCCGCAGGACGACCACGCTCGGCGCGCTGATCCTCATCGGGGTCATGGGCAACGTCGTGATGCTGAACGTCGCCTACGACGTTCCGGTGAAGCTGTTCTCGCTGCACCTGCTGCTGATGGCGACCGCACTGGCCGTCCTCGATCGGCGGCGGCTGACCGCCGTGTTTCTGCTGAACCGGCCCGCGCCCGCACTCGACCCGGGGGCAAGCGCCGTCCCGCAGCGGGATCGCCGGATACGGGTTCTGAAGACGCTCATCGTCGCGGCGCTGATCGGCAGCACGGCGTACGAGGGGTTCTCATCGTGGAGAACGTGGGGCGGCGCAGCCCCGCGGCCGCCGCTCTACGGACTCTACGAAGTGGAGCGGTTCGTGCTGGACGGAGAGGATCGGCCACCGCTGCTCACCGACACGACTCGCTGGAGATACTTCATCGTCCAGTGGCCGGGCTTCGCAACGGTCCGCCTCATGAACGACGAACGCCGCGTGCTCGATCTGGCACTGGACGATTCGAATCGGACCCTGACGCTGACCTCGTCGACCGAAACACGCGAGACGGTGGCGTCCCTGCGGTACGGCCAGCCGTCGCCCGGGGAGCTGCAGCTCGACGGCGAGATCGGCGGCGCAACGGTCTCGATCGGGCTGAGACGACGCGAAGCGGACGAGTTCCTGCTGCGGAATCGCGGATTCCACTGGATCAACGAGTTCCCGCTCAACCGCTGAGCCACCGCCAGGTCGAGCGACGGCCGACCGTGGCCAGGCGGCGGGAGTCACGACGCCGCTCCGCCGGGGAAGTCAAGCCAGCGGCGGAATGGGCGGTTCCAGGCCGACGAAGCCGTTCCGGGCGCGACGTTGGCCCCGTTCTGCCGACACGGCTCTTCCAAGGTCCCTCGCGCTTGGCTACCATCTCCCGGACGTCCCACCATCGACCGGAGGATCAAACGATGGGCACATTCATTGCGCTGCTGGACTTCACCGACCAAGGGATCCGGAACATCCGGGACTCACCCCATCGAGCGGACCAGTTCAACTCTCTCGCCGAGCGAGCCGGCGCCAAAATCGTGGCGCAGTACTGGACGATCGGCAGCCATGATGGGGTGCTGATCCTCGAGGCACCGGACGATCAGGTCGCGGCGTCGATTCTCCTGGCACTCGGCGCGGGGGGAAACGTGCGCACGACGACGCTGCGCGCGTTCGAGTGGGCGGACGCCCAGGAGCTGATCCAGGAACGTTGACCGACCCCGTCGGCGGTCCCACCGGCCGCGTGCGGAAGCGCAGCGCTGCCCTTGACTCCGTACCGGAGTACGGACCGTAGGGTGTCTGCGGAGGAAGGCGCATGGAGCGCGGACCGTTGCGAACCGGGGAGGTCGCCGCCGAAGCGGGGGTGAACGTCGAGACCCTCCGTTTCTACGAACGGCGCGGGCTGCTCAAGGAACCGACGCGGCGCTCGTCGTCCGGGTATCGAGCGTATCCGGCGGAAGCCGTTCGCGTGGTTCGGTTCATCAAGCGAGCGCAGGAGTTGGGCTTCAGCCTGCGGGAAATCGAGGAGCTGCTCCGCTTGCGCGAGGGCCATGGTGGCACGTGCGCGGAGGTCCGCGCGGCGGCGACGAGCAAGCTGAAGGACATCGAACGGCGAATCGGCAGCCTTCGCGCGATACAACGCGCCCTCGCCATCCTGGTGAAATCGTGCTCTCGCGAGGGGTCCACGCGCGAGTGTCCGATCCTCGATGCGCTGGACGCACCCGGGCGGAAGCCGTGAAGGTCCGCCTGCTCTACTTCGCGGGGTGTCCGAACGTCGATGCGACCCGCGAGAACCTGCACCGGGCCGTCGCGCAGTGCGGCTGCAGGGTTCGAGTCGAAGAGATCGACACGGCGGACCCCGACATTCCGGAGCGACTCCGAAGCTGGGGCTCCCCGACGGTGCTGGTCGGCGGTATGGATGTCGCCGGGACGCGCGGCGCCACAGGGGCTTCCTGCCGTCTCTATCCGGGGGCGGACGGTGCCCACGGCGCGCCGTCGGTGGAAGCGATCGCGGCCGCGCTCCGGCGGGCACGAAGCCTTCGATGGTCGTGGCTGCGGTCGACGGCCTCGCTTCCAGCGGCGATCCTGCCGTTGCTGCCGAGTACGACGTGTCCCGCGTGCGTCGCCGCGTACGCCGGCGTATTGTCCACGCTCGGTCTGGGGATCCTGCTGACCGAGCGGGCCCTGGCGCCGCTCATCGTGGAGTTTCTCGTCCTGGGCCTCGTGAGTGTCGCCTGGGCCACCAAGAGCCACAGACGCTACGGGCCCCTCAGGATGACCTTGCTGGGCTCTCTCGCGGTGGTGTGCGGTCGCCTCCTCTGGAGTCTGCCGGCCGTCCTCTACGCGGGCGTCGCGCTTCTCTTCGGAGCGACGCTGTGGAATCTCTGGCTGAAACGAACCAAACCGGTTCCATTCCTTTCGATCGGCCCCGGGCCGAGCACAGGAGCAGCGTCATGAGCGTCAAGCGCACGATTGAAGTATTCACCGCCGGGTGTCCCTGTTGTGAGGACGCGGTGAAGCTCGTCCAGAGCCTCGCGTGCCCGAGCTGCGACGTGCAAGTCCTCGACATGCGGGCGGACCCGCGGGTGCAGGCCAAGGCCAAGCAGTACGGCCTGAAGCGAGTTCCTGCGGTCGCGGTGAACGGGAAGCTGGCGGAATGCTGTCAGGCGGGCGAGGTGAACACGAGCACGCTGCGGGCCCTCGGCGTCGGTACACCGTAGGGACGGTCGCCTCACAGGAACTCGGGGAACCTCCACGGGGCCGCTTCGTGCATCAGGCGATACACCGCCTCGAACACGTGCTCGCGCTGCGGCTTCGACCAGTAGTCCCCGTCCGATCCGTACGCCGGCCGGTGCGCCTTCGCCGAGACGCACGCGGGCGAGGCGTCGAGCGACCAGAAGCCGCCCGCTGCGTCGATCACCTGCTGCATCATGTAGGCTGACGCCCCGCCGGGCACGTCCTCGTCGAGGAACACGACGCGGCTCGTCTTGCGCAGCGACTCGGCGACGCGGCCCGGCCGGTCGAACGGAAGGAGCGTCTGCACGTCGAGGATCTCGACGTCGATCCCGACCGTGGCCAGGAGCTCCGCGGCGTCGAGCGCGATCCGGCAACAGGCGCCGTACGTGACGACCGTGACGTCGCGCCCCTCGCGCAGCACGTCCGGAACGCCGAGCGGTACCGTGAACTCGCCGAGGTTCGCCGGCACCCGCTCCTTGAGCCGGTAGCCGTTCAGCACCTCGATCACGATCGCCGGATCGTCCGAGCCCAGGAGCGTGTTGTACATCCCCGCGGCCTGCGTCATGTCCCGCGGCACGCACACGTGCATCCCGCGCACGAGATTCAAGATCCCGGCCATCGGGGATCCGGAGTGCCAGATGCCTTCGAGGCGATGCCCGCGTGTGCGCACGATCACGGGGGCCTTCTGCCCGCCGCGCGTCCGATAAGCGAGAGTGGCCAGATCGTCGGACAGGATCTGCAAGGCGTAGAGGACGTAGTCGAGGTACTGGATCTCGGCGATCGGTCGTAGACCGCGCATCGCCATGCCGATCGCCTGCCCGATGATCGTCGCCTCGCGGATCCCGGTGTCCGACACGCGCAGCTCGCCGTGCTTGTCCTGCAGGCCCGCGAACCCCTGGTTCACGTCTCCCAGACGGCCGACGTCCTCGCCGAACGCGATGACGCGCGGATCGCGGGTGAGGGCGAGGTCGAAGCACCGATTGAGCACCTCGAACCCGCGCAACACCAGCGCGTCCGCACCGTACACCGGCGGCACGACAGGCACGTCGAGCGCAGCCTCGGCCGAGCGGCTGTACAGGCCCGCGCTGTAGCGCTCCTCGTGGATCGTGTCCTGCGTCCGCTTCCAGGCGAGGATCTCGTCGCGGGCGGCCTTCGGATGCTCGCGCAGGGCGATGAGCGCATCCATCACGGCGCGCATCAGATCGCGGCGCAGCGGGGTCGAAAGACGGCGCAGGCTGTCCCCGATCGGCGTGAGGGCCGGAGCGGTCGAGGCCGCCACGCCGACGAGCCCGACCAGCTCGTCGCGCTCGCGCCGGATCGGCACGGCGAACGCTTCCCAGGCCTTCTCGCGCAGATCGGCCACCGCTCGGCGGTCCTCGTCCTCGAACCGGTCGAGCTCCTCCGCGTCGGCGAGCCCCTCGCGGAGGATCCACGCGCGCATCTGACGGATGCAGTCGAATTCCTCTTCCCACGCCAGGCGCGACTCGTCCTTGTACCGCTCGTGGCTGCCGGAGGTCGAGTGTCCCTGGGGTTGCGTCATCTCGACGACGTGCAGGATCGACGGCACGTGCTCGCTCCGCGCGACGGTCGCGGCTCGCTCGAACGCCGCGCAGAGCGCCGGGTAATCCCAGCCGACGACGCGGACGACGTCGAAGCCCTTGCGCGTGCCGGGCTCGCGCTGGAACCCCTTCAGCAACTCGGTCAGATCGCCCTTCGTGACCTGGTGCTCGTTCGGCACGGAGATGCCGTATCCATCGTCCCAGATCGCCAGGACCACGGGGCCACCGAGCACGCCGATCGCGTTCACGGCCTCCCAGAACAACCCCTCGGCGCAGCTCGCGTTCCCGATCGTGGCGAACGTCACCTCGTCGCCATTGCGCGAGAACTCGGGGAACTCGCGTAGCGCGTCGAGCTCGCGGTACAGCCGCGAGGCGTAGCCGAGGCCGACGAGCCGGGGCATCTGCGACCCGGTCGGCGACACGTCGGCCGACGAGTTGCGCATGTCGGCGAGCCGCTTCCACCGGCCCGCGGCGTCGAGGCTCCGCGTGGCGAAGTGCGCCGTCATCTGCCGCCCGCCCGACGCCGGCTCCGCGTCGAGATCCGGGTTCGCGTAGAGCTGGGCGAAGAACTCCTCGACCGACGACATCCCGGTCGCGAACATGAACGTCTGGTCGCGGTAGTAGCCGCAGCGGAAGTCGCCGTCGCGGAAGCAGCGGGCCATCGCGACCTGCGCCGCTTCCTTGCCGTCGCCGAAGATCCCGAACTTCGCCTTGCCGGCGAACACTTCCTTGCGCCCGATCAGGCTGGCGTGCCGGCTGCGCAGCATGATCCGGTAGTCGCTCAGCACCGCATCGCGCCCCAGGTCGACCGGTGGCTCGTCGCCGGCGGCGGGCCGGGCGCGGCGATTCGTTGACGATCGGGCTCGATTCATCGGCGTGGCCGTGCGCTGGCTTCGATCGTGGGGTCGGGGAACGCTCCCCATGTTAGCAGGTCGCCGGTCATTCCCGCCCCGCGGGCACAGCGGCGGACGTCGCGGTCAGCAAGCGCTCGCGGCGCCCCAGGAGCCCCGCGACCTGCCGCTCGGTCAGGAGGCCGAGCAGCGCGGAACGCGTGGCCTCGAAGTCGAGCGCGAGGAGCGCCTGGAGCACGTCGGGAGGCATGACGAGCGGTCCACGCCGACCCAGGGTCGGCAGGCGCGGCGTCAGGCGGAAGGCCCGCGAATGGTCGATGAGCCACAGCCGGCTTCCGGGCTCCGTGATCAGGATGTTCTCCTGCGTGCGGTCGACGTTGTAGATCAGCGCATCGAACACGTGCATGCTCTGCGATGCACGGCCATATGCCGCGGCGTCGGTGAGCGCTCGTCCGTCTTCGACGCGCTGGCGCTCGGTGAACGCATCGTCGATCCACGCCTGGAGCGACCCGGGCTCGCGGTCGACCACGCGAGCCACGGTCGGCGGAACGACTCCGAGACCGAGCAGACGATCGAGCCGGTACGCCGCGACCTCGTGCTGCCACCGATCGCTGAACAGGAGGTCGTCGCGCCGCGCGCGCGTCGACGACGGGCTCGTGCTCTGCTCGTCGATCCCCTTCCACACTCCGAACGCGGTTCGGTCGCCGAGCGCCAGCGTGAGTTTCTTCGGATGCGTGACCCCGGTCCCCAGCTCGCGCACATCGACGATCCGCGCCTCGAGCAGGAACCGCTCCGTCGCCCCGTCGGCGCCGTGTCCCCAAGGACCGCCGATCGGCTCTACCGGGTGGCCCGCGGCCCCCGCGACCGTCGCCGACAGAACCCATGCGACGAGGCAGCCGACGAGGCTCCGGCGCATCCGTTCCAAGCCCTCCCGGTGGGACGGGATAGTGTACTGCGCGGCGTGGCGGCCGATGGTGTGGGATACTGGGGCGCCCTCGCCGCTTGGCGAGCTGGGCAGGAGGTTCCGATCATGCGCACGTCGCCCATCGCCTGGATCGCCTGTGCTCTCGCGCTCTCAGGGGCGGCCGCGCCCGTGACCATCGCAGCCGAGACCTTTTCGATCGACCCCGCTCATTCCGTGGTGATGTTCAAGATCAACCATCTGGGCGTGGCCACCTTCTACGGACGGTTCAACGGCCTGACGGGTGAGTACACGTTCGACGCGGCGAGCCCTGCGGGCTCATCGTTCGCGGTCTCGATCGACGCGGAGAGCGTGGACACGAACAACGACAAGCGCGACCAACACCTCAAGAGCCCGGACTTCTTCAACTCGAAGCAGTTCCCGGTCCTGACCATGAAGAGCAAGTCGGTGAAAAAGACCGGCGAGAAGGGCCTGAGTGTGACCGCCGATCTGAGCCTGCACGGGGTGACGAAAGAGGTCGCGTTCGACCTGACTCACGTCGGCGCGGGCAAGGACCCGTGGGGCGGCTACCGCAGTGGCTTCGAGACGCAGTTCACGATCAAGCGCAGCGACTTCGACATCCGCTTCATGCCCGACGGACTCGGCGACGAGATCACGATCCTCGTGAGCATCGAGGGCGTGCGCAAGTAGGCGCGACACGATGATCGAGCCGCTCGCGCTGCTCGTCGGGCTCGGCGTCCCGGCGCTTCTTGCCGCCGCGATCGTCACGGTCGGGAGGAACCCCGCGGCCGGCCGCGCAGGGTGGATCGCCGGTGCGGCCCTCGGCGCCGGGTACGTTGCGGGCCACGCCGGATTCCTCGGCTGGCCGGCGTTTCCGGCGCGCGTCGCCGAGCAGTGGCTGCCGTACGCTGCAGCGCTGGGCGCAGCCCTCGGCGTACTCACGGCCCGAGCGCCGCGTTGGCTCGGCTGGGCGCTACGGATCGCGCTCCTCGCCACGGGCCTCGCGCTCTGGCTGAAGCCGGTCATGACCTACCGGTGGACGGGCGCGATCTCGGCGGTGTGGCTCGCCGGCCTGCTCCTCGCCGCGCTCGCCGTCGGCGCCGGGCTCGATCGCGTTCTTCCCGCACTCGCGCCTCCCGCCGCCTGGACGGTGCTCGCCACGACGTTCGCCGGCACCGCCCTGGCCCTCGCGCTCTCGGGGAGCCTCGCGCTCGGCCAGCTCGCCGGCTCGGCCGCCGCGGCCGCGAGTGGCGGCCTCGTCGCGTCGCTCGTCGTGACGAGCCACCCGGTCGGTCGCGATTCGGTCCTCGTGATCGTCGTCCTCTCCGTCGGTCTCGTCCTGTGCGGCACGTTCTACTCCGAGCTGCCGCGGACGAGCGCGCTCCTGCTCGGCGCCGCGCCCCTCGCGGCGAGCGTGGTCCCGGCGAGCGCTCACGCTCGCGGCGGCGTGCGCGGGGCGCTTTGCGTCGCGGCCGCCGTGGGGATCGTCGCCGCCACAGCGGTGGTGCTGGCGTTCGCGTCGTCGCCGGCCCCGTCGGCGTACTGAGCGAAGCTCTCGGCTCTCGACCCGGCGGCAGGACGGAGGACGAAACGCTTACAAGCGCTCGGCCCGGGTGTGCGGCGAGCTGCCGTCCGCGCCCGTACGCAACAAGCTCCGCGCCACCCTGTAGTATTCGGGGCGATGGCTCGGGCACGCCTGCTCCTCCCGTCCCTGTGCCTCGCCACGTGCGCGGTCGCGGCCGTCTCGTGCGCGAACGAGGCGCCCGCGCGGGCCGAGGACACGACGCCGCAGCGCGTCGTCGTGCTCGCCCCGGCCGCTGCCGAGATGATGGAGGCGCTCGGTGTCATGGACCGCGTCGCCGGAGTCGGCGAGTTCGGTCCGTGGCCCGCGGCGCTCACCGGCGCGCCACGCGTCGGCGGTTACGACGCACCGAACGTCGAGCGCGCGCTCGATCTGGGCTGCGATCTCGTGCTGACCGCGGCCAGCGTGGCGGCGTCGCCCGCTCACGCGCGCCTCGAGTCGCTCGGGATCCCGGTCACCGCGCTCGACACGAGCACGTTCGAGGGGGTGTTCGCCGCGCTCGACGAGGTCGGACGGCTCTTCGGCGAGACGCAACGGGCGGACGAGCTCGCCGCGGAGATGCGCGAGGAGTTGCGCGCGATCGAGGCCCGGTCAGCCGGGCTCGCGAGGCGGCGCGTGCTCGTCGTCGTCGGTCGCGACCCGCTGTTCGTCGCCGGTCCCGGCTCGCACGTCGACGAGATGATCCGCATCGCCGGCGGCGACAACGTCGCGTCGGATCTCGGCGCTCCGTACCAGCGAGCGTCGCTCGAGGCGCTGCTGGCGCGACGGCCCGAGGTGATCGTCGACCTGTCGGACAACCGGCCCGGCGCGCCGCGCGGGCGGGAGCCGGGAGGCTGGGCCCGCTGGCCGTTCCTCCCGGCGGTCCGCGCGGGCCGCGTGTACCACGTCGATCCGGCACGCCTGGCGATCCCGGGACTCCAGCTGCCCCAGATGACACGGCTCCTGGCGCGTCTCGTTCATCCCGAGGAGTTCGGCGAAGCCGAGACCGTGGAGATGGGTGCGTGAGCGGACGCGCCGCGCAAGCTCGCCTCGCCGGAGTGGTGCTCGGGACCGGCGCGCTGCTCGGCGTCGCGCTCGTCCTCGCGGCGAGCGTCGGCGCGGGCCGCGCGTCGTTGTGGGCCCTCTTCGGGCCGGCCGACGAGATCGAGCGCGCGATCCTCCTCGACGTCCGTCTCCCCCGCGTCGTCCTCGCCGCGATCCTCGGCGGAGCCCTGACCGTCGCGGGCGCGGTGTTCCAGGCGCTCTTGCGCAACCCGCTCGCCGACCCGTACGTGCTCGGCGTCTCCGGGGGTGCGAGCATCGGCGGCATCGTCGCGCTGCTCTTCGGTGCGGGGAGTGCGACGATTCTCGGCTCGCTTGGAGTACCCGCGGCCGCCTTCGCCGGGGCGCTCGCCGCGCTCTTGCTCATCGAGCGCGTGGCTACGGTCGGTGGCCGGCTCTCCGTGTACACGCTCCTGCTCACGGGCGCGATCTTCAACGCGTTCAGCGCCGCGCTGATCTACTTCCTGCAGAGCATCGCCTCGCTCGAAGAGTTGCACGGCATCGTCTTCTACCTGATGGGTCGGATCCCGTCGTACGCGGCAAGCGAGATCGCCGTGCTCGGCTTCGCGGTCGTCGCGACGGTCGTGGCGTTGACGGCAATGGCGCGCGACTACAACGCGCTGTCGCTCGGAGAGGAAGGAGCGCGCCAGCTCGGTGTGGACGTCGAGCGCGTGAAGCGCCGGACGTTCGTCCTGGGCTCGCTCTTGACGGCGCTCGCGGTCTCGGTCGCGGGGCTCGTCGGCTTCGTCGGGCTCGTCGTGCCCCACGTCCTGCGCCGCCTGCTCGGCCCCGACCACCGGCTGCTCCTGCCCGCGGCGTTCCTCGGCGGCGCGGCGTTTCTCGTGCTGGCCGATCTCGTGGCGCGGGTGCTCGTGGCGCCGAGCGAGCTGCCGGTGGGCGTGGTCACGGCCCTCGTGGGTGGGCCGTTCTTCCTTTATCTCTTGAGGGGATCGACCCGTGACTTCACCGGCCGCTAGCGGCCCTGTCGTCGAGGCGCGCGGCCTCGCTTTCGCGTTCGGAGCGCGGCAGGTCGTGACCGGCGTGACGCTCGAGGTCGGAGCGGGAGAGATCGTCGGCCTCGTCGGCCCCAACGGCTCGGGGAAGAGCACGATCGTCCGTGTGCTCTCGGGCGTGCTCCCCGGTTACGACGGCTCGGCGCGCGTGGCCGGACGGGAGGTCCGCTCGATCTCCCCGCGGGAACTGGCCCGCACGCTCGCCGTGGTCCCCCAGGAGCCGACCTTTGGGTTCGCGTTCACCGCCATCGAGATCGTGCTCATGGGACGCCACCCGCACCTCGGGGGCCTCGCGTTCGAGTCCGAGCGCGACATCGCGCTCGCCGAGCAGGCGCTCGTCCGCTGCGGCGCGGCCGATCTCGCCCGACGATCGATCCACGAGCTGTCCGCCGGGGAGCGGCAGCGCATCGTCTTCGCGCGGGCGCTGGCCCAGGAGCCGCGGGCGTGCCTGCTCGACGAGCCCGCGAGCTTCCTCGACATCCGGCATCAGGTCGAGCTGTACGATCTGGTGCGGGAGATCGCGACCGAGCAACACGTCGCCGTGCTCACCGTGCTGCACGACCTGAACCTCGCCGCCGAGTACTGCGACCGGATCTATCTGCTGCGCGACGGACGGATCGAGGCCGGCGGCGCGACCGCCGACGTCTTGACCTACCCGAACCTGAAGCGCGTGTTCGACACCGACGTGTACGTCGACGTCAACGCGGTGACCGGGAAGCTGCTCGTCGTGCCCCTTCCCGGCCGGATCCAGCGCCGGTCGGATGCCTGACCCGCCCTCTCGACCGCGACCCCGGCCCGGACCGGATCTAGCCCGGACGATCCGGCTGGTGCTCGGGGCGCAGCAGGTCGAGCACGCTCTTGACCGGTGTGAACGTCGCGATCGGCACCTCGACGAACACCGTGTTCCAGCCGGCCATTCCGCCGTTCCACAGACCGGGTCGCTCCAGGATCCGCACCTCGCGCCCGGTCCCCTGCTTGGTCGTGACGAGGAACGTGTCTTCGTCGACGAAGCGCAGCAGGTCGTACGGCTGACCGCTCGGATCCCGAACGGCGCACACGAGATCGACGGGATTGAAGTGCGTCGCTCGCGCGAGGATGGCGCGCTGGGCCGGATCGTCGGGCGCGATCGCCGAAGTCTCGACGATCTGCTTCGTCACACGCCCATCCGCGCCGCGGACCCAGAACGGACCGCCGCCGGGCTCCCCGGTGTTCCGCACCATCCCGCACACGCGAAGCGGCCGGGACAGGAGATCGAGCAGCCACTCGCGCTTCGTCCGCTCGCTCCGGCCGCGCAGCTGGCCGTCGAGATCGACCTGCAGCTTCGATGCCGCGAACCGCAGCGCTCGCTCGACCGCGTCCGTCGTGGCGCGGCTCGACCGCAGCCGGTCGCCGATCTCGCGGCCGCGCTGCTCGATCTGCACGAGCAGCCCGCCGAGGATCGCCTTCCACCGCGCGGGCAGCGCCTGCAGGAGCGCAGGCTGCACGTTGTCGATGTTCTTGATGTAGACGAGATCTCCCCCGAGATCGTTCAGGTTGAGGAGCAGCGCTCCGTGGCCCCCGGGGCGGAACACGAGACGGCCGCGCGCGTCTCTGAGGGCGCGTCCGGTCGAGTCCGCGGCGATCGTGTCCGTGGCCTGTGACTGCTCGGAAAGACCGGTCGCGAAGCGCACGCCGAGCGCCGGGCCGAGCGCGCGGCGCGACCGGGCCAAGGCCGCCCGGATGCGCTCGAGCTGCTCGGGCGCCACGGACAGATGCACGCGGCACACGCCGCGCGCGTCCTTCAGGTACGGGACGGCCTCGGCGAGCTGCTCGTCGAGCGCGGTTCGCGCGCCGCGCCCGGATCCGTGGAACTTCACCAGCGCCTTGGGGAGCCGGGCGTAGCCGAGGCCTGCGTCGTCGAGGAGTGCCTCGAGGATCGGGACGAACTGCCCCGCTCGCGCCAGGCGGTCCGCCCGCTCGCCGCTCGCCCGCAGCACGCGGCGCAGGTCCGCGTCGAACGCGAATCGGTCGAGCCCCTGGATGAACGTCGTGAGCGCGGACGCCGCCCGCTCGCCGCTCGCGGCGCGGTGAACGATCTCTGCCCACGCGAGATCCCGTCCGGCCCCGCGCCGGAAGGGCTCGAGATCCTGGAACATCCGGCTCGCCGCCCCCGACGCCGGCACGAACTTGCCGAACCGCGAGGCGGCCGCCGCGCGCGCGTGGAGCGCGAGGAGCGAGGCGACGTCGCTCGATCGGATGCGCCCGATCCCGTCCCCGACGG
>Ga0247727_10009821_pt1 | contig 17150 bp, 13 predicted proteins | sample WisWelCaveWW1625_FD_202498 | JGI IMG/M metagenome (GOLD analysis project Ga0247727, IMG submission 202498) | Biofilm microbial communities from Wishing Well Cave, Virginia, United States - WW16-25 | ecosystem: Environmental > Aquatic > Deep subsurface > Groundwater > Cave microbial mat | place...
TCGATCAAGAACGCTCAAATCTTCTGGGGAATTGTTCAACCCGTTCCTTACGTGAAATTTGGCAAAACCCCGCTTATCAATCGCTTCGAGATAGATGGAGAAAGAAGCAACTTACGGGACTACTTTGTGAAAACTGCAAGGGAACATAAGGCGGTAGCCCGCGTGCGTCCTCCCGGTCGCAACCTGAAGCGTGCGACTACCACTTCTTCATCCCACCAACATTCCTGCAATTGCCGGTTTCACGAGATTCATCCTGTGGATCGATGCCGGTGGGATCGCATTTCAATGGATCGGCGATTCCGGTCCGATCACCGCGCCCTACAATCTATTCACTCCTCATTTAATGGTATGAAAAAAATCGCCGCCATTCCTGGCAGAGTCAATAAACAAACGAGAATAAAGAAATGCTGATAGCCTAAGGCCGATTGCAAATAGCCGCTTGCCAATCCCGGCAGCATCATGCCGAGCGCCATAAAACCGGTAGAGATGGCGTAGTGCGAGGTCTTGAACGGCTCTTTGGCGGTGTACATCAGAAAAACCAAAAACGCAGCGAAGCCCACGCCATAGCCAAACTGCTCCAGCGCCACCAGCACATAAACCAGCGGCAACGACGGCTCCGAGTACGCCAAATACACATAAACCAGATCCGGCGCGTTGAGCGCAATCGCCATCGGCCAGATGCTTTTGCGCAATCCGAATTTTGAGATCAGCCAGCCGCCGGCGATGCCGCCTATCACTAAACTCAACACGCCAACCGTTCCATAAACAAAACCAACCGTCTGTGTTGATAGCGCAAGCCCGCCGGCATCTTTCGCATCCAGCAGAAACGGCGCCGCCATTTTCACCAGCATCGCCTCTCCCAAGCGATACAAAACAATGAAAGCCAAAATAGGCGCAATGCGCGGCTGCTTAAAATAGCTTTTGAAAGCCGCCAGAAAAGCCGTCATCGGCGAGGCAGCCGCAGACTTCAGTCTGCGATTGAAATCCGGACTCGAACGCGTATCTGCCAGAGGATGCGGCAGATAAAACGAATGAAAGAGAAATAGTAAAACGAAAATAGCCGATGAGGTCAACATCACGACTGCCCAGCTCACTGGAATATTCGCCAACCGAGTTTCCCAATATCCAGCCAGCACCACCAGCGCGCCATTGCCAAAAATCATCGCGAGGCGGTAACACGTCGAACGAATGCCAACAAAAAACGCCTGCCGGTCTTCGTTCAAGGCCAACATGTAGAAACCATCCACCGCAATGTCATGAGTTGCAGAAGTGAAGGCGAGGAGAATGAAAACCATCAACGAGACTGTGAAGAACTCCGGCAAGTGTAATACCGCGGCTACCAGGGCGAACTGAACAGCCATCACTATCTGAGCAGAGGCCAGCCAGCGGCGTTTCGTCCAAAAAATATCAACTGTCGGACCCCACAACGGCTTGACCACCCACGGCAAATAGAGCAAACTGGTGAGGCCAATGAGCGTATTGGGCACACCCATTTTTTTGAACATGATCACAGAAACCGAATTTACCAAAACGTAAGGCAAGCCCTGGGCAAAATAGAGAGTAGGCACATAAATCCACGGGAAACGATGGGGGCTCGTTGGTGCAGGTGTGTTTGAATTCATGGGTGGTGTCAACGGTTGAGTAGGTTTCCAAACCTTCGCCAGGTAGGTTAAATTGCATTGATAATAACTGTGGCGAACAATAATGTCAAGATAATTCTCGAAATCCCTGTTTGATTGGGAAATCCATTCACAACGTCCGCGAACTTGCTTCACAGAATCGTCTATCTCATATCGCAAAAAAGCAGATTTGCTGCCTAAAATTCGACGCCCGTTTTCTGGCACAGCGGTTGCCTTCAAATTTACTGAAAAACAACCATTTCAGAAATAGGTGTAGGGTTAATAAGAGTGCTCTTATTTTCCTTCACCCTGAGCGGAGTCGAAGGGTGAGGCTTCATGGTTCGACGGAGTTTATCCTGAGCTTGTCGAAGGGCTCACCATGAAGTGCAACTAAAAGCCCTACAAATAATTCCGAAATGGAGTAACTAAGATATTTGTAACAAGACAGAGCTGTTTTTTGAAATAGTGCTTGCATTTGAAATCTTTTCAATTATATTTTTATTTAATTATTTGGCCTGCGGGCCAAAGGAGGCTGTATGTTTTACTTCATTAACGTCTCCTTTCTGCATTTGCTTCGGGTCTCCCATCCCCAATCATCTTTAAACAAATCATGTAAAGACTTTCTGTAGTTCCGCATCGCCAACTAACTATTCAACCGCGATTAGCCCTCGGATGTTAAGTTAGCTTTGGCGTCAGTTTCCGAGTCCGATTTCTGTATCACCCCATTCTTTCCCGAACCGTTAGCTACTGGTACAGTGGTGGCCGGTCTGCCTGCGATGAGTGTCTGTGCCATCGGATTCGCTTGTCCCGCTCGCATTGAAAATCATCTTTTGATCAATCGGTAAAAGTTGTTTCAAGTGGTCCCCAGAATATATCTGGGTTGACAATTAACAATAAGGAGTAACGCCATGAAACGGACATTCTTTCTTTTCACGCGCCAGTTGGTGACTATCACACTGGTCGTATGGTTTGGTTGTGCCGGTACATTGCCGCCGCCTAAGCCTCTGGACTCAGAAAGAGCTGCCATCGGCATTGCAGTCAAATTGCGGGCGCCGGTGAGAATTTTTAGCCGCAAACCCAATGTGGTTTATTTCATCAAGTTGGATGAAGTGGATAGCCTGGCCGCAGCCAACTATCAGGTGCCGTCGCATCAGATTACGCAATCGAGCTATTCCAAAGATGGCCAGTTCTATTTGCTGAATGCTCTGCCGGGACGATATGCAGTGGTGGCGTCCTTTGAAGTCGAAGAGTTGAGGCCTGATCCTCCGAGTGCGCCTTCCGGCAGCGGTCTCAGTATCAGCTTTGACTTGGACTCCAACGAGTTAAAATATACCGCCTTTTTTTCCAAAGACATCATCAAGCTGACCGAGGTGACGGTTGCGCCCGGAGCTATTGTGTTCATGGGTAACTACGTTATTGATGAATCTTACGGCTTGAAAGGGGCCGATGAGGCGCAAGCGTATTATTGCAACTTGATTACGCCGGGCGCAAACACAAGTTTATTGGGCGCGGCCTTCACAGGCAAAAGCTACTACAAAGGCTCGCTCCATGAACACCAGCGCGATCCACAGACCGAAATGAATTTTCTCATTAAAGCTCAGGAATACTTACAGGGCGCGGGATGGGAAAACCTCATACAACGTCGCATGGATGAATTAAAAGCGCAAACACCGGATAAAATTATAACTCAAAAGAAGGGAGGTATCCAATGAAACGCATACTCTTTCTCAGTACGCTGCTTAATGTCCTGGCAGTTCAAATCAGGAAGGTTCAGTTGCGATGAGTGCCAAGTTGATCTCTTCCCAATTTTATTCAGGTGCGGGAGTGGATGTGAATTGGCAATTTCAAAGGAGGGAATCGCTATGCTGCGGAGAAGTCTGTTGATCAGCGGTCTGCTCGTGACCATCTTGCAGATCGGAATTCTACCGGCGGCGGGCTTTGCGCAGGTGGAAGAAAAATGGGTGCGGCGTTATGACGGGGAAAGCCTTGACGACAGGCCTGTGGGCGTTGGGGTGGATGCCGCCGGCAACGCTTATGTCGCCGGTAGCAGTCAGAATTCAAACGATACGTCTGAAATCGTCATTCTCAAGTACAACCCCAATGGCAATTCAGAATGGTTACGACCATACAGCCTTCCCGACAAGAGCCAAATCGCCTCTGCCATGGCCGTGGACAATGCCGGCAATGTTTACGTGACAGGAACGATTCAGAATGCGACACAAGACATTGTGACCTTGATGTATGATACCAATGGCAATCTCCTCTGGGTGAAGTTTTATGCCGGAGCGGCCGATCCCAACATTTCAATCGGGCCAGATGATACGCCGGCGGGCATCGCAGTGGATGGCAACGGCAACGTCTGCGTTGTTGGGCACTCCGACTTTCCAAATGACTCCACAGACTTTGTAGCTCTCAAGTATGATGCTGCCGGCAACGAGGTGTGGGCGGCAAAACAGCGTTTCGACGGCGGTGCTGCGACGGATATTGCCATAGATGTATCTGGCAATGTATACCTTGGCGGCTATGCTTATTTTACCCGAGGTGGTTTCGATTACCTGGCAATCAAGTACGACGCCGCGGGGAGACTGCGTTGGTGGAATAATTGGGACGTCGACGGCGGAGGTGACTTTGCCTATGCAATAGCTGTCGATGCGGCAGCCAACGTTTACTTGGCTGGCGAGGTTACATTCTTCGACGAATCTGACCATGGATTCGAAATAAATCCTGGCTTTGGAACCGCGAAGATTGATTCAACCGGCCAGCCATTGTGGCTACGTGGTGAAGGTACCAACTTCTCTGATGCTGATGAAAGTGCGAGTGACGTTGCCGTGGATGCTCAAGGAAATATTTACGTGACCGGATTCGCGGAATGGGCCCCTGGGAATATCGATTTTTTGACGGTTAAATATGACACTGAACAAAATCGAGTGTGGATTCGAAATTATGACAGCCCTGGAAGTGTCCTTGATGCTGCCAGTAAGCTGGTCATCGATAGCGCCGGCAACGTTTACGTGACGGGTATCAGCACCAGAGTCATCAATGGCTTCAACAACGATGATTATGTCACGCTAAAATACGATAACGCCGGAAACGAACGATGGGTAATGCGCTACAACGGTCCGGGCAATAACAATGATATTCCTTCAGGTCTTACGGTCGACGCCAATGGCAATGTTTATGTAACTGGCTATGAGACCGGAACAGGAACCGGACTGGATTTCGCCACCATAAAATATAACCAGTCCGGCCAAACGACGCCGCCCCTCAAAGCTGTAGCATCCTATCCGCTTTCATCGGACAAGGAAGTTGACATCGCAATCGTGGTAGGAGATTCCGCCAATCCAGTGATGAATTTGTTCGGGGTCTCGTTCGTGGCGCGATATGATCCCCAACAGTTGCGAGTCGTTATTGTTCTGCCGGGGGATTTCCTCGGCGTCAATCTGCCGATCTGGTTTACCAACGTGGATTCAACTGCGGGTAAAATCAGCATCGGCATGAGCCGCGCCGGGGTGCCAGATGGAGTGAGCGGAACCGGCACAGTGGCGCTCGTTCGTTTGGGGGTGGCGAGCTCAGCGAACATCGGCAGCATCACGCAAATTGTAATCGAAGAAATTGCCGCCAACGATCCGCATGGCAATCCGATTGCGCTTGCACCACAGGCCGCAGATATTGTGGTTGACGTCGAGAAAGAGCAAGCAAAGCCGGAGCGATTTGCGCTCAGTCAAAATTACCCCAATCCATTCAATCCCGAAACCGAGATTCGCTTTGCATTGCCGAGGGCGAGTCACGTGGCGCTGAAAATTTACAACATGCTTGGGCAGGAGATTCGCACGCTGGTCGATGCTGATTACGGGGCTGGCTATCACAGCGTGCGTTGGGATGGGAGAGACAAAAATGAAAGGGCGGTGGCGAGTGGAATTTATCTGTATCATCTGCAAGCCGGCAGATTTTCGCAAGCGCGGAAGATGAGCTTGGTGCGCTGAATGAATGAGACGAGACCAAAACGCCGCTCGTCATCGCTGACGACTTTTTGCAAAATTTGGAGGAGATATGAAACCGCTATTTATGTTACTTGCACTCATTTATGTTTTGGCTGAAGCTCTTCCCTTACATGCGCAAGACTAAGGAGAACAAGATGAATGACCCAATGGGAATCCGCAATAGACCGCCGAAAAACAATCTAGAAAGTGCTGTAGAACGGAAGCGAGCTCCGCTGTTCTTTACGCCGTCGGCAACGAAGCTATTGGTGATGACGGTTGTCACTTTCGGGATGTATAACTTTTATTGGTTTTACAAAAACTGGGTTTATGTGAAACAGAGAACCGCACAAAGCATCATGCCGTTTTGGCGTGCTTTGTTTTCATGGCTTTGGGCGTATAGCTTATTCGAAGAAATTAATAATAGTGCAGTTGCGTATAGTGTCGGGCAAACCCTTCCAGCGGGGTCACTGGCTATCTTGTACTTTGCGTCTGGATTTTTGTGGAAACTGCCGGACCCGCATTGGTTGGTTGGCTGGGTAGGTCTCATTCCTGTCTTATATGCAAATTCTGTTGCAATGGCTGTTAACTTAAGAGTTGACACGAGCCAACCAATCAATACCCGATTTTCGGTGGTTAACTGTGTAGCAGTTTTTATAGGAGGGGTTTTGTGGGCGCTGATTTTTGTCGGGGTTGTTCGTTTTAGAACCGACCATCTAATCGTGTAGAAAGACCTCGGTGAAGAAAACCGACTGAACTTGTAAGTATCAAACCTTCTGGCGGCCCCTGCTGCCCGGGCTGGATGTTTGTGGTCGGTCGGTGCCGTGATCACGTTCTCCTTAAGAGAGATAAGACCGGAGCGTCTTTTGGGCTATGCTTGAAACTGCCACCCGAACTGAGTGGTAATACTTTCAGCCGGAATCACTGGCAGGTTTCATCGGAATCGGGAAAAAAATCGCAGTAAATTTTGAAATCGAAATGTCATAACAAATGTGGTACTTATTTAACATAGATGGTGGAGGCTAAAAATGAGAAATGTAGGCATAGTTCTGCTCTTGCTTAGTTTGGTACTTTCGTGTTCGACGCGTGTCGTACAAAAGGAAAAAGATCCGATCGAGGAGCAGGAGAAGGAATCGCAAGATCAATGGTGGGACGTTGCTACTGAGGTGCTCGAAAATCTCCAAAATGCTGAGTTCTATTCCAAAAGTCCTGAGGATCAATTGCGTTACGCTAAACATGCGGCATCGAAAGGTGATTATGATCTCGCCATTGCTGTTTACTCCAAGCTGTACAAAGATGAATCAAACGATGCAGCCATCCGCGCCGAAGCCTTATTCCGCTCAGGTAAGATTTATTCGAACCTGCTATATCTTTACAAAGACTATGACAAGGCTCTTTATTTCTTTGAAAAACTCATTGCGGAATTTCCGGACTCCCAATTTCATACGGATGCCGAGCAATCGATCAAGAATATTCACAAAATCAAGTGAGTGAAAGAGTGCAAAGATGAGATAAAAACCAATTAAGCGTTTGGATTGGAATAGAACCGATTTAGGCTGTCCAAAAACCTTTTCATACTAACATTAACCTAACAAAGGAGGTTCATCATGAAGTCACGTGTTCTTATCACAGTTGCCTGGGTGGTGCTTTTGGCGCTGCCATCTTTTGTTGCGAACAGCGTTGCGCAGGACTACGTTGTCACGGTATTCTCTTTTGGCGCCAGCACTGTCAGTTCGAGCAATCCGCAACCCAAATTTCTGGCAGCTTTCGACGGCGCCGCTGCCGGAACTACTGACTTTAGAATTATGATTCCGCGCACCGGTATTCTGAAAAACCTCTATTGGAGAGCTGTTACAAGCAATTTAACTGGCAGCGGTAATATCATTACAGTACTAAAAAATAGCACGGCAACATCACTTACAGAGACCTGGAACACAAATGAATTATTTGGAAGTAATACGACCAATGCCGACTCAGTTTATGCCGGCGACTTTATCAGTGTTCGAGTAAATCTGTCCCCTCCCACCGCACGTAATATTAACAGGCTAACCGTCTCGTTTGAGCTACAAACCCAACCACCTATTGGCAATCTGTGGACTACCCTTGGCAACGATATTTACTACAATACCGGCAATGTAGGGATTGGAACGGCAACCGCAGGCGAAGAGCTCACAGTGGTAGGTACTGTTCTGGCTGATACCTTTAAATTTCCAGATGACTCCTTTCTAACCTCTGCGCCGTCCGGTGGCGGCGGTGGAGGAGGAAGCTCACTCGATGCCGCAGACGGTAGTCCAGCCAATGCAGTGGTAGTGGACAACGATGGCAAGGTCGGAATCGGCACAGCAACACCACAAGAGAAGCTGACCAAAGGGCCAGGGTCCAATTCGGCTACGGAGATGTTCGCACCAACCGGCGTGAAAGCTAATGTCGTAAGCGGTGGATTTCTCTCCTCCAATAAAACTTATTATTTTAGGATTGTTGCGACCGATGGGGTGGGAACAACGGTTAGCTCCACTGAAGTTTCTCGCACGATTCCCAGTTCACCCACCAGTAATCGTCGCATTGCTCTTTCATGGGATCTGGTTCAAGGAGCTACCAGCTATCGCATTTATAAAGGAGAAACATCTGGCGGGCAGGACCAATATCATGTTTCTCCTACTAATTCCTTCAATTACGACAGCGATGCAGGTACTGACGCCGGCACAGTCCCAACCGTTACCGACGCTTATGTGAATAAATTAGCGGCCGCGGGTTCCAGTTGGGTTACCGGCGGCAACTTCGGTGTGGGTACGACGATACCTCAGGAAGAGTTGACACTCGCCTCAGGTTCGAACTCGGTTACGGAAATGGCGATTCCAACCGAGGTCGATGCCTCGCTGATGTCCGGCGGAAATCTCCCGGTGGGCACGCACTACTTTAGAATCGTTGCCTCGGATGGTGTGAAAACCACCGCCGGCTCCGCGGAGGTTTCTGAGGTGGTAGGTGGTAGCACCAACAATCGCATCCAACTCTCGTGGTCACCCGTCCTGGGCGCTGTCAAATATCGAGTCTATGGCGGTACAACTCCGGGCGGAGAGAGCGTTTATTACGAGACTCCGAATACGACCTTCCCCTACGATTCTCATTCCAACCCCGGCTTCAACCCAGGTACAGTGCCACCTGCAACGACTGCTTACATCAATAAATTATCCGCCGCTGGAAATAGCTGGATTTTGGGTGGCAACGTCGGCATTGGGATGACAGCACCCCAGGAAAAGCTGGTTGTAAATGGCGCTTTTCGTGTCGGAGATGAAAGCTCGTTCACCGCGTTTTACATATTCCCATCGACTGGCGTGACAAGATTCATGTGCAATTACGCACTGCCATGGGTAGGCGGCGTACCGCAACCGGGGGCTGCCCAAGGGCAATATGTTTTCGAAACCCGCGATGGCGCGACAACTGTCGAAAGGATGAGAATAGACAGTAACGGCAATGTCGGCATCGGGACGACGACTCCTGAAGCAAAACTACATGTTCAATCAAATGGCTTTCATATGATACGATTGAAACAAACGCAACCTGGGGGGAGCTCCTGGGACTTTGCTCTCGGGGATAACGGACTTGGTATCCCCGGCGTTTTCAGTTTGGGGTACATCGGTGCCGTCGGTGGCGGCATTGGTGGAGGCCCACACTATTCTGTTCTGGCCCTGACGCCAAACGGTAACGTCGGCATCGGGACTGCGAGCCCTCAGTATAAACTTGAAGTGGCTGGGAATATGTGCGCAAATAGTTATGATTGCTCCAGTTCGAGAAAATTGAAAACGAATATCCAACCTATTGAAGGAGCTCTACCAAAAGTCCAACGCCTGCGTGGAGTCTCTTTTGATTGGAAAGCGGACAGCAAGCATAACATCGGTCTGATCGCCGAAGAAGTAGGCGAAGTGATACCGGAAGTCGTGACGTATGAAGAAAACGGCAAAGATGCCAAATCCGTAGACTACGCCCGCTTGGTCGCGGTCTTGATCGAAGCGGTGAAGGAACAGCAGAAGCAAATTGAGGAACATGAGAAGGAAATTGCCGAGCTGAAAGCAGCGGTCGAATCTCTCATTGCTGAAAAGGCAGGAACAGAAGGCGGCTCGGTTGGTGGACAGCGGTAATTAGAGCAAGAGAATCGAGGGTTGATCCTCATCCTCCCGCAGGTTTCCGAAACCTGCGGGACGGTAATCTGTAAGGAGCACTACCATGAAATCATTCATGTTCATTTTAATTTTAATCGCATTTGTGTCCGCCTTTGCTTGGCAGCAACAATTGGGGGCGCAAGTCGTCGTTCCCAACAGCGTGCTCGGCAACGGCGGGGGGGCTACGCTCAGCGACAGCAGCTATCGCGTCGTGGCCACCGTTGGTGAGCCCGTAATCGGTGTGACGGGTGACGCGTCTCACACCAGTGCGTTTGGTTTTTGGTATTTACCCGGTGTTCTGGTTACCAGCGTGGAGCAAGACCCGACTGCCCTGCCCACTGAGTATCGTCTGGAGCAGAATTACCCCAATCCGTTTAACCCCACAACGACCATTCGCTTCGCGCTGCCGGAAGCGAGTCACGTGGCGCTGAGAATTTTCAACATGCTCGGCCAGGAGATTCGCACGCTGGTTGACAGCCAATACGGGGCAGGATATCACAGCGTTCGTTGGGATGGGAAGACCGAATCGGGTAATGCGGCGGCGAGCGGCGTGTACGTTTACCAATTTCGGGCTGGTGATTTTTTGCAGACTCGGAAAATGCTGCTGCTGCGCTAGCCGAAGATTTTGCAGACATTTCACATTCACAAAAACAAGGGAGGTTAAAATGAATCGAGCCATTTGTTTTGTCATCGCAGCTCAAGTTTTTCTCTTGAGCCATACTGGATTTTCGCAGTGGGTAGAACAGACGCCAAACCTACCAGGTACCGGAAGAGTTTATGTACTGTCTGTTGTGGATGAAGATACTGCCTGGGCTCTGGGCATTGAATTTGGTTTCTCGTCGCCTTACCAGGGATTTACTATCACCCACAACGGCGGCAATACCTGGACCGGGAATACCATACCCGCCGATTCGAACTTCAGCAACAGCAGCATCCACGCAATTGATGGACGAACGGCGTGGGTGTCCATGTCTGATTTCAGCGGAGCCACCAGCGGGGGCATATTCAAAACTACCGATGGCGGCGCCACCTGGGTTCAGCAGACCACGGCGTTTTCCAATCCGGGCGGGTTCGCCAATTTTGTCTCCTTTTTTGATGCCGATGACGGCGTTTGCATGGGCGATCCCACTGGTGGATTTTTTGAAATCTACACCACCAGCGATGGAGGAGACAATTGGATACGGGTACCCCAGACGAACATTCCGGATCCGCTTACCGATGAATTTGGCTTTCCCAGCGTTTTCTTCTTGTCCAGTGACAGCACCATCTGGTTTGGAACGAACCGTGGCCGGATTTTTCGTAGCACGGATCGGGGAACGAACTGGGATGCTTTCGATGTGGGTTTGGGTACTAGGTCGGTTCAATGTGCTTTTCAAAATACGGAAATCGGTTTGGCAGTTACTGTGTTTGGGCGTAATATTGCAAGAACTACCGATGGGGGTATTACCTGGACGCGTCTTCCCACGCCACCCCCTATCGCCGGCGCCATAAACTACATACCGGGCACGGAGAGTTCATATATGATTTGCTCGGTTGGGGCACCCCTTGGGACCCCGCTAGGGTCGGCATATACATTAGATGGCGGGGCGAGTTGGACCGTGATCGATAATGTCGACCACAATGCCGCATTTTTTGTGAATCCGAGTGTGGGATGGACCGGTAGTTTTTCCGATGTAATCTATAAGTGGTCAGGCCCGACTCTGCCGGTAGAAGAATTTCTGCCGGAGCATCTGCCGCAAAAGATATCGCTAAGTCAAAACTATCCCAATCCCTTCAACCCCGAAACCGAGATTCGCTTTGCGCTGCCGGAAGCGAGTCACGTGGTGCTGAAAATTTTCAACGTGCGTGGCCAGGAAATTCGCACCCTGGTTGATGCCGATTACGGGGCTGGATATCACAGCGCTCGTTGGGATGGAAAGAACGAATCGGGGAAAGCGGCGGCGAGCGGCGTGTACGTTTACCAATTTCGGGCTGGGAGTTTTTCCCACGTCAAGAAGATGTTGTTAGTGAGGTAGGCCCAAGCAAATCCTCCTGCACCTCCGCGAATCTGCGGGAGGATTCAACACATCCGGATTGCGGTGGAATTTACGTCGATTTTCCAAAAGGAGGTGAAAGTAGATCGTTAAAACTTATCATAGTCACAGAGGCGATTTAAACAAACTGTCTTTATTTTAGCGCCAATAACCGGCGTTAGGAGGGATAGCAATGAAGAATTTAATTTTCTCTTTGGTGCTGTTCATGCTGACTCCGTGCATGTTAATGGCACAGCAGCCTTCGTGGGTATGGGTTACACCATACCCCACCGGACAGCAAATCAATCAAGTGTATTTTCTCAACGAATTAGAAGGATTTGTTCTCGGAGACGGCACTTTGATGCGCACCTCCGATGGCGGCGACTCCTGGCAGCTGGTGGAGATCCTGCAAGACGTTTCTTTTATGAAGGTGGTTTTCGTTGATGCCGCCAACGGCTGGGTGCTCGGCCGCAACTTGCCATTCTCCAACTTCCTGCGAGTATTCAAAACCAGTGATGGTGGTGCCATTTGGGAAGAACAAAACTTACCCTTGACTTTTAGCGGTTATCAGTTTGGAGACATCTTTTTTTTAGACCAAGAAAACGGCTGGATAGTCGGCGAGAACGGCTTGGTCTATAGCACGTCCGATGGCGGCAGCACCTGGGCAAACAAATCGATAACCACTGGCATCATACCCGGATTTTATTTTGTGCATTTCACTTCGTCGACTACGGGTTTAGCGCTGGGCCGTGCTTTTTTCAACACCCCAGTCTTTGTAGTTGCGCGGACAACTGATGGGGGAGACTCGTGGGAGATGCAATCCAGTGGGCTGCAAAACGAGATGCGCGCAGCAAAGCAAATTAGTGAAACATCATTGGTGACGGTGGGGCTTTCCGGATTGATCCTGCAATCTCATGATTCTGCAGCGACCTGGTCATTTCCAATGGGGTTACCCACGCAGAATTTAAATGCGGTAGATTTCTATAATGAACTTTTGGGTCTAACTGTCAGTGATTTAGGCACTATCTTAAGAACTAACGATGGCGGCCTGACCTGGCAAGATATTCTCAGCGGCTTCTCAACTCCTCTGAGTTCGGTGCAATTTCTCACCGAAAGCATCGTAGTTGCTGGCGGCAGCCAACCATCGGGTTTTGGCGTTCCGGGCCCCAACATCCTCTTCTCAACCGACGGTGGAAACATCTGGAGCAATAAAGCTCGATCCATAGAACAACCCTTTGCCATCTTTGGCATAAGTTTTAGCAGCCCTTCGCGGGGTTGGGTAGCGGGTGCAAATTATATCTACGGTACCGCTGACGGGGGCGAAACCTGGGATGCGCTTCGAGTCAATTTAAATGAAGACTTGAGAGACATAGTCTTTGTTGACTCGGCAAAAGGTTTTGCGGTTGGTAGCCGCGCCAGCCAGTCTCTGATTTTGCGAACCACCAACGGCGGTACCACCTGGCAATCGCAAACCTTCGCCAATATCCAGAGCTTTCATCGGGTAACTTTTCCGACAGTGGATACCGGATTCGTTGCCGGCGATGCCGGAGCGATTTTAAAAACTACCAATGGTGGTCAGTCGTGGACTCGGCTCAACACTGGGACTACTAACGGGTTTTTCGATGTCGATTTTATCTCAACGCAGGTAGGATGGGTGCCAGATGGCAACTCCGCTCGCAAAACCACTGACGGCGGCGCCACCTGGACGGCCACCGAAGTCAGTTCCTTTGACTTCATTGGAAGATTGAGTTTCCCCAATGTCGATGTCGGATATGCCGCTGGAAACAATTTTTACAAAACCACGGATGGTGGATTGCATTGGGAACAACTTCCAGCCTTCTTCTCCAACATCCGAGACCTTTTATTCATCGATGACAATCGTGGATGGGCTATAACAAACGACGGCATCATCGCCACAAGCGACGGCGGTTTCACCTGGCAATATCAGCTCTTCTTACCTTTTGGTGGTTCGCCGCTTTTCCGATTGGCACATTTGCCTGACATCGGGTTATGGGTTGGCGGCACTAACGCCAGTGTTTTGAAATATACTGGCGACGTCGTTGTAAGTGTTGAGCAAATGCCTTCAATCAGCTTGCCTAAGCAGACGGCATTGCATCAGAACTTTCCAAATCCTTTCAATCCCAGCACAGTCATCAGCTATGAACTGCCAAAAGGTACGCATGTGATTCTGACTATACACAATGTTCTTGGGCAGGAAGTGGCACGGTTGATCGATCAAAAGCAAAACGCCGGATCGTACAATGTGAACTGGAATGCCAGTGGTCAGGCGAGTGGCGTCTATTTTTATCGCCTTCAGGCCGAGGGTTTTGAGGAGTCAAAGAGGATGATAGTGGTCCAATAGTATCAAATGACCTTTTAGTTTTAAGTCGGGGGCCGGGGACTGCCCAGTTGCGTCTATATTTCTACCTGTCGCGCGGGGCATTCATTTCAGCATAGGAAATTCCTGGTTGTGCGGTTGAGAGAACCGATCTAACGTGTAAACTAATCCGTGGCCGAAACCCCGGCCACCTCTTTAAAATCTGAGAATGTTGGAAGAGAACAAGCGGAGTAACAAAATGAGAGGACCAATTTGCAAATTAATCTTGTTTGCTTTGTTCACTACTTCTTTATCCTGGATGAAATGTAGTGTGGATCCTTTATCTCCCAAAGCGCTGCGGGTGGTTGGCTTATGCTCACCTTCACGGATAAAGAAAAGAATATCACATTTGAACGCAACAAACCAACGGTTATTGCAAATGGCGTAACTCGAACCATGTCGGGCGGTCTTGGGTTTTTGCCGGATTCTCAAAATGAACATCTTATAAGCTTTGTTATCATTACAAGAACTACAGGAGAATACGATATGAGTGAAGAGGTTTATGGCACGTATTCTATTCTCGGTTCCACATTAATCATAGTTGATATTGAGACTGGGAGATACCAAAATATTCAGTATTAGCCGTAATGAATTTCGATTAACACTTGAGGACAATCAAAGTCGATCCATCTGGGGCAAAACAGAGTTGCCTTTATACGGTGGTTAGGTATATGGGCGCCCCCATTCCATTAAACGGAACTGTTTTTATACCCCCCAAAAGGAATGATGCCATGAGAAAATCGTGTATTTTTCTTGCCATATCAAAATTGATATTCTTTGTAACCTCACTCTCGGCGCAATCTATCTGGCTGGAGCAACGACCGGGAATATCAATAGCGGTTGAATTTCTGAAGCCCTATTTTGTGGACTCGAACAGCTCCTTTGCAACCTCCGTGCTGTTTTTCACCGGGCGTCTTTCTATCTCGCGGACTATCACAATTGTGGCTGATCTCCCGTTTGCCTATTACGGGTTTAGAGATGAATCCAGTACAGTAATGGGTAATCCGTATCTGGGCGTGGAAATCCGAAAACAGGCTTCCCCGGTTTTTGTTGAAGTAGGTTTCCGCCTACCGCTGGGATCGGATAGGGACGAATTTTATGATGAGTCGGCGGCTACCGTTGTGGGGATGTTTACCGATCCTGACCGTTTTGAAGCCTTCAAGCTTTATGATCTTTCGATGACTGTCCGGTTAAATTACCGCAGGAAGCTTGGTTCAGATTTCCTGCTTTACCTGCGAAGTGGATGGTCCGGCGGGGGCAGCGCTGAGCAGGACTATGGAACGCCTGGTTTTCAGACACTTGATTACAGCGTCCAGCTTGGGTGCGAGATTAAGCAAGTGAGCATCCTCGGTGGTCTCAGCGGTCGCTATCTTCTGGACGGGCAGACATTCCATATGCAACAATACGGCGGGCGAGGACGGTTCGCTCATCAGTTAGCTGTGGCTGCCAGCAGGAGGTTTGGCACGGTTCGCCCCGGAATCGTCTTCAGGATACCAATAGATGACTTCTTAAATGATGAGATCCGTTTTGTGCTCGGCCTCAATGTTGAAATCCAGTTGCATTGAAGGCCAACTCAACGACGCATAAAAAATAGGGAGGTAAAAAAATGAAAGTCATCGCCATCACAAAATTTACGATCCTTCTTCTCGAAAAACGTGAAGAGTGCGCCCAATTAAAATCATATTGCTTTTAAAACACCAGACCGGTTTCTACAAAGATTCTGCTCGATTTAAGCCGCTGGTCGAAGAACGTCGCCTTTTTCGCCGGCCGGGTGGCAGAACAGACATTGCGCGCTGTCGAAGGCGTAGCCGGTGATGCCGGAGTGTTTGGGATCCATTTCAGTCTGGCTGTGTTCGTGGCAGACGACGCAAGAGAAATCTTTGCGATTGCTAGGATTTGCGTGGCAGCGCCGATTTGCCCCACTCCGGCTTTTTTGTAGGCAATGCCGGTGTTCACCCGCGGCGTGATGCCGGTCTCGATAACTTTGCGCAGGTCGATGCCCGTGAACCTGCCGCGAAAATCCAGCGGCGCAATGGTGAAATATTTGTGCTAGGTGAAAGTGGTTTCGTACCCCACACAGCTTTATTCATTCGCAAGCCCCAATTTTCTTCTCAGAATCAGTCTCAACTCCTTCATGACCTTGACAGCACGCTTGGCATGTTCTCCCGTGGCTGACTCACCGGGATAGCGAGAGGCGACGGCAAATTGGTTCAAAGAGGCGAGGCTTTCTTCGTGAAACTCTAATTCTGGAAAAAATGAAACGCATAACTCCTTTAAGGCCAACAAATCGTGAATCTTCTCGAACCGAAAATTGTGCAACTGAAGCAAAGCCTTAATATATTTCTCAATGGACTGTTGCGCATGAAAATCTGCGGCGTCAAAATTGGGGCGCTTGCGCGCGCGATATTCTCGCAACGCACTGACAAAATCGCCTTCGGCTTTTGAATCCATTCATCGACGAATTCGTTCATACAGAACCTTGCCATTCTCGATGATATTTTTGATGAAGAAATCACCATGTTTAAGTCTCTTGGCGATCTCTTGCGGCGTGCGAACGATAATGTCCATTGGAATAGTGTGTTTTAGGGCCAAGGAAATCTCGACAGCGAGATCCCATGTCGACCGTTCCGTCGCGATAATCACAAGCAGGTCTACGTCGCTATCCGGGCTGGGATTTCCTTTCGCATAAGACCCGAAAAGGACTATTTTATCGGGCCGATATTTTCTTACAATCGTCTGGACCTTCTCGTCGACTTCACCTAAATCGATATGACGCTGTCCAGCAACCGGCTCTGTCCGGGACATTGGTCATTCCTAATTTGTTCAATGCAAATTTACTCGCTGATTGGGAGATAATCAATCTTTAAGAAACCTTGCAAACGAGACGTTTGCGCTACCTCAGATATTATACTTCTCCGCGAACGCCACCAGCGCCTCTTCGAAAATCTGCATCGGCGGACGAACCAGTCCCGCGCCGATTTGGCCAACGCCGGCCTTTTTGTGCGCTA
>Ga0247727_10009822_pt1 | contig 17149 bp, 18 predicted proteins | sample WisWelCaveWW1625_FD_202498 | JGI IMG/M metagenome (GOLD analysis project Ga0247727, IMG submission 202498) | Biofilm microbial communities from Wishing Well Cave, Virginia, United States - WW16-25 | ecosystem: Environmental > Aquatic > Deep subsurface > Groundwater > Cave microbial mat | place...
CAAAGATTTTGGCGGGCCGCAGGCCATTGGGCTGGCGCTCTTTCAAGATTACCTCCTGCCCTTTGAAATCACCTCGTTCCTGCTCCTGCTCGGCATGATCGGCGCGGTGGTGTTGACACAGGAGGATAAGAAGAAACGGTAATGCTCTAATCCTCCAATCCTCGTGATTTGGAGAATTAGAGATTGGAGAATTCATGGTTCCCACCACCTATTACGTTGCCCTGTCCGCCATCCTGTTCACCATGGGCGTGGCGGGCGTCCTGCTGCGGCGCAATGCCCTCATCATCTTCATGTCGGTGGAGTTGATGCTCAACTCAGCCAATCTGGTGTTTGTGGCGTATGCGCGCGAGTTTATGCAAGTGGGCGGGCAGATTTTTGTGTTCTTTGTGATGGTAGTGGCGGCGGCGGAAGTGGCCGTGGGCCTGGCCCTGATCGTCACCATCTTCCGCACCAGGAAAAGCATCAGCGTTGACGACATCAATCAACTCAAAGGTTGAGGGTTGTATGAAATTGCGCCGCGCGTTATTTATTCTTTTGACTCTGGGCCTGCTGGCGATTCCGGCGGCGGCCTATGCCGCGCCCCTGTTGCAGGAAAGACATGGTGGCGGCGGGGCCAACTTTTTTAACCTCATCCCCCTCATCATCGTCTTCCCGCTGTTGGGCCTGCTCATCAACATTGTGGCGGGCAAACGCATGAGCGAGAACTGGGTGGGCATCATCGCCTCCAGCGCGGCGGGGCTGGCGTTCCTCATCGCCGTTCTGCAAGCCCTGAGTTTGCAAGCCAACGGCTTCACCGCTGTCACCGTCCCGTTGGCGGATTGGATTGTCATCGGCGACTTGCATATCCCCTGGGCCTTTCAAGTGGACACGCTCTCGGTGGCAATGATGCTGGTCGTCACCGGCGTCGGCACCCTCATCCACATTTACGCCATCGGCTACATGCACAGTGATGTGCGCCACAACGGCGACCCGGCCCGCTTCCCGCGCTTCTTTGTCTATCTCAATTTGTTCCTGGCCGCCATGCTTATTTTGGTGACGGGCAACAACTATCTGATGTTGTTCGTGGGCTGGGAGGGCGTGGGCCTGTGTTCGTTCCTGCTCATCGGCTTCTGGTTTGAGAAGGGCGCGAACAACGTGGGCAACGCCCGCGCCGCGCGCAAAGCCTTTATCGCCAACCGTGTCGGCGATTGGGCGATGTTGTTGGCAATGTTCCTCATCTTCTGGCTATTTGGCTCGCTGACCTTTGACAATGTGTTTGGCAAAGTGGCCAGCATCCGGCTGGATGAATATGGACAGGCAGTGATTACGGCCATCACCCTGTTATTGCTGGTGGGCGCGGCGGGCAAGTCGGCGCAAGTGCCGCTCTATGTCTGGCTCCCCGATGCGATGGCTGGCCCCACCCCGGTCTCGGCCCTCATTCACGCGGCCACGATGGTCACGGCCGGTATCTATATGATTACGCGCTCCAATGCGCTCTTTGCCCTCTCCGAAGTTTCGATGAATACCGTGGCCTGGGTGGGCGCAATCACCGCCCTCTTTGCCGCGACGATTGCGGTCGGGCAAACCGACATCAAGAAGGTGCTGGCCTATTCCACCATTTCGCAACTTGGCTTTATGGTCGCGGCGGTGGGCCTGGGCGGCTATGTGGCCGGGATGTTCCACCTCATCACCCACGCCTTCTTCAAAGCCCTGCTCTTCCTGTCCTCCGGTTCCGTCATTCACGCGATGGAACATGGGATGCACGAACTACACGCGCACGGCGGTGGTGGGCATGACGCGCATGACGATGACACGCACGGTCACGAAGAGCACGACCATCAGCCATCACGCGAAGCGGTCAGCCATCAGCCGCACTTCGATCCGCAGGATATGCGGAACATGGGTGGCCTGTGGAGCAAACTGCCCACCACCGGCTGGGTTTATCTCATTGGCGCATTAGCCCTCGCCGGAATTTTTCCCTTCGCGGGCTTCTGGTCCAAAGACGAAATTTTGCTCGATGCGTTCAATCATAATCAAACCATTTATTGGATACTGACCATCGCCGCGGGTTTCACCGCATTCTATATGACGCGCCAGATTTGGATGGTGTTCTTTGGCAAGCCGCGCACGCCCGAGGCCAAACACGCAGGCGAGAGTCCGTTGGTGATGACGGCTCCATTAGTGGCGCTGGCCGTTTTATCGGTCTGGGGGGGCGCGCTCAATCTGCCCACCATCGGCGATTGGCATCCGACCACCAGCCTGATTACGCCCTATGGCTCACACGCCCTGACCCAGTGGCTTGATTACACCCTGCATCCCGAAACGGCGGGAGGGGCCGAAGCGAGTCACGGCGCAGAAACAACAACGCCCGAAGGCGAGGCCGCCGAAGCGGAAGGCGGCGAAGGTGTGCTCAATCCGCGTGTCGCGTGGACCTCCACCATCGTGGCATTAGCCGCCATTGTATTAGGCTTCTTCGTTTACCGCGCCAAGCCCACCACCGTCGAAGAACCTGACCCGCTCCAAAGAATCATCGGCCCGGTCTTCAATTGGTTACGCGACAAGTGGTACATAGATGAACTTTATCAAGCCCTAATTCTCGGCCCGTATGATGCTCTCGCGCGCTTCACCGCCGAGGTCATTGACTGGCGCTTCTGGCACGACTGGTTCCATGACAAGGTGCTGGCCAGTCTCTTCAACACCTTTGCCCGCCTCACCGCCGACGGCGTTGACCTGGGCTTTATTGACGCCATCGCCAACGGCCTGGCCGATCTATCCAAAGGCCTGGCCGCCCGCTTCTCTCGCCTGCAAGCCGGTTATGTGCGCGGGTATGCGATGGCGGTGTTCCTGGGTGTCGTGCTGGTGCTCGGTTATTTCCTGGTTGCCTGATAGAGGTAATGAGTAATGAGTAATTAGTAATTTGTAATTTGTAATTTGCGCCTCAACCCAATTACCATTTACGAATTACTCTTTACTTTAATTGTCGAAGGATAGGCTATGCAACTTCTGTTTGCCACCCTCACTGTCGTCACCTTCTTCCCGCTTGTGGGCGTGCTGGCGATTCTGTTTATGCGCCCGGAGCAGAAGGACGCCATCCGCTGGACGGCGCTCACCACCTCGCTGGTGACGTTTATCCTATCGCTGGTTATGCTGGCTCAGTTTAGCCCAACCTGGGGCCTGGACAACCCGCTGACCGTGCGCGCCCCGTGGATCACCATCGGCGACCAATGGAACATCGAATATCACCTGTCGGTGGATGGCATCAGTATCCTGCTGGTTCTGCTCACCACGTTTCTCACTCCCCTCGCCATCGCCTCCACCTGGACGGCCATCGAAGAGCGTGTCAAAGAATTTATGATTTTCTTCCTGCTCCTCGAAATGGGCATGACGGGCGTGTTTGTGGCGATGGACTTGTTCCTATTCTACATCTTCTGGGAATTTACCCTGGTGCCGATGTACTTCCTCATCGGCATCTGGGGCGGCGAGCGCAAAATTTACGCGGCCATCAAATTCTTCCTCTACACCATGGCCGGTTCGATTTTGATGTTGCTCGCCATCCTGTGGCTGGGCATCACCGCCGGCACATTCTCCGTGCCGGAGCTGATGGCGCGCGGCGGCATCCCCGCCGCTGTGCAGGGCTGGTTGTTCCTCGCCTTCGCCGCCGCCTTTGCCATCAAGGTCCCGGTCTGGCCGCTCCACTCCTGGTTGCCCGATGCCCACGTCGAAGCGCCCACCGCCGGTTCCGTCATCCTGGCCGGTGTCTTGCTCAAACTCGGCACTTACGGGTTTGTGCGTTTCAATCTCGGCCTGTTCCCGCAGGCGGCCATTCAATACGCGCCCTTCTTTGGCGTGTTGGCCGTCATCGGCATCCTCTATGGCGCGATTGTGTCCTACGCGCAGAAGGATGCCAAGAAGCTGGTGGCCTATTCATCGGTGAGTCACCTGGGCTTTGTGATGCTGGGCCTATTTGCCCTCAACCCGCTCGGCATTCAGGGCGCGATTTTGCAGATGATTAACCACGGCCTGAGCACCGGCGCATTGTTCCTTTTGGTGGGCATCATCTACGAGCGCCGCCACACCCGCGACCTGGCCCAGTTTGGCGGCCTGTGGAAGGTGATGCCGGTCTATGCCGCCATCATGCTCATCGTCGCGCTCTCTTCGATGGGCTTGCCCGGACTCAACGGCTTTGTGGGCGAGTTCACCATTTTGCTGGGCGCATGGGGCGCGGGGCAGGCGGGCGGCGCGTTTGGCTCCTACGCTTATGCCGCGCTGTCAGCGGCGGGCGTTATCCTTGCGGCGGTCTACATGCTGTGGATGTTCCAAAAGATGTTCCTCGGCGAAGTGACCAACCCGAAGAATCAGAGTCTCAAGGATCTGGATCGGCGCGAAATCCTGATGATGGTTCCGTTGTTGATTTTGATTTTCTGGATTGGCCTGTACCCCAAGCCTTTCTTTGACCTGATGGCCCCGTCCGTTCAGCATTTGGCCGAAAGCCTGAGCGCGGCGGCGGTGGCGTTGAAGTAATTTGTAATTGGTAATTGCGATGTATCGCTCGGCGTTCGGTGAGTTTGACAGCGAAAAAGCGGAGCAGTTTTATCTGGCTGGCCTGCGCCGGATGACGATTGAGCAACGCTGGGGTGTGGTGGCGGGTCTGCGGCAAATCGCGGTAGATATGGTTCGTGCTCAAATCCGGGCCGCACATACAGATTGGACGGAACGGCAAATCAAAGTCGAGGCAACTCGCCGGATAATGGACGCACATGGAATTTCCTTCCGAACAACTGGCGGCATTCCAGTACGCCATTGACGCTCTGGAAACAGCTGGAATTGAATATGTCGTTACTGGCTCATGGGTTATTAGCGCTTACGGCATCTTGCGCGCCACGCATGACTTGGATATCGTCATTGCGGTTCAAAGTGTAGACCCAGCCAAACTGGTCGCCGCATTTCCGGCCCCGCGTTATTATGCGGATGAGATTTGGATTGCGGAGTCGCTCGCCGGGCTTTCTTTCTTCAACATCATTGACAGCGAGTCAACACTCAAAATAGACTTCTGGCCGCTGAAAAATGATGACTATAGCCAGGAACAATTCCGGCGGCGCGCCCCAGTCATGATGGGTGAGCGGCGGGTTTGGGCCCTGACAGCGGAAGATATCATTCTGGCAAAACTGCTCTGGATAAAAATTTCGGACAGTGAGCGGCAATGGCAAGATGTGCGTACTGTATGGGCGCTGAAAAAGGATGAGTTGGATATGCCCTACCTAAACCAATGGGCTACCCGTCTCTCCATTGCTGACTTGCTGGCCAAAGCCACCGCGGCTTGACCGCTTTTGAATCTTGAAATTTGAACCTTGAATCTTGGAATTTTCCATGACCCTCTCGAACACCGATTTCATCGTCCTTCTCCCCCTGCTTATCCTCACCGGCTATGCCTGTGTCCTCATGCTGTTGGACTTAGTCATTCAGCGCAAACAGTGGACAGGCTGGTTGGCGCTGGTGGGATTTGTGGCCGCCGCGCTGGGCATGCTCCCTTGGCACATCGGCGAAACCCTCACCGGCTTTGGGGATATGGTGAAGGCCGATGGGTTTGCGGTGTTCCTCAATGTGATTTTTCTGGTCACGGGCATGCTCACCGTTTTGCTGGCGCTCAGTTACCTGCCCCGCACCGGCCTCGAGCGCGGTGAGTTCTATATCTTGCTCATGTTCACGGTGGCGGGCATGATGCTCATGGCGCAGGCCGCCGATTTGGTCATCGTCTTTCTGGCACTGGAGATGTTGTCCATCCCGCTCTATATCCTCTCCGGCTTTGCCCGCCCGCGCCTATCGTCCGAAGAATCGGCCATGAAGTATTTTCTGTTGGGCGCGTTTGCCTCGGGTTTTTTGGTGTATGGTATCGCTCTGGTCTATGGCGCGACCCAATCCACCAATCTCGCGGCGGTGTTCACGGCCATTCAAGGCTTTGCTGGCGCGCAAAACTCCATCCTACTGGCAGGCGCGGCGCTGATCTTGGTGGGCCTGGGCTTCAAAGTCGCCGCCGTGCCCTTCCACATGTGGACTCCCGATGTGTATGAGGGCGCGCCCTCGGTCGTCACCGCCTTCATGTCGGTGGGCGCGAAAGCCGCCGGGTTTGCGGCGTTGCTCCGGGTGTTTGTGGCTGCTCTGCCTGACCTCGCGGCGCAATGGGCTACCCTCGCCGCCATCCTCGCCGCTCTCACGATGATCCTCGGCAACTTCGCCGCCATCGCCCAATCCAATATCAAGCGTATGTTGGCCTACTCCAGCATCGCGCACGCGGGCTATATCCTCATGGCGCTGGCCGCCGCTGGCACGGTGGGGGTCAGTGATAGCGCGGTGGGCGCGGCGCTGTTTTATCTGCTGGCCTATGCCCTCACCAACATTGGAACGTGGGCGATTGTGATAGCGGTGGAGCGGGCCGAAGGCGACCCTTCGGCAAGCTCAGGGCTGAAGTTGGATGATTACGCCGGACTGGGCGCGCGCCGCCCCGGAATGGCGTTGGCCATGGCGCTGTTTATGCTCTCGCTCACCGGCCTGCCGCCCACTGTTGGCTTTATCGGCAAGTTCTATGTCTTCCAGGCCACGCTGGACGCGGGCTATGTGTGGCTGGCCCTCGTAGGTGTGCTCACTTCCCTCATCTCCGCCTACTACTATTTGCGCGTCGTTATTGTGATGTATATGCGCGAAGGCGAAGGCCGAGCAGTAGCCGGTCGCGCCCTCAACTTCACGGTGGCGGTGACAGCCATTGCGACGTTTGTCTTTGGCTTGATGCCCGGTCCGGCGCTGGCCTGGGCCACGCAAGCCCTTTTGCGATGAGGGTTTACGATTGAAAATAAACGCCCCAGCCTGGGAATAGGCTGGGGCGTTTTTATTTGTGCCAGTAAGTGGTTTGCTCAGATGGGCAAGCGCCGAACGCGGATTGAAACTTCGTTGACCGAGATAATCGCGCCTGCATCGAGATCGTCGGTGCATTGAACCAGCACCTCGGCTAGGCGCTGATTAACCATCTCAGCGCTTTCATTTTCTAGCCGAAAGAGAATAACACTAGGCAGTTGTTCGCCGCTAATGGCCAATAGGTAGCCGAAATCCAAATCCATCGTCAAGACGATGCGCTCCTCGGCACGGGCTTTTTTTACGATGTCTTCGTCGGCGGCGCGTTGTAAGCCTTCGTCGTGCAAATGTAAGGCATCATGCCCCTGTTGCCGCAACCACGCGACCGTGCGCGTGGAGATGCCCATATTGGCGAGAAACCTCATCCCGCTAACTCCGGTTGGCGGGTATAGACTCGGTCACGCGTTAGCCACGCCGCGTACTCTAATGCCTGTTGGATGTCGCCCGGCTCCAAATCAGGATACTCCTCTAAAATTTCAGCGGTTGGCTTGCCGTGCGCGACTAAGTTCACCACCAGCGAAGCCGTAATCCGCATTCCGCGAATGCAGGCTTGCCCAGCCATGATGCGCCGGTCAAAGGTAATTCGGTCAAAACCTAACATACTTTATCATCCTCCAACGCTGTAAGTCTATCATAGTTCACAGGTCGCTATCTTCGGCCTCACGCCTAATCCGGTGCTGGCCTGGGCGACGCAGGCCCTTTTGCGATGAGGGTTTACGATTGAAAATAAACGCCCCAGCCTGAGAATAGGCTGGGGCGTTTTTTATTTGTGTTGGCAGATAAGAACGCCGACCAGATGGAAGTGGTATACTGGCCGCGCTGAGTGGAAAGCTTACTCCAATGACGATCGGCATGAAAATCAGGAAAATCACCCCACACTTGATTGACCAGATGGCCCGTCGCCTTGCCCGACGTTTTAAGCCGGAGCAAATCATCCTCTTTGGCTCACACGCGCGCGGCACGGCCGGGCCGGATAGCGATGTGGATTTGCTAATTATTATGCCGTTTGCTGGTTCCAAGCGCGACAAAGAAATTGAACTCCGCTTGGCGCTATACGACTTTCTCGTGCCAATGGACATCATTCTCGCCTCGCCGGAGGAGGCCCAGCGGCGACGCAACATCCCCGGCACCATCATCCGGCCCGCCCTGCGCGAAGGCAAGGTGCTCTATGTTCGCCGTTGACCCTGAGGTGATTCGCGTTATCGGCGAATGGGCGCAAAAGGCTGAGAATGATTTGGTCACCGCGACGCACGTGCTAAAACTCGGGGAACGCTGCCCAACCGATACAGTCTGTTTCCACGCCCAGCAATGTGTCGAAAAATATCTCAAAGCGCTGTTGGTGCACCACGAACTTGATTTCCCGCGTAGCCATGATTTGCGTTCGCTATTGGCTCGCCTGCCCCTGAGCGCTCGGCCTGATTTAACCCCAGAGGAGCAAGAGACGCTTACGCGTTATGCGACCGTCACGCGCTATCCCGGCGATTATGAGGCGATGATCCTCACCGAAGCGCGGCTGGCCGTCAGAATTGCCCGCCGGGTGCGCCCGCCAAATTCGCAAGCAATTGCCCAAAGCGGCATTGCTGAAGAAGTAAACCCCGAACCGCTGGCAACGGATGGTGTAACAGATGTAGCAGGTGGGCCGCGCCACATCCGTTTACGCGAAGCGGTTTCCCATCCGTTGACACTCCCTCACTCATGCGCTCCCCTCATGGATTTCGCCCTCCCCCGGCCCTCTCTGCAAGCGCAGCGGCGCGGAGCAACGGGAGAGGGTTGGGATGAGAACGCATCCGCTTTAGTCTGCTCGTCCGTTCCCTGCCCGTTGCCCACCCCACCCGCTTTGCAAAACCTGCCTGGCCTGAGGCAATAAATCGCGCGGGCGTTTATCTGGCGTAAACAGCCACCATCAGCGCCACACCCATGATCAGGGCCAGCCCGACGGCTATCACAATGACGCAGGGAATCAGGCGTTCCTGCCCGTGCAACATCGCCCGTTTTGGCGGGCGGGGTGAGGCGGTGGGCGGAGTCTCGTTGGTGGTTGGGGGCTGAGGCCGGGGAGTTGCCCGAATAGACTGGATGGGAAGGGGAAAGGGTGGCTTGATTTGAGCGTCAGTGGAGCCGATCCCATGAACCGGTTGTTCGTAGCGTCGTTTATCGAGGCAGGCTTGACAACGTTTGGGCAGAACAAGGCCACTCTCACGATACCAGCGTTGATGGCTATAACTCAAAGTGAAGGTGTTCTTGCACTCAACACAGGTGAAAGTTTCATCGCCCATTGAAGCAGACTACCTCCGAATCGAAGGCAAATAGAGTTGCGCGAACCACACTACCTCGAAGGGGTTGCTCACCACCGATAGCCCCTCGATTTGCAAAGTGGCTGTGACAACATCATTTGCCACTGGCACATTGAATGTGATGGATTTAGCCCCCACGCCGTTGACCAAATTCACGGTGGCGCTTATCACGCCCGCGCTGTCCACCAGAGTCGCCAGGCCGTTGTAGCCATTGGCGAGGGTGCTTGCCAGCCGAGCATCATCCGTTTGCGCCAATGATGCGCCCATCAGCGGAAAGCCCAACACATCGCGCACGGTGACGGTGAGCGTGAATGAGCGATAGACGTACTGCGTGGCCGAGATTGGCTCGACGGTAATGTGGTCAAGCGTACTGCCCCGAAACAGGCCGTTGTTAGATGTGCCCGCATAAATCACGCCCGGCGCGGTGGGATGAACTGCCATCGCATATACGTAGCCCAGATAGCCCAACCCGGCCCAAGTGCTTCCGCTATCTTCACTGCGATACACCTGACCATCCCACGTCCCGGCGTAAACAGCCGTGGGCGTGATTGGGTCAAATGCCAGCGAGGTGACCCACGCCCCGGCAGGCAGGCCACTGTTGCTGGCCGTCCAGGTGATGCCCTCATTGACGCTCACGTAAACACCGTGGCTGTACGTGCCAGCCAGGAGGGTTGTGGGCGTGAGGGGCGAGGCGGCTAATGCGTAAAGGTTGGAGGACGCTTTGCCTCGATAGGCCCACGACAGCCCGCCGTCCGTGCTGGCAAACACAAAATGCTCTGCGCCCACGTAAGCCGTCTCGGATATGGTCGGGGCAAACGCGATCACGCTTACCAGCGAGTCCGTCAGCCCGGCGGTGGCGGTGATGGGTGTCCAGGTCTCGCCGGAGTCCTCACTGCGATACACCCCCGCGTATCGGTCGCCCGCCAGCACCAGCCCTAGCGCGGTGGGCGAGGCGGCCACCGCCCGCATGTACGCGCCAGGCAAGACCAGCGCCCAGTTCTCCCCACTATCCAGACTGCGATACAGCCCGCCCCCATAGTAATCGCCCGCGTAGACGATGGTGGGCATGAGCGGGTGGATGGCTAGCGCATTTTGCACGTACATGGGCAGAGTGATGCCGGTGGTGGCCGTGAGCCACGTTGCGCCGTTGTTGCTACTACGATACACCCCCTCCCCAAACGTGCCCGCATACAACGCAGAGGGCGTGGCTGGATTGACGACAACGGCCTCCACATCCGCGTTGGTGGGGAGGCCGATGGTGAGGGAATGCCAATAAAAGATGGGCGAGGAATAAGCTTGAACGCCAAATAGGTTCCAAATGACCAGCAACAGAGCTGCCAGCCTAACGTTTGTAGCCTTTGAAGGAAACATGCGCCATCACGGGGTGGTGGTTTACGCCGCCAACGGGAGTGGCAAGAACACATCCGGTTGTAGCTGGCTGACCGCGACGCGGCCTTTGGAACACATGAGGACGATGACCACCGGCGTATCGCGTTTTGGGCGTGAGTTCAACAGCTGTAAGTTAATCAAACTCAATTCCGGGTCGTCCTGGGGAGAATGACCAGCCGAAAGCTATCTGGCAGGCGATCCAGCATAGCGGGTGGTCAAACAGGTATTGGTTGAACGCTGTTTGCAACGCCAGATTGCGCTCCACGATTTTGCCTTGTGTCAACTTTTGTTTTTGGATCCGTTTAGCCATTGTTCGCTTGGGTTATCGGCTAATCAGCGGCTTGTAAAAAATTTTCCACCACTCCAATAAACTCGTGCGCCCAACTCAGGAGTTCTTCGACCTCGCCCGCAGTGAAATTAGGGCGCACATCATAATCGCCAACATTGCGCATATTGAAAGCGCTCAATAAGCGCTGATGATGGATGGAGGGCAGCACCTTGGCTTTCGCAAATTCACGGCCAAATGCGGCGATGACGGCAGAGTGAGAGGAAAACGCCAAGTCGCGTTGAAGCAAGATAGCCTCTGCCGCGTAAAACATGGCGTAATACGCGCGTGAAGCGGCAAAGTTGAAAAACCCCTCAGAGGCGAGCAACTTGGCCGCGCTTTCACTTTCGCGGGCTTTGGCCAACAGGGCTTGCACCTCGGGCGTCATAGGGCCACCGCCTCACGCCGCACATTCCGGGCAAAGGGACTGCCGCCCTGTTCAAACTGCGCCTGGGAGATAAAAACGGGCGAGATGACCACATCGTGCGCCAAGGACAGCTCCGCCACGAGGGCACTGGTGCGCCGAAGCAGTTCCATGTAATTCACCTCGCCGGGCACGATGACCAGCACATCAATATCCGAGTCGGGTCGCGCCTCGCCCCGCGCGCGTGAGCCGAAGAGCATGACCCGCCCAAACTGTTCGCCGAGGGTGTGGGCCAGTTGCTGGCGCAGTGTGTTGAGAAGAGGTGTAAGTTCTGTTTCCATCATGCGCTAAGTCTAGCATAACTGGCAAAATCAGCATCTGTTACACGCGAAGCGGCTACCCATCCGTTGCTCACTCCCCTTGCGCCGTAAGTCTATCATAACTGGCCAGGTTTTCTCCGTTGCACACTACGATACAGCCCGCCGCCATAGTAATCACCCGCATAGACGATGGTGAGCGTGAGCAGGTGGACGGCCAGCGCGTTCTGCACGTACATAGGCAAGGTGATCCCGGTAGTGGCCGTGAGCCATGTTGCGCCGTTGTCTGTACTGCGATACAACCCCTCCCCAAACGTGCCTGCGTAGAGGGTGGACGGTGTGGCCGGGTTAATGACCACGGCCTCCACATCCACGTTGGAGGGGAGGCCGTTGGCGAGGGAGTGCCAGTAGACGGTGGGCGAAGAATAAGCGTGAACGCCAAATAGGTTCCAAATGACCAGCAACAGAACGGCCAGCCTAACGTTCGCGGCCATTGAGGGAAACATGCGCCGTCAAGGGGTGGTGGTTTACGCCGCCAATGGAAGCGGCAGGAACACATCCGGTTGAATCTGGCTGACCGCGACGCGGCCTTTGGAACGCATCAGGACGATGACCACCGGCGTATCGCGTTTTTGGCGTGAGTTCAACAGCTGTAAGTTAATCAAACTCAATTCCGGGTCGTCCTGGGGAAGAATGACCAGCCGAAAGCTATCGGGCAGACGATCCAGCATAGCGGGGTGGTCAAACAGATATTGGTTGAACGCCGTTTGCAGCGCCAGATTGCGTTCAATAATTTTATCCCGAGTCAGTTTTTGCTTTTGGATTCTCTTAGCCATCGCTCGTACCTTCTAAATGTCTCACACCTAATCGGCGCTCTGCCGCGCCATCATACCGGCGCTGCCTCGCGCAACACTCGCTGGCCGATGCCGGGCTTGAGCGTATCCTTCATGACCAACAACGTGGGCTGATGCGCCCGCAGGCGTTCCAGTAAGGTAGATAAGGGAGATTGAGCAGTCAGGGTGTCTGGCATAGGTCACGCTCGTGAGCGGGTTGGCATGAGGCAATTATGGGTCAAAGCCTAGCAGAGTTTGTGAGCCTCCTGCACCGTAAGTCTATCACAACTTGCCAGGATTTCTCCGCTACCCGACAGCAATAAACCCGCTCCCGTAGTGATCGCCCGCATAGACGATGGTGGGTGTGAGTGGGTGGACGGCCAGCGCGTTCTGGATGTACATGGGCAAGGTGATGCCCGTTGTGGCCGTGAGCCACGTTGCGCCGTTATCGGTACTGCGGTAGATGCCGTTGCCGAATGTGCCAGCGTAGAGGGTGGACGGCGTGGCCGGGTTAATGACAACGGCCTCCACATCCGCGTTGGAGGGGAGGCCGGTGGTGAGGGAGTGCCAGTAGAAGGTGGAAGGAGCTGAAGCGTGGGAAGTAAATGCTCCGATGAGAACAAGGAGCATCAGCCAGTGAAACCGCCAGAGAGGGAAGAGATGTCTCGGCACGTCTTTGAATCACTGATGTTCGCCCATAGTAATATCAGTTATCTTGGCGGACAAGGATATCTTAGTTCCCATCTACTTGCAGTATCCCATCCAGGATTCATATAAGCCCAGCCTGTGCTTATCCCCCAACGTAAATGACCATCAAAGATACCATGTCCAGTCAAATTCATCTGAGTTCCTTGATAGTAAATGTTACTGTTGGGAGGAATCTGACTAACGGAAGCCTCTAATACATACTCTCTGTCCAATAGATTTCCACCACCCAAGTCTCGTGGCAACAATTCCATTGTGCAAATTGATGGCGAAGGGGTAGGAGCAGGTGTGGATGATGGTGATGGTGTCATTGTCGGGGTTGGTGATGAAACTGATGGTTGGCAACACATAGTGTAATCACAACCTGTATATTGCGGCAACACGCAACTCGTTGTGTAGCCACACCCAACTTGCGGTTTGCAACTCATAATAGAGCCGCAGCCAGATGATCCGGTTTTTCTCGTTGAAAACCCGTAGATGTCCACATAATTGGCTGGGTTATTGTATACATACCCATACCTTTGCAACGTCCCTGGCATATCCAGCCGCCCCCGATACGGGTCTTGCTGCAACCACACCCCCGTCTCCGGCTCATACTCGCGGGCATAGAAGTGGAAGAGTTCCATGTTCTCGTCCCACAGTTGGCTGGTATAGGCATAGTGGTTGTGCGGGTTGGTGAAGTTGCTGGCGTCGGCGGCCTTGCCGTTGACATCCAAAATGATGCCGTAGTCGTGGTAGCGATAGGTGTGCGCGCTTTGGCCGTCGTGCTTGGTCATGGCGCTTACACTGCCCAGCCCGTCGTGGTGAAAGTAATACACAAGGCCATCGCCCTCGCCGCCCCCCGCGTTTTGCCGCATGTTGAGAATACGGCCCAGGCCCCGGTAGTAGTTGTGGTATTGCGGGCTGGGGTTCTCATATTCCGCTATCGGGTCCAGGCCGTCGTAAACGTAATCCACCCACTTCTGGTCGCCCCCGCCGCCGATATGTTGATCATGCAAACGGCGGAAGAGGCGGCCATAGCCGTCGTAGGTCAATTGGGTCTCGTCGCCCTCCAGCCAGTTCCCGTTGTTGGGGTCGCGGAAGTCCTGCTCGTTCACCAGCCGGTTCTCAAACTCATAGGTGTACTCAGTCTTCAGACGGTCGTTTTCGTTGCCGGTGCCCTCGTCGGGCATGGTGCGGCGGATGCGGTTGCCGTTGAGGTCGTAGTCATACAACGTCGTCATCACCTCGCCGCCGGTTTGGGCGTTGGCGTCGCTGGCGTGGTCGAGTTTGACCAGCAGGCTGTTGACCACGCCCGCATTGTCAATGTTGCCCTCTTTGCCTGCTAACTCAACGTCGGTGCGTAACGCAGTGAGCGCGGCCTCCACCTCGCTTTGGCCGGGAGGCGGGTTGCCTTCCAAATCCGCAATGAGCGAATTGGCCTGGCCCAACAGATCAGCGGCGGTGGCCGACTCGATGTGCTGGCCGTCCTGCGCCTCGACTTCGTGGGCAAAGGCGCTCAAAATTTGGGCGGTCTGCTGTTCACGGCCCACGTTGCCGCGCGGCAGTAGATCGCGGATGGATGTGACCAGCTCATTGGCGGCGTCGTAGGTGTATTCGGTCGTGACTGTATCAATCGCGCGGGTGAGGGTCGGGTCGTCGTTGGTGGTGAGGCGCGTGCGATTGCCCACCGCGTCGTAAGCATACTCGGTAAAGTGGCCTTCGCTGTCATTGGAGCGAGTCAGGCGATAGAGCGGGTCGTAGGTGTAATCAAAGTTCAGGTCGGGCGGGTTACGCCAGGCATACGTGCCATCCACATGGGTCCGGTTGCCCACCGCGTCCAGCGTGTAAGCAAACGTGCTGATGACGCCCCCATCGTTTTGCAGGTTACGCACCGCCATCAGGCGCTCGGCGGCGTCAATGTCGTACTCGACATGAGTCTGGTTCGGGTAATCAATCCGCGTGATGTTGTGCGTGGCGTCCCGCGTGACGTTGAAGACGTTGCCATCCGGGTCAATCACCCGCGAGGTGAAGTTGGTCGAGTCGTATTCGTAACGCATCAGCCGCTCATCCGGGTAGGTGAGGCTTGTGCGATTACCGACCGCATCATAGCCATACTCCACTGTCTGATTCAAATGGTTGGTGCTGGCCATCAGCCGGTTGAGGGCATCGTACTCGTTGATGGTCGCGCCCAGCGAGCCCGTCATGCTCGTCTGGTTGTGAACGGCGTCATAGCCAAAGGTGATGTCGGTGCTATCCGGGTAGAGGAGGCGGGTGAGCAGGTCGTCGGCGTCGTAGAAGTAGCGGGTGGCCTGGCCCTTGGCATCGGTGCGTGTGGTCAGGTTGCCCACGGGGTCATATTCATAGCGCCAGATGCGGCCCAGCGGGTTAGTCTCTTTGGTCAGACGGTCAAGCAGGTCATACTCAAAGGTCGTGGTCTCGCCATTGGCGTCGGTAATGCCAATAAGGTTGCCCACGGGGTCATAATCGTAATGCGTCGTGACATTGGTTTGGTAGTCAAACAAGCCGCCCGGTAGATCGTTCTGTATCACATCGGTTAAACGGTCGAGCGCATCGAAAGCGTAGCGGGTAGTGATATTGTTGGCGTCGGTGACGAGGGTTAATCGGCTCAGGGCATCATAGCCATAGGTGGTCAGGTGCGTGAGCGGGTCGGTCTCCGTGACCCGGCGATTGAGTTCGTCATAGGTGTAATGCCAGGTGTTGATTTTGGCGTTGGTATAGGTGGTCAGGTTGTGGGTGGGGTCGTAGTCAAACGTGGTGAGTTGACCACCTGCTTCGGTCTGGTCCGTGAGCAGGCCATCCAAATCATAGGCAAAGCGGGTGATGTTGTTCCGCGCATCGGTGAGGGCGGTGAGGTTGTCTTCTTCGTCGTATGCCAGCGTGGTCAAGCCATTCAACGCATCGGTGATGGTTTCCAGATTGTCATTGGCATCGTAGGTGTAGTGTGTCGGACGACCCAGCGCGTCGGTGACGAGGAGGACGTTGCCAACCCCATCATATCCAAAGTCGGTGCGATGGCCTTCGGGGTCAATCTGCTCGATTAAGCGGTCGGCGTCGTCGTAATGTAGGGTGGTCGTGCGGTCGTTGGCATCGGTCAGGCGGATCACGTTCCCGGCGGCGTCGTAGCCCAGCTCCCATTCGCCGCTCAAGGCGTCGCGCGCCAGCGCCAGCCGGTCCAGCAAATCGTATTCGTATTCGGTGGGCGCGAGGCGCGGATTGACCATCCGCGTCAGGCGGCTCACCACATCGTACTCAAACGTGGTCACGCCGAGCAAGGCGTCAATTTGCGTCTTCAGCCGGTTCAGTTCGTCGTACTCAAAGGTGGTAATTTGTGTGAGCGCATCGGTGACGCTTGTGACATTGCCGTTGGGGTCATAATCAAAGTGGGTAATGCCGTGCAACGCGTCTTCCACCTCCTTCAAGCGATAGAGTTCGTCGTAACGATAGAGGGTCACGCTGCCGACCGCGTCGGTCATGACCGTGCGGTTGTACATCAGGTCGTAGTCATAGGTGATGAGGTGGCCTTCTGGGTCTTTTTCGGAGATGAGTTTCAGATTCTCGTCGTACCCATACTCGGTTATGCCGCCCCGCCGGTCGGTCATCTTCTTCAAATTGTCGTTGCGGTCATACTCAAATGTAATGAAGCGGCCTTTGGGGTCGGTGATTTTGGTGAGGTTGTCGTTGCCGTCGTACTGGAAGCCAACGGTATGACCATTGGCGTCGGTCATGCTGGTCTGGCGGCCTATCGCATCATAACCGTAATGGGTGAGATTGCCTTCTGGATCAACCACATCCGTCAAATTGCCCTGAGCATCGTAAGTGTAATGCGTGGTGTGGCCGTTGCCGTCGGTCAGGGTCAACATCTGGCCGTGCGAGTCGTAGGTGGCGTGAATGGTTGTGATATCAGGCCGCAGGATATCGGTGAGATTGCCGTCGCCGTTGTAGACAAATGTGGTGGTGCGCGGGGTATCGCCCGGCCCGCCCAAATCGGTGAGGCTGGTCAAATCGTTGGTGCTGTTGTAGGTGTAGGTAACGGTGTGGAG
>Ga0247727_10009823_pt1 | contig 17144 bp, 13 predicted proteins | sample WisWelCaveWW1625_FD_202498 | JGI IMG/M metagenome (GOLD analysis project Ga0247727, IMG submission 202498) | Biofilm microbial communities from Wishing Well Cave, Virginia, United States - WW16-25 | ecosystem: Environmental > Aquatic > Deep subsurface > Groundwater > Cave microbial mat | place...
TCCGTAACCAACTTAAAAGGATGCAAGACACAAGACTCAAGCTTCAAGAACTGACACCGCCGGGTGAGCATCTTGCCTATCTCTGTTTTCCTTGAGTCTTGCGTCTTGAATCTTGTGTCCGACCTTCATCGTTCCCAGCAACTCGTGGTAGAGCTGCTCGATGTCAGTCACCAACCGATCCAGGCAAAACCGCTCGGTGACGAACCGTCGACCGGCCTCGCCCATACCGTATCGCAACGGCGCATCTTCGCTCAAACGCTGCAACGCCGCTGCAAACGCCTGAGCATCACCCGGCGGCACGAGCAAGCCATGCGGTAACATCTCATACCCTGTCGCAGATCGCAGGTCGCAGGTCGTTGAAGATCGGTCGTAGGTCGTAAGTCGTAGGTCATGGGCTTTCCCTTCTGCGTCCTGTGTCTTGCGCCCTGCGACGACCACTTCTTGCGACGTACGACATGCGACGTGCGACATGCCTTCCAGCAGTTCGCGCACACCGCCGACGTCGGTGGCCACAATCGGACAGCCGGATGCCATCGCCTCAATGAGCGATACGGGACTCCCTTCGTTCCACGATGTGAGCGCGACGATGTCGATCTCCCCGTACAGCTGCGGCAGATCGCGTCGCCATCCGAAAAACTGCACGGCGCCATTCAGCCCGATCGACTGCGCGTATCGCACAAGATCCTCGCGGAGTTCGCCATCGCCGACCACCAAGAAACGGGGGACGGGGGACGGGGGACGGGGGACGAGGTGCGCGGCAGCATCAAGAAAGAGTCGATGATTCTTCACCGGTACCAGTCGCCCCACAATACCGATCGTGACCGGCTTCTGCCCGCATACCGCTGCCTTCTGCCGTCTGCCTTCTGCCTCTTGTCCCTTGTCCCTTGTCCCTTGTCCCCTCAGAAACGGATCGAGCTCTAGTCCAAGCGGCACCACAACGACTCGCTCAGGCCTGCCGATCCCCAACGCCAGCACCTCGCACCGCACCCGCTCGCTGACAGCGATGATCCGATCGGTCCGCACCGCCAGCCACCGCTCCGTCCAGATAAACCACCGCGTCATCCAACGGTTGAAGTAACCGGCAAAAACGTGACCGTGAAACGTGTGCACCACACGGCAACGGCGCGACGGATGCCAAAGGTTGTACCACCAAGCGGCGGCACGTCCCAACGCTCCGGCCTTGGCCGTGTGTGTATGCACCAGCGCCGGACGCTCCCGCCACAAGAGCCGGGCGATCGCCACGAGTGCGACGAGATCATCCCACGGACGGATCGACCGCCCCAGCTGCGGGATCATCACCGGCTCCACACCACACCGGCGCGCAATATCGCTCATGTCGGCTTCGCCGGGCGCCAGACGGCCGACCACCAGGACCGTACGCCACATCGGCGCCAGCCGCGCCGACAGCCACGCCGCCTGCTGCGCCGGCCCGCCGACATTCAGCCGCGCGATAATCCGGACGATCGTACGTGACTGCCGCCCCTCAGATTCCATACGTCCCTTTTCGATTACACTATCAGCCTGCCGCCGACCCATATCCCACAATGCACTTCCTAATCAGGCGCGTGACGCGTCGATCGTCGTTCGCAAACCGCCTAGAGGTTTTGTTTTCACGCTTCACGCTTCACGCTTCACGCTTCACGCTTCACGCTTCACACACGCGACCGCCACCTGATCCACAAACCGCTGATGCCACAGTTCCAGCGCCGCCAACGCCCAGATCCGCTGCCCATGATCGACGCGACCCGTCGCATGCTCCTGCAGCAACCGCTCCAGCGCCGATCGCTCGAAATAGCCGCGCCGCGCCGCCTGCTCCGACAGCAAGAGCTCCCGCACCCACACGTTCAGCGGCCCGCGGAACCACCGGCCGACCGGCACACCGAAGCCAGCCTTCGAACGACGCAACACGACTTCTGGCAGCTTCGCGGCAAACAACTTCCGCAACAGATACTTCCCCATGCCACCGCGCACCTTGAGCGACACCGGCATCTGCGCCGACAGCTCAAAGAGCCGATGGTCCAACAGTGGCGAGCGGACTTCCAGCGCATGCGCCATCGAGGTGACGTCCACCTTCGGCAACAGATCACCCGGTAGATACGTCATCCGATCCACCCCCTGCAACCGATCAACCAGCTCCACCGCCTCCGCCTGACGCCACGCCTCCTGCATATAGGCCATCGAATCATGTCCGGCCAGACGCTCGGCGAAACGCGGCGTGTACAACGCCTCCTTGGAACCATTGAGAAAATATGACACCCATCCGGCGTACCGTTGCGTTGGCTCCTGCGTCAACCCTTTGAGAAACCGTTTGGCGCGTTGCACCGGATCGCGCTTGGCGCCGGACTCCGGCCACCATGCCGCCATGCGCAACGCCGCCCGCACGAGCGGCTTCGGCCACCACGACAACCGCTCCGCCGCCACCGCCGCCCGGTACCGATCGTAGCCCGCGAAGACTTCGTCGCCGCCATCGCCGTTGAGCGCCACCGTGACGTCGCTGCGCACCAGACGCGCCAGCTCCCACGTCGCCAGCGCCGAGGAATCGGCAAACGGCTCGCCGAACCGCTCCACCAGCTGCGGCAGCAGCGTCGTTGCCTCCGGACGCACCGTCAACTCCCGATGCTCGGTACCGAGCCGCTCGGCGACCTGTCGCGCGTACGGCAGTTCGTTGAACGATGCATCATCGAAGCCGATCGAGAACGTCTTCACCGGACGGCTCGACGCCTCACTCATCAACGCGACCACAGCGCTTGAATCGAGCCCGCCGCTCAAGAACGCGCCGACCGGCACATCGCTGACCATCCGCCGTCGCGTGGCGTCGCGCAGCAACTCCATGACGCGCTCCCCCCACTCCGCCTCGGATGCATCGTGTTTGGCACCCGCATCCACCTGCCAATACCGCTCCACGCGCACCGCCCCTCGCTCCCATACCAGCCGATGCGCCGGCGGCAGCTTCGACACCCCACGCAGGATCGCGCCAGGCGCCGGCACATAGCCGTACGTCAAGTAGTCGTGTACCGCTGACGGCTCCACCTCTGCCGACACCAACGGCGACTCCACCAACGCCGCCAGTTCCGATGCGAACGCCAACGCCCCCTGCCGCACGGTGTAATAGAGTGGCTTCTTGCCGAGCCGATCTCGCGCCAGCACCAACCGCTGCCGCGGCGCATCCCACAGCGCAAACGCAAACATCCCCCACAGCCGCTCGACGCACGCGACACCATACGCCTCATAGAGATGCACGATCACCTCGACGTCGCAGCGGGACCGGAACCGATGCCCCTGCGCCTCCAGCTCCTGCCGCAGCTCGGGGAAGTTGTAGATCTCACCGTTCGCCGTCACCCAAATCGTGCCATCTTCGTTAGCCATCGGCTGACGCCCCGCTGGCGACAGATCAATGACACTCAGCCGCGTGTGCCCGAAGCCGGCACGCCGCTCGGCAAAGACCTCGATCCCCTGATCATCGGGCCCGCGGTGCCGCAACGCCGCCGTCATCCGGCGCAACGCCGTCTCATCGACGCCCCGCGACTGCGTGGTCACCTCACCGCAAATGCCGCACATCGCTCATCCTCATCAGCGCTTCCCCGTCAACCATCCGACAACACTACCACGCCACAGCATCTGCCACGTCTTCGTCCGCGCCAACACAATACCGATCGCCAGCCAGAGCCCACGCAGCACCAGCTCGCTGGCAACCATCGGCCGACCTACCACGTAGCGCGCCGCTATTTCGACCGGCACCATGCCCAACAAAAACGCTCCCGCCATTTGCGGCGTCACCGCTGATGACACATCGAATACCGCTGCCGCGCGACCGATCCGCTGGCCATATCGCATCAGATTGCTGTACCCACGGCTCACCACCCTGAGCAACTGGCTACTGCACATCACATCCCCGACCAGAGATAGCGAAAGAGAACGACCGAACCATCGAGACAACGCACTGTGTTCCACTGCTGTTGCAAGAGCGATCACACTACGAACACACCTCCGCACCAACCAACTACCGGCAAGCGATCGGCCAACTGCGAGATCCAATGCGTCACAACCTCGCCCCACCGCTGCTGCCATGCGACACGCGGCACTGGTACGCGCCCACTGACTAAGCCCCCGCATCACCTGCGTCTCCCTCCGATCCCACCGGTGCTACACTGAGAATCGTTCCTTCGAAGCTATATCGATCGGTTTCAACGCGTAACACCCGGCCAATCTTCAGCGGATCCCGTTCGTAGAGCCAGCTGTTCCCCGATGCGATACTCTCCACCTCCACATCACACCGCACCGCAACCAAGCCAGACACGGTACCGGCCACCGGAGCGCCCACTGCAACGACCCGGAGCGCCTGCCGATCGGTAGAACTCTCCCACTGATCGCCAACGCGGAGCGCCGCGACTAATTCTGGCAGGAGATTCTGAATCAGCACGCGTACCACAATCCGCTCACGACGCGTCGTCTCCCCCAATGATGTTGTAGCTGCTGACATCAACTGCGATGGATCGACTTCACCCAGCCGAAACTCTTGAACCAACGCAACACCATCCCACTCCTCAGACTCCAGCACCAAGCGGCTGCCCACCTTCACCGGCTTGCCCCGATAGAGCCGCGATCGACTACCTTCCTGAGTACACCGTACAGCAATCACCACCGAACGGGTCATTCCAATTGTGTCGATCGATCCCACAGCAAGCACACGAACCCGCTCTCCTCCACCAGCCGTCTCTTCCATCTCCACATCGCCCTGGCTCACAAGTGCCAACGCTTCATAAGACATCCCGACCATCAGCGCTCTAGCCGTCACCCATGTCGGCGGTGGCGGTGGCGCGGGAGCTACTGGCGGAGGCGGGGGTGGCTGCCTCACCAGCCGGTAACCGTAGTAGAGCGCCGGCGTCAGCGTCAGCACCACCGCCAACACCAACGCGTCGATCACGTTGATCACACCGAAGATCCGCCCCTCCCGATCAATCAACTGATGCATACCTTCCTCCAGTTAGCAACGAAGCAGTCATCGTCAGATACGCAGACATGCCGCTTTGCCCCCGCCTTACCGATGGGGTCAGACCTCTGACGTAAGCCACACTTCTCGGCTTGAGGTCAGACCCCATTGCAGCAACGATCCAGTCTCCCACCCTATCTCTCAGCCCGTTCCGCGTAGGTTCCGCGCTGCTATTCCGCGTAGTTCCGCGATCGCTTTACAGATACCCCTTCCACCGGTAGTACGCTAAGCTGGCGTACTCGTGTACGATCGCACGAATCTGCCGCGGCTCCGCCACGCGCCCCGGACGATCCCGCGTGTCGTAGAAGATGCTGAACGGAATCGGCGTCAACCGCACCGCCACATCCGGCGCAGCTTTCCGATACACCATCGCCACCCGGCGCATGTGGTACGGCGAGCTGACAATCAGCGCCGATCGCCATCCCCGCTCCCGAAGTAGGCGACTCGTCTGCACAACATTCTCATAGGTATTGCGCGCCTGCGTCTCCAGCACGATCGCCTCTGACGGCACACCCAACGCCAGCGCCAGCAGCCGCATGACCGATACCTCTTGAAACGCATACGTATAGCCCGATGAGAAGATAAGACGCTCGGCGAATCCCTGCCGGTAGAGCTCGGTCGCATAGCGCACCCGCTCTTCGTATCCCTGACCGGGCCGCCCGGACTCCCCAACGCCACCGGCAAAGACGACGATCACATCCGACGGCTGCGGCACTTCCGCTACCTTCAACGGTGCCGCGGCCCACCACACGAGCGGCGTATGCAGCAGCAGCGCATACGCCACCAGCACCGCCGTCACCACCGCCAGCAGTCGCATCTGCGCCGTCTGCAGAAACGCCAGGAGCCGCCGCTGCCAATCCTGTTCCCGCTCCCGCGCCTGCACCGCCATACGCTCCTGGATCACGCGCGACATCGCCTCGATCCGTACCGACCAGCTGTTCTCCCGCGCTGCCGCGATCCGCTGCTCCCGCTCGCGGAAGCCGTTCGCTCCCTCGGCCAATGCCGCCTCCACCTGCCTGGCAAACGCCGCCGCATCCCCCGCCGTCCGGATGCACGCCTCGTGCTGCTCGTTGAACGCCAGGATCTCCCGCAGCGGCGTCGACACCACCGGCTTGCCAAGCGCCAGATACTCGTTGGTCTTGGTCGGGTAGACATGATCGGTGTACGCCGTCAACCGATACGGGATCGTCGCCACGTCGAAACCATCGATATAGGACGGCAGCGCCTCATGCGGCTTGCCACCCAGCAGGTGCACGTTCGCCCGTTGCGTCAGTCGATCAACATCGGTCTGCACCGGCCCCACCAGCACCAGCGACCACTCCGGATGCGCATCCGCCACCGCGCACAACAGCTCCTGATCGATCCAGCGGTGCACCCCCCCAACGTAACCGATGCGCGGCGCCCGAATCCTGGCGATATCCTCCGGCATCGCCGCCTTCTCCGATGACGACCGCCGCGCCTCAAACTTCTCGAAACTGACGCCAAACGGGAAGCGATGCACGTGATGGCTCTCGGCCGATGCCCGCTCATACAGCTTCGTCGATGTCACGAATACGGTATCCACCAGCCGGAGCATCGCCCGCTCGTCACGCAGAATACGTCGCGCCGCCGGAGAACTGTCGGCAAAATTGTCGATGCAGTAGTAGACCGAACACTTCGGATCCACCGCCCGAATGATGTCCGCCGCCAATCGCGTCGGCAGGAACGTCCAGATGATCGGACGCCCAAATCCCATGACATGCATCCAGCGACGCAGATCGCGCAGAATCAGACGCCGGTTGATCCGCCGCGCCAGACGCGAGTAGGGAAACGGCAGGATGCACGGCGAGAAGACGTAGAGATTCTCCCGGATCTGCCGGAATCCCCGCGTGCTCCGCCACCAGCTCTGCAGCCGCTTGCGCAACCGCGGCATGTCACGCCATGTCGGCGCCCGGATACCGGTGTTCTCGATGAAGAGCACGCGGCAACCGTTCGCCGCCAGGGTCGACATGATCTCCTGATGGCCCTGCCAGATGAAATCCCAGTCGATCGATGAAATACAGATGATCGACTCACCCTTCAGCACAGCGACACCTCCAACCCTCTTCCATCATCCGCCGATACCCATCCCCACGTGCCACCCCACCAGCGGCGAAACTCGATCCAGCATCGGCGCCACGGCATCTGTCGACTTGCCCGTAACGCCCCGTCCGACTCAGTCGACGGCACCTCGAGCGTTTCCAGAAATCGTGCGTACGGCACGCCGACGATCTCACACGCGCCGACGATCCGTTCCACCGCCAATGGATGCCGGCGAATCGTCTCGACGTCCAGCGGTAGACCCTCGGCATCGGCAAACCAAAATCTCCGGTACGGATCAACCGGCACCCAGCGGCCATCGAGCTGCACGAGCGCCAGCGCGATCCGCCCATCCAGACCGCCCGGCCGCAACCGCTGCACGGCCGACGGCACGCCGACATACGCCGCCAGCGTCGCCATCACATCCGCCAGCTGATCGTCTTCTCCATAGCCGCGGACAATCACATGCCAGACATGATCATCGACCACCGGCAACCCCTGTGGCGTCCCGGCGTACAGCCGCTCGCCAATCCACCGAAAGATCGCCTCCGCCTTCGCGGCATCGGTCGCCTCGGCACCGGCGATCTCCTCCGCCAGCCGCCGATAGTGGTAGTCCCGCTCGAAGAACTCCATTACCTTGACGTAGAGTGGTATCTTGATGACCCGCACCCGATAGTTGATTCCCTGGTGCATCGGTACCGGCCTGGTCGCCACGAAGAGCCCGATGAGCAATAGCACCAACAAGACGAACCACTGCTTCCACCACATCAACGACCCCCGCCAGGAAAACTACAAACCACGTGAAACGTCGTTCGTCGTTCGTAAAACCGCCAAGAGATTTGGTTTTCACGCTTCACGCTTCACGAAGAACGCACGACGCGCGACGGCTCCGGCACAGCACCGCATCCGGACGCTTGGGAAGCTGTCTCCGACATCCTGCTATCACATCCCACGGGCACAGTGCCGTGCAACCGCCAGCCGTATGCCTCCGTCGCTGCGATACGCACATCCTGCAGACCGACCGCTTCGGCCCAGGCCTGCAGCGCCGGCGGATCGTAGTAATATCGGATCGGTGCCGCGAGCCGGTCGAACCAATCCGCCAAACAGACGCCGAACGGAAAACCGCTGTAGCGCCGGATACGCTCGGGTGTCCACCGCTCGACCCACACCCCCACCAGCGGTAGACAGCGCAGGCCGCGATACACGAGTCCGATCACCCGATCGATCACCGTTGCCACCCAACTGATGACATGCAGCGTCCGGGGGCCAAGCCGCGTCGTCACCGCCCGCATTGACTCCAGCATCAGGTTTGTCCAGCGACGCGACGTGCTATAGACCCAGATCATCACCATGCCGCCGGGCTTGACCAGCCGGACGATCGACTCGAACCCGCGCTGCGGCTCCGGCAGATGATGCAGCACGCCCAGCGAATAGACGAAGTCAAACGTCCGTTCCGGCAACGGAGGATTGAGTAGATCGCCCTGGACGAGGTGCACGTTGGGCAGCGCAGCGGTCGCCCGTCGCGTCACATCGATCGCCGCACTCATGTCCAAACCCACCATCTCAGCGCCAAAACGACTCGCCTGATAGATGTGTCGTCCAAATCCACATCCGGCATCAAGCCCTAGCTTCCCCTGAAAGAACGATGGCGGCACCGGATCCAGATACGCCAGGAAGTTCGCCTCAAATGTCTCCGGCTCCTTCCCAAAATGCGTCCACTGATACCCGAAGCGATCCTTCGTGAGTCGCTCCTGACTTCCCAGCGATGCATCCACCACCATCCGTGGCACGCCGTCGCGCACCGGGACGCGCCGTCGGCAGGCGCCTTCGCACTGCAGCGCCCCCTCCGACAACTCCCCCTGGCGAACATCCCCCTCCACGATACGGAATGTCTGCCCGCACGCCGGACACCGTAACAACTCAAGCAATCGCGTTCTCATCGATCTCCTCGACACTCCCTCGCTCTGTTGATCACCGCAACGAACCGATCGTGCCGGTCACCTTCTCGCCAGCATCCGGCGTTGCCCCGAAAGATGCCCGGCACTGTGGCGCAGCGAAACGACCGGCTGCAACAGACACCGGCTGTCCTTCCACCGCGGCGCGCAGCACGGCGATCATCGCCGGCGCATGCACGTTGGTCGCGAAACGCTCCTCCACGGTGCGGCGACCTGCCAGCGCCAGCCGCTCCCGCAACGATCGATCCACCAAGAGCCGCTCCAGCTTCGTCTCCCACTCAGCATCGGAGCCGGCCAGGAAACCGTTCTCTCCGTCACGGATGATCTCGCGATTCCGCCCGAAATCCGACACGACCGCCGGCACCCCCACCGCCAGATACTGCACCGTCTTGTATCCCGTTTTCCCCTTGTCGAACTCATGATTCCCCAAGGGATAGACGCCGATGTCAAACCGCTGCAAATCTTCCACCTCACGCTCCAACGCCCAATCACGCTGGACGACACGGACACCGGGTGCGTCGACCCGACGACCGGCGCCGATCACGCACAGCTCGAAGTCGTGCCGCCTGGCAAGACGCTGCAGCACCGGCACGATCCGCTCCAGATACACCGCCGTCGAGTGCGTCCCCATCCAGCCAATCACCGGCCGAGTCGGCTCAACGTCATGCAGCCGAGGCGTGAAGTACGTCGTCTCGACAGGCGTCGGAATCATCACCACCCGATCATGGATCGTCTTGACGTAATCCTGCAGATAGTCGTTGCACACCACCACGACGCGGCTCATCCGGATGATCGCCGACACCTTCCAGTAACACTTGATCCATCGCAACCACCCGCGCCCCCCGGAGGTCGTCGGGCTCGGCAGATGGATCGCATCATCAATGTCGTAGACGATCGACTTGCCCATCCGGGCGATGATCCACTCAACGAGCGGCGGCCCGAGCGGCGCCGCCTCCCGATAAATGAAGACCGCGTCATAACGTACGGCTCGCGCCACGTCCAGCACGCGATTCACCCCGCAGACCAGCGCCCACCACGCCTTCTCCACCCACCGCCCCGGCTGATAGGCGATCTGCAGCATGCGGTTCGTCATGAACGGGCGCACCCGCCCCTCGATCCCCGCCGCCTTCAAGTACGGCAGGTACTGTTCGATCCGCGCCCGACAGCCAGCGCCGAGATGCGGCACAGGACCGATGAACAACACTCTCATGACAGCCACCCAAGCCCACAGAAGGCAGGAGGCAGGAGGCAGGAGGCAGCAGCAAAATGTTCTGCGCTAACCATCAGTTGTTCTCTGCATTCTGCCATCTGCCTTCTGCTTTCCGCACCCACACTGCTAGTCCTCTCTTCTGCAAGCTTCCGCCTCTTACACGGCTGCCGAGCGCGCTGCACCCAATACCAGCTCCCGACTTTCCTCCACAGTATCCCCTCCGGCCGACCGCTCGGCCGACAGCCGCTGCGCGTACGCCGATGCCGTCAGAAACTCCACCGATCGCGCGCCTGCCATGCACCGCAGCAGTGCGATGAGATCTAGCCGCACACGACTCCAATCCCGCTCCAGCAGCAGCGACCGAAATCGGAAGCCATGAACCGACGATGGCAGAAAATCCCTCCACGACACGCGCGACCGCTGCGAGACACCGCGTTCTGCGTTAAAATCCTCGGCGTGCAGCATGAAGACGATCGGCTTGCCTGTCACACGAGACTCCGCATGCAACCCACGAAAGAAGAGTTTCATCAGCGGCAGCCCGATCAACCGCTCGGTGTTGGAGAGAAACGGCAGCATCCACGCAGAGACCGGCACCTCCCACACCCGTGCGCTGCCGCGGCGGTACGCACCCTCCCACGATGGATGGTACGGACGGCGCGGCGCCACCAGCGGTCCCATGTTGTACAGGTCCGACCCGAACACGCTCAACCGCTGCGCAGGCACCGAGGTGTCAACCACATAGCCCAACTCATCCAACACCCGCATCGTATGTCCCGATACTTTGAAGACCGGCGCGCGAAAGCTGGTCGGCGGCTTGCCGAGGATTGCCGTCAAGTCGGCGGTCGCCTGTCCCAGCAGCCATCGTTGCTCAGACAGAGGCAGCACGCTGTACTGCTCTGAGTGCTCATGCGTGAAACCGTGGCAACCAATCTCATGCCCATCAGCCACCAACGCCTCAACCTCTCCCCGCAACAGCTGGGCCGACTTCGATGGAAAGAAGAAGGTGCACGGCAGCCCCAGTTCCCGCAGCGCCCGTCGTGTGTTCACAAGATCCTGACGCACCTGCTCCGCCGGACATTCATGCGTATGGATATCGCATGTCAGAAGGATTGGCACACGCGTCATGATTTCTGAGCCACCGCTATGATGATCCCGGCCGTGTTCCGCACCAGCGGAATCCGCTCCCCCACGGCGTCGATCACCTTGAAGACCGGCAGCAGGCCGCCCGGCAGCACCGTTGGCGTAAAGAGAATCCGCCGGATGCCGATCGTGCGCAGACCGGCGCCCTCCAGCACGCGCGCCACCTCCGCCGGCGTAAACCATCGGTCATGCGGATGCCGTTCGCTGCCGAGCCACGGCTTCAGGTAGAACCAGGGACACCAGCGGTTCGGGAAATCGACCACCGCGCGCCCGCCCGGCTTCAACACACGGCTGATCTCCGCACAAGCCCTGAAGAGATCCGGCACATACCGCAACGTTGAGAAGGAGAGCACGCCGTCAAAGTAGTTGTCCGGAAACTGGCCGAGATCCTCCGCATCGCTGTTCACAAACCGCAGCCCCTCCGTCTTGCTGCGCGCCAACCGCTCCTGTGCCAGCCTGATGGACTCAGGCGAGAGATCGGCCCCCGTGACGCGAAACCCTTTCTGCGCCAGCGCGAACGAGTACTGTCCGATCGAGCATCCGATCTCCAGCAGATGCGCCCCGGGAGCATACGACCCCATGCGCAACGCCGTCTCCAGCTTGCGCACGCGGAAATACGCCTTGGACGGACCGATCTCCTCAAACGTTCCCTTCGCGTTCAGCTCCCGCCGCGCAAAACCATCGTACCGGGCCTGCACCTCTGTCTTTGCCTGAACGTTAGTTGCCATTGTCCCTCGCCCCTCTCGTATCGCACCTTATCAACTCACAATCCCTGCCGATGTGCCGAAACCCCATCGACACCACATCTCACCGCGCGACCCCGGACGCCCCCAATCGACGCCGGCACTCCGCGACGTACTCCCTTAACGCCTCCTCCCACGGCCGCATCCAATCGCCGCACCCCATCTCGATCAGACGACGATTCTCCATCGCTTCCGAGCGCGGGCGTGGCGCCGGCAGCGGAAACCGCTCCGACCCGACCGGCACCACCTCGATCCCCGGCTCACCCCAGAACTCCACCACCCTCCGCGCGATGTCGTACCGCGTTCCCCACCCACGATTCACCATGTGATACAGCCCGAAGCGCTCCGTTGCTACCAACCGCAAGAGGCCGGCCGCCATGTCATCGGTGAAGGTCGGGCTGCCAGTCTTATCGTTCACCGCTAGCAACTGCCGCTGCCCACTCGCCAACTGCTGGATGATCTTCGCCACAAACTTTTTGTCCTTCTCGATGCCGCCGATCATCCATCCGGCACGCACCACATACGACCGCTCCAAATGCTCGCGGACGATGTGCTCGCCCTCCAGCTTGCTCCTAGCGTACACGTTCAGCGGATTGGGCTTGTCCTCCTCGGTGTACGACCCGTTCTTCTGTCCATCGAAGACGCTGCTGGTACTGATGTACAGCATGGCAGCGCCGACCGATCGACATGCCCGCACGATGTTAGCCGTGCCGATCGCGTTGGTGCGATACGCATGCTCCGGCTCCCGCTCGCAACGATCGACGTCGGTCTCAGCCGCCAGATGCATGACGATATCGGGCCGCGCCGCCTCGGCCAAGCGGCGGGCCGCATCAACCTCCCGGATATCGAGCCGCTCCACCCGGCCATTCGGACCAACCAGATCCGTCGAGACCACCTCATGCCCCTGCGCCGCGATCCGCGGACAGAGACTCGAACCAAGCATCCCATTGGCGCCCGTCACGAGAAACTTCATCGCTGAAACCCAGCTACAAGCTGCAAGCTACAAGTTACTGCACAGCCAACATGCAAGCGCATCCATGACCTCCGACCTCCAAGGGAACTTCAACCGTATCGTTCATCACAAACCGCTGACTGAGCGCCGGCGGTTTCCAATCGATGCTCCGCACCCGCTCTTACTTGCAACTTGCGCCTTGCAGCTTGAAGCTCGATCCCTTCGTACAGCTGCCGATACCGCTCCACACCGACCGACACCGACAGACACTCCTCCGCCACGCGCCGGCAGCGACGCCGCAACTCCTCGCCATCGCGCCAGAGCTCGCGCAACCGCTCTGCCGCCAGGCGAAACGCCTCCGGCTCGAACCGATCGATCGCCGCCCCCACCCGATGCTCCTCCACCAGCTGTGTCGCATCCGGCACATGACGATTGACCACCGCCGGAATCCCGCACGCCAGATACTCCCCAATCTTCGTCGGATAACGCCCGATCACCGACGGCCCCGGCTTGTAGAACGCAATCCCGGCATCGGCCCGCGTCAACCATCGCGGCACCTCCCGGTATCCGGCGCGAACGCATACGACCTGCCGGCCCAGACCGCAGCGGTCGATCGCCTCCGCCACAAACGACTGATCGCTCTGCGGCGACACCAGCAGTAACCGACCGCCGCCCCAGTGCCGGAATGCCTCGGCAGAAAACCGCAGCACCTCATCCAGCATATATACCGTTCCGAGCGACCCGGCATACACCAGTGTCGGTCCGCTATCCGGCACCACGCTCCCGTTGCCAGCCGACCGATCGGCAGCCGGTACCGCAGCATCCTCCGGCCGAAAGAGATCCGTATCCACACACGTCGGAATCACCGAGATCGGTGCCGACGCCCCGCGACACCTGAGCTCCTCCGCCATCGCTTCCGTCAATACCACGATCCGATCAGCGCCATCGACCAGCCATCGCTCGATCCTCCTCGCCGCACGCACCAACCACGAGCCATCGCGCCAGATCCCCCCATCGATCCGCTCCCCCACCCAGAAGCCGCGCATATCGAACACCAGCGGGATCCCCGTCAAACGCTTGAGCATCAAGCCGATGATCGCCGGAATGTCGCTGCGCGCATGCAGCCACAACGGCCGATGCCGGCGGCACAACTGCCACGCCGTCATCACACCTCGCAGCACATCGTACGCCGTGGAGATAGCCGGCGGCCACTTGTGATATCGCAACGGATGCCACACAATCCCCCGCGCTCGACAACGCTCGCGAATGTGCGCCATCGCTTCGTCCGACGCAACGCCCGGCTTCTCGAAACTCAACACCACGAACCGATAGTGAAGCCCCGCGGGCAAAGCTCGTGGGGCGGAATCCTGAGCAAGGGCCTCATCCGCCAACGATCCGTGGCGGATGACCCGCGTCGAAGGGCCGCAGCGCGAGAGCCCCTCCAGATACGGCAGCACCTGCGACTGCCCCAATGGATCCGTCAACCCGTCGTACGTCAGATACAGAACGGTCATCGCTTGAGCTGTTGGCACACGGCCTCGTCCCAAACCACCGATAAGGTCAAGCACCAAATGTCCTACCCATCCTACCGTTTCGCCCCAACCAACCGGTCGGTGCCAGGCACCTTTCCAAGATGGCGCCAGGCACCGCCTAGCAGCGAATCTGTGTTCCCACGTCCCCCGTCCGTCTCCCGCCACACGCCCCGCATCAACTGCGCGAGTCCCGTCGCGGCGAGTGCGAGCGCGTACGGCGTCATGATATCGCGCAGCCGCATCGTCGACCCCACATTCCACAACGTCAACGCATAGACACTCGCGACCGCGCCGCACACGAGCAGCACCACCGCCGTTTCGCGCCATCGACTCTGCAGCCAACACCCCAACCCGACAACCACCGGCAGCCACAACCAATAGCTAACCACCGTCTGCGGCCATGCAGCCCACTGCGCCCAATTCTCCACGCGCCACGGAAACGGCGCAAAGAGGAGAAATATCATCCCTCGCACGTACGCCAATCCCAACTCACCGGCGCGCAACGGCTCGGTCCGCTCGTAGTACGGATGCGTGTCCAGAAACCGTCGCGGATAGACGCGATACATCGTGCCTTCATAGCGGGAGCCGGATGTCTGGAGCGTCACCAACCGCAACGCCGCCACTCGCGACGCCGCCTTGCATCGATTCACCAGCTCGGGCCCGCGCAACCCCATCAGCAACACCAGCGCCACAGCAGCCAGTATGATGGCGCTCCGTTTCCAGCGCCACGGCATCAACGCCAGCGCGCCGAGAACCGTCGCCATCGACACCAGTCGGGCAATGTCATACCTCACCGCCATCAACCCGAAGAGACCGACCCATGCCGCGGCCGCCACGACCGCCCCAACGCCTGCCTGCCGCGCACCGACTCGGATCAGCACGACACCGACCACACCCATCAGCATCAGCAATGGCCACACCCGCTCCCCAACCAGCAGCAACAAACACCCCACCGCCACCGCGACTCCATGCCCCCGCACCATCAACCAGATCGGCACCAGCAAACCAATCGTCGCTATCGCATCTTTGAGACCGGTCACTGACCAGAGCAGCATCGACGGCCACCAGAGCACAAGCAGCATGGCCACCCGCGCCGCCGTCACACCCGCCATCCGCCTGACTAGATCGTACAGCAGCCCCGCCGTCAACACACCCAGACAGACGTTGAACCATTTCACCGTCAACGGGCTATGTCCGAAGACCGCATAGAACCAACCAACGACGTAGCCCATGCCACCGACCTGATACTGATTGCGCGGGGGTATCACCCCTCGGTTGATCTCCCGCAGATACTCGAGCCCCACCGCATCGTTACCGACATAGCGCGCCGGCAACGGCTCTCCCCGCAACACTTCGGCAATGTAGTTGCCGCTATAGCTGTAGGCGCGAGCATCGCCAAAGAGATCCGAGCCGAGACCAGCGTGCCAGGCATACGCCATGCCGACCATCGCCAGGATCAACCGCACGGCGAGCCCGAACGCCAGCCACCGCCCGACCCAGTGCCGCTCCGCCGCATCCGGCACCAGCCACCGCAATCCCACACAACCGGCAACGATCAATCCGGCGATTGCCACCGGCCCGCAGCCCCACAGCGCAACGACCGCGCCGCATACGGCGCCGATGACCGGCACGCACCAGTTACGATATCCGTTCATACACCACAATCGCTGGAGAAACGTAATCGTTCGGCACCGGATGCCACCAGAGATGCCGCGGGTACGTCAATCCCTTGATGCGCGGCGATGCCACCTTCACGTTGCGCGGCTCGAACGTCGCCACCGGACGATACGGCAGCTCTCCCGCACGCAACCGCCCGACGAACCGAACCCACGGATCCTCGGAGCTGCCGACCTCGTACTCGGCACCGGGAAATGCCACCGCCAGATATCGCGCTTCCCCTTCGCCACGAGCCAACCGTTCCGCATGCGCCACAATCCGCGGCTGCATATCCTGGAACAAACTGGCCGCCGGATCGCTCTTCATCGCCGTCCGATACCCATCGCGCGTCAACTCGCCGAGAAAGAGAATGCGGCGCTCGTCCAGCAACGACTCGGTGAAGAGCCACGACGGCTGCTGCAGATGTTCGATCGTCGCATCCGTCGGCAACACCTCTTGAATCCACTGCGACGCCTCATAGCGCGTATCCCCACCGGCGTAGTGCACGCTGCCCGCCACCGTGTAAGCCGCCGAATAACCAAAGATGAGCGCCAACGCGCCAACGCGCAGCCACCGAGGCCACCGCCCTGACGTCAGCCACCGCTCAATCCCCCAACCGGCCGCCAGCGCTAATACCGGTACAATCAGCATGATGAATTTCGTATGCGCATAGCGGTGGCGATAGCTGGCCGCCAAGGATAGATACACCGCCGCCCACACCAACAACACCGCCCAACCCCGCCATCCCAGCTCCCGGCGCCGCACACTCTGTACCGCTGCCGCCACGCCGCCCGCCACACATACAGCCAGCGGCACACCGAACACCGTCACCAGCTGAATCAGATAGTTGAGCAGACGCACCGGCCAGATCCCCACTTCGACACCGGCATCGTAGAGAAACATGCTGT
>Ga0247727_10009824_pt1 | contig 17143 bp, 10 predicted proteins | sample WisWelCaveWW1625_FD_202498 | JGI IMG/M metagenome (GOLD analysis project Ga0247727, IMG submission 202498) | Biofilm microbial communities from Wishing Well Cave, Virginia, United States - WW16-25 | ecosystem: Environmental > Aquatic > Deep subsurface > Groundwater > Cave microbial mat | place...
GTGAAAGCCCAGGCGGATTTGATCGCAGCCCGTAAAGCATTGACCGAGGCCATAGGAGAATTCCGTTCCGCTAAATTTTTATTGGCGGCGCTGATGGGCAATCCCTCCGACACCGTATTCGATCCGGTGGGAACGCTGGACGCAAGCGTATTCCCTCCTTTGAAAAAGGATCCTTTGTCTTTGGCCTTGGCGGGTAATGCGAGTCTTCGGGCGCAAATCATTCAAGTCGAACTAGCAGAGAAAAACATCCAGGCCGCGAAACTCACCTATAAGCCGGATCTGACCATCAGCCCAGCGCTGGAATACACCGATGATGAGCAGGTGTATGGCGTAAACTTTTCCGCGTCGCTTCCGGTTTGGAACCGAGGGAAGGGCGAGGTTCGGACGGCCCAAGCTGATCACCGTAAATCCGTGGCGGAACTGGAAAAACTCAGGCAGGAAATAACTCTCGCGGTTCAAACCGCGGGGGATAAGGTGAGGCTTTCAGAGGAGCAATTGGCCCTCTATCCTCCGGATTTTCTGGAAGACCTCAAAAACATCATGACGCGGGCGGAAAAGGTGTATGGCCAGAGCGCCACCACTTTGCTCATCTATCTCGAAGCCCGTCGCAGCTATTTTGACGGCTTATCGGACTATTACCAGGTCCTGCGCCAATGGGCGGAAAATCATCTGGAACTGGAAGCGGCTATAGGCGCGCCGCTCAAAGCCGGAATTCAACAAGACGGAGAAAAAAAACCATGAATACTGCAAAGAAAAAATCGCTGGTATTTGTTGTCCTTGTCCTTTGGTTATGGGGTTGCGGAAAGAAGGAATCTGGAGGAGAAAGCCAAGCCCACGAGGAAGCCGAAAAGGAAGAAAACGTGGTCGTCCTCTCCGAAGAGAGTTTGAAAAATCTTGACCTCAAAACAGAAACCGCCGCAGTCAGACCCCTGAGGAAAAAACTCAAGGTTCCAGGCCGAATCAGTCCGGACTTGAACCGCACTGCCAAGGTCTCGGCCACCTTGGAGGGCCGGATCGTCAAGCTGAATCAAGACTTAGGTGATCGCGTAGATTTAGGGACGGTGATGGGTCTGCTCGAAACACCCGAACTTTTGGACAAGCCCGTGTTGCTTCGCGCTCCTATCCCAGGCGTGGTGACTGAAAAGCCCGGCGCTCTTGGGGAGTTGATGGAAAAAGGCCAGGTGATTTATGTCCTGAGCGACCCACGTCATGTGTGGCTCATCGGCGAAGTGAAAGAGCAGGATGTCGCGCTGGTCCAGCCGGGCCAAGCAGTGGACTTTACCGTGCTTTCCTATCCCCAGGAGGTTTTTCAAGGAAAAATCGCCCGCGTCGGAAACGCGGTGGAAATGGATTCCCGCACCTTTGAGATCCGGATCGAAGTGGACAACAAAGACGGGCGGCTCAAGCCCGGAATGTTCGCAGATCTGGAAATTATTACCGAAGTCCTGCACAACGCGCTGCTGATCAGTGATGTAGCCTTGCAAACGGAAAGCGAAGAGCAAATTGCCTTTGTGGCCCTGGATGGAAACAGGTTCGAAAAACGTGTCGTCAAGGTCGGACGTGAGCAGGATGGATGGGTTCAGGTGCTGGATGGCATCAAGGCGGGCGAAAGAGTGGTGACCGAAGGGAGTTTCACCTTGAAGTCAGAAATGCTCAAGGGTGAGCTCGGGGAGGAATAATTTATGCTGAACAGAATCCTTGCCTTTTCGGTAAGACAGCGGCTCCTGGTTGCCATCGGCGCGGTTCTCCTGACCGGTATCGGCCTCTTGGCTGTCAAGCAAATCCCCATCGACGCCTTTCCCGATGTCACCAACGTGCAGGTCCAGGTCTTGGCTACGGCCGGAGGCATGTCCCCGCCCGAAGTCGAAAAACTGGTGACGCGGCCTATGGAAGTGGAATTAGCAGGACTCCCAAGGTTGACGGAAGTAAGATCTGTTTCCAAAATCGGCCTGTGCGCGATCACCGTTGTCTTTGAAGACGGGGTGAATGACTACTTCGCCCGACAACTGGTTTCCGAAAAACTCCAGGGCGTCCGGGGAAACCTTCCTTCCGGAGTGGAGGTGGAACTCGGCCCCATCACCACCGGACTCGGTGAGATTTTCCAGTACACGCTGGTCAGCGAGGACGACAGCTACGATGCCATCGAGCTTCGCACCATCCAGGATTACATCGTCCGGCCTGTCCTGCGCACGGTGCCGGGTGTCACCGATGTGAATTCTTTCGGAGGTCTGGTCAAGCAATACCAAGTTCTGGTGAAGCCGGATCGTCTTCTATCCCATGGCATTACCTTGCAAGAGGTTTTCGAGGCCTTGTCCAAGAACAATTCCAATGCCAGCGGCAATTTCATCGAACGTAAATCCGAGCAGTACGTTGTCAGGGGATTGGGACTGGTCCAGAATGTGGAGGATATCGCCAACATCAAGATCGCAACGCGGGGTCACTCACCCATTTTTGTCCGGGATGTGGCCGAGGTGAAGGTAGGTGCCGATTTACGCCAAGGTGCCGTAACCATAAACGGCGAAGGGGAAGCAGTGGCCGGTATCGTGCTCATGCTCAAAGGCGCCAGCGGGCGTGATGTGGTCAATGCTGTCAAGGAAAAACTGCCCGCCATCCAGAAAGCTCTTCCCAAGGGGGTAAAACTGGTCCCCTTCTACGACCGCACCGACCTGGTGAAAGAAGCCATTCACACCGTAACCAAGGCCTTGGAGGAAGGAGCCGTCTTCATCTTCGTTATTCTTGTAGTTCTACTGGCCGACCTTCGCAGCGCGCTGATCGTGACGACAGTTCTGCCCTTGGCGGCCCTCTTCGCCTTCATCATGATGAAAGCCTATGGACTCAGTGCCAACCTCATGTCCCTGGGGGGGCTCGCCATTGGCATCGGCATGATGGTGGACGGGGCCGTCGTCATGGTGGAAAATATCCACCGCCACTTGACGGAAAAAAAATTCGATGGAAAGCACTCCCATCCCAACAAGATTGAAACCGTCCTCTACGCTGCCAAGGAGGTGGGGCGTCCCATCGTGTTCGGCATCTTCATCATCATCGTGGTTTTCCTCCCGCTCTTCACGCTGGAGGGATTTGAAGGGAAGATGTTCAGCCCCTTGGCCTTCACGATTTCCTTCGCCTTGGCCGGTTCCCTCATCCTTTCCCTGACTTTGGTTCCGATGCTCTGCACGTTGTTCCTGAAGCAGACGGTTCGGGAACACGATCCAAAACATATCCGTTGGCTGAAACAGGTATATCTTAAGGCTTTGGAGCCTAGCATCCGCCATCCTTGGCGGGTCGTCACAATCGCTATTCTGGCTCTGGTTGGTTCTTTGGCGCTCTTTCCATTCATTGGTACCGAATTTCTTCCCCCCCTGGATGAGGGTTCCATCGCTGTGCAAACCTTCCGGATCCCGAGTATTTCCCTTCCCCAATCCCTGGCCATGCAAATTCGGGCGGAAAAAATTCTGAAACAATTTCCCGAAGTCATTGACGTGGTTTCCAAAACAGGAAGAGCCGACATCGCATCCGATCCAATGGGCGTGGAAATAAGCGACGTCATCATCACCTTGAAGCCTAAAGAGGAATGGAAATCGGCGAGGTCTAAGGAAGAATTGGTGGACAAAATGCGCGCGGCTCTGGAAAATCTTCCCGGTGTCGCGTCCAGCTTTTCGCAGCCCATCGCCTTGCGCGTGGACGAGCTAGTCAGCGGCGTGAAATCGGCCATCGGCATCAAGATTTTCGGGGAAGATCTGGACGTGTTAAAAGAGGAAGCGGATGAGGTGGCGCGGATACTGGGCAAGGTTTCTGGAGCGGCGGACTTGAACGTGGAAAAAGTCAGCGGCCTTGCCTATTTGGAAATCGAGGCGGACCGAAGCAAGATCGCCCGCTATGGCGTCAACGTGTCTGATATTCAGGAAGTGGTGGAAACGGCTATTGGGGGGAAAGAAGCCACCAAGGTATATGAAGGGCAAAAGATTTTTGGTCTGGTCGTGCGCTTTCCCGAGTCCGCCCGGAACGACGTGGAACCCATTCGGAATATCTTGATTCCTTCCTCCAATGGGGCGCTGATTCCCCTCCGAGAGTTAGCTAAGGTTTATGTGAAGGAAGGCCCGGCGCAAATCAGCCGTGAAATGGCCCAGCGCCGCATCGTGATCGAATGCAACGTGGTTGGCCGCGATATCGGAGGCTTTGTTCAGGAAGCGAAACAAAAGATTGACTCAGCTGTAAAATTGCCGCCCGGATACATCATGACTTGGGGAGGACAGTTCGAGAACCAGCAAAGGGCCATGAAGCGATTCGCCGTTGTCATTCCCATTACCATCGCTCTGATTTTTCTTTTGCTTTTCAGTTCCTTTAATTCAGTCAAACAAGCCGTCCTGATCATCCTGAATATTCCTTTTGCGCTTATCGGTGGCATCCTGGCCCTAATCATTGGCCATTTTAACATGAGCGTCAGTGCCAGTGTGGGGTTCATTGCACTTTTCGGAGTGGCGGTCCTCAACGGCGTGGTCATGGTCAGCTATTTCAATGAACTGAGGCGCGAAGGAATCAACCTCGAATTGGCTGTGATCAAAGGATCGGTATTGCGTCTGCGCCCCGTCCTCATCACCGCCAGCGTGACGGCCCTGGGGTTGATTCCGATGCTGTTTGCCTCAGGTCCGGGCAGCGAGATTCAAAAACCGCTGGCGGCTGTTGTCATCGGGGGGCTCGTCAGTTCAACGCTGTTGACCCTATTCATTTTGCCCACTCTTTATAAGACTTTTGAACGGGAAAAATCGGTAGTGGGCTGATTGCTGGTGTTCAGAAAAACAGGATCGAATTTAAAGGGAGAGATGGGAACCCATCGCACAACGTGTGTAGTGCGAAACATATACGCGCTTCGCGTATGCGAAAAGAAGAAATATTGAGAGGTCTTCCGGCGTTAAGAAATCAAAGACAAGACCTATGGTGAAGAGGAAAAAGAGGAGTGGAAAATACAAACATCAAAATTCCTACTTCGTGTGAGGGATACTCTGTGGTTGGTATTCATCAGAATACATTATTTCCCTGATGTAATTCTCCGATTTTGGCGAAGTATTATTTTTTGGTCCCTTCTTTGTCTATCCCGTTCATAGAAGCTGGGTGGCATGCGCAGGCCTGAGATGAGCCAATAGGCTCCCACGACGATCAGCAAAAGTAATATTTCGCCCAAATAATCTGAGAAATCTGCTATAATCCCCATCGTTTTAATTATAGGTAAAAAAATACAAAAGTTTAGAAAAAAAACTGGTCATCCTATAAAAATCTGGATTTATGGGTGGCTGTAAATTTATTTCTGAATTTTCTGAAACGAAACAGATTCTAGAATTTTTAGGCATAATACGGCAGCCTGATATTTAATTTCGGGGTTGTTTGAATTTAAATATCGTTCAAAATCAGGATAAAATTTTTTCAAGTCGTAAAGTAGCAAGAGTACAGAAACGTAGAGGTTTAGTCGGTCCGCTGAAAATTTTTTTAAGGATGTCAAATAGTCCAGAATTTTTCCAGACGGCGGCATATTCATAATTTTCTGAAAAATTGCCAGATAAACTTCTTCGTTTCCCTCTTCCTCTAAATTATTTAAATCCGTCAGGTTAGTCGTATCCCGAATTAGATATTCGATGGCTGCTTTGCGGATATCCGGGTCCTTGTGATAGAGAAAAAATCGGCGTAGACTATCCAAATTTGACGCGTGTGTTTTAGCAAGGAGACTGATGCGGGTAAGTTGAATGAATTTACTTGTATCTTTCTCCATTAATATGAGTGAATGCGACGAAAAGGCTGAATCTTGAACTAAGGAGAGGTACACTTTTTTTCTAACATACCAGGAGACATCCCGATAAAAAGGGAAAATTATCTTTTTTAGATCCGGAGAATAAAAAGCTGAGAGACCCTCAATCGCTTCTCCGCGCACAATATCGCTTTCATCCATTAATGCCCGTTCTAAGATCGGGATTGAGTGGTGAATTCTTAAAGAGGAAAGGGCTTTCACCGCCTGAACTCTTAAAAATTCTTCCGAACTTTTTAGGTGGTTTTCAGACAATTTAAGAATATCCATGTTTCTTAACCGAGCAAGGGCTAATAGGGCTGCAGCCTTAACAAGACTGGAGGTATCCTGCAGGAGGGGTCTGACGCTTTCGCTCAAATGAGGCTGGCTTTGCTCTCCAATTAGAGAGAGGGCTGTCGAACGTACAAACGGATGGGGGTCTTTCAATAAGGGTGTGATCAATTTGAGATTATCGGTTGGGTTATGTTTTTGCAGCAGCAGAAGACTTTTCTCACGAATTATCCAGTTGGGGGCTTTTAGCAGACGATCCCATGGGATAGGAACTATAAAAAAATGGTTGGAATTAGATAATACTTCCAGTCCCTGGATTCTAACCTTATCATTCTGTTCAGAATCCAATATTAACTTTAACAAATCAATGTAATTTGATTTATTACAATGTATTGAGATGGATTCAATTGCATTTAATTTTATTCGAAGATCCGATGAATTTAATCCATTTTGAAGTATTTTAGAACATTTTTCTATTACCGAATCTGGCGAAAGAGAGGTGCAAGCTGCAAATCCAAAGAACAGTAAGAGAAAGGATCGCTTATTCATTCTTTCCCCTGGTTTCGGACTTGGTTAACTTGATAAGTTGATAATGCGGTCATCATGAGATCCATGAGAGAAGGATTAATTTTTTTACGATAAGCATCATAGAGGATTTTGGATCGGGAAATAAATTCTTCGGGCTGAAAATGATCCAACAAAAAAGTTTTCCTTTTTTTGAGCTTTATTTGTAAATCAACTAGATCCCGCGCGGCTTCTTCGCGTTGTATTTTCATTGCTTGCTGAGCAGCAGTCATAAAATATTTTTGCTGCTGTTTATTTAAAGCCTGCCAAGGTGCTTTTTTTATACACATTATGACTGGTTCGGAGAAGCAGTTCCAGATTAAGAGATAAGGGAATCTTGAAGACTGGTTATAATAGACATAATCGTACAGATTAGATAGAATTGCAACATGACCGGAAGGGGGCGTTGGAGTCGTAGGAAAGCGTCGTTCGTCGACAATGGTGTTTACATTTAGCAGTCTAAATAATTCTGTTACTAATCGGACGGAGGGGATCTCGAATGTTATCCCAGAAAACTCCTCTATCGTTTTCGGTGGAGGCGATGAAAAAGCTAATTGTTTATAACCTAACGTCCCCCAGGCTAGGCCTTGAAGACCCAGGGAGCCCAGTTCCTCGAGAAAGGCATTTGAGAGGGGCCCTTCAAATAAGGAATCGGCTAAACTAAGTGAACGGAATAACCAGGGAAGGAGGAGTAACTGAAGTCGGGGGCAGTACGGAGCAAGTTCCAATGCTGAAATAAAAATTAAATCGGTTTTTGAATCTTTGATTTTTTCTGCTGAATAAAAAAAAGGGTGGCTGTTTTTATTGGGAATAAGATGAATGGCCAAATCAAATTGACCTGAATCAGAAATCGATTTTTTAAATTGATAAAGAGATTTTAAAAAGGATTGATAGATAGGAGGTGGCGAGAGGCAAGCGATCTGTTGAGCGGGCGCTCCGGAACGGCAGGAAAATAGATAGAGGCTGACCAAGCCGACGAGAATAAAAAAAAAGTATTTATTCATGATCTAAAATCGGTTGGTAGCGCAGGGTTATAAAGTGACTGGGACCTAATTCTAAATGGAAGTGATATGCGTAGTCAACGCAAATGAGTGGAAACTGAATTGAAAATCCTCCCGCCATTAATAATATGCGGGTATTAATTCCTCCCCGAATTTTTAAATAATTCCAAAGTGCAATTTCTTGACCAATCAAGAGTTCAGGTTGAATTTGTGAAAAATTGAACTGGGAGAAATCTTCAATATAAATCCTTTCCAAATTTTGATATAAATCAAATGAGATAAGATAATGAGGGTTTTGAAAAATAGCCATTCCAAGGGTAAGAGAGGGAGAAATCGGTTCATCTGCCCGGGAGAGAGTCCCCGAAATCATGTTCTTGAGAAAGAGTCCAAATCGCGTTTTGGGAGATTTTTTCCAGAGTATTCCGCCATCCATATTAAAAGAATAATCGGATCCATAAGTCGGAAGCAGATAGAGGGTGCGGTATCCTCCATTAAGGCCGATGGAAAGCTTTTGGCCAAAAGATTGGGCATAAGTCATTAAAATCTGCTGTTCTTGATAGTATTCTGGTTTGCCAAACTGATCAAAACTTAGCCCCATTTTCCCCCAGTAGGTATTATAATTTACTGCAAATGACAGCTGCTTGAGTTCCGGTAGATCGTAAATGCGGCTGTAAGTCAGTCCAATATTTAGTTTCGGGAGCAAAGTTAAGCCGGCAGGATTCCAGAAGGCATTATAGGGGTCATCCGCAACGGCTACAAAGGCTAAGAGACCACTGGGGCGTCCGCCTTGGGGAGTCTGTTCAAAAGCAGAAAAGAGGGGTATCGTTAATAATACCAGAAGATTAAAGGTTTTCATTTTGAAAAAATACTTTATTCATTTTAAAAACTAAAGAATTTTTACTTATGCGTAAAATTGTTTTGAGTTTTTGAAATCGCTGTCTGCTATTAAAATAAAATTTATTAAAATTTAACCGTAATCCATAATGAAAAAAGTGTTTTTGATATATATCTAAACCACTCGATTAAGACGCTTTTCTATAAGTCATTATCGCGGTTGAACTTGTTCTGGTTTCAGATGTTTGATCGTATACGATTTATTATTAAAAAGTTTGAAAACAAATAAAAAAGTATTATTTTAAGGTGTTAGTTATTGCGAGGATGGCGGAATTGGCATACGCGCTAGATTTAGGATCTAGTGGGGAAACCCATGGGGGTTCAAGTCCCCCTTCTCGCAGAATTGAATGAAGGAGGTCCATTGAAAGTTAAACTGGCCGAACCTAAACCGTGGCTCAGGAGTTTGGAATTTGAAATTCCGCCTGAAGATATTAATAAAAAATTTGATGAGAAACTTAATCTTTATCAGAGACAGATTAAAATTTCAGGTTTCAGGCCCGGTAAGGCACCTTTACATTTAATAAAAAACAAATTTAGCGATGCCATTCATCTGGAGGTTCTTGAAAAAGTTATCGAGGATGCGATCCAAGAGAGTTGCAAAACAAATAATTTAATTCCGATTAATAGTCCTAAGGTGGATATCAAGGAGAAAGCGAAGGATAAGCCTTTCGTTTTTACTGCAGAATTTGAAATTCACCCTCCCGTTGATATCCAGAACTACAAAAAATTGGGTGTGAATAAAGAAGTTAAGCCGATTACGGAACACGAGGTTTCTCACGAATTGAAACACTTGCAAGAGAAGCTGGCTAAGTTTAAAACACATGAGGGAACTTCAGAAGAAGGAAATTTTGTCGTAATTGATTATGTAAAACTGGAGCCGGATGGAAAAATTATAGATAAGAATCGGATTAAAAATTTTCCGGTTGAGCTGGGCAGTGGGCGCGTCAAAGAATTTGATGAAGCTTTAAAAGGCTGCCGAAGCGGAGACGAAAAAAAAATCAGGTGCTCATTCCCCAAGGAATATCATGAAAAAGAATTAGCCGGACAGCCGGTCGAATTTTTGGTTAATGTCAAGGAAGTTAAAGATCGTATGCTGCCCCCGCTGGATGACGCTTTTGCCCAATCTTTAGGGGATTTTAAAAGTCTTGACGATTTAAAGAAAAAAATAAAATCCGATCTTATAGAACATGAGGAGAAACGGGCGGTTCAGGAGGCCTATGCCAAGGTGATTGATAAAATTATTGAAAAAAACCCTTTTGAAATCCCACCTTCTTTAGTGGAAAATTATATTGACAAGGTTATTGAAGACAATCAGCGGCGGCGGGGCTATAAGATGAGCCGAGAAGAAGTAAAGAAAAATTATGAAGCACTTGCAGAAAAAGAGATTAAACGTTACTTGATTGTACAAAATATTAGTCAAAAAGAAGCGATTCAGGTAACTCAAGATGAGGTTAATGCCATGATCAAAAAGTATGCGGATGCTCAGGGATTGGTTTTTGAAGAGGCGAAGCGGATGATGCGGGAAAAGGGAAGAACCCTTGATCTGCGGAATGAAATTCAAGAAGAAAAAACGCTCGATTTTTTACTCAACAATTAAAGCGAGAAAAGAAGGAGAAAAAGATGACTTTGATCCCGATGGTTATTGAACAGACGGGCCGGGGAGAACGATCCTATGATATCTATTCAAGACTCCTGCGCGAAAGAATTATTTTTCTGGGTTCGGAAATTGATGACTTCGTGGCAAACGTTGTGATCGCCCAGATGCTATTTCTAGAAGCCGAAGATCCGGACAAGGATATTTATCTGTATATTAATACTCCGGGCGGGCTGGTTACATCAGGATTAGCTATTTATGACACCATGCAGTATATCAAGCCTGATTTAATGACGATCTGTATTGGTCAGGCAAGCAGTATGGGTGCGATTTTGCTTGCCGCGGGAACAAAGGGAAAACGCAATGCCCTGCCGAATGTCCGGGTCATGTTGCATCAACCCTATGGCGGCATTGGGGGCCAAGCCAGTGACATTGAAATCCGTGCCAAAGAAATATTAAAAATGCGTGAAAAAATAGTCGAAATTTTGGAAAAACATACTGGTCAATCGTCCTCAAAAATTGAACGGGATATCGACCGGAATTTTTATATGTCCGGGGAGGATGCCAAGGCTTATGGCGTTATCGATGAAGTTATTTCAAAGCGAGGAGAAAAGGGTAAATGAAAAACACGAAGAATGAAGGCTTGATGAAATGCTCTTTTTGCGGTCGTACCTCTGATCGCGTCGATAAGCTTGTCACAGGGTCTTCGGGGTGCATCTGCAATGAATGTATTTTGATGTGTAATCAGGTACTCAGGGAAGAGTATCTTAAAAATCAAGATGCGACCAGAAATTCACTTCCCAAACCAGTCGAAATTTACAATAAGCTCAATGAATACGTCATTGGACAAGACTACGCCAAGAAAACTTTATCTGTAACTGTTTATAATCATTACAAAAGAATTAATTCTAATAACATCGTCAATGATATAGAACTAGAAAAAAGCAATATCCTCTTGGTGGGCCCAACCGGGGTCGGAAAAACATTGTTAGCCCAAACTTTGGCCCGTTTCATGGATGTTCCGTTTTCTATTGCGGATGCCACCGTGCTGACCGAAGCGGGTTATGTAGGTGAGGATGTCGAAAATATTTTGGTCCGTCTCTTGCAGGCGGCGGATTATAACTTGTATAAGGCTGAAAGAGGGATCGTCTATATCGATGAGATTGATAAAATTGCCAGAAAAGACGGCAACCCCTCTATTACAAGAGATGTTTCAGGTGAAGGTGTTCAACAGGGGTTGCTTAAAATCCTTGAGGGCACTGTATCTAATATTCCTCCCAAGGGAGGGCGTAAGCATCCGGAACAAAATTTTATCCAAATGAATACAAAAAATATTTTGTTTATCTGTGGCGGGGCTTTTGAAGGTCTGGAAGAAATAATTGGAAAAAGAACAGGACAAAATAGTATTGGATTTAATTCGCCGATTCAAAAAAGGAGTAAGCAGAGGATCAGTGAACTCTTAATGAAGGTAGAACCGGATGATTTAATCCGTTACGGGATGATTCCGGAATTTGTAGGCCGGCTACCGATTGTGTGTCCTTTACACGAATTGGATTTGGAAGCCTTACTTGATATTATGCGCAGGCCGAAAAATGCCTTGATCAAGCAATACCAGAAATTGTTTGAAATGGAAGGAATCCAATTAAGATTCGACGAAGGAGCATTAGAGGCAATTGTCGATATCGCCATAAAAAGAAAAACCGGGGCGCGTGGTTTAAGGTCGGTTTTGGAGACCACTTTAATGGATGTTATGTTTCAGGTCCCTTCCAGGGCCGATGTGCAAGAATGCGTAGTGACTCGTCAGGTTGTTATTGATAAAGAAAAACCGATACTGGTTTTTAAGAAAAAAGAAAAGAAAATCGAAAAAAAGAGCGCCTAAAAGAGATTTTTTGAAACGACGTTGGAGTATCCTTTAAAATAATTTTTTGAATTAAAATCTGTATCATAATAAATGCGATTGTTCGGGAATGTATCTAGAGTAAACTGTCCGGAATGCGGTCAAGTAAATCCAAAACTTTTTGATCGAGGGATTAAATTCTGGATTCGATACTTTTCGGGTAATAACCGCTACTATTGTAAGAATTGCCGGATCACTTGGAGAAAAAAAAGTCCAGAAAAAATCCATCTGCTAACAGCGAAAAGAAACAAGGACGAAGGGTCTTTTACGATTTGACGCGCAATTAAAAATTGACATGAATCACTGAAAGTCTTTAATTTACAACCATTAATAAAATGATCGCGGGGTAGAGCAGTCCGGTAGCTCGTTGGGCTCATAACCCAAAGGTCGGAGGTTCAAATCCTCCCCCCGCTACCAATAATTAAAGCCAATCCTTAAGCGGGGATTGGCTTTTTTTTTTGTAAAAAGTCAAATTTTTCAAAAGAGTTTTGTTGCTATCAATGAAAAGTAGAGTATGTTCTTGTGAAATAAGATATTTTTGAGATTTGAGTTGGTTTTTATCTATCTTGTTAGCAAATTCTGAAGTTTTTTATCGAATTATGGCTTTTTCCATAAAAGATTATTCTGATTTAAATCCTCTCGGGCAAGGTGGAATGGCTGAGGTCTTTTCTGCCGTTCAAATTTCCCTGAATCGCAAGGTTGCCATTAAGAAAATGGCGTCCCATCTGGTTACTCAGGAAACATTTGTCAAACGTTTTGAAAATGAAGCACGCGCATCAGGGAGTCTGAACCATGAAAATTTAATCCGGATTTACGATTTTGGAATGGATAGCGGATCTTTTTATATCGCTATGGAGTTTGTGGAGGGACACGATTTAGAGGTTATCTTGAAAGCAGAAAAATTTTTCAAAGAATTGGGATTGATGATTGCACTGCAGGCAATTAAGGGGCTCCATTTTGCTCATCAGAAAGGGATCATTCATCGGGATATAAAACCGCACAATATTCTCGTTTCCAAAACGGGTCACGCAAAAATTGCTGATTTCGGTTTAGCTTATGCTAATGAGATGACTCATTTAACAACTACGGATGTAATGTTGGGAACTCCCCTGTTTATGTCTCCGGAGCAGGCCCGTGGTGAAAAAATTCGAGACGTGCGTGTAGATATTTTTGCCGTAGGCGTTCTTTTGTACCGAATATTAAGCGGTGATTATCCCTTTGTCGGAAGCAATCTACCCGCTCTCTTGCACAATATAATCTATACCAAAGAGAAATATTTACACTCACTTGTTCCATCCTTGCCCGAAGCGCTTGCCCGCACGATTACGCAATCTTTAGAGAAGGATATTAACAAGCGACTTCCTTCACTGACTCCTCTTATCGATATTATTCAGGATTATTTATTTGATTTGAAAATCCGAGACCCGGTTGATGAAGTGGCCCGCTATATGAATAATCACATAACCGGTGTTCGCAAATTAAAAAACAGAGTGAGGGATTATCACCTGTTGAAAAGTAAAGATTTTCAAGTCACCGGAGAACTCAGGAAATCCCAGTTCCATTTGAAAGAGGCGCTTTATTTGGATCCGCAAAATAATGAAGTGCAAAGTCGTTTGGAAAAACTTTCTCCAGAGGTACCGAATGAGGTTGTTTTTTCTTCTATTTTCGGCGCCTCAGATAAAAAAAGAAGGGAGTGGTTGTTGCCGATTATCTATTGGCTTACAGGGGTTACAGGGGCGTGTATCCTGGCCGGGATCATTTTTTTTATAAGCAGAGCATCTTTGGAACGCAAAAAAAATTCGGTTGGCATTCCGCTACCTGAAAAGACAGTCCAATTAAAAGAAACCACACAAGTCAAATTAATTCCGGCCGGAATGGGAGAGCCAGCTGCTTCAATCTCATTACCGCGAGATAGAATCAAGAAGGAATTTTCCAATCCTGGAATCGAGAGCGTTGATAAAAAACGATTTCCGGCCCGGAGTCCCCATCGTTTTCCCAAAGCGACCAACAAATCAAAATCCAATGGAATGAGCTCGAATGTGTCGATTAATAAAACAAGCGACTCATTGATTATCAAGACCATTCCTGCGGTTGCCGAGTCACAGAGTGTTCCTGCACTTCTTCTTTCCAAAGAAGGTTCGTTGCATGTTTTTTCCTATCCTTGGGCGGATCTATTTGTGGATGGTAAACGTTTGGGGACAACCCCAACCAAAAAAATGATTAAATTGCCGGAAGGCAAGCACTCCATAGAATTGATCCGTGAAGGATATATTACTCATACGGAGCAAGTTGAAATTAAAAAAGATCAGATCGTTCGATTAAATATTGAGATGAAGCAATAGTTTTTAAAATTAAAATCAACGATCTTTAAAAACGATTTCATGCCGGTTGATTTTATAAAAAGCTATTGCATCCAACAGCCATCCAACCCTCTCGCTAAACTCTTTGCTCTGTTTTTGACGCAGGCTAGTGCGTTGTAAGTTTTCCGGTTGTGCTTCGATAATTGTTTGACAGATTTTTTTTCCAGATATATCTTTGCTTGGATGGTTTTATAAGTTAAAGTTCTTGAAGGAGTAAATACTATGGAGAAATGCGATATCGGATTAGTTGGTTTAGCTGTAATGGGTGAAAATCTTGTTTTAAATATGGTGAACCACGGCTTCCGTGTCGCTATTTATAACCGAACGGTTTCCAAAGTCGATGAGTTTGTCGGCAGATTAACTGAAGTGAAACCGATTGTAGGAACCCATTCGATTAGTGAGTTTTGTCAGTCTCTGACTCAACCCCGTAAGATTATGCTGATGGTTAAAGCTGGTCAAGCGGTTGATGATTTTATCGATTTGTTAATTCCTCATCTTTCTTCCGGAGATGTAATCATTGATGGAGGAAATTCTTTTTTTATGGATACAATCAGACGGAATCAGTATCTTGAAGCCAAAAATTTTTTATTTATTGGTACCGGAGTTTCAGGAGGCGAAGAAGGGGCTTTAAAGGGACCTTCGATCATGCCGGGAGGATCGGAAAAGGGTTGGCACTTAGTCAGACCTATTTTTCAAAAGATAGCGGCTAAGGTTAAGGATGGAACTCCCTGCTGCGATTATGTAGGAAGAGATGGGGCAGGACATTATGTAAAAATGATTCATAATGGAATTGAATATGGCGATATGCAGTTGATTTGCGAGGCTTATCACTTGATGGCGTCCGCTTTAAAGATGTCTCCTCTGCAAATGCACAAAGTCTTTAGCGATTGGAATAAGGGTGCACTCAATTCGTATTTGATTGAAATTACAGCGGATATTCTTAAGAAAAAAGATCCTGAAACGGGGAAGTGGATGGTGGATGTTATTTTAGATCGCGCTGGTCAAAAAGGAACCGGTATCTGGACATCCCAAAATGCTTTACAACTGGGAGTGCCAGCTGCGACGATTGTTGCGGCTGTTTTTGCGAGAAGTCTTTCTGCCTTAAAGCAAGACCGGGTCCAAGCCAGTTCTATTTTAAAGGCAAAGGTGGGTTCCTTCAGCGGAGATAAAAAATCTTTTCTTAAGGCGATTCATGATGCGCTCTATGTTTCCAAAATATGTTCTTATGCGCAAGGGTTCGCTTTAATCAAAGCAGCGGCCAAAGAATTTAAATGGAATCTAAATTTTGGACAAATTGCCTTAATGTGGCGGGGGGGATGTATCATTCGGGCGCAGTTTTTGGAAAGAATTAAAGAAGCCTTCGATCGTAATCCCAATCTCAATAATTTACTGCTGGACCCATTTTTTAATGATATTGTGAATCAATCCCAGGCGAATTGGCGTAAAGTAATTGGAATGGCCGTTAAAGTGGGGATCCCTACGCCGGCTTTCAGCACCGCGTTGGCTTATTTTGATAGTTATCGCTGTGAACGTCTACCGGCTAATCTTCTGCAAGCTCAGAGAGATTATTTTGGGGCACATACTTACGAACGGATAGACAAACCTGCCGGACAATTTTTTCATACCGAATGGCTGAAAATATAGGTTGCCTACTTTAATCCTCAAGAAGATCGTGGAATGAAATTCGTTGCAGACGTTCATCTCCATTCCCATTATTCCCGCGCTACGAGTAAGAATCTCACGTTAGAATATTTATCCCGTTTTGCACAATTGAAGGGTATTCAGGTCGTTGGAACAGGCGACTTGGTTCACCCCGGCTGGTTAAATGAATTGAAAGAAAAACTTGAACCAGCTGAAGAAGGTTTTTTTAAACTTAGATCTCCATTCTCCCAAATTCCTGAACTAGAAGTTCTTCCATCATGCCTAAGCCAAGTCCGTTTCATGATTGCCGGAGAAATTTCAAATATCTATAAAAAAGGGGATAGAGTCCGTAAGATTCATAGCATTGTATTTGTCCCTTCTTTTCAGGCTGCAGAAAGATTACAGTCCCGTTTAGAAAGAATTGGGAATTTACGTGCCGATGGAAGACCTATTTTAGGGCTGGATGCACGGGACCTTCTGGAAATTGTTTTGGGAGTTGATCCTCAGGCTTATTTAATTCCAGCCCATATTTGGACCCCTTGGTTTTCGGCCTTGGGATCAAAGAGTGGTTTTAACAGTATCCCTGAATGTTTTGCGGACCTGAGTTCCCATATTTTTGCACTGGAGACTGGGCTTTCCTCAGATCCTCTGATGAATTGGCGGCTCTCCCAACTCGACCCCTATGTCCTCGTTTCTAACTCGGATGCCCATTCTCCTGCGAAATTGGGACGCGAAGCCACAGTTTATGATACCGAATTTTCGTATCGTGGAATTTACGCAGCTCTCTCCGATCCCCAAAATAGCGGACTGCATTCGACTATTGAGTTTTTTCCTGAAGAGGGTAAGTATCATTTCGACGGCCATCGCAAATGCGAGATGCGGTTGCATCCACGCGAAACGGTTAAACATAATGGGATTTGTCCAAAGTGTGGCGGAGCGGTTACGGTGGGAGTGATGGCGCGGGTGGAGGAACTGGCGGATCGCCCGGAAGGACAGAAACCTAAACGGTGGAAGCCCTATTTTAATTTAATTCCGTTGATTGAAATTATCAGTGAGGTTCTGCAGGTAGGTCCCCTTTCGCAGCAACCCCAAAATTTAATGGAACATTTACTCTCTCGTTTAGGGAAC
>Ga0247727_10009825_pt1 | contig 17142 bp, 13 predicted proteins | sample WisWelCaveWW1625_FD_202498 | JGI IMG/M metagenome (GOLD analysis project Ga0247727, IMG submission 202498) | Biofilm microbial communities from Wishing Well Cave, Virginia, United States - WW16-25 | ecosystem: Environmental > Aquatic > Deep subsurface > Groundwater > Cave microbial mat | place...
AGTTCGCAATGTCGCGACAGACCAAAACTTGCGGATTCGTCAGGCCGACGCCGATAGGAAGAGTGCCCGCGTTCTCGGCTTGCAACCGTGGAACCAGCCGCGATAATGATTTCCTAAGCGGAAGGACTCGTTGCACGCGGACTCCGGTCCGGTGCATCGCCATTTCAAGGATGGCATTCGATTTTGCGGTTGCTTGCTGTGCGGGCATAATTCGCCCGACAGATTTCTAATCCACAAAAACTCGCCAATCGCGCCTCGGCAACGATGCCGACGAGGCCCGAGCTCACCAGCGACGGATCGCGCAGTCGGGGGGATCCCGTCATGGTCGATGAGCCAAAGCCAGTCGCGGCGGTAATCACGGAATACCGTGAAAACACCTACGCCGATCTGATCCTCGGCCGCATCCTCGAAGGCTACAACTTCCAGGGCAAACAACGGCCCGAGCTGAAGCTGGTTTCGCTGTTCACCGACCAGGTGCCGCCGAACGATTGGAGCCGCGCGGTAGCCAGGAAGCACGAGGTTCTTGTTTGTGAAACAATTGAAGCGGCGGTGACGCGCGGAACCAACAAGGTATCGGTAGACGGCGTGCTCGTCATCGGCGAGAACGGCGAGTATCCGCGGAACGAATTTGGTCAGCAGTTGTATCCGCGCCGCAGGTTCTTCGATCAGGTGGCGACGGCGTTTCACAAGTTCGATCGTGCCGTGCCGGTGTTCAACGCGAAGCACTTGGCGCCCAATTGGAACGACGCCAAGTGGATGGTGGACCGGGCGAGCGAGTTGAAGTTTCCACTCATGGCCGGAAGCGTCTTGCCGCTCACTTGGCGGAATCCCGGCCTGAGTCTGCCGCGCGGTTGCCGCATTGCCGAGGCCCTGGCGGTTGGATTCGGAGACATCGAGTCGTCGGGGTTCTATGCGTTGGAGTTGTTGCAGTGCATGGTCGAACGTCGCCGTGGCGGCGAGTGCGGTGTGCGCGAGGTGCGTTATCTCGAAGGCCGCGACGTGTGGAAGGTGGCCGATCCGCCGGCCAAGTTGCTTAGCGCGGCGCTGGAGTGCTGCCCGTCGGTGAAGCCCGGCTCGCCCAAAGATAATTGCGGTCAGAAGGCCGCCGCGCTTATTCTCGAATATTGCGACGGCTTGCGAGCGACCGTGCTCATGCTCAACGGGCACGCCGAACACTTTAGCTTCGCCGCACGATTGCGCAGCAGTTACCGCGGGCCCGGCATCAACGGCACCACGGCGGCCTGTCACTTTTATCTGCAACAGGAGCGGCCATTCGCACACTTTGATCATCTCGTCCGGGCAATCGACGACTTGGTTCGGACCGGCCACGCGGCGTATCCAGTCGAGCGGACTCTCTTGACCACCGGAATTCTGGAAGCCGTGATGATGAGCCGTCACCAGCGGAACCGGCCCATTCGCACTCCCCACCTGACGAACCTGAAATATGATCCGGTTGACCATTGGTTCGCCACGAGCCCGATTCCGGCCTGAGCGTGCTCGACGAGCGTCAGCGAAGCGAACCGAGAAACTCCGTCAGATCGGCGACCTCGCGCGCGGTCATGTCGCGCAGCAGAAGTTCGGGCATAATGGATTGTTGTTGCGGTGCCATGCGTTCAATAGCTTCGGCTCGCAGGCGAATGACTTTGTTCTGCGCATCGCGCAATACAACTTCTTTGTCGGTTTTTTCCACAAGGACCCCAGTCTGAATTTGGCCCGCATTCATCTCAACCAGGTACGTCAGATACTTGGGATCGATTTCTTTCGACGGCTGCAGGATGGTTTCGAGCATTTGGAAACGGTTGTACTTTTTGCCGATCTCGCTCAAGTCGGGTCCGACTTCCCCGCCCTGACCGCCGATGCGATGGCACGTGCGACAGGCGAGGCCGTCGGCTTCGAAGAAGAGCTTGCGGCCATTGGCAGCGTCCCCCTGGAGGGCCAAAATCTCATCGGGCTTGACCACGGCGCCAAGCCGCTTGGTGCGCTGATCCGCAGGCAAGAATCGTTCAAACAAATCTCTCACGTGCGCTTCGGTGTGCTTCGTGCCTCGTGCGATCGCCTCGGTCTGCACGGTTTTGGACAGCGCTGGATTATCGAGAGCACCGAGAAGTCGCAATGATCCCGCGGTCGAAGTCAAAAGTTGATCGATCGCTTTGGTCCGGGCATCAGCGGGTGCGGTCTCGGCGAGCAACACCTTCATAGCCTCCCGCCACTCGGATCCTCCGGCGTGCGGCGATTTGGGAGTCATGCTGGCAATCCAGTCGCGAATTAGCCGCAGCCCTTGCTCGTCCACTTCGGTGGAGCCCATGCGCGGCATGCGACCGGGGCCGAGTTTGGCCATGCGATACAAGGCCACCGAGCGATACGGATCGCCGGGCGCGAGCACCTGAGCGTCCGGAATGTAGAAAGTGCCCTGACCGGGCCGGACGAGCGTGCCGGTGTCGGGCAGTTCGAGCGTCGCGAGGAATTGGAATTCGGCGTTGCCGCCGCCCCACTTGCGATGGCAGTACGAACAGTTGGCGTGCAAGTACGATCGTGCTCGGCGGTCGAGGTCCAGTTTCGCGTCGCGGTAGTCTACGAGTTTCGGCAATTCGGCGGGCGGTGCGGGCAGCGGCGTTTTGAAAATCCCGAGCTGCTCGTACGTCGCGAGTTGGTTGGCCACAACGCCGGCGTAATTGTGATCCTTGTTCATCTGCAGCGTACTGGCTCCGAGAGCGTACTTAGCCGCCATGTTGTGGCAGACGGTACACTCAGCCCGGCTCGGAATGTGCCACGCGAGCTGGCGCTTGCCTCCCGGCATCGTCGCGTCGCGGATCGTGTAAGTGCGGTCGAGCCCCTCGGCCGTATCGAGCAAAACGGCGTCGCTCTGGTTGTCGTTCCAGACATACGTATAACCACGCCAATATTGATCGCCGACTTCTTCCGAGCCCGTCAGTCGCTCGTGGTGCAGGATGCGAGTTTCTAGGCGACGGCGACTGGCCGGGTTGCCCTTTTCAAATTCCAACGAGATCGTCTCGACCAGGACTGCCCCATCCGGAAACTTCCAGCCGCGCGGGGCACCCGGGGCTGGCTGCGGAAACTCGATCGCCTCGAACTCGATTTGCGAATCGCCCGGCAAGGCGAGATACCATTCTTTGAGTGTTCCGTCGGACCACATCGGGGAAATGACCGAATAGGGGATGAGGCCGGCGGCCGGCCGGTGCTCCTGCACGGAATCGAACAGGCCCGTGTCGCTGAGCTTTCGCGGGAAATCAATCTTGGCACCAGCGGCCGGGTTGGGCACCAGCCGATGAACGCCGCCACCCATGTGATCGACCAGGTATAGCTCGCCCGAAGTATCTTCACCGAAGCCGACCAAGCGCAGGCTCGAATCGAACAGTTCGCGATGCTCGGTGATTTTTTGGCCGTCGCGACGGAGCATCCAGATGCGGCCGGTGTCGTAATCGCCGTAGATGAATGCTCCGACGAGTTCCTTGAGCCGCGAGCCGCGGTAGACGAAGCCGCCGGTGATCGATCGAAAGTCGGCGTGGCTGTGTTCGACGATGGGCATGAGGATGGGGCTGGGCCCGCGCGGGCGTTCCGGGCGAAACGGTTGGCTGCCCTCCGTCACGCTCCATCCGTAGTTCCCGCCGCGCTCGACGCGATAAACCTGCTCCCACAAATCTTGTCCCACGTTTCCGGTCCACATTTCACCGGTCGCGCGATCGAAGCTCATTTTCCACGGTTGCCGCAGACCATAGGCCCAAATCTCCGGCCGGGCCCCGGCGACACCCACGAACGGGTTGTCTTTCGGAATGCTGTATGCCTTGCCCGCTTCATGGTGATTCACGTCGATGCGTAGGATTTTGCCCGGCAGTACCGCCAAGTCTTGGCCAGTTTTGTACTCGTCGGCGATTCCGCTGGCGTCGCCCGTGGCAATGTACAGGAATCCGTCAGGCCCGAATTGAAGACAACCACCGTTGTGACCGCCGGAGGGCCACTCGATGATAGTCTGCTCACTCTTGGGATCGCATCGCCACGGATTATCGCGGGTCACTTGGAACCGTGAGACGCGCGTGCCGAGCGGCAGTTCTTTGGTTGCGTCGCTGACGTAGGTCACGTAGCAGAATCCGTTCTTGGCGAATTGCGGGTGCAGCGCGAGGCCGTACGCCGCGAGGCTTTTCGGATCGGTACGTCCCTGCAATTCGCGGACGTCCAGGAACAGATCGGCTCGGTCAATCTGCGGCTCGTTTGGAAATGAAAAAATCCTGCCGTACCGTTCGACGATGAACAGGCGATTCGTACCCGGTGCGACCGCCATGTCGAGCGGTTCGTCAAACTTGAGCTTCGGGAACGCCGGCTCCGTGCGGTACGGGTCCGGGGGCTCAGGTGCCCCTTTGACCCGCGATGTCGTCCAGGGCACGCGCTTTTCGAGGCTGAACGACCCCGGGCGAGTCGCGGCCTTCTGCGATTCAGCAGCCGGCGGCGAGCCTTGGCTGAGAGACCAGATGGCGCATCCGATGAACAAAAGGGAAAGCATGACGGGGCGCATGACAGGCTCCTTCACATGGCTGGTTCGAACCGGTGCCTCACGCGAGACAATTCGAACTTGGCTTGCACAGATTGTTAGCAGCCTTCGCGTCAATTGCAATCGTTGAACGGATCGGGGACCAAAACTATTTCGTGGCTTTGCTTGGGCTGATCTTGCGCCGGTTGATCATTGAGACTCGAATCGAGCCGTAGACGCCGTCGTAGCCGGGTTCGATGTGGACCAGCCCGCGGCGCATGCGGCTGATGGCGTCGCGCAGTCTGCGGCCTCCCACGTGATCGATTTCTAAGAGTGGCGCATGCTCTAAGATTCTTAGCTCTGGACCTAACTCGGCGATTAATCGCCGGTAGACCTGATCGACCGATTTGCTCTTCGGCCCGGTATTGAGGATTTCGCCCAGGATTACCGTTAGTGGGATCAGATTGCGAAATGGGTGTGTGCGATCGGGTCGCCGGCCTGCCGGGCGATCGGCCAATTGCTCGACCCGGTGCAGCACGCCGACCGTGACCGCCTTACCACAGACCGAGCACAGGCCATTGTGCTGCCGCGTTTCGCGCGGGGTCCATCGGATGCCGCACGAGCGGTGGCCATCGTAGTGATATTTGCCTTCTTCGGGGAAGAACTCGATAGTGCCGTGAAACTTTTCGGGGTCGCCGGTTTCGAGCGCCTCGCGCATGGCTATGAATGACAAATCGGTGTTGAACACTGTGGCCTCGCGGCCGAGCTTGGCGGGCGAGTGGGCGTCGGAATTCGAGACAAGCGTGAGGCCGTCGAGTTGGCTGAGTCGCCAATTCATGGGCGGGTCGGAGGAGAGGCCCGTCTCCACGGCAAAAATGTGCGGGGTCAGATCGCCGAAACATTCTTCGAGCGAGTTGAACCCGGAAGAAGCACCGAGCACCGCGAAATGCGGGGTCCAGATGTGTGCCGGTATCAGGAAGCAACCGTCGCCGGTCTCGAGCACAAACTGCAAAAGATCGCGACAATCGAGGCCCAGAATCGGCCGGCCGTCGGATTCCAAGTTCCCGATCCATGCCAGTGCCCGATTGAACCGCCGGGCCGCATCGAAGCTGGGCGCGAACACGACATTATGGACCCGGCGCGTCTTGTCGCCTTTTTTGTAAATTGAACTGATCTCAACCGTGAGCAGAAACCGAACTTCGCCGCGGCACGCGAACGGTACTCGTCGTTCGACCGCGTCCCAAAGTTTGCTCTGCAGGCGAAACAGGCCCGGCTCGGCCGGCTCCAGTTGCTTTTGTAGTTCACCGAACCACTGGGGATGCGTGAAGTCGGCGGTGCCGACGACGGTGATGCCCTTAAGTTGAGCCCACTCGGCCAAGTGCGGCAGATCGAGGTCGCGGCTGGTGGCTCGTGAGAAGTGAGAGTGCAGGTGAAGGTCGGCAACGAATTGCAACGGATTGTCTCCAAGCGGTTGTTTTTCAATCGGTGGTCTCGTGATCGAGAGAATGCTGATTGTGGCCTCGACGGTCAAGCGCATTGAGATCGCTTTGCCACTGGACGGGCGGCTCCAACTTTGCGACCATTCCCCGCCGTGACTCGCAACTGAATGCAACCACCACACTTTGTTAGGAGCCACAATGACGGCAAAAGACGCGATCAAGTATTCCATGGACACCGGAATGATGGTGCTCAACACGTACATCGGCGATTTGAGTGACGGGGATCTCATGGTTCGACCGGCGAAAGGAGCCAACCATTTGGCCTGGCAACTCGGGCACCTGATTAACTCCGAGGCCCAGCTCTTGAATATGGTCAGTCCGGGAGCCGCCGCCGAACTTTCCGCCGGCTTTGGCGACCAGCACGGCAAGGAAACGACGGCCATTGATGACCCGGCCAAATTCCTCACGAAGCAACAATACGTGGATTTGTTTGAGCGTCAACGGCGGGCCACAAAGGCGGCACTGGACAAACTGCCGGACGCCGACCTGGACAAGCCGGGCCCCAGCCAGGTGAGAATCTGCCCGACTGTGGGCTCGGTCTTTGGCCTGATCGGCGGCCACGTGCTGATGCACTCCGGGCAGTTCGCGACCGTGCGGCGGATGCTCGGTAAGCCGGTACTGATTTGATTTTCAGTTTGGCAATCGCCGAAAGTCCCTCATCAAACACTGGCGGCAGAATTGATGGCGTTTGTGATCCAGCACGCCGATGTCGGTGCTGAATCGCATGACGCATCGAGCGGTCGGGCAGTGGACCCAGCCGAGCGTGTGCCCGATTTCGTGAACGCCGACCTTGGAGATGCGCTCGCGAAACAGCGCGTGCGACGTGTTACCGGGAATGTCATCGACCCACAAATGAGCGGTTGAAACCACGGCCGTGCGGCCGCCTAACCGAGCGGTGCCGAACAGCCACCAGTGGCCCTCGTCGAACATCGGCTGATTGGTGACGCCGATCACTCGCGTGGGAGGCGGCGTGATCTCGGCGAGCCGTTCGACCAGGACCTCGGAGTTGTACAGGTCTTCGTCCCAATCAAGCGTGTGTCGCTCGTCCAGGACCCACTGATCGGTGGCCCGCACTTCGATCGGCAGATGCGGCGATAGGCATTCCACGAATGTCCGAATGACATCGTCGGTAACCGGCTCGACGCGGACCACATACAACGGGCCAGTCGTGCCAGCCAGGGCCGCCGGCGGAAGCGGTTTTCCGAAATCCGGCCAAAACCAATACGCCGCCGTCGTGCCGCCGGAGGTCATTAGGACACATAAGAGCGTTGCCAATCGTCGGGTCACATGATGACTTCCTGACGGATCGGCGTGGCGACACGGCTTCTACGAGCGCTCGAACAGAATCGTTCGAGTATGGCTCAATTTGCCTTCGGCGCCGGCGGGGCGGTGAAGTCCCATACTTGAACGACGGCGTCGGCACCGCCCGAGGCGAGTCGTGCGCCATTCTTGCCGAATGAAACGGAATAGACCCACTTCGAGTGTGCCCCGAGGTTGCGGGCTTCCTTTCCGGCGGCGACGTCCCAGAGCCGGACGCTGCGGTCGGCAGAGCCGGAGGCCAAGAGCAGTGAGGCTGGATGGAATGCGATGGAAAGCACATCGCCGTCGTGACCGGTGAGTTCCTTGACCTGGGCGCCATCGGCGGCGTTCCAGATGCGAATTTTCTTGTCCGACCCGCCTGAGGCGAGCAAGGTTCCGTCGTGGCTGAAGGCCAGGGTGTATACGAGCTGCTCCTGCGATGGCGTTTCGCGTACCAGTTTTGCGTCAGCCAGCGTCCAGACGCGAATGACTTTGTCGAGTCCAGCGGCGGCAACCTGCGAGCCATCTGGCTTTACCGCGATCGCGCGGATCGAGTCTTTTGCGCCCTGCAGCGTCGCGGCCAGTGCCCCGTCGGCGACGTTCCAGACTTTGAGCACGTTGTCGTCGCCGGCCGAGATCAGCTTGGTGCCGTCGGGCGTGAAGCGAAGTGCTCGTACCCAATCGGCGTGCCCGTCGAGCTTACGAAGTGGCTCGGGCTTGCCCGGTTGCCAAAGGTGAATCTTATTATCGAGCCCGGCGGAGGCCAAAAGCGACCGATCGGGCGACCAGGTGACGGCCGTGATCCACGCGGTGTGGCCGGTCAGGGTTGTGGCCTGGCCGGTGAAGATATCGTAGGTGACGACCGTGTTATTGAATAATCCCGCGGCGACCATATCTTGCGGGCCACCTACGGCGACGGAGCCGACCACGGCCTGCGGGACCTGGAAGGTCTTGAAAAGCCGGCCGGCAGCGGGATTTATCGATTGCATTGTGTCGATCGTGAACTTGGCGAGCGATTCGAGTGCCTTATCCAATTCGGCCTGAGCGGCGGCCACTACGGCCAGCGGCCCCTTGGCGGCTTCGGCCGCCTTAGCCAGGACTTCTTGTTTCGGTTTTACTGCTTCCAGCGCTACTTTGGATTCCTCGCTGCCCTTGTCGGCGGCGACCTTAGCGACCTCGGCGGCTTTCTGATCGCTTGCGGCAGCGTCTTGCAGGGCCTTTACGACGGTGGCTTTGTCCGTTGCATTCTTTGCGGCCGTCTTGGCCTCTGCGTCCTTTTTGGCGGCATCGGTCTTGGCGGTGTCGGCAGTTTTTTGTTTTTCGTCGTAGCCGGCCTTTGCGTCTTTGGCTGCCTTCTCTTTCACGGCCGCAGCCTCGGCGAGCGTTTTGGCTTCTGCTTCCAGCTTCTTGTAATTATCCTTGGTGAGTGCGGCCTTGGCGTCGTCGGCCTTCTTTTGCATTTCGGCGGCAACCGTCACCGCCTTCTTTGCCGCTTCGTCTTTATCCTTGGCGGCTTTGGCGAGATTGGCCGAATCGGTTTCGAGTTGCTTGACGGCGACGTCGGCCTTGGCCAGCGCGGCCTTCAGGTCGTCTGGGTTCTTGAGGATCTTGCCGAGAGCGTCTGTCGCGGCCTTCAGTGCTTCGGCGGCTGTTTTGTGCTCGGCGGCCTTGTCGGTCGCGGCCTTGGCGGCGTTTTTGGCGTCGGTGTCGGCTTTGGTCGAGGCGACCTTGGCTTCGTCGGCGGCTTTTTGAGAGTTGGTCGCGGTGTCTTGCACGGCCTTCACCGCGGTGGTTTTGTCGCCGGCGATTTTGGCTGCGTCTTTGTGTTCTTTGTCTGCCTTTTCGAAAGCAGCCTTGGCGTCATCGGAAATTTTTTGCATGTCGACGGCGATCTTGGCGGCGTCCGTTGCTGCCTTTGCCGAGTTAGCAGCCAGCGTGGCGAGATCTTTCGCTTCCTGGTCGAGCTTCTTATAGGAATCGGTACTCAGGGCAGCCTTTGATGCTTCGGCCTTCTTCAGTGCCTCGGCAGCGATGGCCATGGCTCGTTGAGCGGCGGCGGTCTTGACATCCGCCTCCTTCATGGCGGCCTGGGCGGCGCTTGTGGCATCATTCGCCGCCTTCTGAACTCCTTGGGCCGCGGCAGTGGCATCATTCAACTTCTTCTGCGCTTCGATGGCTCGCGATTCAGACTCTTCCTTGGTCTTGGGGGCATTCGCATCCTGGGCGTTCCCAGTCAGGACAGCTATTCCCATCAACAACGCCGCTGAGGCCAACGCAGTCCAAGTCTTGCGCATAGTTGCTTCTCCCGATTTGACGAAGATGCCTTCATGTCAGAGCAATTAGCAAAACCATCTTAGCCTGCGCAAAAGGCTATGTCACGCGGCAAATTGGGGGAGATTTACAGACCGACCGGGACCGACTAGGTCGCCGACCTGGACCGGCTAAGTCGCCGACCTGGACCGGCTAAGTCGCCGACATGGACCGGCTAGGTCGCCGACCTGGACCGGCTAGGTCGCCGACCTGGACCGGCTAGGTCGCCGACATTATTATCCAATCTTCCCAATTTTCTCAAACCACCAGTTCGAGGTCGGAAGATGCTTAGCGTGGTGTGCGATTAGGTCTTTATCAGATCGTACAAACTCACGGCCAACGTGCCGAAAACCAGCACGGGCAGCCAGGCAGCCATTGGCGGGCTGAGCAGTTCAATATTGCCCAGCCGCTGGCAGAACAAGCAAAACAACTGGAAAGTCACACTGAGCACCAGGCTCAAACCCACCAGGCTGACCATGCGCCGATCGGTCCCGGAGAGAATGAATGGCAGGCCAAGGAGCAGCAGCGTGATAGTGGCGAGCGGGCGGGTGATTCGGGAGTGGAGCACGACGGCCATTTCTGTCTGTGACGTATTCCCAACCTCGCGCAACTGCTGCAATAGCTCCGATGTGCTGGCGAATTGATACCAGGCTTGCGTGCGACGCACTTCGTCGAAGGTCACAGTGGTATGGAGAAAATAATCGCCCGATTCCAGCGGCTCGATGACCGCCTCACTGCATTGAAATTTCGAAGGGCTCACTGATTTCAAGATCCAACCGCCCGACGGCGTGCCTTCTCCGGGAGCGACGTACTTGGCCTCGTCGGCCCGCAGCTCGAGCAGCGATCCGACCATGCGCGGTTGAAGAGTGATGAAGACCGGCGAGACTTTCAACTCCTGCCGATCGCAGTAGTCGCCGTTGAACAAAATTCCGCGCGGGTCGTGAGCGGCGTGTGCTTTGATCGACTTCAGTGCGTTGTCGTCTGGTCGCATTTGAAGCCGTTTGGCGATCCGGGGGATGATCATCTCCTGATTAACGGCCGTCATGCCGCTGATGGCCACCGCGGCGATGATCACCGGCGCGATGATGCGTCGTGTGGGCACGCCGGCGGTCAGCATGGGCATGAGTTCGTTGGTCCGCTGAATCCACGTAAAGGTGAACATCGCGGCCATCATCGTGATCACCCCGGCGAGCTGGTCGAAGAACAGGCTCATGCGATAGACGTAAAACCCGCCCATCGTCGCCAAGAGCGAGAGCAGCCCATGAGAGCGTTCGCTGAACTCATCGAGGTTCGCAAACGCATGAATGACGATGTAGAGCCCCACCATTCCGGTGAAGCAAATCAGGAACGCTCGCAGGAAGATCTGGATCAGGTACCGGTCGAAAATCCTTGGCACAGTCTTGTTCCGAAAAAGCCGGCCTGGAACTGGTATTTGGAGCGGACAGAATAGCCATCAGGCGAAGTGTGTCAATATCGGCCGTGGTACCGAGAATTTTGATGTTTGATTTTGGATTTTTGATTGAGCAGGCCATACAATCGGGGAATTACGTTTTACCAACCGGGAGGATGACTCATGGACAAGCTGACTAGTCGACGCGAACTGATGCGGGCGGGTTCGGCACTGGCTGTCGCGGGCCTGTTCGCTGCCCCTGCGTCGGCGGGGATTGACCCGATCAAGCGTTTGGGGCCGAGCAAGATGAAGCTGAGTTGTGCGGCGTATTCGTTTCGCGACCAGCTTCTGGGCAAGAAGGAACCTCACTGGACGCTGGACAATTTCATCGAGTTCTGTGCGGCTCAGGGCCTGGAAGGCACGGAGCTGACCGGGTACTACTTTCCGAAGGAAGTCACGCCGGAATATTTGGCCCACTTGAAACACAAAACGTTTTTGTTGGGACTGGATGTGTCGGGAACGGCGATCGCAAACAACTTTTGCTTGCCGCCGGGCCCGGACCGCGACAAGCAACTGGCCCACGTCAAGCAATGGATTGATTACTCGGCGGCATTCGGTGCCCCTTGTATCCGAATTTTCTCGGGCGACATTCCCAAGGCCGGTTCGGAAAAGGAGACCATCCGATGGTTCTTGGAGTGCCTGGAAGAATGCTGCCAATACGCAGGTGGGAAAGGCGTGTTCCTGGCGTTGGAGAATCATGGCGGCATCAGCGTGCCGGCCGAACGATTGATCGCGATCGTTCGCGAAGTGCGGTCGCCGTGGTTCGGCGTGAATCTCGACACGGGCAATTTTCACTCCGATGACCCCTACGCCGATATCGCCAAGGTCGCTCCGTATGCAATCAACGTCCAAGTGAAAACCGAGATGACACCCAAGGGGAGTGCCAAGCAGCCGGCCGACTTGGCACGGATCGTGGGAATGCTTCGTGACGCCGGGTACCGCGGCTACGTGGCACTCGAATACGAAGCGGCGGAGGACGCCAATGTCGCCGTGCCACGCCACCTGGCCGAGCTACGGAAGCTGATCAGTTGAAATAATCGCCGTGCGCGACGCCCGACGTTCGTGTTGCGTTGGGTCTTCGAGCTGCCATCGAAGCAATCGCGCACGGCCGCTGAACCTCACTGCGAACAACGAACAACCACTCAGAGACAGTTAGGGAAACTCTGACAGCGGGAGAACCTGGGACCGGAGCCGAGCGCCGGCTTATGCAGCGTCGCGATCGAGACCGCACGTCAGCCGGCGAATTTGTTCGACTACAAGTGGGGCATCGAATCGGTCGGCCTCGATGAGCACGACGCCGCCCTCCGGCACGCCCAAGCTCAAGAGGTCAATTACGCTCTGGGCATCGGCAACGCGATCGAGATACCGCACGCGAATCTCGCCGGGAAAATCGGCCGCCACTTCCGCGATCCGCGTTGCCGGGCGCAAGTGGAGTCCCTTCGGAACATCGATGCGGATTTGGGTCTGACAAAACATTCCTGATTCCCTTTCTGTTCGTGCCTGCTGCGAGGTCGTTCCATTCTTGACGAAGACCGCAGGAAACTTCTTCTCGCCCACCATCACCAACTTTTGCTGAACCGAATCGTTGACGACCGGGGTATTAGCATTTGCCGCGCCAATTGCATTTGCCGCAGACACGGCGATAGAATCAGTGCAGTCATAACGCCCGACACGGCGTTATCGCTCAAGATGTTATGACTTGAAGAAGTGGAACGAGGATCCCGCCGTGCCAGGGATTCCGGCATGGTAGAAACGCAATCGCCTGGTAAGAATTACAATGCTTCTTACCAGGATCAGATGTGAGGTTTCGTACCCATGTCGGTTGTCCCGATTACTTCAGCACTACCGGACCCGACAGATCTCGGCAAAACGCCGGCAACTCCGTGGAGAATCACCGACGCGCTGATTCTCTGCGCGGCGATGATTGGGTTGCCGACAATTTTTGACCATTTGGTGCCGGAGTACGTAAAGCAAGAGGCCAGTGTCACGATCGGTGTGCAAGTCGGCATGGATTTGGCGCTATTGGTCGCTGCTTTCCTCCTGATCCGTTCTCGCGGCGTGAACTTGCGACAGCTTTGGCTAGGGCGAGGCAATTGGTTTTTGGAAATGATGCTTGCCCTCGCGTTGGCGGTGCCGTTGGTCGCGCTCGCTGCTGGCGTGAATATCGGGATGCGTTATCTTCTGGGTCCTCCGGCATCCGTGCAGCGCAGTGCTGCGATCATCGATCAGTTGCCGTTCCACGCCCGCATGGTTATGTGCCTGGCGGGGATCAGCCTGGTGCCGCTGGCCGAAGAGGTGCTCTTTCGAGGACTCTTGTTTGAAAGCCTGCGAGCACGCGTGGCCTTGTGGATCGCATTGGTAGCTCAAGCAGCCGTCTTCGTGATCGCCCATCGCGACTCACCGCAGTTCACGGGCGGGCTACTTGCCGCTGGGCTCGGCTATGGGGCCGTCTATGTTTGGCGGCGCTCGCTGCTCAGTGCGTTTGTGATGCACGCTGGTTTCAACACACTTCCGATGGCGTGGCTGATTTCACTGGCATTCATCAACCAGCACAACCACGCAACCACGTGGGAAGAGGCCGAGCGGCCGCCGGTTTGGTGGTCCAGCCCCACGCTGGAGAAGTGGGTCCAGAAAATCCCAGATCACGACTCGGCCCAGGAGCAATACAGACAGGCAATGGTTTACGGTCGCCACGGCCTGCAACTCTGGAAACTTGAAGCACGGGCGTTTCACAAAGTCGTTGAGCGGTTTCCTGACGACGCCCGTTATGGGTCGAAATCGTTGGGCGGTATTCAGGAGATTTACCTGTATGAGCTGCGCGACGCGCGGCGGGCGATCGTGGCGGGCCTCATGCTACAGGAGATGTTTCCCGAACAACGTCACGAATGTGCTCACGCGAAAGTGAATAACGCCACGGCCTATCTCCGTCTGGAGGACTACGATTCGGCCGAGCGTCTCGCTACCGATGTGTTTGAAAACTACAAAGACCTGCCGCGTGCCGCCGGCCGCGCGCGGGTACTGCTCGATGAATTGGAATGGCGGCAACCCCAGTAACCCGCCGGGCTATTCCAATCGCTTGCCGAAGGTCAGGCGGTCATCTCCGATGCGATAAAAATCCGCCAGCCGTTCCAGGAGTTGAAACCCTTGGCGAATGTAGAACGCTCGCGCGGCGGCGTAACCGGGCAGCGACGAAGTTTCGGCCAGAATCAACCGGCCGCCCGAGGCCCGAATCTGTCGCTCGGTGGCCGCTTGCAGCCGCGATCCGACTCCCAAGCCCTGTACCGTTGGATCCGCCGCGATCCAATAGAGGTCCCACACATTTTCGGCCAGCGGCACGGGGCCAAAACACGAGTATCCCACAACGCGCCCGCCGACGGTTGCGATCACGAACTGGTAATCCTCCACGCCGCGCTTGTTCAGGGCCTCGTTGACTAATTCCAGGCCGACCTCAATTTCATCCGGCCGAAAGTTGCCGCAGCGGATCAGTACGTCGCGAATGCCATCGCGGTCGGACGGGCACAACGGGCGAAGCTCCAGACTCGATTCCGAAAACGCCGCTGATTTCTCATTGCAAGCCGGCGACTCGGCGGCCGGCGGGGTGGTCGCGTTGACGCCGGATCGCAAGCTGCGCGCGATTGCCCGCTCGACCAGCCGCACGATGAACTGCTCGTGCGGGATGCCGGCCGCGGCCAATTGGCAGTGCAGGCCTCCGTCCGGACTCAAATCCGGATTCGCGTTGACCTCCAGAATGAACGGGCGGCCGTCCGGGTCCATGCGGATATCGACGCGGGCGTAATCGCGGCAGCCGGCGAATCGGATCGCGTCGCGAGCGAGCCGGCCGAGTTCGCTCGCCAGCGGCTCGTGTACCTCCGCCGGACATTTCGTCTCGGTCGCCACGTCGTCCGCGCTCTTCGCCACCCACTTGGCCTCGTAGCTCACGATCGGCCACCAGTCCGGCCGGGTACCTTTGAAGATGATTTCCGAGATGGGTAACACTCGCGGATCGGGGTCTTCGATCACGGCGATGTTGAATTCGCGGCCCGCGATGAATTGCTCGACGAGCAGCGGGAACCCGTAATCGCGGCCGAGTCGCTCGGCCGTGGCACGCACGTCGGCGACTGTCCGGGCCACGGATGATTGATAGATGCCCTCGCTGGCATCATTGGCCGCCGGCTTGACGATGGCCGGCAGCCGCACGCCGCGAGCGGCCAACTCACGCAAGAGAACCGTCTCGTCCATCGCCAGTTGCTCGCGCCCGAATTCCAGGAACGCCGGCGTGGGCAATCCGGAACCCGCCAGCAGGCGCTTGGTGTGGATCTTGTTCATGCAGAGCAAGATCGCTGCGGGCGAGCTGCCGGTGTACGGGCAGCCCAGCAATTCCAGCAGACCGGCCACGTGGGCTTCGCCGTTCATTCGGCCGCGAAAGGCCTCGCAAAAGTTCAGCACCGCGGCCGGTCCGCGCCGCAGTCGATCCACCAGCGGCGAAAGATCGTCGGACAGGCCCAGCGTCTCGACCGAAAAACCAGCCTTGCCCAGCGCCGACACGGCCGATCCCACGGCCTCGAGCACGCCCAATTCCGCGGCTCGGTCTTCTGGCCGAGTGCCGCCGAACGGCTGATTGAACAAAACAACCACGGGCAGCCGCGCCGAATCGGATGCGTTCAAATTCATGAGTCCCTCAAAATGCATTCAACAAACCCTTCAATCGACTGCCAGTCCCTGTCGTTTGCAAGCGGCAAGGAATATCGACTGGATCAGCTTCGCGTGGCTCATGCCGACCCCGCGGGCGATCATCACGAGATCGCTGTTCTCGGGGTGCAGGCCGGGCAGCGGGTTCACCTCCAGGAAATACGGCTCGTCGCCCTTCATGCGAAAATCGACGCGGGACACGTCGCGACAGCCGAGCGTGCGAACCACGGCCAACGCCGCCGCTTCGAGCTTCGCCTGCCAGTCGGATGAGATGCGGGCCGGCGTCTCGTAATTCAACAGTCGTCGCCAGTCGCGCTTCGATTCCAGCGAATAGACAAATCGCCCCGCCCGCTGGTCCGCCGGATGCTTCGGCAGCACTCGCATCATGCCGAGCACCTGCGGCGGGTCATTCCCAATCACCCCCACCGTCACCTCATCGCCGCCGATGAACTCCTCGACCAAAACCGGTTGCTTGTAAACGCGGTGCAACTCCGCGATTCGCTGTTCCAATTCTCGCGCCGAATCCACGACCGACCGCCCATCCACCCCCTTGCTAGACCCCTCGTATGCCGGCTTGACAAAAAGCGGAAACCCCAGCCCCCCCAATTCCCTTTGACCACTAACCACTAACCCCTGACCACTAACCACTGCTCCCCTCGGCGTCCGCACCCCTGCCGACTCAGCCAGTCGCTTGGTGCAATCTTTGTCCAGCGTCACGGCCATCACGAGCGGATCCGATCCCGAATGCGGAATGCCCAACATCTCCAGCACTGCCGGCACCCGTGCCTCGCGCGACCGGCTTGCCCCCGTCCCCTCTGCAAAGTTGAACACGAAATCCGGCGGGTTATCGAGCACCCGCCGCAGCATCGGCGGCCCGTCCCCCAACACCTCGACCTCGTGCCCCAACGCCCGCAATGCCGCCTCGATCGTCTCCACCGTCTCCGGCTTGTCGAACTCCTCATCCCAATCGGCACTCGCTCCCAGCGGCGGGGGCGAGTGACCCACGATGTTGGCGGTGATGCCTATTCGCATAGCGGCAAACTTTACCTATTGATTGGACAGCCCGGAAGGGAACACAATGATTGCTGCAAGAGGTGACCGGTTTCCACAGGCAGTTTTGAGCGAGGTTCATCCAATGATCCGCACGCCGGTTGATATTGAGAGGGCAGTTCTTGAGTACCTCGTCGAAGCTCGGGACAACATCTACAACCCCACCAACATCCCAGCCAGCGGACAAACGCTCGCGCGCGATCTTGGCATTCCAAAGCAGCAAATAGAAGAAGTTTGGAGACTATCGCATCGTTACCGGGCTGAGAAGGGCTTCTAAGCGGCTCTGGCGTGGTGCAACGTGCGGGTTGTGTCGTGGCGCGACTGAGCACGGGAGTCGCGCAGCATGTCGATAGCAATGCGGG
>Ga0247727_10009826_pt1 | contig 17138 bp, 21 predicted proteins | sample WisWelCaveWW1625_FD_202498 | JGI IMG/M metagenome (GOLD analysis project Ga0247727, IMG submission 202498) | Biofilm microbial communities from Wishing Well Cave, Virginia, United States - WW16-25 | ecosystem: Environmental > Aquatic > Deep subsurface > Groundwater > Cave microbial mat | place...
CATCGCTGATGAAGCGAAGGGCGGAACGGACCAATTGGAGGCCGACCTCTTGAAGGTTCACGGGGTGGAATCGGTGCAGGTCACCGATGTGAGACGGGCGGTCGGATAGTTAATTCGTTATTTTCAGGAGTCTTTTCAGTTCGCTGAGCGGTATCATGCTTTTCAGGCTTGTTTGCGTGTAGTGCGCCCGCGCAACGTCGTATCCAGCTTTTCTGATGCGTTGGATCACGTCTTCGATTTTTGGCGGTGAGATTTTCAATGTGCTCGATAATTCGTGGATGTCGTAGAAGCCGACTTGCGGGATGGCTGCTTCGTTTGCAAGCAGTTCAATCAGTGCGGCAGCATCGTCGGACGGCACGTCCTTGGACATCGCGCGGAGGAGTTTCGCATCGCCGAGTCCTCCCATCCAGAGGGGGCCTGCGATAAGACGTTCCCGTGCGCACCTGCAGAGCGGTGTCATCTGTCGCCTGACATCAGTCAGCTGTCTACTGACGTCTGTCGTCAAGCAAGCTGGGCACCAGAAGAGATGTGCATGTTGGGTGAGGATCCTGTCAACGGCTTGTTTTCCTTTCTCGCAGCGGAGGATGACGCGTAGATAGTGCTGGAAAGTATAAGCGATCAGCGGCACCAACGCCTTATCGTACTGCGCGCCCAGCAGTTGGCATTTGCGGATGAGGATGCGCAGGCCGATCTCGTGTTGGAGATAGTTCCGTAAGGGCGTGGCCCAGTATTTGCGGAGACACGCGGCAGGTGAGGTGCCTGCGAGCGCAGCGGTGTCGGTCGCCGTGACTGCGAGGATGCCGTCGCGGGCGAGGTGTTGGATGCTTTGGTCGAGGAACGGGTTCGGACTTCCGAATGGGTCGATGTCGATGTAGTCGAAACCGGCTGAGGTCGCGAGCAGTTTGTTGGCGTCGAGGTTCGTCACGATCGTTTTTGTAGTCGGTACCTTATTCACTTTCAGGTGCTGGTTGATACTCTTGACGGCGAGGGGGTTGGCGTCGTTGATGATGAGCTGGCTGAAGACACGTTTGGTTTCTTTCAACAGGCGGATCGAACGCACACCGTTTCCAGCCAACAAGTCACAACCTTTGAGCCCTGAACGTCCCAGTGCCCGGAACAACGCGACAGTTATGTCACGATTCAAAGTCATCTCAGGGTTGTAGAAGACGGGGAGTTTTTTGGAGATGACGCCGGTGGAGACGTGGATGATCGCGCTTCCTTCAACAAGGGTCTGGAATGACATACGCGTTGGGAGAAAGACTTGCTATATGAATGTTGACGTGAGTGTGGATTACGAACCACACAAGAAGGTATGAGAAGGTATGTATAGTAAAGCGCCTAAGTGCTTAATAGTTCACGCGGGTTTTGTTTGAAAGTTGGTTAGACGGTAGATGATGTGCAGGATTTTCATCCTGATTTTCTTTTCGAGGTTGAGGAGGATGATTTTGATGCTGATTTCTTTGCGTTGTGTTCGTGCGTTTCTGGTATTGACGGTACTGCCGTATTGTTTTTTGGTGCCTCCGAAGATGCCTTCGATTTTGTTGCGTTTGAGGTATTCGCTGTAGTCGAATATTTCGCGCATTTCGCGTCGATAATCGCCCTTGCACTTGTGCAAGGGTTTGAGCATGTTCTTTTGCAGGATGAGTGGCGTGCATCCGACATCCTCGATGAGAAAACGATAGTTTTCTTCGCTGTCGTATCCACGATCGGCGTAAACGATTTTGGGTTTTGACTTCAGGTCTTTTATGAGTGGCTTGAGCATTTTGCTGTCGTGGATTTTCTTTGCGCGAGCGCGGTGCGCTCGCACGAAACCGTGCTCGTAATCGACGATTGCGTGGAGCGTGATGAATCCGTCGGTGGGGTATTTGCTGTCGATTCTTTGGCAGAAATAGTGTGATGGGTGTGTGCATTCTAATCCGGTGCTGTCGATGATGACGCTCTCAAATGCGGGCAGTATCGCCTGCACAGCATCGTCGAGAAAGTTAAGCACTTGCTGCGACAAATTCGTGATGAAGTAAGAAAGGACGCCGTACGTGGGAACTTTGCGAAGCTGCAGGTACTCAACGACTTTGCTTGAGTTCAGGTCGTCGACAAGTCCTCTCAACGTGAGCTTCTTTTTCGTCTTGTACAACCACAGATAGATCTTCTGCACCGTCGTGAAAATCTTCGGATCGTGCCGCTCAATGTAGAGCGGCACCCGTGCCCGACGGCACACATCGATAGTCAAATCCCACAAAGCTTTAAAGAACGGAGTATCTTCCACCATTTAGGCCACCTCTGTTATCGACGCTAACTTGCAACTTTGTCGACGACAAGTGGCTATTTAATTCTTACGAACCTTCAAACAAAACCGTTCACGCGCTTTACTCTGTTCGCGGAGCATAACTGATCGGTATCAATTACTTATGCTCCGCGTTATAGAAATTCGGTTTTCGGATGGTATAAGAAGGCAGAGGAATTTTAACCATCCGAAATGATGGGGAATTCTCTGAGTCTGTCGTCAAGGTCAATATTTGAACAAGAGCATTGCGACCGGGCTGGCATATAGCGTCATGAGTCGCGCGAGCACGCTTATTTCTTGGACGGTTTTGAATTCTGCTTTGCTTACCACTATTTGATCTTTGAACTGAAAAAGTTTTTTTTGGTGTTTTAGCAATTCGGCAAGGTCTTCTTGTTTTCCTTCGAAAATAGTTTTTTCGATGTTTGCAAAGAATGATTTGCATTGCTCAAGATAGGTAATGGAGATTTTTCTGTCTTTTGCTTTCTGGAGAAGTTTATACACATAGCAAAGCTGGCTTAGCAAGTAATCATTTATTGTTAATATCACATAATGCGCGTAATTACGCGGTTTATCTGTCGTGATTCCTGTTTGTAGCACACGCTTGCAGAAGTTGGATATTCTAAGCTCGCCGGTTTGCAATATTTGTACTTTGCCAAACTCGTATTTTCCGGCGCGCATATCTTCCAAGGCGTATCCGAATGCAGTTCCGAGTATGTGGAACGCTCTTCTGAATAGGGTTTGGTATTCGGCCGCGTCAGGCACTGCGACTGCGCGCAAAACGACTTTTTTCTCGCTTTGTGAGGTTATCTCCACCCCTAATAGCTCTTGTATGAATAATTGTATGTCTGCAAGCTGCCTTTGTTCCTCAAAAGTTACTTCTATCTCGTCATACCCTCTGCGGTAAGCGTTTGCAAGTAGGTATCTGTGGATACTGGTGTCATCTGCAGGTAAATGGACCGTCGTTCGCGTTTTCATCGGGGTCGCTTTGGTATTCAAGACTAGTCTGCCATCTTCTATCGACGCGTCCACTTCTTCGCCCGCCTTGAGCTGGTGTAGCACCGTCCATTCTTTAGGCAAAGTGATGGTTAGTGCATTCGCACCTTGCTTAATCAGCTTGCGCTTCATATTAGTGAATATAAAAGATATAAGGAAGATATAAAGCTTTCGGTGCGAAATAAGATCAAAAATTCAATTGCTAGAAGGTGATCGAGATGGAAAGATTATTGCCGGAAGGGGATTTGGAGAGGTTCTTCGAGAAGTTGCACTCAAATGAAAGCAAAGCGGTGGCTGTGAAGTTCGCTCTTGATGAAGGAAGAGAGATCAAGCCAGAATGGGCGCAGATCGCCATAGATTCGTTCGGTCGTCTCGAAGAAGCAATTGGTATTGCTTTGAAAACGGCCACTTGGGAGTTTGGACGGCCAAGCCACAACGGAAACGCGTTTCAAAATGCTGCGAGGTTTATGGAAGGTGCTGGAGAAAGAGAGAAAGCAAAAGCGCTTTACAATAAAGCATTAGACGCTTACGAGCGTGAAAAGCCCCCATATATGGCAGCAAAAATAGCAAGGGATCTCGGCAGACACGAAAAGGCTGCTGAGCTTGAAGCGCGCTCTTTGCTTGAAGGCCTTGAACAGGGTCAAATCCGTTCCATTAATGAACACGTGGAAAAAGTGATGAATTCTGAACCCACACGATCCAAAGCAGTAGAATGCATGCTCAAAAAAGGGTACTTCGATTTGGCTCTTGAACTCGCTTTACAAAACAGCGACAAACAACTCGCTGAAGAGGTTTATTCGAAAGGAATGAGAGAATTGCAAGAAAAAGGCGATCTCGGCGCTGCAGCTCGACTTGCCGAGATGGCGGGCGAAAAAGAACTGGGCCAGCAATTGATGAGGAAGAATTGGGAAAAAGATCTAGAAAAATACGAAAATGATGAGAATAATTATCTCTACGCGTCATCCGTAGCTGAGAAATTAGGTAATTTGGGAAAAGCAAGAGAGCTGAAACAAAAAGCTGTGAAGTATTATGAAGAAAAAGCTGTGAAGTATTATGAAGAAAAAGGGTCATTTGAGTGGCTCAACAAGGCCGCTCGATTATCAGAGAAGTTAGGAGACTTGGAGAGGGCTGTTGAATTGTACGGTAAAGCAATAGACGACAGTGAAAAGAGAGGCCTGCCTGTCGGAGTGGCCGACTCGGCAATAGAGTTAGCGAGACTGTGGAAGCGCATCGGAAATGACGAAAAAGCCAGTGAATTATATTCAAAAGCGCTTGATTCTCAGACCAAGCACGAAATGTTTGGAGCTGTGGCAAAATTGATGAAAGAATTAGGGCGCACAGATGAAGCGACTGCATTCGAAGAGAAGCAACTAAAAAAATACGAACAAGAAGGCAGTTTCACGTCGGCAATTGAAATCGCAAAGCAAATGCTTGACGCAAAATCGCTTGATGCGTTATACGATCGTGCGATTGAGCAGTCAATAAAAAAAGCCACGAGCAAGGAACCGACCACAGGCATCATCACCGACTATTATGGATCTGGATTTTTAGACGCAATTGCACTTGCAAAGCAGCAAGGCGAAAAAGCGGATAAAGTATACGAAAGAGCAATATCCTTTTTTGAAGAGCAAAAGTACTTCTTGCGCGCACTTGAATTTGCGAAAAGGCAAGGAAACGAGGATAGAATACGCGCAGTTTGCGTCAATGCTATCGAATATTACGGGAATAGGAATGGTGTGAGAATCGCTTTTGAAGAAAATTGTGACTACTTGCGAAATTATGAGAAAGAGCTGATGCGGCTTTTAGAATATAGGGGTTCGTATTATGCTGCTGCACAATCTGCCGAAGCATTGGGGTTTTTGGATAAAGTGAATGAATTGTACGCAAAAGCCATAGCAGAATTTGAAGGTGGTAACGAATTGGTGTTTGCTGCTTGTGCTGCTAAGAGAGTTGGGCTCGATGATAAGGCTGCAGAGTTATACGCTAGGCAAGTAGATAAGTTCGAATCAAGCACCAGCTGGATGGAAGCAGCAGAACTCCTGGTTCAAATAAAGGGAGATTACGCGAGAGCGATGGAAAATTTCAAGCGCGCAGGATTGTCTGACAAACATCAGTTTTGCAGTGAAAAACGGCCCGAAATCGAACAAGGAAAATGGCACACGTTTGATAACATCGATCAAGAAAGTTTGTATCAGATTGTATTAACACATTTCAGAGGGCTAGGAAACTTTGAGAGCGCTGCAAAATTGGCTGAAATGAAAGGTGACCCAAAGGCGGCTGAACTATACGAACAGCAAATAGCGTGCTTCGAGGATGAGCAGTGTTTCGCGCAAGCTGCGAGGTTGGCAGCGGAAAGAGGAGACAAAGATCGCGCAAAACTATATGGCTTCATAGCGAAAGTCTTCCCAGAACCACTAGATACCAGCTATAGCTTGCCTTATTATACCCGCTATAGCTTGCCTCATTTATAGCTTGCCTCATTAGTAGTATGAGACAAAAGTAACGCATACATTATACCCTGCACCTTCGAAATGCTCAAGGTGTGTGAAGGGTGCTTCTTGAACTGCCTCAAACTTGTTGAACACGCGCTCGATGAGTTCACGCGGCAGCTTGCTGACCGTCTTTTCAACCGATGGCGTCAGGAAGACTTGCCAAGTCATTTGAGGAGCAGTTTCTTCGCGTCAGCGAGGCAGACTAGCTCCTTGGCGGGCACACGTCTCTCGCGCTCAAGTTCGGCTTTCGCCCAGTCGGAGAGTTCGTATTCTTCCGCGAGAATGTTCTTGATTAGCGCGATGTCCTGCTTGAGCGCCATAAGGTCATCGTGTATGTGCCTAACGTCTGTTTCCGTCATAGCAAGACTGGAGAGAATGAGCGATATAAACTTTTCGCCAAAATGCCCGAGAACCGAAAGAAAGAATGTCGAAGACCTATCTGACGCTTTTCCCTTTCGCAGCACACTTATCGGTGCAGAACCAGTAGGTGTGTTCGCCTGATTTTTTCTCGATGACGCCTTCGCGGTTGGGCAGGACTTTGCCGCAGTGCGCGCAGACGGCGAGGAATTCTTCCTCAGCGCCTTTGCTGAATCCTTCTTCGGCGGGGGTGATCTCGTCGTCTTCTGCGAGTTGCGAGCGGCCTTCTTCAGAGTAGACGTCAGCGGTCCGTTTGCCTTCGTCGAAGTCGGTTTTCTTCTCGTCGTGGCTTTCGACGTGGCTGTCATCTTCGTCGAATTCACCGCTCTCTTGCGAGGCGGGCTCGTCATTCACATCGTCTTCTGCCATAGGGGTGTTGTTCGTTTGTCGCTATTTAAAGCTTTGCGGCGTCAGGTCTGCTGTTTTTCTCGTCGAAGAATCGCTGGAGGACCGTGAGGAAATCGGGCGCGACGCGGATGTTCCAGTCTGGCGGGAAGCATTTCAGGTATCGTGGCCAGGCGAACCGTTCATCTAAAAATAGCAGCGCGCCGTGGTCGTGTTCGGAGCGGATGCAACGTCCCGCGTTTTGGAGTGTTTTCGTGATGGCGGGGAAGATGTAGCCGTAGTCCCAGCCTTTGCCGTAGCGCGTGTCGTAGTAGTTGATGAGTTCTTTGGTCTCAAGATCAGGTCTATCAAGCGGCAGGCCGACAACTGTCACGCATTTGAGCACGCCTGGCATATCGATTCCCTCGCCGAAGCTGCCGGTGGACGCGCCCAAAAGCACGGCTCCGCTTGTCTTGTATTGTTTGAATCTCTCGAGGATGTTTTGCTTGTCATCGCGTGTCATGCGTGGGGCTTCCTTGAAGACGGTGCGTCTGCATAGGGTGTCGAACTGCACAGAGACCGCGTCGCGGATGGCGTAACTTGGGAAGTAGAATGCGCTGCAGCCGGGAGTGGCATTGGCGATGTCGGCACATATCGTAGCAATCCGGCTGAATTGTTCTGTGGTGCGTTCGGTGAATTTGGTCGTGGTGTGGGGGATGACGAGCGCGAGCCGGTTGTCGGAGGGAAATGGCGAAGCATACTCCACGGTGCGTGTCGTTTCTGGGAAGCCGAGGATGTCGGTGAACATCGCAGTCGGTGTCAGCGTGCCGCTCATCATGATGGTGGAATTCGCGCCGGTGATGACGTCGGCGGCCAGCAGGCTTGGATCGAGGCAGCGGAGCGTCAATGTAGTGACCAGTCCACGGGAGCCCCCGGCGACGGACACATAACGTGCATATCCTCGTGTCCCGTCTGGCCAGTTCGTGAGGAATGCTGCGACGTTCGCGATGGCGCTTTGCTGTTGGTTCTCACGGATGATGTCTGCGGCTTGTTCGAGACGCTCGACGATATCGAGTCGTGGCGCGATGGCTTCGAGCGCAGAGAGGAAGGTTTGGGTGGTGACGAGTCGCTCTGCGTCCGGTCGCATCCCTTCGGCGGTTTTGACGAGCGCGTGCTCGACCTCGGTCAGCGTCGCGTGCACGTCATCCAATCCGTTTTTGGCGGCTTCGCTGATCGCGCGTTGCATCGTGATCGTGCTGAGATGGTGGGTCTGGAGATCGCGCAACCTGTCTGGGAGGTTGTGTCCTTCGTCGATGATGAGGATGATCTTGTCGAGGGATTTGCCGATCTTCGTGAGGAAGCTTTCGCGGATGGTGGGGTGGAAGAGGTAGAAGTAGTCGCTGATTATGACGCGTGCTTTGCCGGCGAGCAGCGTCGCCAGTTCGTAGGGGCAGAGCGACTCGCGCAATCCGCGTTCGACGAGTTGTTCTGGTGTCACCGGGCTCTGGGTCTCGAGGTCGTCGACGGCGGCTCGCGCCTGTATCGTGACGTTTGTCGAGTTTCGGGTGTTGGAATATGGTTGGCAGAGTCCGCGTTCGCGGAGGCTTTTGCAGTATGCGTTGAAGTCGTCCGTCGGCAGTTGCGTCGCGCCGGGTTGTGCGCAGAGATGTTTTTTGGCAACGATGCTGACGGTGGTGATGCGTTGGCCGCTGGCGCGTTGGATGTCGCGGATGGTCTGTTGCACGATTAGGTGTTGTGTGTGTCGTGATGTGAGGAAGCAGATGGTGAGGTCGTGGTCGATGGCGTGCTTGATCGCGGGTGCCAGCGCAGCGACGGTTTTTCCGATGCCGGTGGGTGCGTGCGCGACGAGCGGGACGCGGTCGGCGAGTGTTTTCTCGACGGCGAGGATGAGGTCTGATTGGATCCTGCGTGGTTGTCCATATGGGAAGAAGTGCACGGTTTTCGCGCGTCGGGTGCGGTTTATAACGGTTGTTGTGGCACGTTTTGTCGTCGTAGAAAGGATAAAGGGGGCTGATGTGATGACTTGAGATATGGAACTGGAGACTGAGAACCCGTTCGTTCTTTCCGTCGACAAAAACGCGGCGAAGAAACCTTTATATAGAATCACGCGATGCATATATTCGAAGTTTCTCGTCGTTCAACGAAACCTTTAAATATATCCTTGAATATATGGTTTCCAGTGAATACTTGGGGTGGAACACAACGATATGGGAAACAAAGACATTTTCAAGGTCTTCTTCCGTGAGAAGCCGGCGATGATGCTGGTCGAGCTGAAGAACGCGAAATCGGAAGTCTACGCGTCATCGCTCGCGAAGCACATCGACTGCACGTATTCGCACGTCGTGAAGATCCTCCAACAGATGCAGCGGGAAGGCTTGGTGAGTTTCGAGAAGCAGGGCCGCTTGAAGTTGTTGACGTTGACGAAGAAGGGTTCTGACGTCGCGGGCGCGATCGACAGCATCCGCACGAGCTTGTGAAGCGATCTTTTGGTTCGTTTATGACTTGACTCCATCGGAGAAGCGTCAGCACCAATCGTGGAACAGTTGATTTATACCAACTCCTTACTCGTCGTCTCGTCCGTACCCGTTCCTCGTCGTCAGTCGTCCGTGACTAATGGCTCCATCGTGGCTAACGGCTCGACGAACTGAACAGGTCACGCACCGCACCGTGTTCGCTTCGCGCAAAAGCGCTTGTCCTGAAATGACGCAGCAGCGAACGATGGATTTAGACTTGATAAAGACGACAAAAGAACTATTCCGTCAGCAGTTTCAGCGTGCTCGGATCGTATTTCCAGTCGATGGGCAGTTTGCCGGTTCCCTTGTAATACTTGCCGAGGCGTTTGATTTTCGCTTCTGTGAGTTGGAGTCCGCGCTTCGCGTGCATATCGTGCTTGTTGGCGTCCATGTGCTTCTTGGTGAGCACGGCACGTTTCATCAACGAGATCAGATCGTCAGGATACTTAGCGGTGAGTTTCTTCTCGGTTAGGAATGCGCCGAGCCGTTTGCTGAGGAGCTGGCGTACGCTGGGGATGCCGTAGCTGTCGCGGAGGATGATGCCAATCTGCGCACCGGTCTTGCCTTCCTTGGCGAGTTTCGAGATGAGCATCTCGATCTCTTTGGCTTTGTAGCGTTGCCAGGTCGGCTTGCTGGGTGCGAGCAGTTTTTTCGATCCGCTCGTGCCGCGCTTGCGGCTGTGCATCTTTGCCATTGTCGTCGAAGTCCTCGAGGGGAATTTATAAAGCTATCGCCAGGTCTTCGCAGCCGCGGCCGTTCATCGTCGTTGGACGAGGAATCGTTGGAATTCGTCGTAGTGCATCACATTGGATGGGCTGAGGGTGACGTCTGTCCCCCCTCCGGTGCGTCCGGTATGCGGCGTCTCGTGGAGTTGGAGGAAGCTCTGCTCGGGTATCCACAGGTAATCGCGATGGGCGCTGGTGCCGGACGCGTGCAATGGAAGGGTCACGTCACGCCTGTTGCTCTCGCCGAAGACGATGAACGTGGGCTTGTTTGCGCTACGGTCGAAGCTGCCGATGGCATATCTGAGTCGGGTCTCGATGCTAGTGAGTCGCGTCTCGCGGAAGAGATTCTGTTGGCAGGCATTGCGCGCATAGAGGAACGCATCTTCGTTCTCTTCAATCACGCAATCGAGGAAATCAGCTTGTTGGTCGCTGCTGAACGGTCCGCCGGGGAATTCCCACTTGCGGTCGTTTTCCTTTCCAGGCTCATCGCGTTGGAGGAGGAGATAATCACTGCAGTTCTGGAGCAATATTTTGGCTTGGAGCTTGATGCTCGTGCCGGTTTGACGCAGGTGCTGTTTCACGGCATCTGTCAGTTCGATACCCATATGTTTCCCCATCACCTCTCGGAAGCGCGTCGATGGAGGAGGTATATATTGTTTCCGAGTCGGGAGCGACGAGCTGTAGACAATGAACTCTCACCAGCTACAATTTAGCGGCAGTAGTCGATTATATCCGTGAGTGTGGTGACACTGCCTGCGTTGTAAGGGCCGTCTCTGTTGAGGTGGACTGCGCGGAGGCCGGCGCATCGTGGCCCGACGACGTCGCACGGCATGCTGTCGCCGATCATCAGGGCTTGGTCGGACCGGGCTTTGGCGAGGGTGAGGAGGTGCGCGTATATGGCGCGGTCCGGTTTTTTGAGGCCGACTTCGCAGGAGAACACGTGGATATCGACGAGTTTGTCGATGCCGAGGGTGAAGAATGGTCGCGCGTAGGGTGTCGCGAGGTTGGAGATGACGCCCAGTCGGATGCCTTTGGAACGGAGCGTCGCGAGTGTCCGATGCGTATCGTCGTACGTGCGTGTGGATGCGATTTCGCGGGCAAGGTCGTCTTCGAACGGGCGGAGGTCTAGGGTGGACTCTGGTCGTAGACGGTGAACGAAGCTGGCGAGGTCTGGGAATGATTCGGTCAACGCGAGTGTCTTGGCTTTCTTTTTATCCACGCTGAGCGCATCAAAGAGCCGTTGGTAGGTTTGTCTGTCGTCTTTGTGGTGGATGAGTGTTCCATAGAGGTCGAATGCTACCGTGGTGAGCTTGCTAGCGCGCATCACAGGTGTTGCAGTCATAGGAGCACGCTCCGTGCGGCGTCGCTGATGTGCGTGTTGAATTGGTGGTAGAGCGTGGCGAGTTTTTCGGTGGCTGTGGCGCGTTTGGCGAAGGACTCATCGATGAGTTGGGCGCGTCGTTTAGTTTGGTATTCGACGGTGCTGGCGAGCGCGGGGTTCTTGGTGTGGTATGCTTTGAGCGCGTCGTTGTAGGCGTTGCAGAGCGCGACGTGGAGCTCGCGGGTGGTTTTGAACGGTGTCTTGGTGGTGGAACGGTATGTGCGTGCGAGGCGTTTCGTCGTGTCGCCGATGTGTTCGAGGATGGTGGTGAGAGTCCAGGCGCGGAGGAGGTCGGAGGGGCTTGCGTTGAGCGTCTTGGCGACGGATGGTTCGTGGAAGGCTGCGCGGATGACGCGTTTGGTGAGGAAGACGAGGCGGTTGACGTCGGCGTCGCGGTGGAGGATGCTTTCGCTGTAGTCTTCGTGGATGCCGCCGGTGGCGTCTTCGTGCATGCTGCGAAGGATGAGGTCTGTCCGTCGGATGAGCGTGTCGGTGTTGACTTCTTGGAGGTCGAGGAGGTCTTTGGCGACGATGTGCGTCGCTGTTTGTTCGACGAGTTCGAGTCCGCTGAGGTTGTGGAGCATCCGTTTGATCTCGGCGCCGTGTGCTTTCACACCTTCGCCTTTGATCTCGATGAGTGCGTAGTTGCAGAGGTATGCCGCGATGATCTCTGTTTCTAGGAGGTGGAGGGGTTTGTTGTCCGCTTGGAGTGTGATTCGTTTTGGTTCGGTTTTGCCGGGGCGGTCTGCGGAGATGAGGAGGTCGGTGCCAACGCGTTGGAGCACGAGGACGTCGCCTTTGGTGAGGTGGTGTTCTGCGGCCCACGCTTTGGGGACGGAGACGACATAACTGCTTTTTCCGAATCCGATGAGTTTGCGGAAGTCCATGTTTGGGGTACTGAAGGGTTTTGGGTGGTGGGGCGCAAGGCGGCATATGGATCGGGCTCACACCGAGTTTGACTCAGCGCCAGCACGCAGCCATCAACCATAATCGCCCTATACTCTATATGCCCAATAGTCATCGAGCATATATGAGTTTTCTGTGTGGAAAGTACACACGCGACGTGCGCAGTGTCGGATTTCGTCCGTGACTTGACGGTTGGTGTGCACAGGGACACGTGGGTTGTTTGTGGTGCGCGAAAAAAGAAATGCGCATCACGATAGAGGGATGATGTGGTCGAGCATCGCGATTTGGATGATGTGTTGGGCGAGCCGGATGCGCACGGATGGCGTTCGCGGACGTGCGCGATGGGATTCGCTTCAGCAGATGATTTGGAGGAGTACATCGGGGCGCAGGTGGAGGGCTTGCCATCCGCGGTAGCGCAGTTCCCGAGAGACGAGCGGTTGGAGATCGGCCCGCTCACTGCGATGAAGTCTGTGCACTGGTTGGATCGTGGACGGATAAGCGCGTTGGTGGCTGCGTGGTCGTTTCCGGATGGGCGGCATATGATCGCGGAGGAGATTGTCGGCAAAAATCCAGGGTATTACTGTTTTCGGTTCGAGATGGCAGAGCGTGGCGGCGTGTTCGGGCAGGAAGTCGCCCGCAGGAAGAGGCTGATTGAGGTGAAGTATGGGACAATGTGAGATCGCGACGTTGGTGGAGAAGGAGTGTGGGCACGTGGGTATCGTACGTTCGTTTTGCCCGGATGTTTCGATCGCGTGCACGCAGTGCGAGGGCACGGGTCGCTCGTCGTTGGTGGGCATCGTACGTCGTGTTGAGGTGCCGGTGACGTCGGTGCCTGAGATGGATGTGGCGTCGATGGAGTCGTGGATCCGTCGGATGATTGGAGGGACCCGTGGCGCGTGAGGTGATGGGCATGATGGTGGATGCGGTGTTGCAGAAGGTGGCAGGGTTGCGTGATTCTTGCAGCGCGTACCGGTTACGGCAGGCGTTGGAGACAACGTTGCGCGTGGGGTTGGCAGAGGCGCGGGTCGCGAGGGCGGAGCCGTTTTCGGACCGTGAGCGTGAGATGTTGCGGTTGACGGGTGTGGCATTGCTTTCGGATTTGTACGCGTGCGAACGTCAGCGTTGTCCGGAGCGTGCCCGCGTGTGGGGGTATGCCGTGATGGATGATTGCGAATTGGAGCGCGTTGTGCGGGAGCGTGCCGATCGGACGGCTGATGAGTTGATGAAACTTTTGGAGGTGGGTCCGTATGCCAAGTGAATGGATGGTGAGGGATGATATGTATGTCCGGTTGGATGCGTGCACGCGTGACTGGGATCGGGCGCGGTTGCCGGATGGGCGCGTCGAGGTGTCGTATCGGAAGGTGGATGACGTGCCGGTGTTGAGCGTGTTGTTCCGTAAGGGTGAATCTGTGGATTTTCGGCAAGCGCAGACGTTGGCTCGGCTGGTGGAGGCCGCGTGCGTGTACGATGCGAGAGGTTTGTTGGTGACGCGTGCGGATGAATTGTATGCTCAGCATCACGTGTCGGGGTGGTGAATGGCGCGTGCGGTTCTGACGGGGGAGGCGCGACGGTGTTGGATTGCATCGCGTGAATTTTACGATCGGGGACAGTTGGCGGAGATTGCCGCGGATATGGAGTGGGCAGCCCGACGGGAGGCTCGTGCGAGAGGCTGCCTGCCGTGTTCAGGCGCGTTCGAAGAGGTCCTGCGGGAGGTGCGGGGTAGGTACGTTTCGGGTGTGTATGCGTTCGCGGTCGCGCGGTTGGTGATGTTTCCGAATCACGCAGTGCCAGTTCAACGAGGATCAGCTGATCCTCGTGCACACGGAGACCCGTTGGTCTCCGTTGTGCCGGTGGCGCCATTGTCAGGGATGTCGTATGGGACGTGAGCATCCGCGTCAGTTGTTGTTGAATAATCCTGCGTGGCAGTCGTATTGCGCGTTGCGTGAGTTCTACACCACCGCACAATTGAACCGGTTGTGCGAGAGCGCGTGGGCGCGGGCATCACAGGATGCCCGGACGTGGGAGTATCAAGAGGGTTCGCAAGAATATGCGTTGCTTGCTGATGATATCGCGAACAAGTGTTTTCCGAAGGTCTACGAGCGTGTGGTGTCTTGGTTCGCGGGGAATCCGATGGGGACTGTTCCGTTTTTTGTGGTGAAGTCGAGTCCGCCCGACGGCAAGGACGTCGAAGCGGAGGGAAGCGGCGATGGGCTGTCTTGATTGGGTGAAGCGGTGCGTCGCGGCGTCCGTGATCGGCGGGGCGTTGGCGTATCTATGGGATGTGAGCGTCGAGCGTGAGAAGTGGGCAGTATGTCAGCTGGATCGGCGTGATAACATCGAATTGCTGGAGCGGGTGATCGAGCGTGAGCAGGCGTTTTACGGCAGGTTGTTGTTCGAGGGCGGTTATCGTTGGTGGGTGCAGCGTGGTGATGTGGAAGCGGCGTCGGGGCGTTGTTTCAGGAAGGACGTGTTGTCGACGATCGATGAGGTGATTTCGTTGCCGAGTGATACGCCGGCGATCCACGTTGGGAAAGGGAAGCGGAATACTGTGCCGTCGAAATTGTTCTTGTACGGCTTGGCTGGCGTGTTGGCTTTGGCGACGGTGTATAGCGTGTGGGAAGAATACAAGAGATTCAAGGGTTCGGATGGCAAGTGGGCTGCTCGCGCGAAGTTGGCCGGAGCGACGTTAGTGCAGACGTTGATCTTATCAGGTGTGGCATATGGGGTTCCATTCTTGGCGGGGGTCAAGAATTTCTACAAGCCGTGGTTCCAGGATATCCAGGTGGAGCAGGCGGGTGGTGGCCGTTCGCCGCAGGAGTTGGCGATGACGATGGCGCATGAGTATGCGCATTTCGCGCAGGATGCTTCAGGGATGAAGTATTGCCGGACTTTGTGGGAGGGCCACGCGAATCAGGTGGCTTTGGAGGTGGGGAAGCGTGTGTATGAGCGCACGAAGGATGCCGCGTATGTGCAGTCGTTGGTGGGTGAGGAGTTGGACGATTTACGGGACGTGTACATCACGCTGTGCAGGAGGCACGGCGTCAAGCCGGCTGCGCACATCGAGGCGTTGTGGGATCGGGAGTCGGATCTGGACGTGTATGCGTTGGGGAGCGCGCTCATCTCGGTGTGGGTAGAGAGGCATGGACCGCAAGTGTATGATCGCGTGATGCGGAATGACTTCGGGTTTTTGGACGAGAGGGATATCGCGCGGGGAAAATAGACCGAAAAGATCAGAAACATCAGGCGCTTTGTCGGAGAACAGTCAGCACCGATCGGATGGGCGTCTTTTATACCAACTCCTTAGATTCGTCGTCCGTCCGTTTCCGTTCAACGAAAACGGGCGCGTTTTCGTGAACACGAAGAGTCGCGACTCTTCGTTGTTCCTCGTCCGTCGTGCGACGAACTGCAAAGGTCACGCCTCGCAGCAGTTTCGCTTCGCGCAAAAGCGCTCGTTTCTCTTAACGCAACAGCCGACAAAAACATAGGAGTTGATAAAAAAAGGTTCTACGTCAATGCGACGCGTATCGTCTAAGGAATACAGCTATCGTCTCATCACCGTTTCAATCTGCATTGCCCGGTGTAGACGGTGACCTTCTCGGTGTTGAATGTGATGCCTGCGATTGTTCGTGTCTCGCTGAGGGGGTAGGCGTCGATGTCTGTCTGGTCGAGGCGGGCATCGAGGGCTCCACCTTCGAGGAGTTTGTTGACGCGGACCGTGTGGATCCGGGTGAGGTCGAATCGTTCAGTGATGCCGGGGCGGAGTTGTTTGCAGAGGGTGGGGCCGTCGGTGAGGCAGGTGGTGATGGCGACGGTGGATTCCCCGCATTCATTGTCGCGGAATGCGCAGTCGGTGTGCGCGCAGCACGCTTTGGCGGGGATGCACGCTGCTTGGGCGCCGCACCACTTGGTGTCTGGGGCGCAGTCGCAGCTGCGGTTTTCGATGTTGAGCCGTTCGAGGTAGTTGCAGCGGGGTATGGGTGGCAGGCATCGTCCGTTTTCGCACGTTTCGCCGAGGGAACAGGGTGAAGAGCAGGCGTTTTCAGCGGTTTCGAGTCCGCTCGTAGGAGGAGCCGTCACGATGGGAGGTTGTGCATTGGTTGGCTCGTCGAGGTCGAGTCGTGTTCCCGTGAGTTGGGGCGCGCAGGCAGCCAAGAGGAGAAGCACGCCCAGGATGATGAAAGTGAGTCTCATGCACTGGATGAGCGGACGTTCGTTTTTAAAGCTGGGCGTCGGCTAGCTTGTACACGACTTAACCCCCAGCGTTCTAAATCCTGATTTCCTCCGTTTGTACACACTATGTTTACGACAAGATTATATCGCTGTCCGGATATCCTCCGATTGGCGATGGGAACCAACGCGGGGTGTGGGACGACTGTAGTGCGGCGGTTATTCAAGCTTCTTGGCGAGTTGACCACTGGTTGGGATGAACCTCAGGAGTTGGAGTCTTTGGTGCGGGAGGGGTTGGGTCGGTATGGGCTGGTTTCTTCTGTGCAGGAGGTGCGTTCGTTGGCTGGGGAGTGGGCACGTGGGGGGATAAGCGAGCAGGAGTCATTGGAGGGGAAAGTGAGGGGACTGCATAAGTACGTGTCCGAGGGGCGGATGGGTGAGCGTGATGCAGGCGCGAAATTGGCCGCGTTGGGCGTGTTGCAGGGATGCGTCGATCGTGCGCAGGCTGCGCTTGGGAGTGGAAGCGCTCCGGATGTGGTGAGGTCATTGTCGCTTTTTTCGTCGTGTGCTGGTGAGTTGGAGCGTCGTGCGTTGGACGCGTATGCGGGAGGGGTCTGCGCGCGTGCCGATGAGCTGTGCGAGATGCGGGACACGGGGGATGAGGAACTTGAGGGGCTTTCAATCAGGGTGGAAGGGTTGTTGACGAAAACGGACACACGGAAGCGGCTGTCGGATGGGGCGGTCGGCAGGTTGCAGCGGACCGCGCGAAGTTTGGCGAGCTGGTATAGCCGGGCGAGTTATGCGTTGCGTGGAACGCGTTCGGCTCGTCGGAAGGGGTATTTGATGCGTGAGCTTCGCATGCTGGGTTTGGCGGATCGTGTCGACGCGTGGTATCACGTGAGGTTCGGTGATGTGCAC
>Ga0247727_10009827_pt1 | contig 17136 bp, 14 predicted proteins | sample WisWelCaveWW1625_FD_202498 | JGI IMG/M metagenome (GOLD analysis project Ga0247727, IMG submission 202498) | Biofilm microbial communities from Wishing Well Cave, Virginia, United States - WW16-25 | ecosystem: Environmental > Aquatic > Deep subsurface > Groundwater > Cave microbial mat | place...
GGGGATTACAAATTGCAAAAGAGATTGACGCAAAAGACATTATGAGAGATAATTGCCAGGCGATGGCAGAAACTTACGCAGTCATGAAAAATTATAGAGATGCTTATGAATATCACAAAAAATATTCTGACTTAAAAGATTCATTGCTTAATGAGGAAAGCACACAGCAGATTGTCGAAATGCAAACCAAATATGAAACAGAAAAGAAGGAACAGCAGATTACGCTTTTGAATAAAGACAAAGAACTTCAGGATGCACAACTGAACCGCCAGAAAATAATTATCTGGTCAGTGGCAGGAGGATTATTAGTGGTGCTGATACTTTCCATTTTCATTTTCCGCGAGCGTAAAAAATCAGAAAAACTTTTATTGAACATTCTGCCTGTAGAAACCGCCAGAGAATTAAAGCGAAACGGAAAGGCAATCGCAAAACATTACGAAAGCGTTACCGTGATGTTCACCGATTTTAAAGGATTTACAACTATTGCAGAAAAACTTTCTGCCGAAGAATTAGTCAGCGAACTGGATTTTCTTTTCAAAAAGTTTGACGAAATAATTTCAAAGTACAACATTGAAAAAATCAAAACCATTGGTGATGCATACATGTGCGCTTCTGGTTTGCCGACTCAGAATTCAAATCACGCAGAAAATATTGTAAAAGCAAGTTTGGAAATCCAGCAGTGGATGATTAGTCAAAACGGGAAGTGGCAGTTAAGAATCGGAATTCATTCTGGTCCTGTAACAGCAGGAGTTGTAGGCGATAAAAAATTCGCTTACGACATTTGGGGAGATACGGTAAACACCGCATCACGAATGGAATCATCTGGGGAGCCGAACAAAATCAACATATCAGGAGTTACGCATGAATTAATCAAAGACAAATTCAACTGTGAATTTAGAGGAAAAATTCCTGCGAAGAATAAAGGAGAGATTGAAATGTATTTTGTGGAAAAACCCTACATGTATTAAAATCCGCATAATTCTCCTATTAAATTTCCTTAGACGATGAAATCCTTTCATTCGTCTTGATTTCTGTTTCATTCACGTCATTTATAAAATCATTCGTCTAAAAAAGGTATTCTTTTCGAACCGAATTTTTTTTAATTCGTTTCATCAAGTAGAAAACAGTTTAAACAAAATGAAAAATGAAAAAAAACTACACTATAAAGCAACATGAAAAATCCCTCAAAAATCTGGAATTAATAATCTTTGTTTTATTATTTGTTTTTAATCCCATCCAACTATTTACTCAAACAAACTGCGGACCAACCACACCTACCTTTACTGTTAATCTAACCGGAAATCCCAATGGAACATGGATAAGCCCAGTTGTTGTAAGAGATGATACTTGTTGCGGAACTTCTGCTCCTGATAAGTGCATTCAGTTTATAATCACGCTCGATCCCGCAGCACAAGGAATTTCATTTAATATTTATTCAGGCGCTGTCCCTCCTGGTGCAATGTATTATCAAATTAACTGTGGTGCGCCAGTTGCAGTTGGAAGCCCGATTTGTCTCAACGGAGTAGGCCCTCATTACCTTACATTCTGCAAGCCGGGAAATAATTCAAACCAATACAGCATAACATCGCTCATGGCACCGGGCACGGCAGGTGATACGATGGCAATGGGATGCACAGGCGGAATGCTTTCTGCTTGGGGATATTATGAGCCCAGTATTACGTGGACGTCTATTTATCCGGGACCACAGGGTGCATACAATTCTTATTTAAGTTGCATCAGCGGATGCGATACGGTTATAGTAACTCCGCAACCAACTTCCCCATCTTATATTGATTACCAGATTTGCGGATTAAATGCTTCACTCTGCGATACAGTTTTGATTTGCGACACAGTTAGGATCTATATTTTTTCTACGCTGCAGGTTACTATTACAGGAAATACAATTTTATGCAGCGGTTCTTCCAGTGGTTTTCTAACAGCAAATCCTTCAGGTGGAGATCCACCTTATTCATATCAATGGTCGAACGGAAATACAACACAAACAATAGCTGGACTATCTTCAGGAAATTATTCTGTAACTATTGTGGATGCGAACGGATGTACAATCTCCGGTTCCACAACTATTATTCAACCTGCACCTCTTGCAGTTTTATCCGCCCAAACAAATGTTTCATGCTATGGAGGAAATAATGCTTTGGCATCAGTGGCTGTTTCGGGCGGAAACATACCCTATAGTTATTCGTGGAACAATGGACAAACTATTTCGGTAATAAATAATATTTCTGCAGGAAATTATTCTGTGACAGTTACCGATGCGAATGGCTGCACCATCACCGCTTTTTTTTCAATAACTCAACCATCTGTTTTAATGGTAACTAAAAATTCATCTCCAGAAACCTGCGCACAGGCAAACGGTTCTGCTTCTGTGAACGTTTTCGGAGGAACACCTCCTTATACTTATCAATGGATGCCTTGCGGATGTACATCAAATGCAATTGCTGCGCTTGCTGCAGGAACTTACACAGCAATTGTTGCCGATGCGAACGGATGCTCCAGTATAGACACATTTATAATCAGCGGAACTGTTCCGCCTAATCTTACAACAAGTGCATCACCGGTTTCCTGCTTTGCAGGAAGCAATGGAAATGCTTCTGTCACAGCGAGCGGAGCGCAAACGCCTTATACTTATTACTGGTCAAATGGAAATACGAATGCAAACGCCACAGGACTTTCCGCTGGAAATTATTGGGTAACCGTAATCTCTGCGAACGGATGTTCTTCTTCGGCTTCGATACTTATTTCTCAGCCGACACAAATGAGTGTTTCGGTTTCACAGAATGACGCTTCGTGTTTCGGAATGAGCAATGGCTCGGCATCTGTTTCTCCTTCGGGCGGAACTCCTCCTTATTTTTATCAATGGAATAACGGGCAGACCACACAAAGCGTTTCAGGATTAGCGGCAGGAAATTATTTTGTAACCACCACCGACAACAATGGATGTACGAACGTTCAGAATATTTTCATCGGGCAGCCGACACAGGTGGTGCTGAGTATTTTCTCGCTTACAAATGTTTCATGTTATGGAGGAAGCAACGGAACTGCCACAGCGGTAACTTATGGCGGAGTTGCTCCTTACACATATATGTGGAATAACGGGCAAACTTCAGTAATTGCAACAGGACTTTCCGCAGGAAATTATATTGTAACTGTTCTAGATAACAATGGATGTACGATGATGACTTCCGTAAATATTAATGAGCCGTCAGCATTATCTTCTTCTATGAATTCTGCGAATGTGAAATGCTTCGGAGGCAATAACGGAATTGCTGCGGTTACAGTTTCAGGAGGAACTTCACCGTATTATTATTCGTGGAACAATGGCGCGACTACTTCTCAAATTTCAAATCTCACTTCGCAATCGTATTCTGTGATTATTACCGATGCGAACGGATGCACGCAGACAAATACAGTTTTAATTACGCAGCCCGCGCTTCTTACAGCAAGCATTAATAATGTTCAGAATGTTTCATGTTTTCTGGGAAGCAATGGTTCAGCTTCTGCAAACGTAAACGGAGGAACGCTTCCTTATACTTATTTATGGAATAATGGGCAGACTACGCAAACTGCCGCAGGACTTCCCGCAGGAAATTATTCCGTTACGATTACTGATGCAAACGGATGCACCGCGGTTAATATAGTTTCCATTACACAGCCCAATGCAATTTTAGTTACGATAACTCCTGATGATACGATTTGTCCGAATCAAAATACAACCATCACTGCAAATGCTTCAGGCGGAACTCCTCCGTTCACTTATTTGTGGCAGCCGAATAACGCATTCGGAAATTCGCAAACAGTAAATCCTAATACGAATACTACATATACAGCAATTATTACCGATGCGAACGGATGCACCGCCACAAACACAACAACTCTTTACATATATAATATGAACATGGCGGTTAGTATGAATGCTTCACCTTCAATTTGCGTTGGACAAACAGCAACGCTTTCTGCGGCTGCAACAGGAAATAATATCGGGTCTTACTATTGGAGCAATAATCTTGGAAACGGAACCGGACCGTATGCAGTTTCGCCAAATACAACCACAACTTATTCTGTAACTGTAACAAATATCTGCGGAGCAACTGCAACTGCAGCAGCAACCATTGTTGTTCATCCCCTTCCGCAGATAAATATTCCCCCGCAAAATGGAGTTTCATGCGATATAGTAACACTTCAGTTTTCGGATACAAACTCTGCAAATAACGGCTCAACCTACATTTGGAATTTTGGAGATGGAAATTCTTCAACTCAAGCAAATCCTTCACATAATTATATGCAGTCAGGAAATTATATGGTGAATGTAACGGTGACCTCGCAATACGGATGTTCTTCTACTTCGCAGGTAAATTGTTCGGTAATTGTTTTTCCTTCGCCTGATGCGGATTTCACATCAAACCCTTCGCTGGAAACCAGCATCATCAATCCTGATTTTCGTTTCTTCGACCAATCTTCCAACACAACTATCTGGAGTTGGGATTTCGGAGATGGAACATATTCTTCTTTACAAAATCCTAATCATACGTATGCCGAAACAGGAATTTATACTGTGAAACTTATTACGCAGAATAATGACGGATGTATTGACTCCATTATCAAAACTGTTGAAGTGAAACCCGAATTCACATTCTACATTCCAAATACTTTTACCCCGAACGGAGACCATCTCAACGATGTGTTTAGCGGAAAAGGGATCGAAATTACCGAGTTCGAAATGCTCATTTTCGACCGATGGGGAAATCAGATTTTCAAAACAAATGATTTGAATACGGGATGGGATGGAAGAGCAAATGAGGGAGTAGAAATCGCTCAGCAGGATGTGTACGTTTACAAAATTAAACTAAGGGATTTTGAAAAAAGAGAGCATAATTATGCCGGGCAAGTAAATCTCATTAAGTAATTATTTCCTGCATCCTCTTCCTGTGTCTCCTCTTGTGGGGCAGGGAGAGGATTTCTTTTTTGTATGTTTGAAAAAAACATTTTCATGGAAACAATTTTATTAGACAGACTCCGCTACCCAATCCGAAAATTTTCTTTCAGTGCCAATGCGGATGAAAATAAAATCAGGCAATGGATTGCAGATATTGAAAACCTTCCTTCCCAAATGCGAAATGCCGTCAAGGGATTATCTGAAACGCAACTCAACACAACTTATCGTGATGGGGGCTGGACGGTGAAGCAGGTAGTTCATCACGTTGCAGACAGTCATATCAACGCATACATCCGCATTAAACTCGCTCTCACGGAAAAAAAGCCAACTATAAAACCCTATGAAGAAGCGGAATGGGCAAAATTAGATGATGCAAAAAATCTTCCTGTTGAAATTTCTCTTTCGCTGTTGGATGCGTTGCATGCTCGCTGGGTTCATGCTCTGAAAAAATTATCTACTGATGATTTCAACAAAACGGTTTACCATCCTGAAAGTAAAAAAGAAATGTCTGTAAAATATCTCGTTGCCATGTATGCATGGCACAGCAGCCATCATACCGCACACATCACCGAACTAAGAAAAAGAAATAAGTGGTGATTCTTTTTACCTTTGCCATCCTTTAGAATTTACCTGCTATGAAAGTTGTTGACCGCATTAATCAATCCAAGTCCGCACTGTTCTCCATTGAGATTCTTCCTCCGCTGAAAGGGAAAAGTATTCAGTCCATTTACAATATTATTGACCCGCTGCAAGAATTTAAACCATCGTTTGTGGATGTTACTTATCACCGTGAAGAATATATTTATAAAAAACGCGAAGGTGGATTTCTTGAAAAAGTTTCCATTCGCAAACGCCCCGGCACTGTCGGCATCTGCGCTGCAATCATGAACCGATATAAAATCGACACAGTGCCTCACATCATCTGTGGTGGATTCACAAAAGAAGAAACAGAAAGCGCTCTGATAGATTTACATTTTCTGGGAATTGATAATGTACTCGTGCTTCGCGGTGACGCGGTGAAGAATGAGCGCTCATTTATTCCTGAACCCGGAGGAAATGCGTACGCGATTGACCTTGTGAAGCAGGCGGTGCACATGAACGCAGGAACTTATCTTCACGAAGATGACATGGTGGAAGTTACTCCCACAGATTTTTGCATTGGTGTGGCAGGTTATCCGGAAAAACATTTTGAAGCGCCAAACATGATTTCTGATTTGCGCCACCTGAAAGAAAAAGTGGATGCGGGAGCAGAGTACATCGTTACCCAGATGTTTTACGACAACAAGAAATATTTTGATTTCGTCAAAAAATGCCGTGAGATAGATATCAACGTGCCGATAATTCCCGGATTGAAAGTTCTCACTGCAAAATCTCAGGTAGCGCTTCTGCCAAAAATATTTTATATAGACATTCCTCAGGATTTGCTGGAAGCGGTGGAGAAATGCAAAACCGATGCAGCAGCAAAAGAGGCAGGCATTGAGTGGTCTATACAACAATCAAAAGAACTCATCAAGTTTGGGGTGCCTGTGCTTCATTTTTACACCATGGGCAGTGCTGAACCTGTGAGAAGAGTTGCAAGCAAAGTTTTCTAATTATGTCCCGCCCAAGTTTTGATGACATCTACATGGATTTGGCAAAAAATCTTGCCGAGCGATCACATTGCGTTAAAATAAAAGTTGGCGCTGTGCTCACAAAAGATACGCGTATTGTTTCTCTCGGATACAATGGACCTCCCGCGGGAACGCACAACTGCGATGTGGAATGGCCGAAAGAAGGATGCCCGCGCGACAGCAAAGGCGGATGTTCTCTTGCCCTTCACGCTGAACAGAATGCGATCATCTATGCGTCTAAAAATAATGTCCCGCTGGAAAATTGTGCGCTGTATATAACGCTTGCTCCCTGTCTTTCCTGCGCGCGGATTATTTTCGCGTCAGGAATAAAAAAAGTTATTTATCTGAACAGTTATGCTGAATACAAAGGATTGAAAAGTGATGAAGGCATAGATTTTTTACAGCGTTTTGGAATTGAAGTGGTACGGTATTCAAAGAGCACAGCAACCGCATGAGTAACCGTTTTAAACTTTTTTTGCCTATAGTTTTTGCTCTTCTTCTCGCCACAGGAATTTTTATTGGCTCCAAACTGAATTTTTCTGCACCTGCTGTCAGGTTTCTTCAATCAGAAAAAAAATCTTCGGATAAACTTAACAGCGTTCTCAATTATATTGAAGAGGAATACGTAGACACAATAAAAAAAGATGAATTAGTGGAGAAAGCCATTATCAATCTTTTGCACAATCTTGACCCTCACTCTGCCTACCTCACCGCGCAGGAAGTAAAAGAAATGCGTGAGCCGCTCGAAGGAAATTTTGAAGGCATCGGTATTGAGTTCAACATTATCAAGGATACCATCCGTGTTATCTCGGTAATCGCAGGAGGACCATCTGAAGCATTAGGAATTCAGGCCGGAGATAAGATTGTAAAAATTGAAAATAAGGATGCCGCAGGAGTAAAAATGAAAAACAAAGATGTGCTCGGCAAACTCAGAGGGAAAGGAGGAACAAAAGTTACGGTAAGCATCAAGCGCGGCAATTCAAAAAAACTAATTGACTATACTATCACTCGCGGTACCATTCCTATTTACAGCGTGGACGTTGCTTATATGCTCAATAAAAAAACCGGCTACATAAAAGTGAGTCGCTTTGCTGAAACCACTTACGAAGAATTTTTAGATAAGACCTCTTCGCTTCGTTCGCAGGGAATGGAAAATCTTATTCTTGATTTACGGGGAAATGGAGGAGGACTTCTTTCTACAGCCGTAAAAATATGTGATGAGTTTTTAGAAAAAGGACAAGTGATTGTTTACACTGAAGGAAAATCTTATCCGAAGGAAACCATTAATGCCACCAACAAAGGAATTCTCACCGATACAAAACTCATTGTGCTGATTGATGAAAGTTCTGCTTCCGCAAGCGAGATTGTTGCAGGTGCAATACAGGATAACGACAGAGGAGCAATTGTTGGCAGGCGCTCTTTTGGAAAAGGATTGGTGCAGAGAGAAAGCATGTTTGCTGATAGTTCTGCTATCCGCCTGACCGTTGCAAGATACTGCACTCCAGCAGGAAGATGCATTCAGAAATCCTACGGAAAAGACATGGAAGATTATTACAGAGAAGAATACAATCGTTACCAAAGCGGGGAACTTATGCATGCCGATAGCATTCACCAGAAAGACTCACTGAAATATACCACGCCTAAAGGGAAAACTGTCTACGGTGGAGGAGGCATCACTCCAGATATTTTTGTTGCGCTCGATACCATTGGAAGAACTTCTTATCTCACGGAACTTTTTGTGAAAGGCGCGCTCAACCAATTCGGTTTTGATTACGCAGACAAAAACAGGAAATCACTTTCCAAAATGGACATGAAGAAATTTCAATCGGCATTTGTGATTGACGAAAAGATAATGAATAACTTCTTTTCATTCTCAGAAAAACTTGGCGTGAAATCAAATCCAAAAGAAGCGGAAGATTCTAAAGGACTAATCAAAAATATTCTCAAAGCAAGCATCGCCCGACAAATATGGGGCAATGACGGATTTTATCCTATCCTCAATGAAGAAGATAAAGGGATAAAGCAGTCAGTAAAGATTTTGAATTCCCAATAAACATAAAAGCCCCGCCTCTTTTCAGAAACGGGGTATTTATCACACTTAAGGAAATTTCTTAGTGAGCGTGAGCAGTGTCAGCAGGTGCAGCAGCAGTATCAACTGGAGTTGCTGCATCAGATGCCTGTTGCAAAAGAGCGTTTGCCGCAGAATCAGCCGCTGCTTGCATTGCTTCTTCCATCTTTTTTGCGTCTTCAGCAGAAGGTCCGCAGGCAACAAGGCCTACGAAAACGAACGCTGTAAGGAGTGCGAATACTTTTTTCATTTTGTTTGTTTGGTTTTTAATGAGAATAATCGGCAAATGTATAGAAATTTATTTTCGATATGCAAGTGTCCGAAAATATTTTTTTTTACCTTTGCTCCCCTTTTACAAAACCTATATAAGAAATGGCTTTCGAATTACCCAAATTACCATACGCATACAACGCGCTGGAACCGCATATTGATGCCCGCACGATGGAAATACACCACACCAAGCACCACAATGCTTATGTGACCAATCTGAACAATGCAATTGCAGGCAAACCCGAAGAAAAATTGAGCATAGAAGAGATATGCAAGAGCGTTTCCAAGTATGCTCCTGTAGTCCGTAATAACGCGGGAGGTCATTACAATCACTCTATGTTCTGGACATTGATGAAACAAAACGGGGGCGGTGAGCCAACAGGCGCCTTAGGAGATGCCATCAAAAGCGCTTTCGGAACATTTGCTGATTTCAAAACTCAGTTTAATACTGCCGCCACAACCCGTTTTGGTTCAGGATGGGCATGGCTTTGCATAAGCGCAGGTAAACTCGCTGTATGTTCAACACCCAATCAGGATAATCCTTTGATGGATGTTTCCGAATGTAAAGGAACTCCTGTTCTCGGATTAGATGTTTGGGAACACGCTTACTATTTGAATTACCAAAACCGCAGGCCCGATTACATCGCGGCATGGTGGAGCGTGGTGAATTGGGATGAAGCATCGAAACGTTTCGCTTCAGCGAAATAAGTGAAATACATTTAACAACTATCAACGAACAACAGTCAACTAACAATATCATGAAAACACTCACACTCGCTGGCACGAAAAGAAAAACAATCGGAAGAACAAGCGCAAATGCCCTCAGAAGAGATGGCAAAGTGCCTTGCATTCTTTATGGAGGAAAGAATATCCTTCACTTCGAAGCGATTGAAAAGGACTTCAAACATATGGTTTATACTCCCGATGTGCACATGATAAAATTAGATGTTGGCGGAAAGCAAGTGGATGCCATCCTGAAAGACATACAGTTTCATCCCGTAACCGACAGCATAATGCACGTAGATTTTCTGGAAGTGATTGCTGACAAACCCGTGGTGATGGATATTCCTGTAAGGTTCAACGGAACCGCTGCAGGCGTGAAGGAAGGCGGACAAATGTTGAAAAAACTCACAAAAGTCCGACTGAAAGGACTTATCTCAAAAATTCCCGCAACTATTGAAATTAATGTTGAGAAGATGAAGATTGGAGATTATATCCGCATCAAAGACATCAACTACGATGGAATAACATTCCTCCATGAGCCGGTAGTTACTATTGTTGCTGTGAAGACGACTCGTGTGGTTGTGGAAGAAGTTACAGCAGCAGCAGCAGCGGCAGCAGCAGTGGCAGGAGCACCAGCGGTGGCAGGAGCGCCAGCAGTGGCAGGAGCAGCAGCAACCCCAGCGGCAGGAGCAGCAGCACCAGCCAAAGAAGAAAAGAAAGCAGAGAAGAAAAAATAAAAGAAGCCCCGACCCTGAAGGGAGAAGAAAGAATCAACATTCCTCCTTCAGCATAATTCTAATCTCCCCTTTAGGGGCAGGGGGCATCTCATGAACAAATTTTTAATTGTTGGTTTAGGAAATCCCGGAAGCGAGTACGAAAACACTCGCCACAACATCGGGTCCAAAATTCTTGATGCTTTTGCTAATTCACTTAAGGTTCAATTTTTGTCTTCACGACTTGCTTTTTCTGCTGAAGGAAAAGTAAGGAACAAAACTTTTTTTCTCATCAAGCCCACGACTTTCATGAACCTGAGCGGAAAGGCGGTGAATTATTATCTGCAGAAAGAAAAGATTCCACTTGCAAATCTTCTCGTGATAACAGATGATGTAGCGCTTCCGACAGGGCAAATTCGTCTTCGCCCGAAAGGAAGCGATGGCGGACATAATGGTTTGAAGAGCATTAATGAAACAGTAGGTTCAGGAAATTATTCCCGCCTGCGCTTTGGTATCGGCAATGAATATCCCAAAGGAACGCAGGTGAATTTTGTGTTGGGAAAATGGAGCAATGAAGAACTCAAAATCGTTTTGCCGAGAATTGAACTTGCAACCGAAGCCATTAAAGATTTCGGACTAATGGGAATTGAGAAAACCATGAATGCGTACAACAGCAAGTAGTTTTTTATATCTTTACTAATCAGATTCATCCACAACAAATTCTTCACACATGAAAAAACTTTTTACTCTTTCATTAATCACCGCGATTTCCCTATCATCATTTTCACAAATAGTTATTGTCGGAACCGGCTTTGATAATTATGCCGGAACTTCTGCTACCGCCCCGGCAGGATGGTATATGTCGTGGCATTCTCCTACTGCTTCTTCCTATACAACGGCTGCAAATTCAGGCGTTGCAATTCCATCTTACAAATTCGGCTTGGATTCTGTGACGGTGATTACTCCCATGTATCAGAACGCGGACACACTTTCTTTCATGTGCAAAGGCAACGGAGTTCCTTTCGGAGATACAAACGAACTGCACATTTATCACAGTGCGGACAGCATTGCATGGGCTATGTTTGTGAACAAAGATTCTCTTCCCGCTGCAAAGACAACATTAAAGTACGGGCTTCCTGCCGCAAGCGGATGGCTCAAATTTGTTTATAGAAAATTAGGCAACGGCAATCTTGCGTTTGATGATGTGAACATAATTGCTTATCCGAATATTTATGCTTCGTTCACAACGAGCGGTAATGTTTGTTTAGGCGATACAATTTGTTTTACGGATTTATCCATCAGCAACATATGGACCTATTAATTTTTGGGAATGGACAACCGGAGATGGTAATTTGTACACGCTGCAAAACCCTTGTCATACTTATTCTGCATCCGGAACATATACTGTTTGCTTAGTTGTTAAAAACAGCGGTAACGATTTGGATACCACTTGTTCTGCAGTAACAGTTTTTCCAACTCCATCCGCAGGATTTTCTTCCACGCTTGCAGGCAATGTTGTATCGTTCACAAATACTTCAACAGGCGGAACATCCTACCTATGGAATTTTGGAGACGGCAACTTCAGCAACCTGCAAAATCCTAATCCCTATTCTTACTGGACAGTAGGAACATACACCATCTGCCTTACCGTAACCAATACCAATAGTTGCACATCTGTTTTTTGCCAAACGGTAAATATAACCGCGGTTGGTCTAAATGAATTGAACAACATTTCATCCATAATTATTTTCCCAACTATTTCTGAAAATGGGATATTCACGATTCATAATTCACAAAGCACAATTGAGGGAGTAGAAGTATACAACGCCATTGGTGAAAAGATGAAAAGAATTTCGAGTGAAATAAAATCGCTGAACCTTTCTGATTTGCCTGCTGGAATTTATTTTCTGAAACTGAAAGCCGATTCAGGAATAGCAACAAAGAAAATTGTGATTGCGCGCTAAGCCAGGTGTTTTTTATTTCCGCACTAAGCACAGATTAGTGTGTACGGGTGGGGATACAATCGCTAACACAAACAGCCGTGTAAGGTGTGATTTTTTCCCTTTCAGCGCAAAGAACCCCGGCACAAGGTGCTGAGGGTTTTTTGTTTTTATGAAGGCAACTTTTCTGTATACTTACGTCTTTAACATAAAGCCAATTTACATGAAAACAACTTTACTTGCCGCCATTTCTGCCGTATTGATTTTTTCTTCAGTTGAAACAAACGCGCAGAACCTTACAGTAGCAAAAACCAGTGCCTATGGTTTTGACGAACAATCTCTCAGGGAGATGATGAAAAACGATGGCTTGCCTGCTCCTGTGATTGACAAACTCATCGCCCAGCGCAAAGAATTATTTGAAAAAGGAAAAACTGTGGAATGGACGCAGGTGAAAAAAACTCCCGTTACCAATGCAGCATGTTCTGATATGAGCGTTGAAACAGGGTGGGGAGCATGGCTCGGAGATATTGGAACAGCAAACTCAGGCAGCCAAACGTGGACTCCTCCGCCTGCTTTGCCTGTTGCGCCTAATTTCAGCATCACTTCAGGAAGCGGAATTGATAACAATACTCCCGGTCCCAATCCCGGAGACCCAACCATTCCGTTTGTGTGTCCCAACTTTGGCAATCAATCCATACTTCTCGGAGAACCCTGCATGGCTGGTTGTGTTGCAGAACAACTTACTTATCCGATAACAGTTACTGCAGCGGATACAAACTTTCTTTTCGCTTACGCTATCGTATTTCAAAATTCAGGACATTCAGTTCCTGATGCACCTTTTGTTGATTTTTGTATTTATGACCAGTTTGGCAACCAGGTTCCTGGCGGATGTTTTAGGTACACCGGAGCGGCTGCTATTCCTGGTTTTTATAATGTAAGTGGTACAGGATGTGGATTTCAGGGAACCGATTCTTATAAACCATGGACCACTGTCCCGCTAAACCTATCTGCATACGTAGGACAGACTTTATCAGTGGTAATTACCAATGTGGACTGCGCGCAATGCGGTCACTGGGCATATTCTTATTGGGATTTTTCATGCGGAAATACTTTTATAAACATTACCACTTCTTCAAGCAATGTAACCTGCGGCAACCCATGTAATGGCTGGGCAACCGCTTCTGCAACCGGAGGATTTCCACCTTACACCTATTCATGGAATACAACCCCTGTTCAAACTACTGCCGCTGCCACCGGGCTGTGTGCAGGCACATACATAATTACTGTTGTGGACAGTATGGGAAATAGTGCAGCAAATACATCTACTATAATTAATCTTTCGCCTCCTGTAACTCCATCAGTTTGTATGGTAACTGTTGATTCACTTTCTCAATACAATGTTGTTATGTGGGATAAAACTCCCTACGTAAATATTGCAGATAGTTTTTTTATTTACAGGGAAATCTCCACCAATAATTACCAGCCGATTGGTGCTGTGCCTTATGATTCTTTGAGTTTGTTTGTTGATACCGTTCGCACGTTGTATTTTCCTAACAGCGGAGACCCGAATGCGGGAACTTATAGATATAAAATAACAGTTCGGGATACATGCAGCAATAACAGCACGCTGAGCCCTTACCATAATACAATCTTCATAACAAACAATAGCGGAAATTTCTTTTGGGCTCAACTGTACACAATTGAAGGAAGTTCTAATCCAGTAAATTCTTATGTTTTAATGAGGGATGATTACAGCAATGGAAATTGGAATGCCATTAACAGCGTTTCGGGCACTCAGCAAAATGTAACAGACCCGGCTTATGCCTCATGGCAAGCCACTGCAAGTTGGCGTGTGGAAACTCAATGGAATATAACCTGCACACCAACAATAAAAAATCCAATCACGCTTGCCGCGAATTACATTTCTTCACTTTCCAATGTTTTCACAAATAATCCTTCTGCGACAAATGAATATTCACTCGAAAGCTCTGTAAATATTTCCCCCAATCCATCTTCGGGGAATTTATCCATTAATTTCGGAACAAAGAATTTCGGCAAGGCAGAAGTTTCTTTCAGCGATATAATCGGACAAGCGCTTTATAAAACAACTATTTCCGCAAGCGGAAAGCAGGCGCTGGATGTTTCAGAATTTTCAAAAGGAATTTATTTTCTAAAACTCAAAACCGATTCGGGAGTTGCTACGAAGAAGATTGTGATTGCGAAATAACTCCCTCTCCCGTGGGAGAGGGCAGGGGTGAGGGCTACTTCTTAATCACTCCCAGCTCTTTTCCAACCTTCTCAAAAGCCGCAATCGCTTTGTCAAGATGTTCTTTTTCATGTGCGGCAGATAACTGCACACGGATGCGCGCCTGTCCTTTCGGCACCACAGGAAAGAAAAATCCTATCACATAAATTCCTTCCTGCAAAAGTTTGTCGGCAAAAGTTTGAGAAAGTTTTGCATCGTACAACATCACAGGAACAATGGCAGAGTCGCCATCCTTAATTTCCAAACCTATTTTTTTTATTCCTGCTTTGAAATAATTTACGTTCCATTCTAATTTATCGCGCAGAGCGGTGGTTTCGCTCAGCATATCCAGCACGGCAATGGATGCGCCCACAATATGCGGAGCCAGCGAGTTTGAAAATAAATACGGACGCGAGCGCTGTCGGAGCATGTCAACAATTTCTTTTTTGCTGCTCGTAAATCCACCCATCGCACCGCCCAATGCTTTGCCTAAAGTCCCTGTAACAATATCTACACGGTTCATTACATTTTTTAATTCAATCGTTCCTCTTCCTGTTTTGCCAATGAAACCTGATGCATGACTCTCGTCTACCATCACCATCGCGTTATATTTATCAGCCAAGTCACAAATTTTATCAAGTGGCGCCACAAATCCATCCATGGAAAAAACTCCGTCAGTAACTATCAATCTGTATCGCTGCTTTTGCGCCTGCTTCAATTGCTCTTCCAAATCATTCATGTCAGAATTCTTATAGCGGTAACGCTGCGCTTTGCACAAACGAACTCCATCTATGATGGATGCGTGATTGAGTTCGTCAGAAATAATCGCATCCTCTTCCCCGAACAGACATTCGAAGACTCCTCCGTTTGCGTCAAAACAGGCAGCGTATAAAATGGTGTCCTCTTGTCCTACAAACTTTGAAATTTTTTCTTCCAGCGTTTTGTGAATATCCTGCGTGCCACATATGAAGCGCACCGAACTCATTCCGTATCCGTGCGTGTCCAGTGTTTTGTGCGCTGCTTCTACTACTTTCGGATGAGAAGAAAGTCCGAGATAATTGTTCGCGCAGAAAATAATTACTTCCTTGCCGTTCACTTTTACTACTGCACCTTGCTTTGTAGTAATGACACGCTCTCTCTTGAAGAGTCCATTATCTTCAATGGTCTTTAGTTCTTTCTGCAAATGGTTTTTAAAACTTCCAAGCATAGAGTGTATTTTTTATCGGGGTTAATTGATGCACAACGACTCTTGGGCTTCAGTCCTGAAACAAATGTAGAATTTTCTTTGCGAACTTTGCACCTTTGTGGGAATAACAAAACGGCTAATTCGTACATTCGCAAAAATTCGTTATTCGTACCATGAAAAAGATAATGCTCCTCGGCTCTGGCGAGCTCGGAAAAGAGTTTGTGATGGCGGTAAAGCGCCTTGGTATATATGTAATCGCGGTTGATTCGTACGACAACGCTCCTGCTCAGCAAGTAGCCGATGAACGCGAAGTAATTTCAATGCTTGATGGAAGTTCGCTGGATGTGATTGTCGCAAAGCACAAACCCGATATCATTGTTCCGGAAATTGAAGCAATCCGTACAGAACGATTTTACGAATATGAAAAGCAGGGAATACAAGTGGTACCTTCAGCCCGCGCGGCAAATTTTACGATGAACAGAAAAGCCATACGCGATTTGGCCTCGAAAGAATTAAAACTGAAGACAGCCAATTATGCTTATGCAAAAACGTTGGATGAATTTACAAAAGCAGTTCATCAGATTGGAATTCCCTGCGTGGTGAAACCGCTGATGAGTTCTTCCGGGAAAGGACAATCGGTTGTGAAATCAGAGGGTTCGACTTCGCTCACCACAAGTATTGAAAAATCATGGCTCTATGCTATGAGCGGAACGCGAGGTGATATTATGGAAGTGATTGTAGAACAGTTCATCAAATTTGATTCTGAAATTACTTTGCTTACGGTAACACAACAAAACGGCACAACACTTTTTTGTCCGCCAATCGGCCACCGGCAGGAGCGGGGAGATTACCAGGAAAGTTGGCAGCCGCATCCGATGAGCGAAGCGCACTTGAAAGAAGCACAGCAAATGGCGGATAAAGTTACGCGCTCACTTACCGGAGCAGGAATATGGGGTGTAGAATTTTTTCTCTCCGATAAAGATGGTGTTTATTTTTCGGAACTTTCCCCTCGTCCGCACGATACGGGAATGGTTACACTCGCGGGCACGCAAAATTTTTCTGAGTTTGAATTGCACGCGCGTGCTGTGCTCGGACTCCCGATTCCTGAAATTACGTTGGAAAGAGTAGGAGCGAGTGCTGTAATTCTTGCATCCAAAGGAGAGAAAAATCCAACTTACTCAGGAGTTGAAGAAGCGATTTCATCACCTCAAACCGACATTCGCATTTTTGGTAAGCCAACCACCCGACCTTATCGAAGGATGGCAGTTGCTCTTGCTTACGACAAGACAGGTAGTGATGTTCATAAAGTAAAAGAAAAGGCAATTCAGAATGCAAAAAAGGTAAAAGTCCATTCAGAATAGGTTGAATTTGAACAGGCAAGATAGCTGACATTTCTCATTATTTTTTTCCGTTAATTATATATTACA
>Ga0247727_10009828_pt1 | contig 17135 bp, 10 predicted proteins | sample WisWelCaveWW1625_FD_202498 | JGI IMG/M metagenome (GOLD analysis project Ga0247727, IMG submission 202498) | Biofilm microbial communities from Wishing Well Cave, Virginia, United States - WW16-25 | ecosystem: Environmental > Aquatic > Deep subsurface > Groundwater > Cave microbial mat | place...
CCCTTGCGTGCACGGCATCGTCCCGAATCCCTTGGAGTACCTCGCAATAGATCACCTCGGTCAACGCAATCGGGGCATCCACGCGAATGAGTTCGGCAAGATGGCGATCGAACGATGTGCCGGTCCCCTCGAGAAGCTCAATCCATACGGACGTATCGACCACGATCACGACGCGACGTCCCGCGACCGCCGAAGCCGATCAAGGTCGCCTGCCCATGTCACCCGGCCTCGCAAGACCAACAACTCCCGACGCTTGGCTGTTTTGAGGAACTCGCGAAGCGCCAAATCGACCAGCTCCCGTTTCGACTTACACCCGGACACCTTCAACCCCTGCCGCACAAGCTGCTCATCCAAGACAATATTCGTTCGAGCCATAACATTCCCTCCCTCTTGCGATGAGCCTACCCCAGCAAGGTGTATAAATCAATGTGGAATAGTGTATGGGGAGAAAATAGGGGGACAGCAACTGTCTTGACTGTCAAGCACGCAGAGGCGCCCCTGCGTACTCAGAGGCACGCATGCCACAACTGACGGACCAGAGATCCAGGCCTCCCAATTCTGTGTCCCATCCTTGCGATGCGAGCTCAATGGCCCACGCAACTGTTCGGGCTTGTTCAGAATGTAGACGTGACGACCCGCGCTGTCCCACGGTCTTTGAAGACCTCGGCTACTTCGGTCTGTCACGAACAGAAATAGGGGGACAGGCTACTTTTCCACCAGCTTCTGCGGGCGAGCAGCGGGACAGGCACCGCCGCAGACGGCGGAGCCAGTCCCCAGGCTTCCGCGCCGCCGGTCTTCCGTACCTTTCTCATGCTTATGAACAAACCGGTCTCAGGAACCGTTTCGTGGCGCGTGGCGGGGATCTGGTCTATCTGGTTTATTTGGTTTATTTGGTTTGTCTTGTTTATTTGGTTGAACGAACGAAAGAGATAAGTCAGGCCCGCGAACCAGAGAGACCAGCCTGAAACAAACTTGCTTTTTCGGACATCTGGGCATAGCCTAATCGACTAAACCAGCTGAGAGGAGGCCCACATGGCAAAGGCCAAAACTGAGGCGCTCGAGATGATCAAGAAACTGCCTGACGATGTGACGACCGGCGCGATTATGGAAGAGCTGTTCTTTAAACAACAAGTAGAAAAGGGCCTTCAGGACGTGGCGGAGGGACGGGTTCTCACACAGCAAGAGCTGAAAGGAAGAATCGCTCGATGGCGCAAGTCCGCTGGTCGCTGACTGCCGGGAACGATCTTCAGGACATCGAAGACTTTATCGCCCGCGACTCCGTCCTCCATGCGATCTCGTTCGTTGATCGCGTTGTTGAATCTGCCGAGACCCTGCTCAAGACTCCCCAAATCGGTCGAATGGTTCCAGAGTTCAATCGCCCTGACCTTCGAGAATTGATCTTCAGAGGTTACCGTATCGTCTATCTCTTGCAGGACGACGAGGCCTTCGTCCTTCGAGTCGTGCATGGTTCGCGAGATCTTCTCGCCCTTATCCGCCGTGAACCTTGGGAGATTGGTGGTTAGCTGCAGCGAGATCAACAGCAGCTCGAGAAAGAAAATGAGGTGAGATAAAGGTGTCAGGAATCATTATTCACCCAGCACGTGATAGACCACATCCGCCGACGTCCAGCCCGGTCTGAGGACAGGGACAGGCACTGCCGCAGACGGCAGAGCCAGTCCCCTGGCGACCCTCAACTCACCACCGGCAATTCAAACAATGGTTCCTGACACCGGTTCCTTCCCGCACGCGTTAGCGAGACGCGCGGGACGGGCGCGGTCCGAAGGCTGAAGGTCGGGGTTCGAGAACAGAACGATGTCAGGAAACGATTTCGTGGCGCGTGGCGGGAAACTGGTCTATCTGGTTTGGGAAAAAATAGGGGGACAGGCTACTTTTCCACCAGTTTCTGCGGGCGTCCGACGGGTCGGAGGCTCGTGAGAACTGGGACAGGCACTGCCGCAGACGGCAGAGCCAGTCCCCTGGCGACCTTCAGCTTACGCCGCCAATTCACACAATGGTTGATGACACCGTTTTCTTCCCGGACTACGGAACGTGTAAACGGGAGTTGGTCCGCTACTGTAGTCCTAGCGGAGAAGGCTGCGAAAGAAGGCGATCAGGCGGGTGGTGCGATGACGGCAAGAAAACGGGACACGCTCATCACGCGAATACCGTGGCGGCGCATAAATCGGGTCACAGCGGGATCCTGTTTCAGATCATCGTCGCGGGTGACCAGATATGCCGCACCGCCCACGATGGCGGTTTCGAGGACCAGATCGTCATCCGCATCGCGACAGACTTCGAGGTGGCCCGTGACCGGCGCCAGGAGCGTACGTGCCGCGAGCATCCGAAGCAGGTCAGCGATCTCGCGGTCCTGAACCCCGTATTTCCTTCTGATGCGGGGGCGACTCAGGACGTCGCTGAGTTCTTCGAGGAGGGGAAGCGAGGTGACGATGGTAACACGGCCTGCGACCCATTGTTCCACCAGCCGGGCCGGCATGCCGGTCGGATTGAGCAACGCGGAGACCCAGATGTTGGTGTCAAACAGCGCGACGGGCGGCACGACGCTTCGCTCGGACTTCAGCTCGCGCGACGGTGATATCGGCCTCGATCGCGGCAGACCGGTATCGGCCGGTTCGTTTCCGCACGCGGGTCAGCAGGGCGTCGAATTGTCGCTGCCATTGTGCCTCAGGATAAACGGAGACCAAACAGACTTCCCGTCTCTTCAAGCGAAGGCGCTGAAGCGGTTTCAAAACCCCTCGTTCAAATCGTGCCCGAATGAGCTGTGCCATGGCATGTCCCCTGACGCCGATGGTTTGATCCGTCACCATACTGGATCAGGACCCAGTAAAATGCAAGGGCTTCCCAATTTGGACGGCGTGCTAACGAGAAGAAATCCGCAGGAAATAGGGGGACAGGCTACTTTTCCACCAGTTTCTGCGGGCGGTCGCTGGGTCGGAGGCTCGTGAGGACCGGGACCGGCACTGCCGCAGACGGCAGAGCCAGTCCCCTGGCGACCCTCAACTCACCGCCGTCAATTCACACAACGGTTCCTGACTCCGGTTTCTTCCTCCCCATGAAGACGAATGGAGATCGATCAGGTGGGCTTGAGCAGGTCGGCGAACTCTGCAGCTGAGATGACAGGAACGCCGCTGTACTGCGGCGCCTCGAAGTCCTGGTCGCCGGTGACGAAATACTGAGGTGGGGGTATTGTGGCCATGAGATCGAGAAACGGTCGATCATGCTCATCGCGTAGCCGGGTACGGGTGGGGTGTGGAACCACAAACTGTGCTTCGGCTCGGACCGTCGCCAGAAAGTTCGGCAGATTCACACCTGCACGGGCAAAGGCCGGTTGGAGTTTGGCGCGGTGCACGACGGCGTCAAGTTCCGCGAAGGTGGCAGGACTCATGACCGGGATGAGGCGGCGCTGCAAGACAGCCTGAACAATCCGTGCGGGAGGCCCCACGGCGGACAAGAGGCCCGACACGAAGATGTTCGTGTCAAGAACGACGCGCACGGTCGCGCCGCACCGCCTCGACCTCGGCAGCAATCTGATCGGGCGTGATGCCCAGCTCGCGTGTGGCGCGGCGCAGCTTGCTCACCATACGGGCGAGCCGCTTCCGAGTCGCGGCGCGCGCTGGAGACTCCAAGATCAGGACCTGCGAGCCCCGATGGGCCACGACGGGCTTGCCCCAGCCTTTAACCCAGGCCGAGGGAATCACCACGCCCTCTTTGGTGTACTTCACGGCCTTCATCTCACCATCCCGCCCTTTCCTCTTCAACGATCGCAGTATAACACGGTGGGATCGCTCCGTACACCAACGAGGACGGAGGAACAAAACGGTGTCAGGAACCGTTATTCACCCAGTCGGCAATGCAGACAATGGTTCCTGACACCGTTTTCTTTCCGCACGCGTTAGCGAGACGAGCGGGACGGGCGCATTCCGAAGACTGAAGGCTGAAGTCCGAAGGCTGAAGGTCGGGGTTCGAAGTTCTGAAAACCTCGAACTCTCCTCCGTCTCGCTCATCCCAACAATTCACCATTGAACATTGATCATTCAACATTCCCATTACGTTTCACGTCTTCCCGGAGGATGCTCAAACAGTCCGTCCAGCAAGGCCGCAGCGAGTTGGGGACAGGCACCGCCTTCGGCGGAGCCAGTCCCCCACAGTGCTCCGACAATTCATCATTAATCATTCAACATTGCCCATTGCGTTTCACGCTTAACCCTGCCAGCTCGCGGCCAGAATGCTCTGGACCTGCGCCAGCTGTTGAGGAGTACCATCGATACCCTGGTCCCAGGTGAGGCCATTATTCTGTTGGGTGAACCAAGCCATCGCCTGAATCAACTGATCGACTCGCGTGCTGAGTAAAATCGTGCCGTTTCCGGCTTGGATCGTCTCGGTCCGATTGGTCGTGCCGACAAACCAATTCTGCACCGTGATCCGATCGGACGATCCGTGAATCGTCAACCGCAAGTCGTTGGCGTGTCGGCTGATGACGAGATCCAGCGGATTGATGCCGGCATCATAGAGGATCTTGTCGGCTGTCCCGCTGTTATCCTGCACCAGATCCTGCCCCTCGCCGCGGCCAAGCTGGAAAGTATCGTTGCCGCCGCCACCGTTGACCGTATCGTTCCCCTGGCCGCCCCGTAGCGTATCGGCGCCACCGGCGCTGCTCAGCACGTTATTAGCGCTGTTGCCGGTTATCGTATTGTTCAGGCTATTGCCGGTCCCGTTGATCGCCGCAGTCCCCGTGAGGATAAGATGCTCGACGTGGGACCCGAGTGTGTAGGAGAAGCTTGCCTGGGCCGTATCGGTTCCCCCGTTAGCCGCTTCCACCACCAGGTCTCCGCTGCCTAAGACATAGGTATCATTGCCGGCTCCACCGGTTAACGTATTGCCCGCCAGGTTGAGCGACCCGTTCAAGACGTTCTCCAACCCGTTGCCGGTGCCGTTGATCGCGCTGAACCCGATCAATGTCAGATTCTCCACGTTGGCAGCAAGACTGTGCGTGATGCCGCTGACCACCGTATCGATGCCCTCATTTGAGGCTTCGACCACAGTGTCGCCGGTCCCGATGATATAGGTGTCGTCGCCGGCTCGTCCGGTAAGTACATTGGCGGCACTATTGCCGGAGAGCACGTTGTCCGAATCATTCCCGGTGCCGTTGATCGCCGCATTCCCCGTCAGCACAAGATTCTCGACATTTGCACTGAGGGTATAGCTGACCGAACTCGTTACCGTATCGAGCGAACCTTCACCTAGTTGTTCGACCACCGCATCGTTAATGTGGTCCACGATGTAGAGATCGTCGCCGCCGCCACCGGTCATCGTATCGGCCCCGCCCTTGCCATCGAGGAGATTGGCGCCGCTGGTGCCGGTCAGCCCATTATTCAACGCATTGCCGATCCCGGCACTCGGTCCCGCTCCCGTCAGTATTAAGTACTCCACGTTGGTGCCCAAGGTGTAGGCCAACAGCGAGGTCTGAAGGGTGTCCGTCCCTTCGTCGGCCAATTCGGTCACGACATCGCCGGCGACATCCACAAGATAGGTGTCGTTCTCCGTGCCTCCCTGCATGGTATCGGTGCCGGCCCCACCGTCGAGCAAATCGTAACCCTGCTCGCCATTCAGCGTATCGTTGCCGGCCAGTCCTGTAAGGGTATCGTCGCCCCGTCCCCCGATCAGAACATCGTTGCCGGTAGTGCCGATCACGGTCTGCGGGAGTGGGCCTGAAATGGCGAGCGTGAAGATATCGGTTGCACTGAGATTTTCGGTATCGGTGGCGGTCACGGCAATCTGAAGACTGCCGGCGTCGCCGGGGCCCGGTGTCCCACTGAACGTCCTGGTGGTCGGATTGAAACTCAGCCAGGCCGGCAGTAGACTGCCATTGGCGAGCGTGGCGTGGTAGGTCAGTACATCCCCATGTATCACGTCCTCGTCGGCAAAGGTTGTAGTGGGGATCGTCAAGGCAAAAGCCGAATCCTCCGCTGAAGTCTGATCCGCAATCGGAGCCGCGATCGTCGGCGCATCGTTCACATTCTGGATGGTCAGCGTGAAGCCGGTTGAGGCGCTTAAACTACCTTGGTCCGTCGCCGTCACCGTGAGGTCGAGGGTGCCCACATCGCCGTAAAGTGGCGTGCCGCTGAACGTACGGGAGATCGGATCGAAACTGAGCCACGAAGGGAGGAGCGCACCACCGGCGAGCGTGGCGCTGTATGTCAGCGCATCGCCCGGATCCACGTCCGTAAACGTTGTTCCCGGAACGGCGAATGCGAACGCGGCGTCTTCCACTGCCGTTTGATTGGCCAACGGAACAGCCACCGTCGGTGCCTCATTCACATTCGTGACAGTGAGACTGAAGGTATCGGACACATTCAGGTTTTCTTGATCGGTGGCGGTGATCTTGAGATCGAGGCTTCCGACCTGCGCGTCATCTGGTGTTCCACTGAACGTCGCAGTCGTCGCATCAAATGTTAGCCACGAAGGTAGTGTCGTGCCGTCGGCTAAGCTCGGGCTGAGCGTCAGCACATCGCCGGCATCCTCGTCGACAAACGTATTCGCCGGCACCACGACGCTGAACAGCGCATCCTCCGGCACGGTCTGATCCGCCAGAGGATTAACCACGGTCGGCGCATGGTTGACTGTGGGTGAGAGGAGGTTGGCAAGACTCGCCGTACTCCCATCCGCAAAGGTCAGCGTCTCCACGACCAGCGAGCCATTTGCGCCGGTCGGATCGAAATTCGTGAGGAGGAGTTGATCCGTTCCGCTGGCGCCCACCTCGATGGTGAGTGTCCGGGTGAGCTGATCATGGGTAAACAACAGATCGGTTTGCGCGATCCCCGCGCCAAAGAGAATCCGATTGCCTTCACCGGCGGTCGCCGTGTCTTCGATCCTGTCGAGGCCGTCGCCGAGGTTGAAGAGATAGGTGTCGTGGCCGTCGCTGCCCTGCAACAAATCGTTGCCGCGCCCACCCATGAGCAGGTTCGCTCCCGCTCCTCCGTTCAAGGTATCGTGACCGACTCCGCCAAGGAGCGTCGTCGTATCGATTCCCGCGAGGATGGTATCATTCCCCATCCCACCGAGCAGAACGACTTCTCCATCCCCGCCTATAATGGTCTGGTTATCAGTCCTGAGATTCGCGGCGTAGAGGTGATAGAGATCGAGTGTCACGCCGTCGGCAAACTCGGCGACGGTGAGGGCCGGGGCAAAATCGATGAAGTTGGGCAGCAAAATCTCATCCCCGGACGTTCCAATCGCGATTCTGTTCACGGTGAACCCATCGCCCGCATTGAACAAGGTCAGATCACTCGCCGTGATCCCTATCCCAAATTGAAGACGATTCACATCGAACGAGCCCTGCTCGCCAGGGTCATCCCGAATCTCATCGAGGCCGTCTCCGGGATTGAACACATAGGTGTCGCTTCCCGCTCCACCCTGCAGGACGTCATTGCCAATGCCCCCGATGAGTGTGTCATTACCGTCTCCTGACGATAGGGCTTCACTGCCGCTCAGCCCCAGCATGCGATCGTCGACGAAGGTTCCGAACAGCTCGCCGTCACTCTGTCCGGTTCCTTGCACCACGATCTCGCGCTCAAACAACTGGGTAAAGGTGAGTTGGGTTCCATCTGCAAACTGGAACCTGTCAATGGCATGCGGCGCATTCGGATCATCTGCCGATACGCCGAGAAAATGCAGCCCATCGCCCGACGTGCCTATCCGCACCGTCAAGCCCCCCATGCCAAATGTCCCACTATACGAGACACTCAGCATCTCCTGCGTGATTCCGGCACCGAACTGCACTATATCGGTGTCTCCCGCACTAGGCTGGTCATCGATCAGATCGAATCCGTCGCCCTGATTGAACACATACGTGTCGTTGCCGGTTCCGCCGAGCAGCACATCGTTTCCCACTCCGCCCGCAATCACGTCATCACCACCCTGCGCCTTGATGACCTCGGCTTGAGTGGTGCCCGTCATCCCTTCGCCATTGTCAGTACCCAATGTCGGATTCATCAGTGCCAGCAAGCGCGTCTCATAGCCACCCGTCACGTCTTCGACACCGTTGCTGAAGGCCACAACCTCGGTCACCAACGATCCGGTTATCCCACTTGGGTCAAAATCGGCCAAAATCGCGCCATCCGTTCCCCCGCTATTTGTGATGCGGAGAGATGAGCCGTCCTGGACGAACAGCACATCCCCAGGACGAATGCTGTTGCCGAATTGCAAGCGGTTCCCTTCTCCGGGCAGCGCCACATCATGAACCGTATCGAGGCCGTTGAAATTGCCCTCCACGACGTAGGTATCGTTCCCGGCCTCGCCGTATAAATCGTCGTTGCCCGGTCCATAGTCGCTGCCGAGGCTGAATCCGCCCCAGAAAGTGTCGGCTCCCGCTCCACCGATCAGCACATTATTCACAAAGTTCCCGATCAAGACATTGTCATTCGCATTGCCCTCACCGCGAACCGGGTCCGTGGTTGGTAGATTCGTGCTCAGCAAGAAGAGATTCTCCACGTGGTCCGGAAGCGTGTAGTCGATCAGGCTATAGACGCTGTCCAGGCCTTCCCCAACAGCCTCCACCACAGTATCGCCCGGGTGCTCAACCAGGTAGAGGTCGTCGCCAGCCCCACCGACCATCCGATCGGCGCCACCCCGTCCATCTAGGTCATCGTTGCCTTGCGCCCCAATCAATTCATCTCGAAACGCCGTCCCTTCCAGAAAACTGCCGGCAGGCGCCGCCGTGAGGCGCAAGCCTTCGATGCGAGTCAGAATCTCGGCAGTCTCCCAACTCGTACTATCGGCAAAAAGAATCTGGCTGATCGGCAGCAGGCTGGGATCAGCGGCGCCGAGGAGTGTGAGTTCGTCCTGCGTCCCGTCGATTGTCAGAACCACATCGATTCCGTCCTCCGACTGTCGGGCCTGCAGGCGGACCTCGTCGGAACTGACCCCGCTGGTGAGTTGGATCGTGTTCGGACCGGATTGTTCGACAGGGGAATCCCGCAAGATGTCTTGCCCGTACCCACGACTAAACACATAGGTATCTTGCCCAGTGTCTCCCCACAACACGTCGGCACCGGCACCGCCATCGAGTTGATCATCCCCGTCTCCGCCGAAGAGCTGATCGTTTCCGTCATCTCCATGCACAATATCTGCACCCAAGCGGCCAAAGATAAAGTCGTTCCCGGCGCCGCCGGAGATCCGATCGATGAGATTCGTCCCGCTCAGAGTATCGGGTCCCGCGGTGCCGGTAATTTCAATGCCTCGCGCAAGCAATTCTCCGATGGACAACGTCGTGCCATCGGCGAACTCAATCGAATCAATAGATGGAGTCCCTGCCTCCAGGCTGTCAAAAATCCGAATCGCATCGCCTGCCGCCCCGGTACGAACGGATAGCGATCCCCCCGTACCTAGCCCCAACGTCACGGAACTGTTGGATACCCCTGGTCCGAACACTAATCGATTGCCTTCCCCTGAACCGTCCGACACGATATCCGTGCCGTCGCCGGGATTGAAGAAATACTTGTCTTGGCCTGCCCCGCCGTTGAGCGTATCGTTCCCCGTGCCACCGATGAGCACATCGTTTCCAGCCCCAGCGGTCACCACGTCGTTGCCGGCTCCGGCAAAGATCGTATCGTCGGTGGAGCCGGTGTGAATGCTATTGCTGTCATCCGTTCCTTCGATGAGGCCTCCCGGCAACGGTAACTGATCCGCCAACGCCACAACCGTCCCGTCGACAAAATCCAGCGTGTTCACCACATAGTTGAACGTGTTCGGATTGAAGCCGAGCAACCGGATGGAGTCCCCGCCCGCGACTTGAATCGTCAATGTCTGTTGGGCTTGATCTTGAGTGAGGATGAGCGATTCCAGCGTGATGCCGGAAAAGAATTGAATCAGATTTCCCTCGCCTGCAAGCGCCGTATCGGTGATCGTATCCTGTCCATCGCCGAGGCTAAAGTTATAGGTATCGTGGCCCGCGCCGCCGATGAGGACATCGGACCCCTTGCCGCCTTCTAAGATGTCATTCCCGACTCCGCCGTACAACGAATCGATGCCGTCGTTGCCCGCGAGGCGGTCATTGCCCGCATCGCCATACAGTGTGTCGTCGTTCGCTTGCCCAAACAGCCGATCATCGCCTGCATCGCCACCGAGCAGGTCAATGCCGTCGCCGCCTTGCAATTCATCATCGCCGTCATCGCCGAAGAGGCTGTCGGCTCCTTCGTCTCCAAACAGCACGTCGTTCTCGGTCCCCCCAAAGAGCGTATCGTCACCAATACCGCCCTCAAGATGATCGTTACCGGCGCTACCGTTCAAAAAGTCCGCAGCACCCGCTGTGCTGATCTCAGACAAATTATTCAACCCGTCGCCAAAAAGCAGATCGTCCCCAGCCCCGCCAAACAGTTCGTCCGTTCCATCGCCCCCATGCAGCGTATCGACATCCTCGCCCCCATCGAGCACGTCGGTGCCCTTGTCCCCAAATAGCTGATCGAGTCCCACCCCTCCGGACAACGAGTCCGCGCCATCGCCCCCGGCCAGGAGGTCGTCGCCCGCGCCGCCGTCCAACACATCATCGCCTGGCACCACCAGATACCCAGCTTCATCGTCGCCGAAAAGCTGGTCGTTGTCCGCTCCACCAGACAGGATGTCGTCACCTCCATCTCCGACCAGCAAATCGTTCCCGCTCCCCCCATCGAGGAAATCGGCCTCGCCGGTCGCACTGAATAGGGCTGGGCCTGGAAATGGAATGATGTCACTTTCAGCACCAGTAAGAAGAGTGTTAGTCGGCCATCCATCCGGGCGATTGTCTCCTCGCAAGATATCATCGCCGTCCATGCCCAGTAACACATCCGTTCCCCAGCCGCCCCACAGAGAGTCCGCCCCCTCTCCTCCGTCCAAATAGTCACGATCGTCCGTCCCCGCGACATTGACATCGCCATTCAAAAAATCATTGCCAGCTCCTCCGATTAGGACATCTTTGCCACCCCCTGCGTACAAATAATCATCGTCAAGACCCCCATCAAGGTAGTCGTTTCCGTCGAATCCAACCAGAACATCATTGCCCGATCCCCCATCAAGGAGATCGGGCTCGACTAAGAGTCCGTAGAGTGCGTCACTGCCTCCCAAGCCATAGATGGCATCGCCAGGCCCACGGGTCCCCGTGAGGCGGCCAAGAACATCGCTGTTCTCCGTGCCGATAAACACCCCTAGAAAGGGCCCTGTCGGTACGCCGGTATTCGTGGGAAGATCTGACAGATCGTCGAGTTGAATCCCGAACTGCCCGCTCTGGAAATCTGCATTGACAGTCAGCACGCCATTGACGATCAAGTGCCCACTGGAAAGGACATAGGTCTCGGCACCATCCAGGCTGACATAGGTTGCGCCGCCATCGGTACTGATCCCGCCTTGGAGCAGTCCGCCATTGAAGACGATCTTACCCGTGGCGTCTGAATCCTCGATTTGATCGATGCCATCCCCGTTATTGTAATAATAGGTGTCGAATCCGGCCCCGCCTTCGAGGAGATCGCTGTTACCGGTGCCACCGGCTAAGATATCGTTGCGGATTCCGCCGATCAGACGATCCGTGCCGCCCTGGCCGTCCAGCCGGTTGATCCCCCCATTACCGGTGATGTCATTATTCAATGCATTCCCGATTCCGTTGAGATCGGCGGTGCCCGTTAGCGTCAGATGCTCGACATTCGCCCCGAGCGTAAAACTGACCGAGCTTTCCACTCGATCCGTCCCGTTGTTCAACCCTTCGATCACCTCATCGCCCAGGTTGTCGACAATATAGAAGTCGTTATCCGCTCCTCCCGCCATCGTATCGGCTTGTTCGCCCCCATCGAGCCGATCGACCCCCGCATTTCCTTCGAGATAGTCCCGTCCGTCGCCACCTTCCAACAGATCGTTGCCGCCACCGCCATAGAGATGATCGGCTCTGCTGTTCCCGACGAGCACCCCGATCCCTTCATCGCCATCGGAACCGAAGAGGAACTCCTGGTCCTCGCGGAGATCGAGCGTGGTGGTGATTTCCAGGCCGTCCGGCGCGAAGTCCTTGAAGTGGATATTGCCGGAGGAATTAGCGTCATTGAGCAAATTTACTTCTATTTTCTCTTCAAGAAAGACCGCGCGATCAAGGAGGTATTGCTCTGTCAACTCGCCGAAACCGGTCGCCGGATCGAAGAGCGCCAGCGCCCCATTCGAGGCATGGCCCAAACCTTGGTAGTCCGCGCCGATCACGGCGAACGAATTCAAGTTTTTGAGGGCGTAGCGAAAGGCCAGCCCGCGATCGGTGTTTTCCAAGGCCGCCGCGTTCACTTCGGAGGGGGTGAGTCCAACCACCGCCGCACCCTCGGCATTCAGTTCCACCAACGGCTCAATGGTGACGGTCGCGCCGGCCAGCGCGGTTTTCACGGCGGCAATCGCGTTGTAGAACTCATTGCGGTTCGTTAAATTTCCAAACCCACCGGGCGCGTCATCGAAGTTCAACGTGGGCGGGGTTAACGGCTGAGGCAGAAAGAGTGTACGGAGACCCTCCAACGCTTTCTCCAGTGAATCACCTTCAGCAGCACGAGAGGCTGTGGTGAGTGCCACCAAATCTGAATGTGCATTGGATGATGATCGGATTAGCGCTTCGATCTGCGCCTGTTGAAGTTGAGGATCCAGTGTGAGAAACAATTCTTGAAGCGAGAGAGAATCAACCACCAGCGTAATGGCATGGGTGTTGCCAAAACTGACCTGCTCTCCAAATGGAAGAATGCCCAACGCGTTCTCAAGGAGTGGCTGTCCCTCAATGAAAACAGCCTGTCCCGGTCGATGGACTCCCGAGTTCGCGACGACTTCGAGATCCCCAGACACGGCCCGCCCATATAACGCCGTCATTTTGGCAAATGCCCCGGCCGTTTGCGGCAGGCCCTGAAACCCCGTGGCAATTTCAATCGTGGAGGTTCCGATAGGATCAAACGCGTCGAGGGTCGCTTCCCGGGCCCATTGATAGCGTGGATCGTCATACAACGTGGCCGTGCCCTGGTCGAAGGGATCCCACGTAGGATCGTTGGACCAGGCCGTGACGGCATCCTGATAGTTCTGTCCTCTTGTGATGGAGGGCAACGCTTCATCGGGATTGTCCAGCACGCGCCGAAAGTAGGCCAACATGTCCGCAATGCGTTGCTCTTCGGCTGCGAGACCTGGCACCGCTCCGGGGAGCGAGCCCCGGCCAGAGGCATTAAAGAGGTAGGTCTGTCGCACTTCACTCTCATGTAATTCCGTGAAGACCGTCGCCAGATGGCCACCCAATGAATAGCCTGTGACGTTCAGCTGGTGCGCGGGATTCCCAAAGAATGCCTGCAGCCCGGCATCGAACATGCCGTCTGACTTGATCCCCTGTTTCAGCCGCGCTAAATATTCCTCCATGGCCAGGAGTTGGGCAAAGGCAAAACCGTGGACTGCAATATCGCCATCGGCTTTCACCGCATCACGGTCATAATCCCCGCCACGACTTTCGTCTCGAAATTCGGTGCTGCGGAAAGAAAGGGTGTACTCACCAGTCGTGGAGTCGCGCATGAGTGTTGCTGAGAAGCCGGTGCTGTCATTGGCGTGGTGGTCGACGATTTGATAACGAGATATAAACGCCTGGATACTACCAGTGATCTGCGAAGCGTTTGTCACATTTGCCAAATCCACAAAGCGAATCTTTCCCGCAAGGTCTGCATCATCTGGACTAGCACCGAGAATATTGTTGTTGCCAAACTTCAGCACATCACTGAGAGTCAACTCACCAGAAAGCGCCCTATGAATATAAGACTCCGCTGCCATCTGTTGAATCGCAAAACTCAACCACGTCTGAATCACAGTTGCCATCTCATTTCTCCTTAGCCACCGTCTTGGCAGTTGGCTTTAGTACTTCCTTTATGAAAACATGGTCTGCTTTTGCGGCATCTCCTTTACACACTCGATTAGTTGACCATGAAAAACCTGTTCTTTGGTTAGGATCAAATACGCCACGTATAAATCCGCGCTTTACGGCAAGAACGGAGTTTGTGGTCAAGTCGAGAACGATAAGTTCCCCCCCCGCAATACCAAGTTCACGATCATGGGGACGAACTATTCCTCGCCAGGTGTATCCATACCGACTCTCAAGACTGGCCACTTTCATCTGAGCCACGATATATGGGATGCGAACCATTTTCCCTTCAACTGCAGTCAGATAGTCACGTCCGGGGTGTGACTCGAGATTCCGATAGAACCGCCGATACTTCTCATTTCCAGCGGAATCCGTACCTGATCCAATCGGCACTTCTAAAAACTCATATTTGCCAATGGCTGGCTGTACATAATATTCTTCGGGATGAGTTGCCCCACCAAGTCCGTGGCCATAAGGATCCTCGCGTGCGTAAAGATGTTCCGACGCATAGCCATCAGGAATTCGCGGCCGCATCATGAAGACTCCTTCGACATTCTCCACGGTCTTAAAAATGAACTCCCCCGCTTCGGTCTTGCAGAGATGGTCGAAGTATTGCTCGGGCGTCATGCCCGGCATGTAACCGCTGTCTGCTGGCACGGGGTTCGGAATCTTGATGCTGTGGGCAAAGCGACCTTCCTCGGTCGCCAATGGATCAGCGGGTTTCAACTTCAATCGGTCACAGGACGTACTGCCGGGTCGTGGCGTGGTCTTCGCGCAATCTTTGGCAAAGGCTTTCATCTGTCGGTCAAAATGCTCCGCCACAGTCTCAGCATGCGTCACGCAGGCCGAGAGTAACCCTGGAAGGAGACCGACCAGCAAGACTGAGAGTAATTGTTTCCTCATGCCGCCATCCTTTCTTGCTCCATCCTCAAAATGAAACCATTTCGGCATCCAAATCTCGAAAAAGCGACGCACTGTAGTGCAGCGAGTCTCGCCGTGTCAACTGGTCATTGCGCCGCAAGAAAATAGAGGGACAGGCTACTTTTCCGTTGCATCTCGGCGCCTCTCTTCAGTACCGTGAGACCCCATGCCTCGTATTCCCCGTGGACAATTGGCCGGGCACGCCTACCATGTGCTCAATCGCGGCAACGGCGGCGCGATCGTGTTTCACAAAGATGCGGACTACGCAGCATTCCTCGCGCTGCTGCAGGTGGCCAAGTCGAAGTATCCAGTCCGCGTCTTGGGCTTCTGTCTCATGCCGAATCATTTTCATCTCGTGCTGCAACCCGCGACCGCGGACGCACTCAGTCCGTTCATGCACTGGTGGATGACGAGCCACGTGCGCCGCTATCATCGGCATTACCGGAGTCATGGCCATGTCTGGCAAGGCCGCTTCAAAAGTTTTCCCATTCAACAGGATGCCCACTTGCTCACCGTGCTGCGCTATGTCGTGCGCAATCCGGTCCGTGCGCAGTTCGTGGCGTCAGTCACGCAGTGGCCGTGGTCGAGCCTGCAGCATCCCACCCTGGTCGATCCCTTCCCAGTTCCGCTTCCTGCTGATTGGCTGCACTGGGTCGAGCACCCGTTGTTTGACCACGAACTCACCGCGCTCCGCACCTGTCTGAATCGCCAGGCTCCCTTTGGCTCCTCGGACTGGCTCGCGCAGTTCACAGGAGTTGCCGGTCTCGACAGGGCGCTTCGTCCACGTGGCCGGCCCCGCAAAACTCCGAATAAGTAGCCTGTCCCCCTTTTCTGTCCCCCTCACCGCTGATCACGTTCCCCTGCCAACCGTTACGTTTGCACGACCCTGAAGGGAAATCGCTATCCTTTCTCTGCTTGATTGTTGATCGATTTATTCTGTGATCGCCAGTTGACACCATAGGGACTTCGGGACTACACAGCACATATGGCAATTCATCCTTTTGCCGGATGCCCAGCGCCGGCATCGGTCCTCGTCGATGTATCGAAGCTCATCGCGGCCTATGCTTCAGAGAAGCCCGATGCGACGGTTCGTGATCAACGAGTGGCCTTTGGCACATCGGGACATCGGGGGTCTGCCTTCAAGCAAAGCTTTAACGAATGGCATATCCTGGCCATTACGCAAGCGGTCTGTGAATATCGAGCCATCCAGGGCACAATCGGGCCGCTGTATCTCGGCCGGGATACACACGCACTCTCGGAACCGGCTTGTGCGAGCGCGCTCGAGGTGTTGGCAGCGAACGGCGTTGCGGTGATGATCGATCAGGATGGCGGGTACACCCCCACCCCGGTCATCTCTCACGCGATCCTCACCTATAATCGAGGGAGAACAGCGGGGCTCGCCGACGGCATCGTCATCACCCCCTCGCACAATCCGCCGGAGGACGGCGGCATCAAGTACAATCCACCGCATGGTGGGCCGGCTGATACCATGGTCACGAAGTGGATTGAGGACCGCGCAAATGCCCTCCTTGCCGCCGATCTGCAAGGCGTGAAGCGTGTGTCGTACGACCAGGCTCGTCGTGCGAGCACGACCCACCAGCATGATTACATTGGGGCCTATGTCGGGGATCTTCAACACGTGGTCGATCTGAATGTTATCAAGTCAGCCGGGTTGAAGCTCGGCATCGATCCGCTCGGCGGGTCCGGTGTGGCCTACTGGCAGCCGATGGCAGAGCGGTATGGCTTGAACATTGAGATGGTGAATCCTGCCGTCGATCCGACCTTCTGCTTCATGCCGCTCGATTGGGACGGCAAGATTCGTATGGATTGTTCTTCGCCCTATGCCATGGCAAATCTCATCGCCCTGAAAGATCGGTTCGATGTCGCCTTCGGCAACGATGCCGACAACGACCGGCACGGGATTGTCACCCGCTCGGCCGGTCTGATGAATCCCAATCACTACCTCGCCGTGTCCATCTTTTACCTCTGTTCCAATCGTCCAGGGTGGAAGCTGGAAGCCGGGATCGGTAAGACGTTGGTGAGCAGCAGCCTCATCGACCGCGTGGCGGTGAAGATCAAGCGCAAGCTTGTTGAAGTGCCGGTGGGCTTCAAATGGTTCGTGAGTGGCTTGCTCGATGGCTCACTCGGCTTCGGCGGCGAAGAAAGCGCGGGGGCCTCGTTCCTTCGTCGAGATGGCTCGGTCTGGACGACTGACAAGGATGGCATCATTATGGATCTTCTGGCCGCGGAGATGATGGCCAAGACCGGCCGTGATCCTGGTGAGCTCTATCGTGACCTGACGAAAGAAATGGGTGAACCGGTC
>Ga0247727_10009829_pt1 | contig 17135 bp, 26 predicted proteins | sample WisWelCaveWW1625_FD_202498 | JGI IMG/M metagenome (GOLD analysis project Ga0247727, IMG submission 202498) | Biofilm microbial communities from Wishing Well Cave, Virginia, United States - WW16-25 | ecosystem: Environmental > Aquatic > Deep subsurface > Groundwater > Cave microbial mat | place...
GTGGCATGGTTTAATTTCCTGAATATGTGTATTTAAACTTTTTGGTGCACAAAAAAATTGTTGATGGATTGTATGGGATTAGTTGTAATTATCGGCTTCCACGAATGAGGGATGTATTTTCTGTATCTTTCCCAAACGTAGCGTTCGTCAAGGAAAACAATTATTCCCTTGTCGTGCTCGCTTCGAATGCATCTTCCTGCGTTCTGCAGGCATCTTGTCATCGCAGGCATCTCGTAGCCGTACTCCCATCCTTTGCCGAATCTTTTGTCGTAATAAGTGATGAGCTCTTTTATCTCGAGAGTTGGCTTGTCAAGCGGAAGCCCTACAATAATAACTCCTTTTAGGACGCCGGGCATATCTATTCCTTCGCCAAATGAGCCAGAAGCAACGCCAAGCAGGATTCCTCCTGCAAGCTGGCTTGCCCGAAAATTTTTGATAAGTTCGCCTTTTTGTTCTTTTGTCGTGTTCGGCTTCTCAACAAAAAGCTTTGTTTGTGTTTTTTTCTCGATAAAAGGAAGAATTGAATACATTACATCATAGCTAGGAAAGAATAATGCGCTGTTGCCCGGCAGACTGTCTGCAAGAGAAACGCAATGGAGTGCTATTCTCTCCATTTGTTCTGCAGTGCGCTGGGTGAATCTTGTTGTTGTCTGAGGAACAATCATCGCGAGCCTGTGCTCTGCAGGAAATGGGGAGTCATATTCTTTTTTTCCGGCATCTGAAGGAAAACCAAGAACTTCTGCAAACATCCCGACAGGAGCAAGAGTTCCTGACATTATGATTGTCGAATGCGTCTGTTTCACAACAGGGCCGACAATCAGTCCCGGGTCAAGGCATCGGCGCGTAATCTCAATATTCCTTTCATCGCGCCTCGCAATTCTTGTATAGCCCTCATCATCTCCTGTCCACTCGCTCAGGAATCTTGCAACAGTTCCAAGAGAAGAACGCTCTTGATTTTCGCGGACAACATCTGCGCCGTTGTCTATTTCCTCAACAAAAGAATCGTAAGGGGCGTACTGCTGAAGTGCATTGACAAGATCTTTTTTTGCAATAACTTTTTCCCCTCTTGTGCAAAGCGAATCAACAGCACTTTGCACTTGCCTTACTCTTTCAGCGCAGACATCAAGAGCATATTTTTCAGATTCGCTGAGAGCGCGGGAAAGAACCCTGTCTGTCAGCGCAACAGACTGCTGTTCGCGAATTCTTTGCGGAAGATTATGGCCTTCGTCAACAATAATTATGCTTTTGTCGAGAGTTTTTGATATTTTACTAAGAAAGGAAGTCCTGATGCTTTCTTCAAACAAGTAGCTGTAGTCTGCAATTATCACCTGCGCTCTCTCTGCGAGCATTAATGAGGCTTCGTAAGGGCACAGCGAATGTTTTTCGCACGATTCTCGCATTTGCTCAGTCGACCACGAAGGGTTTGCTTTAGCTTCCTGAAGAACAATGTCAACGCGCTGTTTTTCCTTTCCGCGCGCATTCGTGTAGTAATCGCACTTTCCATCATTTCTCAGAGATTTACAAAATTCAAAAAAATCATGTGATGGCATTTCTTCAGCGCCCTGCTGAAGGCACATCCATTTTTTCCCTATGATTGATGCAACTGTGACTGGAAGAGAATATTTTTGCTTCAGCTTCGCGATAGTTTCAAGAACAATGGCATGTTGAGTATGCCTTGATGTGAGAAAGAACACTGTTAGATTCTGCTCAAGCGCAGCTTGAATTGCAGGAGACAATGTAGCGGCAGTTTTTCCCATTCCTGTCGGCGCGTGCGCAACCAAGTGCTTTTTTTCTTTTATGCAGTTTGCAACATCATTTAGAAAATCAGACTGCACTTTTCTAGGTGCATCGTGCGGAAAATATTTGACTAGCATAGTGCTGCTTGAGTGCGAAACTTTAAATGCCTTTCTACGTCAATTTTATCGACGAAAAATGCGATGCGAAAGATTTATATACAAACCGTTTTACTTAAAAAACACTCAAACACAAGTTTGATGTTGCTGTTTAATGCAAACACAACGAAACGTTTAAATATGTCATATAATATAATGATTATGTAATACAGATTCGGGTGGTTAAGTGAATAACAAAGAAATTTTCAAAGTGTTTTTTCGAGAAAAGCCTGCAATGATGCTGGTAGAGCTCAAGAATTCAAAGGCAGAAGTTTATGCAAGCTCGCTTGCAAAGCAGATTGACTGCACATATTCCCACGTTGTCAAGATTCTCCAGGAAATGGAGAAGCAAGAACTCATCAAGTTCGACAAGCAGGGAAGACTAAAGCTCCTGACTCTCACAAAGAAGGGCGAAGATGTCGCAAGCCACATTGACAATGTCCGCGGTTTGCTGTAATTCTATCTTGTTTTAGATAATTCTTGATAAAGAGCTTGTCGCAAGCGCGCTTTTATCCTCTGATAATCTGGAAAAATCTCATAAGGCAATAACTAAACTATTATTTTGTCTTCTGAGATTTTTCTTTCGGAGAAAACAGGGAAGCGCAGAAGCTACAAAGCTTATTATCAAAAAATAGAATAAAAAAGTGAAACTTACTCTGTGTAAATCTTCAGGCTGGCTGGATTGTATTTCCAGTTTGCAGGAATTCTTTTGACTCCCTTGTAATACTTCACCAAGCGGTTGATTTTTGCGTTAGTGAGCTGGAGTCCTCGCAATGCAGGCATGTCGTGCTTGTTGGCATCGAGATGCTTTTTTATTACAACATACCTCCTCATGAGCGCGACAACGTCTTCAGGAAGCTCTTTTGTGAGCCCTTTCTCTTTCATGAATGTAGTTATCGATTTTCCGCAGACAGTTTTGACGTCAGGGATTCCGTAGCTGTCCCTGAGGATTAATCCAATCATGGAGCTGCTGTGGCCTTCTTTTGCATACTTTGCGATAAGGAGCTCGATTTCCTTTGTGCTGTACTTCAGCCACGAGGGAACTGATTTCTTCAGCGGTTTTCGTGAACCAGATGTTCCACGCTTCCTTGAATGCATTTTTGCCATAGTGTTGCAGAGAAGAACGTTATTCAGCATGAACAAGCCGAAACCGGTTCATCTCTTAAGAAAAAAATAACAGGGATTGTTTATAAATCTATCTATCATCTGATTCGCATCTTCCGCCGGCAACAGTTATTCCTTCCTCTGCATAAAGCCTGTAGCCAAGGTATGGAATATCAATTCCTGGAACAAGAATTTCTTCTGTCTCGTTGACAAGAACGCGAACCTTTTCCTGCTCGATAATATTTTTTACAGTAATGTCAAATCTTGAGTTATTGATGAACCAAGAACCTGTCATTCCCTCAATCAGGGCTTTGCAGTGCTTGTTGTCGTCGTTAAGGCAGATTCTTGTTCCCAAGCCTTGGGGAACGCATCTTTCACCGCGGCCGCAGTCTATGTGGGCGCAGCAGTTCTTTGAAGAGATGCACGCATTTTGGGAAGAACAGTATTTTGTTCCCTCGTCGCACGAGCACTCTTCATATTCTAAATCCCAGTGCTGATTGAACTCGCAAGTCTGAGGAGAAGCTTTGCATTTTCCGTCCTGGCAGAGTTTTCCGCCTGTGCAGTCTGAATTAGAACAACAGCCATCTGCAGCAATGCATGCTCCATTGCAGTCCTTGAATCCCTGCTCGCAAATGCAGGAGCCGTCAACGCATTCTTGGTTGGCAACGCAGTTTACTGAATAACAAGGATTGTCTGTCGGAAGCTTCTTTGTGTAAGGCGAAGCGTTCAAGTCTGAAGTGCATCCCGCAATAATAACTGCTGAAATGAGTGCCAATGCAATAATAAGATATTTCATTAAATATTCCAAGATTAGGGCCTTTAAAAAGTTTCGTGACGAAACTTTTAAAAAGCGGAAATGCTTTCAAATAGCAAAGGGGTGTTAATATGAGCCATACAAAACTTGCATTGATAGCAACGCTTGCAGTCGCAGCAATAGTATCGATTATTTTAATGGTTTCTTCTATAGGAATGGCGTTTGCAGGATAGCGAGACAAAAGATTAAAAAGCCGCGCCATTGATTTATCCTATTGCAGCCCCGTAGTGTAGCGGTAAGCATAGGGGACTCTGGATCCCTTGACCTCGGTTCGAATCCGAGCGGGGCTATTTTGTGAAACAAAATAGGCACGCTCGCTCCGAAAAACTTGTTTTGAGGTTGTGAGCGGGGCTATCGAACGAAGAAAAATAACTATTATCCGCAAGCATACTTACTTCGTTCGTAGCTTTCGTGCATAACACGAAAGCTTTATATAATTCTTAACTATTGTTAACTAGATGGGGAGACAGCTTCAGCCACAGGAAATAGTCGCTCATTATGTTCTGCCTGCAATAAGAAAAGAGCTTGCAGTGAGCATGAAAGCTTCAGGCTCTGACCAGAAGACTATTGCGAAAAAACTTTGCGTTACAGAGGCTGCAGTTAGCCAGTATATCAACGAAAAACGTGCATCAACAATAACGTTTCCAATTATTTTGAAAGAAGCAATCGGCGAATCTGCGAACGAAATCAAGGACAATCTTTCTTTCACAAGGGAAACACAGAAAATCCTGAAAGTTGCGATGAAAGAAGGCGTAACATGCAAAGTGTGCCACGAGGTGGCAAAGACACCTGCATCGTGCAGAGTATGTTTTGAGTGAAGATGGCAAAGAAAACTGACAAGAAAAAGGAATCCTCGGCGAAAAAAGAAGCTTCAGCTGAAAAAGACCCTTTCAAGAGCATTGTCGAAATTCTTGAAGAATATGAAGAGGGAACGCCTCCGCGCGATCCTAAGGTAGATTATGGTGGAGAATGAAAGAACTTTATTTTGACAATGCGGCAACAACACTTGTTGACCCAAGAGTAAAACAGGAAATGGACAAGTACTTTTCAGAAGAGTATGGCAATCCAGGGAGCTTCAACACTGTTGGATTGCGTGCATTAAAAGTGCTTGATGAATCAAGAGCAACAGTTGCGCGATGTATTAATGCAAACCCTAATGAAGTTATATTTACCGGATCAGGAACAGAAAGCATCAATCTTGCAATCCAAGGGGTAGCAAAAGCAATGAAGCAAAAAGGAAAACACATTATCATTTCTAACATAGAGCATCACGCAGTGCTTGAAACTTGCGAATATCTGAGAAAAGACGAAGGATACGACATAACAATCCTGCAGCCAGACCAGTACGGAATTATTTCTCCGCAGTCAGTCGAGAAGGCAATAAGGCCAGACACGATTCTTATCTCAATAATGTTTGCAAACAACGAAATAGGAACGATAAACCCGATAAAACAGATTGGAGAGATAGCGAGAAAAAACAGAGTTTACTTTCACACAGACGCCTGCCAGGCAGGCGGTGCATGCAAACTAGATGTCAAACAACTTAATGTCGATTTACTAACACTTAATGGAAGCAAGATTTACGCTCCGAAAGGAGTTGGAATTCTTTACATTCGACAGGGAGTTATGATAAAACCAATAATCTACGGCGGAGGACAAGAACGAAACCTCAGATCAGGAACAGAAAATGTTCCTTATATTGTTGGATTCGCAAAAGCAATGGAGCTTGCAGAACAAGAGCGCGAAAAAGATAATGCAAGTATTTCAAAACTAAGAGACAAGCTCATCAAGGGAGTAATGGAAAGCATTCCGCTCTCAATACTCAATGGCCACCCAACAGAAAGACTACCAAACAACGTTAACATAACATTTCTCAACATCGAAGGAGAAGCATTATTGCTTTACATGAACGAGCACGGAATATGCGCAAGCTCTGGAAGCGCCTGCACTTCAAAAACACTCGACCCTAGCCATGTGATTATCGGCATAGGAAGGCCGTATGAAGTAGCGCACGGAAGCATAAGATTCTCTCTCGGAAAATTAACAACAGAAGAAGACATTGATGTTTTGCTGAAAGTGCTTCCTTCGCTTGTGCAAAAGCTTAGAGAAATTTCTCCTGTTAATCTTACGCTTGAACAAGTCACTCCGCAAATAGAAGGTGAAAACTAATGATACCAATGCAGCCAGTCGCCCACGTTGAAGTGAAAGCAAAAGTAGATGCAAAGAAGACAGAACAGTGGTTTTACACTGATGTCGTCAAGGAACATTTTTTCAATCCAAGAAATCTTTTCAAGAGCCAGCAGGAAGTTGACTCTTACAAGCCTGACGGAGTAGGACAGGTAGGAAGCCCTGCGTGCGGCGACATGATGAAAATGTGGATAAAAATAAAGGAAGACAAGATCATTGAATGCAAATGGCAGACATTCGGCTGCGGTTCTGCAATTGCCTCAACAAGCATGCTGTCAGTGATGGTGACTGAAAAAGAAGGAATGAAAATAGAAGACGCGCTGAAGATAAAACCTCAGGACATTGTGAAGAGACTAGTTGACTTGCCTGCGCGAAAATTCCACTGCTCAGTGCTTGGAGACAAGGCATTGAGAGCTGCTGTCAACGACCATTTTGCAAAAACAAACCAGCACAACAGGATAACTATCGAAGGAGCAAGAATTATTGACAAAGTCCTAAAAATAACTGACAAGGACATAGAGGAAGCAGTGCTTGAAGGAGCACAGACATTCGAAGACGTCCAAAAGAAAACAAAAGTCGGCGTAAAAGACAAGACCTGCATTCCAGAAGTAGAGCAGTTGATAAGATTTTACAAGGAAAAATACTTTGGGTAATATTTTCACAAGTTTTATAAATCAAGTTCATCGAGAAATAGCTGAGGGTGATTAAATGGTAAAAGTAAGAGAACAAGCACCAGACTTTAAACTTAAGGGAGTAATGAACGACCAGATTAAAGACTATTCATTATCTCAATTCAAGGGAAAATGGGTTGTAATGTATTTCTATCCATTAGACTTCACTTTTATATGCCCAACTGAAGTAACAGAATTCAGCAGGAGATATGACGAGTTCAAGAAGCTGAATGCAGAAGTTCTCGGAGTAAGCGTTGATTCAGTGCATTCCCACAAAGCATGGATAAAACAGATTGGAGAATTAAAGCACCCATTGCTCAGCGACTTCAACAAGGAAGTAAGCAGGCAGTACAATGTCCTGCTTGAGCCTGAAGGAATCTCGTTCAGGGCAGTGTTCATAATAACTCCAGAAGGAATAATCAAGTACCATTTAGTTCACGACCTTGATGTCGGAAGAAGCGTCAGCGAAGTTGTAAGAGTTCTAACTGCGCTGCAAACAGGAGAATTATGCCCTGTTGAATGGACACCTGGAAAGAAAACTCTTGGAAAAGCATAATGGAAACACAAATAGTGCAAACAATCACAAAAGACATGACAATCGGAGATATTGTCACAAAGCATCCTGAATGCATAGAAACACTGCTTTCATATGGAGTGCACTGCATAGGATGCCACGTGAGTTATGTCGAGACTCTTGAACAGGGATTCAGAGGGCACGGAATAAGCGACGAAACAATTGCTGAAGCAATACAAAAAATAAATGCAGTAATTGGAGAGCATTCAGCAACACCAGAAACAGGAATAACAATCTCAGAAAAGGCAGCTTCGAAATTAAAAGAAATTCTTAAAGAGCAAAACAAGGAAGGCTACGGATTACGAGTGCAGGTTGTTGCAGGCGGATGCTCAGGAAACTCATACGGACTGGATATAGAAGAAAAGCCTACTGGAGAAGACATTATTTTCGAGAAAGAAGGAGTAAAGGTATTTATTGACCCGGCAAGCCTGAAAATTATTGGCGGTTCGCGAATAGATTATGTTGACGCGCTGCAGGGAGCAGGATTCAGAATAAGCAATCCGCACGCAAAAAACAGCTGCGGATGCGGAAACTCGTTTAGTTAAGGAGAAAATGGCACACACTGCAAAAGACTATGGCTCATTGAAAGGAAAAGTAAAAGGATTGAGCGACAAGCAGCTTGACGCACACTTTGGACTGTATCAGGGATATGTCAAGAAATGGAACGAAATACAGGAAAAGCTCGCAAAGCAGGATAAGACAGCTGCAAATTATTCATTCGGAGAATTCAGCGAGCTGAAAAGAAGAGAAGCAGTTGCATTCAACGGAACTTTCTTGCACGAACTTTATTTTGAAAATCTTTCGCCAGCAGGAACACCATCACCGCAGCTAAAGAAAGCTGCAGAAGAAGCATTTGGAAACTGGGATAACTTAATTGCAGACATTAAAGGCAGTGCAAGCAGCACACCAGGATGGGTTGTTGTTACCTGGAACAAGAAAACAAACAAACTGCACACATTCATAATGTACGAGCACCATATCGGTTTGCCAGTGCATCAGGAAATAATATTATGCCTCGACTGCTGGGAGCACGCATTCATGATAGACTACGGAACAGACAAGGCAAGCTATCTCAAAGTGTTCTTGGAGAACATAAATTGGGATGTTGTGAATAAAAGATTCGCAGAAGTGAAAAAGTAATGAAAGCATACGACGTTCTTATTGTAGGCGCAGGAGCAGCAGGAATGACAGCTGCAATCTACACTTGCAGAAAAGGCCTGAAGACAGCAATGATTTCAATAGATGTCGGAGGACAAACTAATTTAACTAGCCACATTGAGAATTATCCAGGAGTAGACGCGCAGCCAGGGCCTGCATTAATGCAAAAGTTTCTCGATAATGCAAAATCATTTGGCGCAGAGCTGATAAACGGCAAGGCAAGCAAGGTTGAAGTTCAGAAAGACAAGACATTTGTATTGACTCTTGCAAACGAAGAACAGTATTCCTGCAAAGCGCTTATTTTAGCTTATGGGAAGGTTCCAAGGGCGCTTGGAATTCCCGGCGAAGAAAAATTCTTTGGAAGAGGGGTTTCAACGTGCGCAACTTGCGACGCTCCGCTGTTCAAGAACAAGACAGCTGCAGTGATAGGCGGAGGAAATTCTGCGCTCGAAGCAGTAGAAGAGCTTGCCCACATTGCAAAGAAAGTTTATCTTGTTCACAGAAGAAAAGATTTCAGGGCAGATGCAATAACTGTCGAGAAAGTAAAGAAGCTATCAAATGTTGAATTCGTGCTTGACCACGCTCCTGCAGAAGTAAAAGGAGACAAATTTGTCACGGCATTTACTGTTCAAGATGTAAATACAAAGCAGACAAGAGATTTGCCTGTCCACGGAGTATTTATAGAAATAGGATATATTGTTGACACAAGCATGGTGGCGCATCTTGTCAAAAGAAACGACAAGAACGAAATTCTTGTTGACGAAAGATGCGCAACAAACCATCCAGGAATCTTCGCAGCAGGAGACATAACACAAGTAGCATTCAAGCAGACTGTTATCTCAGCAGGCGAAGGAGCAAAAGCAGGACTTGAAGTTTACAGGTACCTTTCAGGCGGAAGAGGAGTGGCCATAGACTGGACAAATTAAATAAAAGATAAGCTTTTATACCTTATAATTCTTAAATTTAGAATGGTCGCGACACTGGATTTCATTGTTCTTATTGCATATATTTTAATCGTATTAATTATCGGCATTTTATCAAGTAGAAGGGAACATCTTGAAGGATACTTAACCAATAATCGCAAAACTAAACTTTCACTTCTTACGTTTTCATTAGTTACAAAACATTCGCCAGCAGAACACTATTTTTGAATAGGCAAATACGAAAGAATATCTTTGATACAATCTTTTAGTGGCCTGTTTATGTCGATTACAGTTCCATAATCGAATTCTGTTGCTTTTTTATAGACTGCCCTTGCTGCATCTGCGCCGTGAGTTTCTCCACGCTGTATGTCCCTTTCTATGCAAACTTTCAATGGTGCTTTGAGAGTGAATACAAAATGCTTGAAATCAAGTCTTTCAATGAGGTCTTCAATCTGCGACTTCCAATAAAAGTTTCCGTCAAAAACAACAGGAGTTCCTTTCGCTAAAACTGTTTTAACTTTTTTAACAGCAATTTCATTTGCCTTGATGAAACTTTTCTGCGAAGTATATCCTTTTTCCCTGTCTTTGCCTAAATCATGCTCATCAAGAATTTTATCAATTGAAAAATACTCTGCTTTTATTTTTTTAGCGATTCTCTGAGCTATTGTAGACTTTCCGCATCCCAATGGCCCGCGAATAATAATGAAAAAGCTCATAAGTATTTTTTAAGTATAGAAAATCTTTTATTTTTCCTCCAATAAACAGAAAAGTTCGCAAGTTTTCGAGTAAGTCGAGCAAAGTTTCCATCAAAATTTATCGCGCGGTCATCAATATATACTGACGCTTGTGGTTTAATATTTGTAATTTTCAAAGGTTTTGGAAGATTATTTTTAGCACACCAATGCAATACATGTTTCTTTTCATTTCTTGCTGTAAGAATTATGAAGTCAATGTCTGCTTTCTTAAGCAACATAAGAAATTTTTTTGCGCCAGGAAATGGCTTTCCAATATGTCTTTCACCGCGCCAGATTCCATCATAGTTTGCAATTACTCCGTCTAAGTCTATGGCAACTACTGGCTTTTTTAGAATTGCTTTCATGTAGCTAGAGAGTTATTTAGGGTTTATAAGATTTGCCAAAGAAAGATTACAATCGCTTTATCCGAAAGTGAATGTGTACATCTTGAAGCCAGCGCCGTTCACGTCAAAACTTAATGTATGTTTTCCGTACTCAGTTGCGTCGACAAGATGGTACAGATCCTCTTCCTTGACTTTTACCTTGCCGCTCTCCTTATCATCAACGAAAATAGAGACGTCAGAACTAGGATCTGCTGATGCAACAATGTTTACATTCTTTGCATCATACTTCAAAACAACTTTCCCCTTATCGCTGACCAATCGAACATGGTCTTTATCAACAAACCAATTGCCTTCCAAATAGACTTGATTTGCACTAAATAATGATGGAAGAGTGTAGGAAACTTGCTTATTACTTGGAAGACCTTCTTTATTTCCAAAATTACCGCGGGTAAATTCGTACCCAAGATAAATCTCAGGAGTATCGATCTCTCCAAAATCAACCGATGGCGTCTTTATCTCAGACACTATATTGGGAATGCTGTCTTTAATTCCCAACCTTGTCATGCGTTCTTCAAGCAATTCCTGAATTCTCTTTTCGGCCTCTTCATAACCGCCTTCGCCGATATGATCCCAGACAATATAGCCGTCTATGTCAATAAGATACTTTCTAGGCCAATAACGGTTCATAAAAGCATTCCATGTTGCATGATCATTGTCAAGCACGACAGGATATTTTATTCCCCATTTTTCTGTTGCACGCTTCACATTATCATATTTCTTCTCAAAATCAAACTCAGGAGAATGCACTCCGATAACTTCAAGCCCTTTGTCCTGGTATTTGTCGTACCACATGGTGATGTAGGGCAGCGTTCTCTGGCAGTTTATGCAGCTGTAAGTCCAGATATCGACAAGGATGACTTTTTTGCCTATTAAGTCAGAAATCTTAATGCCGTCTGTGTTGATGTAACCAGCAATTCCTGCCAATTCCGGAGCAGGAACGCCGTTATTCTTTTGCACAACAGGAGAAACACGTTCAACTTCCCGCACAGGCTCCTGCAAGTATACAATTGCACCTATCACTAGTGCAATCAATGCAACAAGCCAAATTGTTTTTTTCATTTTATCAAGAAATTGTTCAAAAATCCAAAACTTCCTGCAACAAGAGCCAGTTTGTTGGTAAAGACCAATATGCCGAGCGCAACAATAAGCAAGCCAACTACGATGTTGAAATATTTCAAGAAGGTAGTGTGCTTTTGAATCCAGCTAATAAAGTTCTTCGCGAATAATCCGACCACGAGAAATGGAATTCCGAGACCGAGTGAATATGACAACAATAATCCGAATGCATCACCAGGCATTGATGCTGCAAGCGCAAGAATCGAGCCAAGCACTGCGCCAACACAAGGAGTCCAGCCAACGGCAAAAGCAGCGCCGAACAGAAAGCTTGAAACGGCACGATTACCAATTTTTGGAACTCTAAATTTGTGATCTCTCTGCAAAAACTCAGGCTTGATAAAACCAAGCAGGTAAAAGCCGAATAGAATTATGATAATTCCGGCAACACGGCTCAGCCAGGTCTGGGCTGTAAAAGCAACATTTACAAGAATGCTGTTGAGCAATACGCCAACAATTGAAAATACTGTTCCAAAACCTAAAACGAACAGAAAACTATGGCCAAACAATTTCCAACGGGATGACTGTTCAACTTTCTGGCCTGCTAAAAATCCAAGGAATGCCGGAATTAACGGCAAAATACAAGGAGCAAAGAATGAAATGATTCCTGCAATAAAAGAAATAAAAAAAGAAATTTCAGCCATTTACAAGGACCTCAAGACCTCTAACATTTTGCTCTTAGTCCAGGCTTCAGGGCTGCGCTTGATTATTTGACCGTTCTTCAGAATGACCTTGTAGTGCTGATAGGGCACTTGGTATTGCTGTGCGAGCGCTGTATGCTCTGACGTTGTTTCGCTATCCTTATACGGAATCTTAAAGCCAACTACGTTCGGGTCGTTCAGCTCAGCAAATCCAGCGATTAACTCAGGCTCCTGCTTCTGGCAGGCTCCACACCAGCTTGCAGAAAACTCGAGATATATAGTTTTGCCTTCACTAACAGCCTGGTCAAACATTGCCTTGTCCCAGTTGTAATAGCGAGAAACGTCTCCGCCGATTAGGCCTGGCATCATCTTGCCCTCTGGTTTAGTCATTGCTTCTTTTTCCATTACCGGCTCTTTAACCATTTCTTTTTTCTCTTCCATTACTGGCTGTTTATCCATCATAACTTCTTTCTTTTCCATCGTTTGTTGTGCTGGCGTACAAGCAACTAGCAACGCCAACAATGCAACGAGTACATATTGTTTCATTTTCAGCTCCAGGAAATCTTGTTTAACACTGTGAAAGCAACAGTATGCAGTATCGTCAAAACAAACACATGCATGCTCACCATGTCAACATAGTAGTCCATACTTGTTACGTAGAAATAAAAAGACATTACGTACTGCACCAAAAATGCAACCGTAAACAGCAGTAATCCTGCTGTGAATGTTGATCGCATCTTCACCCAGTTTTTACCATACAAGTATGTCAACAAAAAAAGCAAAATAATGTTAACTATGGTCAATACAAATGTTGCTTTCATCACAAATTCCATTTTCTTTATCCTCCAAAGTGTATTTAACTACTTTTTCCCAAATTGAACCCAAATTGATCGGAAATCATTCCAGAGTGTTTCCATCTCAGGAGAAACAAAATATACAGAACCATAACTGCCCTTTTTGATGGCAGTGATAACATTATTGTCCAGCATGACTCGTATGTGATGCTGGATAGTCTTGTAATCAAGCTTTAGCAAGAGAGCAAGCTGATGGGCATTCATCGGACGATGCTTGAGTGCGAGAAGGACGCGTACCCTTGTTTCTCCGCCACGCGTGCCTACAAGCAAATACCAAATAAGATTCTTCATTTACTCACTAGTGCAGCATATGGAATAAAAAGGTTACTGCAAGATTTGCCAATTCTATGCGCAGTTTTAAATACCCTTTCTGCACAATATTAATCATGCCATACAAGTTTTTGGAAGGAATAACAACTGCAGATGTAGCTTTTGAAGCAACAGGAACTCTCGAAGAAGTATTCGAGAATGCCGCGATTGCAGTTGCAGAAGTTCAGGTAGAAATCAAGACTGTGAAGACTGCTGAAAAAAGCCACATAGACCTTGAAAGAGACGACCTGAGCGAGTTATTGCACGATTTTCTCGAAGAATTAGTATTTATCAAGGATACTGAGCAATTGCTTTTCGTGAAGGCGAAAGTTAAGATAACAAAGAAAAAAACTTACAAGCTCGAAGCAGATTTAATTGGAGACCACATAAAGCAGGACGAACAAACAATGGGAACAGACGTCAAAGCTGTTACAATGCACAAGTTCGAGCTCAAAGAAGTCAAGAAAGGAAAATGGAGAGCGCAGGTAGTGCTGGACATATGAAAGAAGAATTTATTTCAAGCGCAAAACGTGTAAGCGATGTCATCTGGGAAGTTCCAAAGACATTCAAGGAAGGAATGCAAGTTCCTGCACGAATGTATGCAACTGAGAAATTGATGAAAGATATGGACGACACTGTCTTTAATCAACTGATTAATGTAGCTTGTTTGCCTGGAATAGTCAAGCACGCACTATGCATGCCAGACGCTCACTCAGGATACGGATTTCCAATCGGCGGAGTGGCTGCATTTGACCCTGAAAATGGCGGAATAATTTCGCCTGGCGGAATTGGCTTTGACATAAACTGTGGAATGAGGCTTCTTACAACAAACCTGACATTAAAGGAAGTAAAGCCAAAAATAAATCCATTGGTAGATGAGCTGTTCAAGCTTGTTCCTGCAGGAGTTGGCTCAAAAGGATTTGTAAAGCTTTCAGTTTCTCAACTTCAGGAAGTAATGGAAAGAGGAGTAGATTTCAGCATAGAACAAGGATACGGATGGAAAGAAGACGCAAAGAACATAGAAGAGTATGGATGCATAAAGGGAGCTGACTCGAGCAAAGTAAGCGAGAAGGCAGTGCAAAGAGGATTGGCGCAGCTTGGAACTCTCGGCTCAGGCAATCATTATCTTGAAGTTCAGTTTGCTACAATGGGAAACATTTACGATAAGAGTACAGCAAAAGCATTTGGAATAACAGAGCCAGACCAGATTGTGGTGATGGTGCACTGCGGAAGCAGGGGCTTCGGACACCAGATTGGAACAGACTACCTGAAAATATTCGGTTCTGCAATGAAAAAATACGGAATTACTGTAAAAGACCCAGAACTTGCCTGCGCGCCATTCAAATCAAACGAAGGACAGGATTATTTCAAGGCAATGGCTTGCGCAGCAAACTTGGCATTCTGCAACAGGCAAGTAATTGCTCACCAGATTAGGGAAGCGTTCAGCAAGGTTATGGGCAGGACTGCAGAAGAAATGGAAATGAATCTTGTTTACGATGTTGCGCACAATATTGCAAAATTAGAGAAGCACGATGTTGACGGAGAGAACAGGGAGCTTATCGTCCACAGAAAGGGAGCAACAAGATGCTTCGGGCCAAGCAGAAAAGAGCTTCCAGCGCACTTCAGGAAAACAGGACAGCCTGTTATTATTGGAGGCTCGATGGAAACAGGAAGCTATCTGCTTGCAGGACTTGACGCTTCAGAAGAAACCTGGGGAAGCACGATGCACGGCTCAGGAAGAACAATGTCAAGAACAAAAGCAAAGCATATGGTCAGAGGAGAAGACCTGCAGAAAGAACTTGACAAGAAAGGAATCCACGTGAAAACAGTCTCATTCTCAGGATTGGCAGAAGAAGCAGGCTTTGCATACAAAGACATAAACGAAGTAGTTGAGACAATGGAAATAGCAGGAATATCAAAGAAAGTAGTTGCACTGAAGCCATTGGGAAATGTCAAAGGATAATATGTCAATCGTTACAAAAGGCGGAGACAAGGGAATGACTAGCCTCTGCGGAGGCAAGAGAGTTTCCAAGACAGATCCCCGCGTCGAAGCATTCGGAGATGTTGACGAGCTGAATGCAGCGCTTGGAGTTGCAGCAAACTATGTTATGAGCAATAAATCTCAGGAACTGATCAAGCTTGTTCAAAATGATTTATTCACTCTCGGAGCAGAAATATCAAGCGATGCAAAAAATAAGACAACATCGCAGCATATTGAGAGAATAGAAAAAGCAGTTTATGAAATAGAACAAATGCTTCCGCAGCAAAAAAGCTTCATCCTGCCGAGGGGAACAAAAGGAGCTGCTTACTTGCACCTTGCAAGAACAATATGCAGGCGAGCAGAGCGCAAGACTATTGCCGTAAGTGAAATCAGCCCCGAAATAATTAAATACTTGAACAGGCTTAGTGATCTTTTATTCATTCTAGCACGGCTTGAAAACAAGGGAAATCCTGAAGAAGCTCCGACATACAACTAATTGTGCAAAAGATTTATTAACCAGAAAAAGAATCCAGTTTTCTGATGGAAACATCATACTTCAGTCTTGAGGAAGCGCAAGAAGTCCTGCCTCGCGTAAAGTATTACCTCAGAAAAGCAATGAAGCTAAAAAAAGTTCTGGACCTTCTCAACTCAATTGAAATAGAGTACAAAGACGGCTATGAGTTTGAAGAAGAAGGCTTCACAACACAGCAGAAGCAATTTCACAAGTTCTCATATGATTTTTACGACGCAATAGAAAAGCTCGAGGAAATCGGAGTTGTTGTAAAAGATCTCGACGAAGGGCTTATTGATTTTCTAAGCATTTTTGAAGGAAGGGAGATTCTCCTCTGCTACCAGTTCGGAGAAACTCAGATAGAATACTGGCACGAAATTGAAGAAGGATATCCTGGAAGAAGGCATATAGCAGAATTATACGCGCAATGAACTTCTATTCAGCTGCTGAACAAAGATTTTAAAAGACATTAAGCTTTCTATGCTAACATGAAGCTAATATCCTGGAACGTAAACGGCTTGAATTCTGCAATGCGCCACGGCCTTGCAGGCTTTATTAAAAAGGAAAATGCAGACGTATACTGCTTCCAAGAAACAAAGATGTCAGAGAAGAAAGTCCCTAAGGAAATAGAAGGGCTGAAGTCTTTAGGCTATGAGGAATACCATGTTTTTTCTAACAAAAATGGCTATGCAGGCGTAACAATATTGACGAAAATCAAGCCAATCTCTGTGATAAAAGGCTTAGACCATTCAGAATTTGACAAAGAAGGACGCGTCTTGATTCTTGAATTCGACAAGTTTTATTTTATAGGCGCATACTTTCCAAACTCACAGCGCGGACTGGCAAGATTGGATTACAAGCTGAAATTCAACAAGGCCTTTCTTGAATTCTGCAAAAAACTGGAGAAAAAGAAGCCATTAGTAATAACCGGAGACCTTAACGTGGCTCACAAGGAAATAGACATAAAGAATGCAAAAGCAAATGAAAAAAATGCAGGATTCACGATAGAAGAAAGAAACTGGTTTACGGAATTTATTGACAATGGTTTTATTGACACGTTCAGGGAATTCAACAAAGAGCCAGGCAATTACACTTGGTGGTCGTACATGTTCAATGCAAGAAAGAAGGGCATAGGCTGGAGAATAGATTATTGGGTTATAAGCAAAAGCCTGAGAAAGAACCTTAAGAAAAGCGAGATTCTAAAAGACGTGCTTGGTTCAGACCATTGCCCTGTTTTACTTGAAATGTCCTGAAAGATGCTCTGC
>Ga0247727_10009830_pt1 | contig 17134 bp, 16 predicted proteins | sample WisWelCaveWW1625_FD_202498 | JGI IMG/M metagenome (GOLD analysis project Ga0247727, IMG submission 202498) | Biofilm microbial communities from Wishing Well Cave, Virginia, United States - WW16-25 | ecosystem: Environmental > Aquatic > Deep subsurface > Groundwater > Cave microbial mat | place...
GAGGCGTATCCTTTGATGGACGTCAGCGGTGTGCGCAGTTCGTGCGAAACGGCGGAAACGAAATCGGATTTATTTTTGCTAATCATTTTAACTTCTTCCAGGGCAAAGGCCAATTCTTTGGTGCGCTGCTGGATTTTGAGCTCTAATTCCTGGCGGGAACGGTAGACTTGTTCAAAGAGCTGGACGTTCTCGAGGGCCTGGCTGATTTGGTTGGCGAGGATGGAGACCAATTCTTCATCACCTTCGGTTATCGACGCCGAGACGTCCTGATTACCGATGAAGATAAAACCGTTAAACCCGTCCTGGGAGAGGAGGGAATTGAGTATAAAATGTTCTGTCCCGAAGACGTGATTGACCCTTTCTTTTTTTTGCTTGGCCGACGTCAACGAGGAAAGGAGGTGCCCTTCTCTTAAATCATTCAGGAGCGTTTGGTCTTTGCTTAAGGTGGCGATGATTTGGTCGATAGCCTCTTTCGTAAAACTGATGGCCAGGCGGACGCGGAAATTTCTGTTCTCATCTAAAATTAATATTAGGATCTTTTCAAATCCCAGGTCCGTGCCGAGCGATTTTTCTAGGTGGGTAAAAATTTCGTTGACATCCAGGGTGGTGCTGATGGACCGGGAAATTCTTTGCAGTACGTTAAGCCCGGTGAGCCGTTTGTCGAGTTCTTCCTGGGCCTTGTTAAGTTCTAAATCGGTTTTGACGATGAGTTTGGCTTGTTCGTCCAGGTTTTTAAAGGATTGCAATAGCTTGTCACGCGTGGCCGTCAATTCTTTTATTTTTTTATTACGTCCGATGATTATGAAAACGAGATATCCACAAAGAAGAAAGGCGGCCAGGGCCAGGTTACTGGCGACTGCGATGGGATTGACGGAGCTAAAAAGATTGATAATAAAATCCATTTCAGGAAATCCCTAAAATCATCATCATGTGGTTCTGGGAAAGCGGCTCACCGAGATAATCGATGGGTTTTAAAGGGCCGATTTCTCCAAAGGAATACATCCCCACCATCGGTGTGGTGTAGCCTAAAATTTCACGGATCATCTGGATCTCGAGTAAGGCCCCACGCCCCAGAAGTTTGTAGCGCGAAAGTGATTCAAAAACAATAAAAAATTTAGGTTGTTTTCCCAGAAGCGAGTAAAGGACTTCGGTCGCGGCCTCCACCGCCGCTTGTTTGGCGGAATCCTTGTTGCCGATCATGATATGGACATAGCTGCCTGCGGGGACATCACCCTGGCAGACCAAGCTGCCGTCACTCAAAATGTTTTTAACATACCGCAACAGGTACTCACCGTCTTTTTCAATATAAATGCCCAAAGGATAAAGAAAAGAAGTCCGGTTCGGCCGCTTGGAGCGGAAGTGTTGGATGTCGTTGCGGAAATATTCCTCCAGCAGGTGGTAGGCTTTTTGTCCATCGATAGATTTGATGATGTGGCCTTCCGCTTGATCGATGAGGCGGGGTTTTCCCAGGGGTTTCCACCCGTGTTTAAGGCCGATACCGATTTTCATTTCTCCGCCTAGCAAAAGCCCGACGGCGGAGTGGGTCAGGGCTTTATCCTGACAGAATTGATATGTTTTAAGAAACTGAAAATCATCACTGCTGCCGGCCCCCAAAAGCGGAACCGTCGTCCCTAAGGTCTCACGGACGCCTTTGATGAGGGCGGCGTTGTTTTCAATAAGACTGTCGATAAAAAAAAGAAATAATTGGCGGCGGTTAATGCCGAAATCTTTAAGGGTATTTTGGGCTAATTGGCTGCCCGTGAAGCTGAGGTTGTCGGACAAAAGATCATCGACACATCCGACCCCGCATTTAATTTCTGTGGATTTGACAGCGAGGATGCCGATGCCTTGGGTCTCGATGCGTTCAGGCAGGATGATGCCGGCTGTCGAGGTGCCGATGATTCTTGCCTGCTTGAAATTTTGCCGGATAGCTTCCAGCGTTTCGGTGGCGGGATAGTGGACGGTCGAGAAGAAGATGACAAGGTCGAAGTGTTGCTGTTGCGCGTTTCTGCGTGCGATTAATGAGGCTTCGTTGACAGCTGTGGTGGTGTTGGATTTTTGACTGAAACCAATTCCGACGAAAGTTGCCACCTGTTTCACAACTCCTTTTGGCTGGGCCGTGGTTATTTTAGGAAAACGAAAGCATTCTATCGGCTATTAAAATAGGTGTCAACGTTTTGGTTCAACCTTTTTAACCTTTTAATTGAAAAGGTTGACCAAAAAATAAATTATGATAATATTTGTGAGCTTTCAGCCCTCAGCAGCTGAGAGCTGACGACTGACAGCTTGAATTCGGCCCCATCGTCTAGCCCGGTTAGGACGGATGGTTCTCAGCCATCAAACACGAGTTCGAATCTCGTTGGGGCTACCAATTTGTACGATAGAAAGAACCTCCTCATTCGAGGGGGTTTCTTTGTGTGGGACAGGAAGTGGAATTGTGTACTCGATTTCAAGGCGGGGATAATCTATTGTGATCTGTTTGATGAAAGTTCTTAAAAATCCTTTCCTCTCGCAAATTTTGCCCTTTATCAGCGTTTCTCTCAAATCTTCAACGTAAGGCTTTAACTCGGCATCGGTCATTTCAATCTTAGCCCTGTTGGCTTTCTTCCATTCCAAATTAAGAATTTTAGTATCTACGGATTCGATTTCTTCATTTAACTCCTTTAATCGGGGCGCTATGTCTGAATGGTCGATCTTGCCAGTTTCGATGATCTGATAAAGTTTTCTGCGCCGATCCAGCCTGTCCGCTAACTGTTTTTTTAGAAGGGCAATTTGAACGCTAAAATCCTTTTCAAATAAATCAATTTCCTCATTGACCATAAAAAGCAGTTTTTTAATGTTATCTTCGGTAAGAACACGGGTTTGAATCGTTCTTATGACAAATGCTTCGAGTTTATCCGCATTGATTAACTTTTGCTGGCATCCATCCGGCCCCATTTTGGCGTATCGCAGACAGGTGTAATAATGATACTGGCCAGATTTGGCCCCACAGGCGGCCATTGTATTGCCGCATTTTTTACACCGTAGGAATGTGCTCAATAGGTGATCGGAAGTGAGTGCTCGGGGATGGACAAGAGCAGGGGTGCGATTTTTAATGAGTTCTTGCGCTCGCTCAAATTCCTCTTTTGAAATGATGGCTTCATGGGCCCCGGGGGTCTTGATAATCGCCTGTTTTCTTTTTTCTTTCCAAATAACGGCGCCGGTGTATGTCTCATTCTTTAAAATATAAGCGATACTTGATATATTCCAGTGATCGCCGGTGCGTCGGCGCAATCCTTCTTCATTGAGAGTTTTAGTAATTTCTTTCAAGCCGTTTCCGGTTAAACAAAGGTTGAAAATCTTTCGAACTATTTCGGCTTCATGGGGGAGGAGTTTGAGCTTATTTTTTTGATTCTTGCCGACTTCAATTTTGATTTTTTCATAGCCATAAGGGATTTTCCCGCCGTTCCAAAATCCCCGGCTTGCGTTTTCCTTCATGCCCCGGACGGTATCTTGAGCAAGATTTAAAGAGTAAAATTCATCCATTGATTCGATGACGCCTTCCAGAAGTCTGCCGGTTGGATTGTCTTCGATGGTCTCGTTGATGGATATGACCTGAATCCCTTTTTTTCTTAGCAGGGATTTGTAGAAGATGGAATCTTCCCGATTCCTTGCGAATCGATTTAATTTCCAAACAAGAATGGCCTCAAAGGGACGGTCTTTTTGCTTAGCGGCGGCGATCATGTTTTGAAATTCCGGGCGGTCGGCAGACCGGGCACTTTCCGCTTCGTCAACATATTCGTGAACAATAGTCCAATCTCGCTTGATGGCGTATTCCCGCAAGGCTTTTAATTGAGCTGGGAGGGACAGGTCTTTTTCAGCTTGCTTTTCCGACGATACTCGGGCATACAATGCGATTTTCATTTAATTGAGTCCTGCAAAAAATGACATTTGTTTATCGGGGATTGATAGTAAAACGAAAATTCTTCCATAATGATAAAGACACTCAGCTTGATACTTAAACGGGGTAGATGAACCAAAAACGGATGAGGGGATTTCTCTTTTTATGTTCATCTTTTTCACCCAACAATCATAGATAATATTTCCTTGCTCAATCTCAGTCCCAGATTTGATAAATCTTGGAAATCTGTATGAGCGGGAACAGTATTGAACACGTAAAGGGGCAGGAGGGATCAATTTGATTCTTTTATCTGTTGGTATGTCAGGGAAAAGAGGGAGTCTGTTGTTATGATCTGGGGGGATAATTTGGTATTCAAGGGGAATATTTTCTTTAACAACAACGATAGCTAAGATGTTAGGGTTTGTTAGGGCGTATCTGATGCAGGTCGCCTCAAAAGAGCCGTTGTATCTTTCAGCAAGATTGTTTATTGCCTTAAAAGAGAGGGGTAGACTTAACAAGTCATTAATGAAATGTTTGAGAGGAAACCATACCTCACTACTCGCATGAAAAGCTTCACGCTCGATTTTAATTTGTGTAATAGGGTCAATATCCTTTTCTCGTAAACTGTGATTAAAATGTGGATGCCAGGGTATTGACTCATGTCCTGCCTCGTGAAAAATTGTTGACCGCTCACGTTTAGGGGGTAATTTATCGGAAATAAGAATAAGATTTTTCTCTGAGATTTTTACAGCCACCGCTCTGTCGTCGAATAATTCTCCGATTGTGTCCGCATATTCAGGGTAATCAATTTGCTTAATCTTCTTAACTTCATATCCAAAAAAGCCAATGGCATCGTATTCATCTACGTAATGACTTTTTGTTCCTAAGTCCTTTAAGAGTTTTCGCCCATATAAGAAAGGTTTAGAGCCGAGATAATTGTCAAAGTTGATTTTCACTTTTTACCTTTATCCATACTTTCGAGGTGGTGGAGGAATTTCTTTAATGCCTGCTTGTTTTCTTCAGAAAGATTTTCGTATCCTCTGCAAATAAAATTTGTATCGGGAGCGGGAATTTTTGTTTCTCCTGTATTATGGTTTTTGTGTTTTATAGTATCCTCCGCTTTTTGGGTAAGTGTTAAAATGGAAGTGCCATAGACTTCAGCAAGTCTTGTGAGAATTCTGATACTCGGAATCCCTCTTTCTCCCCGCTCAACCTGTGATAAATAGGCATTTGAAACTTTGGCTTTTTCTTCAACCTGTCTAAGCGTCAATCCTCGATCCTCTCTTAATTTTCTTAAAATCTCACCGAATGTTTCTTTTTTTTCTCCCATGATTTCTCTCTCCTTTTTAAAGGTGATTGAAGCTTATCATGGGTGATATACATTTGCAAGCACTATTTCTGCTTTAGTTTAGATTTATGCTTGACAACACATGTTTGATAACAATAGAATATCATTATGCATAACTTTTGCAAGAGAGGAGTCGGGTCGATGGTCGTAGCAATCAAGCGGGGGCGAATAAAAAAAATACTCGCAAGAAAGAATATGTCTCAAAACTGCTTTGCAATGAGGTTGGGTGTAAGCAGTGGTTATATGTCACAGCTTATGTCGGGCATTCGCAATCCGTCCCCAGAGTTGAGAGGTAAAATTTTGTCAGAATTAAAAATGGACGAGAGCGGATTTGATGAAATTTTTGAATTGAAGGGCTGATCTGATGGCCAGTAGTTGTGTTAAAGAAAAGACAGCGGGTGAATATTTGAATGATGGGCTTCGTATTCTGGCGAGGATCATTGCCCGGGATTTGATGTCGAAGCGGGCGTTAAGTGGAGATGGCAAAAATGGCGGTTCAAATAATGGGGACATACAGGACAAGTGACCTTTACCTTTCGGCATTCCTTAAAGCGAAGGGTTTAAGGCTTCAGGATAAGCACAGGGCCGGGAATAAATTTGTTTTTATTTTTGAGGATCGGGATGACCGTCAACAGCTTATAAGGGATTTTTTCAACGACGGCACAGTCAACATCACCGCTTTCAAAAACGCCATTCAGGATTTAAAGACGATGGTTTTCAACACGTAGGAAAGGACATTATGGATATGGAAATTGTAAAAAGCAAAATACCTCACCAGTTGCAGAAAGGCGGCTTCGGATTTGTGAAGCTGAAACCCCGGACGAAAAAGCCCTTTGAGGACGAATGGCAGAATAAACCATATTCATATTCGGAAATTCAAACATGGATTGATGATAGTGGGAATTACGGCGTGCAGGGCGGTTATGGCGGGCTGATTATCATCGACGCAGACACGCCGGAGATTGATGAAATTGTACGGAATAATTTTCCCGCAACGCTTACCGTTAAGACACCCCGTCAGGGGCATCATTATTATTACCTCTGCGAAGGCATAGACAAAAAGATTGTATTAAAGAAGGACACTACCCAAAAGAAAGACGACCATTTCGGGGAGATCATCGCCAAAGGTTCGCAGGTTGTCGGGGCCGGTTCGATTCACCCGGACACCGGCACGGAATATCAGGTTGTCAATGATGTTGAGATTGCCACGATAAGCCCGGAGCTCATCTGCTCCGAGCTTGTGGAATATATCCCCGTTGAATACTCGCAAAAAGATGCTGAAACAGAGATAGGCGATATAGGCGTTGCCGAGGTGCTGAACAAAGCGGGCGTCCAGTTAAAGCAGAAAGGAAACCAGCTTGTCGGCGCCCATCCTATCCACGGCTCAACGAATAACAATAACTTTGTTGTCCATCCCGACAAAAACGTCTGGCATTGTTTCCGATGCGGTTCGGGGGGTGGGGCCGTGGCTCTCATCGGGGTATTAGAAAAGATTATTGACTGCCGGGAAGCCGTGCCCGGGGCTTTAAGGGGTGATAAATTCACGCAGGTCTTAAAGGTCGCAAAAGAGAAATATGGTTTTGACGTAAAAGTATTATCCCCGGCCAGTGCCGAGCTCATTCTTTCAGAGGATAAACTTGTCGAGCTTGAGGGGAAAATAAAAGCTATCCCGAAAGATACCCAAAAGACAAAAATCCCCGGCCTCCTTGATGCTGTCCTTAAAGAAATGGCCGGGCTTAATCCGGCGCAGACGGACGCAATTTTAAAATACACGATCAAAGAGCATTTCAGCTTTACGAATGATGATCTTAAAGGTTATGAGAAAGTTTTAAAAGGATACCGCAAAGAGCCAAAAGAAACAGAGTCAAAGCGGTTAAGCCGTGAAGATTTAATCGAAATACTCACGAATGAAGAAGGCTCCCGTACCGTCCACCCGGCACAGGACTTTTCAGACGGCATTATGTCTTTTGCGGTGGCAATCAAAGACACGTTTTGCCTTGTGACTTCGGATAAACGGCTCTGCCCATTTGAGGATTCCGAGAGCGAAGGAATTGTCTTAAAGCACACGACCGTTGACACGGCCCGCTTTTCTTATAAAGGCATACGCACCTTTGTTGAGGGAAATTCCTCTGTGAGTATTCCCGGCCTTTATTGGAAGGTTTATAACTACATCAAGCGGTTTATTTGCTTCCCGGAGGATTCGTACTTGAGCTTTATTACGCTCTGGGTCATGGGGACATACCTTTTTATGATCTTTCGCTATTATCCTTATGTTTGGCTGAACGCCGAGAAAGGATCGGGCAAGACGCTTTTAATGGAGATACTTTCAAGCGTTGCCTTTAACGGCGAGCTTATCACCAATCCCACGGAGTCGGTCATCTTCCGGGACATTTCCAATAATTTGATAACGATGTTTATTGACGAGGTCGAGCAATTACGCAAGCGGGACAAGGACACTTACGGCTCGCTTATCAGCCTTCTCAATGCCGGGTTTAATAAGGCGGGCGTTGTGAAACGGACGGAAAGCACAGGTCAGGGCGGGTTCGTGGTCAAGGCATACAGCGCCTATTCTCCCAAGATGTTCGCCGGGATAAATGAAATTGATGACGTGTTGCAGGATCGCACCGTCCGCATTCCGCTATTACGCAAGAAAGATGATGAGACTGTCCAACGGTACAAGGAAAGAGCGGAGATTGTGGACTTACAGCGAAGCATTCGGGATGAGCTTTATGTGTTCGCTCTTGCTCATGCCAAAGACATAGCGGAAGTCTATCACTCCCAGGGCGACGTTATTCAGGGCATGAGCCATTTGAATAATCGGGAGTTGGATATTTGGGAGCCGGTGTTTTTGCTTGCCAATGTCATCGACTCGCAGGCCGAGAATACCAAGCTAACCGACACGATGGAAGCGTTGAGCAAGAAGTCCGGTGAGGAAAAGCAGTCCGATAGCGTTTCGCAGAACGAGACCTATAAACTGCTTAATGTAGTCAAGGTCATGCTGGACGAATTGAATACGTTGCAGGAGGACGGCAATATCAAAGTCTTTGAGGCCAAAGCAGTCTTTGAATATTTTCAGAAAACTGATGACTATGAATGGCTGGAAAAGCGCAATGCCTTAACGCTCCGGCTGAAAAGGATAAAAGTCAAGTCTGAACAGAAACGAATCGGCGGGGACAAGAAGCCGGTTTACATCATTGACGTTGCCGAGTTTCAAGACCTCTGCGAACGGTTCAAGATATAGGCCATCAAAATGATTACTTTGTCCGGTGAAAGTAAGTTTCAGACTTTAAGACAAATGGCAGTTTTCTATTCGCTTTCAATGGGTTGCGGTGCCTTAAAACGGGCTAAAAGTCTAAAAGACAGGTTAAGACAGATTTTAGGCGGGCTAACTGCTTTTTTTGTAAAGGGTTAAGCATAGCTGTCTTAAAGTCTTAAATTCAAATGAGGGGTGGGAGATGGCTAATTTATTGGATGGTATCAAAAAACTTAAAGAACGCAGACAAGAGGTCAAACAGCCCCCGGACGCCATTGACAACAAGCCGGATGAGTTGTCGGAAATGGCTTCGCTTTATTCGGCCATTGGCGTTAAGTCGCAGGAAATTATGGCGAGCTCGGCATCGGATGAGGGCAAAGCGGAGCTTGAACGGATGGAAAAATCCTTTTCGTTTCGCTGGGACAACCTTTCAAAGGATCAGCAGAAAGAACTTGTTGACCGGCTTCTTGAAGCGGGCCTGCTTCCCGAGAAAGTCCGGCAGGTGCGGGAAATGTTCAACGGCAAGGTAGTCAGCCTTCTTTAATGTCGGTTTTTCCTATTGATTTAGGAAAAATTCGGGAGAAAAAATATTTTTTATGGGCCGATGGTCATATTCAGACAGGTGGACGGTTGAAGATTGCAAGTCCATCACAACAAAATTTCTTAACGAGCACCATTATTTTGACGGTGGTGTTCGGTGGGGCGGGATGAACTGGAGCCGGTGCGGTGAAAAAACCGGTAGTATTGGTTTTGTGGTTTCAACCGTTGAGGGTGACGAATATATTCAATTTCAATACACTCAGACCAGCAGGCACACAAACGAAAAGACCGAGCTTGATTATAAAGCATGGCTGGGCTGGACACCTTGTTATTTCGGGGGGCGCCGGTGGTGGTTTATCTGTCCGCTGGTGGTCAATGGCCGGATATGCAATCGCCGGGTCGGGAGGTTATGTTTGGCCAGTGGAAAATATTTTGGGTGCAGACATTGCTATAACCTCACATATGAAAGTTCTAAGGAAAGTCACAAGTTTGATAGTTTATTTCGGAAATTAGGGATCACTGCAAAACAAGCAAAAGAAATGTTCAAATAAAAGGGGGCAGGTGAAATGACAACGCAAAAGCAAATTGAGGCGAATAAGCAGAACGCTTTAAATTCAACAGGGCCCGTGACGGACGAGGGCAAGGCGGTTGTTATCCAGAATGCTGTTAAACACGGGATATTTGTCCGGGATTTGATTATTTCAAGCGGCGACGGTCGGGAGGATGAGGAAGAATACAGACAGTTACTCCAGAATCTCATCGAAAGCCTCAGTCCTTCCGGGCAGATGGAGCTTTTGCTGGTTGAAAAGATCGCCGTTGATTTCTGGCGTTTGCGACGGGTATTACGTTTTGAAACGGGGAGTATCCGTAAATACCTTGATATGGTGATATATGATTATTACAACAAGACCGATCATAGCGGGAGTAAAGTGAACAAGACCAATGTTCAACTCGATGAAGAAATAAAACAACAGCAGGAATATCTTGATTGGAATAACTGCTATATCAAGGCCTTGAAAAAAGGCGTTGTCAGTTTCGATAAGCCTGTGTGGTCAGGCGAGGGCTTGGAAAGTGAGATCGAGGAAGATTTATTTTTGATAGCAGAGAGTATTAAAGAAAAGATGTTTTCTGAGGATGAATATTTGCGGTTTGAGGAAGGAGAAATCGAATTTGAGGAATTGTTGGCGATTTTTAGAAAAGCAGGCAATACAGACAAAGACATAGCAGAAGAGCTTGTCCTTCAACTCGAAAAACAGAACGAAGGTTATAAAAAACAGATATACGACCTTGAGCAGATGAAGTTAAAAAATAAGATTGCCGAGGAAGTCAACGTCAAAATATGTTCGTTACCGGCTGGCGACAATGCCGAAAAGGTTATGCGCTATGAGAAGTCAATCCAGAAGTCCATCTTCCAGAACCTTGCCATATTAAAAAAGCTCCAGTCCCTGCCGGACAGCGGCTCGGGCCGGACGGATCAAGCTGAATAATTGGCTTTGTTTTGCCAAAAAATAAAAAAGGTACTTGGAAGGCGGGTGTGGGGTTGCGGGTCGGGCGAGGCGCACTCTGTCAGTGATACAAAATTTTTAAAATGCGTGTCGTGGTCGCAAAAGGCATTTTTGAAAAAATTTTTTGAAATAATTATTCTTTTGTAAGTCTTTGTAAAATCAACGGTTCCCTTTTTTAGACATTTCACTAATCGCTTGTATTTCCTCTCGGGAATAGGACATTCTCGGTGTCCGGTTGTCCGATTGCTAAAATTGGCATGGTACAGAAAGCCATTGACTTGGTGGAAAGAGTGAATTAAGATGGAAAAAATGGAATATCAGAAAAATCAATGGATACCGCTGTCCAAATAAAAGAGATTTTCTCTTTGATTCCGAATTTTTGGTTCTGGATTGTCGCTGGCATCTTTACATTGCTTATTCGCATGATTCTAACTTTCTTTAAGGCATTGGCGATTAACAATGGTGAAGTCGATGAGCCGGACTTAAAGAATGAAATCAAGTGGAAAAACGCCGGGTTTAAAAAAGTTTTCCGGCAATCCTTCTTTAGCAACGCAAAAGACATAAGGATTGATGACTACTGGTTGCCCGCCATTATAGGATTCTCCGAATTGATAATATTTCCTCTTTTTATGGCAAAAGGCTGGTTTCCGGCAATCGGCGCATGGATCGCTATAAAAACGGCGAGTTCATGGGGTGGGTGGCAAAAAACCCGGACTGCGTATAATCGTTTTCTACTGGGAAATATTTTGTCACTCAGTGCCTCTTTTGTTATTTACAGCTTTTTTATCAAGGCATAGCGCAAGGAAAAAATCCAATGGATGAACTTCTTAAACAATTAGAGCATTATCGTCTGGAAAATAAGATTACGCAAGAAGCGCTTGCGAAGGAGCTGGACGTTGCCTTCTCGACCATCAGCCGGTGGCTTAACGGCAAGGTCAAGCCGAACAAAATTCAGGCGTATCATATCGAGAAATTTTTAAAAGCAACGAAGCAAAGGTAATATGGCGAACGATTATTCAAAGTTATCCAAAGAAGAACTTTTGAAGGTTGTCGAGAAACTCGAATCCCGTAAAAAATACGGTCTTATTTGGGACGAGGAGCGGACAAAAGAGCAGTTTGAAAAGGAGTCCGAAAATGCCCTTCCGGTATTGAAGGAAGTTAAAAGCAAAGAGATAAAAGCTGATCCGTTAAAGCCTGTCAATATCCTTATCGAAGGAGACAATTATCATGCTTTATCAGTTTTGAATTATACCCATCAAGCTAAGATAGATTTAATTTACATTGATCCACCCTATAACAGAGGGGAAAAGGACTTTAAGTATAATGATAAATACGTTGATTCGGAGGATACGTATAAACATAGCAAGTGGCTTTCTTTTATTAAGAAACGCCTATATTTAGCAAAGCAATTATTAAAAGATTCTGGGTCAATTCTAATTTCAATAGATGACAATGAGGTTGCACAGTTAAAACTGCTTTGTGACGAAATATTAGGTGCTGAGAATTTTATTGCGATGATGGTTTGGGAGGGGGGATTAAAAAATGACTCCAAATTTGTTTCATTATCGCACGATTATATTTTGTGTTATGCCAAGTCAAAAGCCAATTTGAAAGAATTAAAAGTTATATGGCGTGTGAGAAAGAAGGGAATTAATGAAATAAATAAAACAGTTAGAAGTTTGTTAAAGAAACATAAAAACAATTTTGAGGTTGCTTCTGAAGAACTTAAAGAGTGGTATTCGAGGTTAGACAGAAAACATCCTAGCTGGTTGCATAGACATTATAATTATATTGATGATAAAGGTGTTTATTTCGCCGGAGATATTTCTGCGGAGAGCGGACGTTCCAGACCGTTGTATGAAGTAATTCATCCAATAACAAAAAAACCTTGCAAGGCTCCTGTTAGAGGTTGGCCCACAAAAGACACTTTAAGTCTATGGATAGGGGAGGATAAAATTCATTGGGGGGAGAATGAAAAATCTGTTCCTAAAGTGAAACGATATTTACATGAAACGGAGAGTGTGGTAATCCCCAGCGTTATTTATAAAGATCGTCGAGCCGCAAGAAAGATGTTAAAAAATATATTAGGTGACGATCATTTTGATAATCCGAAAGACGTGGATGTTCTTAAGATTTTGATCGAATCAACGATTGAAAAAGGAGGTGTTGTTTTAGACTTCTTTTCTGGGTCAGGAACAACAGCCCATGCGGTATTAGAGTTAAATTATGAGAGGGATGATGGTATAAGTTTTATTGTTTGCACAAATAATGAAGTTAATGAAGAAGCAGAGAAAGATTTAAGAAATAAAGGATTGAAGCCGGGTGATGTTGATTTTGAAAAAGAAGGTATTTGTCAGAAAGTATGTTATCCGAGGATAAAGAAAATTATTGCTGGATATAATGATTTAAACGGTAAGTCAGTTAAAGGAACTAATGGAAATTTAAAATATTTTAAGACATCTTTTGTTAAACGGTCAATCAGTAAAGATAATCTCAAGGTTCGTATTACACGAGAATGCACGGAAATGCTTTGTTTGCGTGAAGGTATTTTTGAGGAATTAAAAAAGACAGAAGATTATCGTATTTTCCAGAACAATGAAAATATTATGGGCGTTTATTACTCTCTCGAACGTGGCGAATTGAAGTCCCTCAAGAAAGACTTCGATAAGATAAAAGGCAAAAAGATTTTATATTGCTTCACCCTTGATCCGTTGGGATTGGATAAAAAAGACTTCCGGGATTGGAAAGATGTATTGCTTGAGCCGATCCCCCAGAAAATTTTAGATATATACGAGGGTATTTATGAATATTGATTTAAAAGAGTATCAAGAAAAAGCCGTCGGTGAGCTGATAAGCACGGTTAAGGGCTTGCTGAGCAAAGAAGGCATGAAAAAGGTTTGTGTGTTTCAAGCTCCTACTGGAAGCGGTAAGACCGTTATGACAGCAAGATTTATTGAGGAATTTATAAAAGAGCTTCCTGGTGAGGATATGTGTTTTGTGTGGGTGACGGTCGGTAAAGGCGATCTTCATTTACAGAGCAAACACAGCTTGGAAAGGATATTCGGCGGGTCGCCTCGGGTGTCGCTTGTCGAAGGAGAATTTACCGGAGGGCGGGAGAGAATTGTTAAGAACGAGATCGTTGTTGTTAACTGGGAAAAGCTACGCTCAAAAGACCGTTCTACTGGTGAATGGAAAAATGTTTTAATGAAAGAAGGCGAGAAAATTAATTTCCGGGATGTTCTTTCCAAGACACGAGAACAGAGAAAAATAATCCTTATTATTGATGAAAGCCATATCGGAGCAACTGCTGAACGGACAAATGAACTTCGAGATGAAATAAATGCTGATGTGATTCTGGAGATGAGTGCGACTCCGAAGTTTCAGCCTGATCCGAAGGACTTGGCAAGGAACACTGCTGGTTTTGTGTTTGTTGAGCCGAAGGACGTTATCGAAGCGGGCATTATTAAGAAAGAAATTATCATCAATGAGAAAATTGATAAGATCGCTAAAGAAGAAAGCGACTCGCAGGAAGTTGTTCTTGAGTCGGCATATCAGAAGCGGTTAGAACTTAGAAAATTATTTGAAGTTGAAGGATCGAATATCAATCCGCTCGTTCTTATTCAGATACCTACTGCCGAAGCTGGGAAAGATAAGATTGATGCGGTTCAAAGATTCCTTTCCAAAAAAGGCATAACAGAAAAGAACAGAAAACTTGCGATTTGGCTTGCTGAGCAGAAGTCAGAAACGCTGGACTGGGTAGCAGAGCCGGACAATGAAATTGAATATCTTATTTTTAAACAGGCGATTGATACCGGCTGGGATTGTCCGAGAGCTCATATATTGGTTAAATTCCGGGAGTCGCACAGCGAAACCTTTGAGATTCAAACGGTAGGGCGTATTTTAAGAATGCCGGAGCTTAAACATTACGCAAGCGAGCCTTTAAATATCGGGTATATTTATACGAACGTTCAGAGCATTCATGTTAAACGTGAGGAATACAATCCGAATATCATCAAGCATTTAAAAGGTGTTCGTAAGGACTTTTATAAAGATATTAAACTGCTTTCTTATTATCGCTCAAGGGTTGATTACGGCGATATAGGGGCAAGTTTTGATCCTGTGTTTGAAAAGATTGCTTGTTCTGAATTTGGTATAACAAAGCGAGAGTTTTTTGACGGAAATAAGAAATTGTTAGAGAAAAAAGGGATCAATATTCATTTAGAATATTATCAGCAGGAAATTATCAGGGATGCGAATATTGTTTGTGAAAAATTCGATGAAATTTATGGAATTATTGATTCTGATCAGAAGGCAAGACTTAATATCGCCGGGAATGATTTGCAGGCGTTATTTGAGCAGATCATAAAGGATAACCTCGGGTCTTTTCGTAATGTCAAGAGGTCGGTGCCGAAGATAAAAACAACGATTTATGTTTGGTTTCAAAAGTATCTTGGCTCTCGTGACTGGGACGAAGCAGAGTTGATGGTTCAGAAAATATTTGTTCACAACGGCAACAGAGTTATTTTTGAGCGTATTCTTTCAAAAGCCATTGAGGAATATAAAGGTATTCGAGAGAAAGAAATTTTAAAACGTGCCGAGGAGAGCGAGCAGTTTTATGATTTTGAAATAGCGAAAGAAAGTTTCTATAATGAACACACGGACGAAATGGTAAGGGTGAAGAAATATATATACGAGCCGTGTTATCTTAATATTGATAGGTTAAGCCCAGAGCGTGAGTTTGAAAAATTTCTGGAAGATAACGAAAAGCATATTGTCTGGTGGTGGAAAAACGGTGAAAAGAAAATTGATTATTTCGGTATTAAGTATGAATATCCGAAAGGTGTTGTGCATACATTTTACCCGGATTATTTAGTCCAGTTTGAAGATGGTGGTATCGGTATTCTTGAAACAAAAGACAAAGGCGATCAAGACGGTGGCGGTTATACGAAAGCGAAGTCCGAAGCCTTGCAAAAATATATTAAAGAGCATTGCAAGAAAAAAGTATTCGGCGGAATTGTCATTCAAGTCAATAGTGTATGGCTTATCAATCAGAAAAACGCTTATGATTGGGAAAGGTGCCTTCGTAACGACTGGAACGATTGGGAAGAAATACAAATTTTAGATCGAAAGATTGTTGAGAAATCCGATTTGTTTTTCAGTGATGTTGTTTCCGATGAGAAGAAATATATTGATTTTCTGCCGGTTTATACATTAGAAGCGGCCTGCGGAAAGTTTGGCGAAGGACGTGAAGCTGAGGTTTCTTGCTGGGTTGACGTTAAGATTTTGGGATTAAAGGCAAGAGACGAAAGGTTATTTGTTTCTCAAGTCAAAGGGGATTCGATGGAACCGAGTATCGGCGACAATAACTATTGTTTATTCCGGGCGAATGTCGTCGGTTCAAGGAATGACAAGATCGTCCTCGTCCAGCATCACAGCATTCACGATCCCGACAATGGCGGGAGTTATACGGTAAAAAAATATAAAAGCTACAAAAGCAAGAAACCGGGCAAACTCAATGAGCGGGTGGAATTGATACCATTGAATAAAAAGCACGGAACTATTGTGTTAGAAGGTGAGTCAGATGAGAATTTTAAAGTCGTTGCTGAATTTATCCAAGTGCTTGAATAGGAAACGTTATGAAACATGAAGATTTGGTCAAGCTGATTAACGAAAATAAAGAAACAAGTCTCATTGCCTATTTTGACTTGAGCAATATGTTTCACTGGCAAAAGACGCTCAAGTGGCAGTTTTCCATTTATCACGTTATCAAACAGGTTTTATCAATCAAATCCGTTAAGGAAGTCCGTATCTATTACGGGTTGAATGAGCGGGAATTGAAGAAGTCAGAGAGATTTCACCAGCGCTTAAGAGAAAGCGGAGCGATTCTTGTCACAAAGCCGGTCAAGTGGATCAAGAAGGAAATAACCAAGAATCTGTTTGTCACATCATTCACGCTTAACCGGCTTGACGGGAACGCTCATTCCAAGCTGGACGAATTTATAGCGTATTTACAAGAGCAGAAAATCAAGATAGAAGAGCCGAAATGCAATTTTGACGTTGAAATGGCGCTGGATATGCTGGATGCCACGAACAAGATTTCCGGGATTCTTTTGTTTTCCGGTGATTCGGATTTGTATGAACCCTGTGGGAGGCTTAAATTGAAGGGGAAGAAGATTTACGTTTTCGGCGTTCGTGGGCAGGTGGCCCGTGAGCTGTGGGGCTCCTGTTCCCGGTATATTGATTTTGGGCAGTGGTATCAGGGGCCTAAAAAGCGAAAACCCCATTCCTAAGAATGGGGCCGCGTGAATTGGCGAATCTCTTTCGAGCTCGCAGGGTAAATATAGCATACTGCTTGCAAATATCAAACTATTTGTTTTTGCTTGCATTTGTAAGCATTTTGATTGTAAAAGCATTCCCAAAATCAAGGCTGAGATCAAAATGTTACCGTGGCCGTTAGAGTAAAAGTTCTTTCTTTCATCCAGTTGGGGCTACCAATTTGTACGATAGAAAGAACCTCCTCATTCGAGGGGGTTTCTTTGTGTGGGACAGGAAGTGGAATTGTGTACTCGATTTCAAGGCGGGGATAATCTATTGTGATCTGTTTGATG
>Ga0247727_10009831_pt1 | contig 17133 bp, 19 predicted proteins | sample WisWelCaveWW1625_FD_202498 | JGI IMG/M metagenome (GOLD analysis project Ga0247727, IMG submission 202498) | Biofilm microbial communities from Wishing Well Cave, Virginia, United States - WW16-25 | ecosystem: Environmental > Aquatic > Deep subsurface > Groundwater > Cave microbial mat | place...
GACATCAATGTGTTTAAAGTATCACGAAACAATCCAAGTGTAATTGAGCTCATGCGTTTTAGAATTTTTTCTGGACTGAGTGTTGTTGCATCCAAAAGAAAATGCATTATAACATTAGAAGAATCTTCTTCAACGATTTCCATGCCAACAAGTCTTCGCATAGACATTCTGATCTTTTCGCGATCGTCTGCTGAAATTACTGATCTGCCCTTTATCTTGATGATGTCATATCCAAGAAGATATGCACCAGTAATGTTGGCAATGATGTTTTCTTCCTTTGAAACAGGATATGATATTACAACTTCTTTTGGTAGTTTGTGATCTCCAGAAAGCGTGATGGAAATGCTGTTGGTCCCTGTTTCCAACTCGATCTCGTCACTTTTTTCTAATTTATTTGCGTCAACCCATTCTTTTGGAAGCGAAACCAATATGCTACTTCCAATCTTCTGCAGGCGCCGAATAAATTTAGTCAATTTAAATCAATATAAATTATTTAATCATTATTTTTATATTTTATGGAAATTTTAATGCGCTCATGCAGGCAGTTGCCTTTTGTCCTGGCCACATTACTGGCTTTTTCAAGGCCGAGATAGACCAAGAAAGACCTGAACTTCAGGGTTCCCTTGGAGCTGGTTTTTGCATAAATGAAGGTGTTACAACTACTGTAAAGGTCACAAGCTCTGACAAACCTCGTTTTAGGATCAAAGTAACTGGATACCAGACTGACAACACACAGGTTTCCGAATTTGTTATTAACGAATTTTTCAAGATTGCAAAAGAAAGTTTTTTTGTTGATGTAGAACATGATAGTGCAATTCCAGTCGGATATGGATTGGGATCAAGTGGAGCTGTTGCACTAAGTCTTGCGTTTGCACTAAACGAGGCAATGGGCACAAATCTTTCCCGAACACAAATCGGACAAATAGCTCATAATGCTGAAATTTATTGCAAGACTGGTCTTGGAACTGTCTTATCATCATATTATGGAGGTTTTGAAATAAGAACAAAACAAGGTGCGCCTGGTATTGGAAGTTTGCAAAAGATTTACAGCAACTCTTCTGCTATTGTTATTTGCTTTTCTCCAATTTCTACTAAAGAATTCATCAAAGATCAACTGCCAAGAATAAATGGTCTTGGAGGAAAAATGGTAGACAAGCTTCTAAAGTCAAGAGATTATCATGACTTTCTTGACATGTCTTTGGAATTTGCAAAGTATGTTGATGTAATCACACCAAAAATGGATTCTGTCATAAAGGATCTTCAAAGCAATGGTTTCAAATGTGGTATTGCAATGTTTGGGGAAACTGTGTTTACACTGGTTCCAAAATCAAAAGAAGACCAAGTGATGCAAATTTTGAAAAAATACGACGGCATTGTCATCCAGTCAAAGATTGACAAGAGCGGAGCCAGAGTAGGTAATTGTTAATTCCAAAGTCACATCCCAGGGCTGCATCCCTGCACATAAGAGAGAAGCTTGTCAAAGGGTATAGATCTGGTTTAGTTGTTGAGGAAGGTCTTATGGCTCATGGTAGAGGTGAGACGTTTGACTATCTAATAGGCGAAAAGACCTCAAAAAATGCTCTAAAGGCCATAAATGCAGCAGCCAAGGCCCTTGTTTTGGCAAAATCTCCTGTAATTTCAGTAAATGGCAACTTTGCTGCATTATGCCCTAAAGAGATTGTGAGTCTTGCAAAAACCGTGAATGCAAAAATTGAAGTAAATCTCTTCTATGTTAGCCAAAAAAGAAAAAAAGCAATTGCAAATCTTTTAAGAAAAAATGGGGCAAAAGAGATTTTGGGATTAGATCCGAGATCCTCACAAAGGATCCCAAGACTTGACAGTGCAAGACGGGTTGTTGATAAAAACGGAATATTTTCTGCAGATGTAGTTCTTGTACCACTAGAAGATGGCGACAGGACTTTAGCTCTGAAAAAATTTGGAAAAAAAGTGATTACATTCGATCTTAATCCACTTTCACGCACAGCTCAGACAGCTGATATAACAATTGTGGATAATGTTATTCGTGGAATGAAAATACTGATTGATGTTTCTAAAAAGCTAACAAAACAAAAGAATCTAAAGCAAGAGAGATTTGACAACAAAAAAAATCTTACTCAAGCTATATTTGTGATGAAAAACAATCTTGGGAGAAAAGCTCATGCCTAAGTCTGTAAAGGATATCAAATCAAAGAAGGGCTCTGTAAAGATTTCTGTAATTACTGCATATGACTACACTACAGCATTACTTTGCGATAAAGCTGGAATGGATATCTTGCTTGTGGGAGACAGCGGTGGAATGGTTATGCTAGGATACCAAAATACAATTCCAGTTACAATGGAGCAGATGTGTTTTTTTACAGAAGCTGTTAGTAGAGGACGACAAGATGCAATGGTCGTAGCTGATTTGCCTTTCATGTCATATCAGGCAAGCAAATCACAGGCAATAGAAAACTCTGGTAGATTAATCAAAGCAGGTGCAGATGCAGTCAAGCTTGAAGGTGGTCGCGAGGTAGCTGAGACAGTACGTGCTATTGTGGAAACAGGCATACCAGTCATGGGCCACATAGGATTGCAGCCTCAAACTACTGTACTACAAGAAGGCTACAAGGTACAAGCAAAGACAAAGGATGCTGCAATAAGACTAATCGAAGATGCAAAGGCGCTTGAAGAAGCTGGAGCTTTTAGTATTGCATTGGAAATGGTTACACAAGAAGTTGCAAAGATAATTACTGATTCTATTAAAATTCCAACAATAGGAATTGGATCTGGTGCAGATTGCGATGGGCAGGTACTTGTCTTTCATGATGTTGTTGGATTGTATGACAAGCTAAAACCAAAATTTGTTAAAAAATATCTTGAATTATCACAGGAAATTGTCAAAGCCATTGAAGCTTACAAAAGTGATGTAACATCAGGCAAGTTTCCTGCAAAGGAACATAGCTTCTCCATGGACAAATCAGAGTTTGAAAGGTTGAAAAAGGAAATTGCGTAAACATCCTTCACTTGATATAGTAAGCTCTGATGGTACAGAGCTTGCTGGAAAAAAAATTGTTTTATGTATTAGTGGAAGTGTTGCTGCATACAAATCAATTGAGCTAGCTAGACTCTTTATGCGACATGGAGCTGATGTCACCTGTGTTGCAAGCAAAGCTGCTACTGGTTTGATAAAACCAAGCTACTTCAAGTGGGCAACAGGAAATGAAGTGATAACAAAGCTTACGGGAGATTTAGAACACATCAAGGTTGCAGACTACAAGCAGTCTGATCTGATTGTTGTTTATCCGTGTACTGCAAATACACTTGGTAAGCTAGCAAATGGAATTGATGACACTCCAATTTCTACTGTTTTGAGTGTAGGATTTGGCTCAAAGATACCAATTGTGATTGCATTGGCCATGCATGAATCCATGTATGAGAATGCTGCTGTGAGAAAAAACATGGAGTTTCTTGATGGAAAAGTCGAGTTTATCGGTCCAAACATGGTTGAGGGCAAGGCAAAAGCTTCAGAGCCTGAGGAAGTGCTTGATCATGTTCTTAGAAAATTTGGTTCTTCTTCTAAGTTATCTGGAAAAAAAGTGCTTATCACTGCAGGACCTACCATTGAATACATTGATCCTGTTAGAGTGATAACAAATCAAAGCACTGGCAAGACGGGGGTTTTGTTGGCATCTGAGCTTGTTTCCGCTGGAGCTAAGGTCACTTTCATTTATGGTCCTGGAAAGGAATTACCGCCAAAAGGTGTCAAGCTAGTAAGAGTTGAAACTAGTAAGGAAATGTTTGATGCTGTAAAAAAAGAAATGAAACAAAAATTTGATATTGTAATTTTAGCTGCTGCAGTTTCTGATTATATGCCAGAAAAATCAAGTGCAACAAAGATCAAAAGCGATCAGAATAAAATCGTAGTAAAACTAAAACGAGCTCCAAAAATTATAGATCAGATTAAGAAAATACAAAAGGATGTTTTTCTTGTGGGATTCAAAGCAGAAACTAATGTGTCAAAAGAAAAATTGATCATTGAAGCTAAAAAGAAGATAAGAGAATCAAATGCTGATCTTATCATTGCAAATGACATTGGAACAAAATACAAAAAAAATTTAGATTATAACAATGTGATAGTAGCTGACCCAAAGAAGATAACTCAATCTGGGTGGAGGAAAAAATTTGAAATTAGTAGATTTATTATAAAAGAGATTGAGAATAAACTGAATACTTTCTGAATATTTTGTCTTAAGCTTCTTTACACAAGGAATTTGATCATCATCTTTATAAAGTAAATAACCGTACTCGTACGGTATAAGTGATATATGCGTTGCAAGTGGAACTTACAAAAAAAGCGATTGATTCCGTAAGAAGGGACATAGCAAAGCAAAATTCCGTGTTTTCTGATAAAAAATATCTAGACTCACTTTTTCTTCCATCAAATATCATAGGTAGAAGAAAGCAGGCGGAGCAACTTTTGAAACATATTGAAAGCCTAAAGCAAGGATTTGTCGTTCCTCAAATCTCTGTTTATGGTAGAAGCGGATCTGGTTTCTGTTACAAAATTAAATTCTTCACCAGTGTTAAAGGGAGGATCGATGTATATCAGATCTATTTTTCCTTCATAACCCTCTGCAAGAAGTGCCTGCATAATTAGTAGATTGTCTCCCCAGATCAGTCTGTTCGGTTTCTCAATGATGACTTTGCTTTCTGCTGCTTCCTCTATGAATTTGTCAAGTGTTGAATCAGCTTTCTCGACATTAGGAATGACAATCTCTGCAGTTTGGAATTCTAGATTCTTAGCCTCAGGTTCTATGTTTGGTTTTGAATGCCAATGTAATTTTGCAGTATTTTTTATATGAACATTGAAACCATTATTCGAATTATTATTTGCCATTTCTCTATTTTCTCCATAGATCCTAATAGATAATCTTTCAGATATAGAAAATTCATCAGATCTTATCTATCGAATCAATAAGAACAACAATTCATCATAAACGATCAATAACTGTTAAAAATGCAATTGAAATATGGACTTAGTTATTCAAAACAAGACAAAGATGGGTTACTTGGTTCCACTAATCCACTCTAGCAAAGGTTATACTAAAAATAAATCAAAAACTAAAATGTTCCATAAGGATTTCATTTTGTTCCTGTTATGAAACATTTCTCTAAAATCTAACTTTTTGTTCATGATCTCTATACTAGATTATAATCAAATCTTTTGTAAACTTGTGCATGACATCTGGTTTGTCTTTTACAATTAGAGAATCCTCTATTCTTACTCCAAACTTGTTTGGAAGATAGATTCCTGGTTCCACAGTTATTGCCATGTTTTTTTCAAGATTTACTTTGCTCAAATAGCTAATACATGGTAATTCATGAACCTCAAGTCCTATCCCGTGTCCAGTGGAGTGAATAAAGTACTTGCCATATCCTTTCTTTTGTATCACTTTTCTGCAAGCATTATCAACTGATTTGCAAGAAGCTTTTACCTTAACAGCTTTCAGTCCAGCATCTTGTGATTGTTTTACAATTTCATACACTTTTTTTGCCTCAGAAGAAACAGATCCAAGACCAAAAGTTCTAGTTGCATCAGAAACATATCCTTGGTATCTCAAGGTCAGATCAACTACAATCATGTCACCATTTGTAAATTTTCTTTTTGTGACTTGAGCGTGTGGCAATGCACCATTTGGTCCACCAGCTATTATCAAGGGATTAAGAGTTGATTTGTATCCAGTTGCAAACATTCCACGCTCCATCGCATATGACATCAAGATGGTTTGCAGTTCAAGCTCTGACTGTCCAATTTTTATTTCATCAACACAAAGCTCATACATTTCATCCAAAATAGAAGATGCTTTCTTCAAAATGTTAATTTCTTGTAAATCTTTGATTTCACGTGCACGATAAAACGGATCTGTAGATGGTTTTACCATACCAAGAGATTTCTTCATTGACTGAATTACGTCGTAATTGGTACTGTCTGTGCACACTTTGGCTCCCTTTAATTTCGATATCAGTGTAGAAAGTGCGCCTTTTCCTCTTTCTGATTTTATCACTTTGCAGTTAGCAGATTCTTCTTTTGCTCGTCCAACCTCTAGCTCTGGTGCAATTATCGTAACACCTGATTTGTCCAAGACACCAATTGCTTCGCCCCAAAAGCCAGTCATGTAAAAGAGGTTTTCAGGCTCAAATGCAACTATAGTGTCACAGCCTATCTTGTTACAAAATTTTAAAAGATTTTGCCTACGCTTTTGCAATACAAAAAATCTCCCCCTTTCGCAATTTATGTTTGCTGGAACGTTTAGATATTGGAAGGAGTCATTTTTTGCAAATGGAAGAAAAAAAGAAGGTCGTAGCACTACTCTCAGGCGGTCTGGATAGTCGTCTAGCCGTGAAAATGATGCAAAACCAAGGATTTGAGGTAGAGGCAGTAGCGATCAAGACGCCATTTTGCGATTTTGACTGTGGCAGGGGTTGTGGATTTGAGATACGGGAAACTGCAGACACTCTTGGTGTTAAACTAAAAACAGTATATCTTGGCGATGATTATATCGAGATGCTAAAGCATCCAAAGCACGGATTTGGTTCTGGAATGAATCCATGCATTGATTGTAGAGCAATGATGTTTGAAGCTGGAAAAAAACACATGGAGGAAATTGGTGCCGAGTTTATTATTTCAGGTGAAGTGCTTGGTCAAAGACCAATGAGCCAGCATGGACCGGCATTAAAAACAATTGAAAAAGAATCTGGATTAGAAGGAAAAATTGTAAGGCCACTTTCTGCTGCATTGTTACCGCCAACAGAACCAGAGTTGAAGGGATTGATCAAAAGAGAAGATCTTGGAAAAATAAGAGGGCGATCCAGAAAAGATCAATTAAAGATGGCACAGGAATTTGGAATTGAAAACCCACCAAACGCAGGCGGTGGCTGTTTGCTTACAGATCCAGCATTTGCTATTAGAGTAAAGGATCTTTTCAAGCACATAGAGACTCCAACAACAAATGATATCGATCTTTTAAAGATTGGAAGACACTTCAGGTTTGATGAAGATACAAAGCTTGTTGTTGGAAGAAACAAAGATGAAAACGAAGTCATCAAAGCACTAGCACTAGATGGAGACATTTTGCTTGAAGCAAAAGATCATGTCGGTCCTGTTACATTGATTCGTGGAGAAAACGCACAAGACCATGTAGAGTTTGGAGCTGCAATTACACTAAGATATGGTGATGCTCCAAAGGATACACCAAGTGTTGTCACAGTACAGAAAAATGACGTAAAATCTGAAGTTTCAACAGTTCCAGCTATAGAATCAGCATACCTACAATATAGAATTTAGACGTACAACGCAGTCTGTGAAATGGTATTGACTAGTAAGACTTTTTGAGGGAGTGTATCGCAATATCTTTGAGATGCAAGCTCAAAAAGCACCAACGTATCTGAAGGCAATTACGTTAAGAGATGTCAGCGATGTCCATGCCGTAAAGGAGGACATCAAGAAGAGCATGATTTTGGTGTTAAGGGTTACTCCACTTGCACAAAAAGACGTTGATGAGTTAAGAAAGGCAGTAGAAGAGATTTATGCAATTGCAAAAACCACTGGAGCCGATATTGCAAGATTGGGTGAAGAAAGAATCATTGTTACTCCACCAGGTGTAAAGATCTGGAGAGCAGAATACGATCTAAAATAATTTGATTGCTTCTTGAATTTGCGGACAAGTTGTCATTATTCTAAACATTCTGTGTATCGACATGGAGAGGTTCTCACATTTTCTTCTTTCTCCATGATTTACAAGAACTCTGCGAAGTTTTGGTCGTAGTTTGTGTACAAATGACATTAGTTGGTTGTAATCGCTGTGGCCACTAAATCCATCGAGTTTTTCTGTTGCGCAGTTTATATTGATGATTTCTATTTTTCCATCTTTACCCATTACAGACACTTGTCTTGATCCATCAAGCACTCTTCTTCCAAGAGTTCCATTTACTTGATACGAAACAAACAGTATCTTGTTTTTCTGAACTGGTGCAATATTTTTGAAATATTCTAAGACAGGCCCACCTTCTAGCATACCAGAGGTTGCAATGATTATACATGGTCCTTCTCTAAGTGCTTCTTCTCTTGCATCTGCGTGTTCAATGTTTGTAAAATATTCAGAATCAAATGGATTGTCGTCTGTTTCTAGAATCTTTTGTCGTAATTCACGAGCAAGATATTCTGGGAATGCTTCATGAATTGATGTAGCCTCTGAGATCATTCCTTCCATGAATACTGGACACTCTACTATCTGACCTGCCTTCATGTATAGATCTATTACCATCAAGAGTTCCTGGGCACGGCCAACAGCAGGTATAGGAATTAGTACCTTGCCACCGTTTCTGAGGGTCTCATTTACAGATTTCATGAAGGCTCCCTCTACCTCTTCTCGTGTAGGCATGATGTCTTCTTTTGCACCATAAGTACTCTCAAGGAGAAGGGTTTCTACTCTTGGGTAATTCCAAGACGCACTTTCAAGAAGCATGGCCTTGCCAAACTTTAGGTCTCCACTATAGACAAAGTTGTGGTCACCATTTCCTATATGGAAGTGACAAGTGGCAGAACCTAAAATGTGACCAGCGTTAGAAAATACAAGTTTAATGTCTGGAGAAATATCTGTAACAGTTCCATATGGAAGAGTTATTGTTTGTTTCATGACCTGTTTGACATCGCGTTCAGAATAAAGTGGAACTTTTCCCTGAGCTGCAGCAACTTTGATTGCATCAAGCTGAATCAAATTCATCATTGGCAAAGTAGGTTCTGTGCAATACACAGGTCCTTTGTAACCATACTTGAAAAGTGCTGGCAAGAATCCTGTATGATCAAGATGGGCATGACTTATCACAACTCCATCAAGCTCATCAAGTGTGATATTTGCCCAATCAAGTCTCGGATATGCCTCTAGTGTAGTTTTTGCACCGGGGTTCACACCACAGTCAATCAGGATTTTACTTTCACGTGTTGTCAAAAGCATAGAAGATCTTCCTACTTGACTGAATCCACCAAGAGTCATTAAAGAAACTTCAGTAGTTTCAGAAAGTTTTGGTCTGAAAATTTTTTCACCGACTTGTTTTAGATGTTTGCTTCTTTCTGCTGAAGATATTTTTAGATTATAATTTATGGTTTGTATGGTTTGTGATTGAATCGTTGTAGCTTTTCTTATTCGGAATCTCCATCCAGTCTTTTCAACAAGTTCTGCGATGTTAAATGCCTCATTATTTAATAAAAGCCACGGTCGCTTTACCTCAATTGTCATTTCTCCTATAGCAGTATCAAAGAATGTACCACTCAGTTCTGCCTCTTTTGGCAAGGATTGTGTTAGTATTTGTCTTGCGTCTTCTTCTGATTTTCTAATTGATTCTTCAGTTCTTACAACAATTCTCTTTTTAATAAGATTCACCATGTTTGAAATTACTTCGTTGTGTTCCATTAAGTAGCGGGGTTTTTTTGTATAAATTGCAATTCGCGGACCTTCATAGTCTATCTTGGTTACGTCAGCTTCCTTGGGAATACCTTGCAGTATGGTAGCCATTATATTTGTGGCAGGAAATAATTCTCGTTGTTGTTGTTTTCTTTGCAAAATATCACTAAAGTGTAATGATGACTTTCTTCTGTTCTTTTGTTAACAGCTTGTATCCTTTCTGATCTATTATTGCTACATTAATGCCGTCGCCTGTTCCAATGTTTCTTGTTATTGCAGCTTTTACAGCTCTTAAAGCAATTACCTTGCCCTGTTCTACAGTTAATTCATCACGGTATTCATTTTCTAAAAGACCGTATGCTACAGGAGAACCGCTTCCGGTTGTAGCGTATGTTTTTTTGTCTAGCGAACCAAACATGTCTATGTTATACAAAGCTGGTCCTAGTTTGTCATAACCACCTACTAGTATGTCTGCAATAAACGGATAGTACCTGTTCTGGAAGAAGATCAATGATGCAAGTCTTGCTATGGATTTGATCGGGAGATATTCCTGTTTTTCTATTCTATGAATATTGGAGTGATATCGTAACATGTCAGTGACGTTTTGTGCGTCTGCAACGCCACCTGCCATAGTCATTCCTGCATGGTTGTCTATTTTTTGAATTTTCATGGTGTTGTTGTTTGCTATGAAATAACCCGCACTTGCTCTCATGTCTGCACACAATACTACACCGTCAGTACAACTAATTCCTACTGTAGTTGTTCCGTGTAGTGTGTGTTGTTCAACATAGTCAGACAAATAATATTCTCCTTAACTCAGGATATCTTGGATAGGTTAGCACCCTTTTAAATAACTTTGCGTCCCCAAACGGGAGATTGATAAATAATGACATTTCATCAAAAACCCATGTCTTCACATGTAATGGAGCTCCCTAGGCAAATAGTCATTGGTGAAAAAAACATTGGAAATATTGGAAAATTTATAGATGATCTAGCAAATCCTAAGAAAGTTTCACTTGTTTCAGGAGATCAAGTAAGAAAAATTACATATGAAAAAGTTGTAAAGTCTCTTACAAATTCTAAAATAAAAAACATTTGGCACATAAGCACAAGTAATGATGTTAAATCTGTAAAAAAAATTCAAGATGCCATAAAGAAAGACAAAAGCGACCTAATAATTGGAATTGGTGGGGGAAGATCTGTTGATATTGCAAAGATGGTTGCATTTAATTTAAAAAAACCATTTGTAAGTATTCCAACTTCTGCTTCACATGATGGAATTGCAAGTCCTTTTGTTTCTTTACGAGGAGATAAACCACATTCGATAATTGCTACTGCACCTTTAGGAGTCTTTGTGGATATTGAGATCTTAAAGAAAGCACCAAGAAAACTTCTTGCTAGCGGTTGTGGCGATTTGATGGCAAAGGTCACTGCTGTCAGAGATTGGGAGCTTGCAAGAGACGATGTTGGAGAATATTTTGGAACATATGCAGCAAATCTTGCTTCAATGAGTGCAAAAATAATAATTGAAAACTCGAAAAATTTTAGAAAAAAGCCAGATGTTAGAATGATAGTAGAAGCTTTGATCAGTTCAGGGGTTGCTGCTTGTATTGCAGGAAGTAGTCGACCCTGTTCGGGAGCAGAACATCTCTTCTCTCATGCTTTGGATTATTTAGTACCTGGAGTTGGACTACATGGAGAAAAATGTGGTATAGGTTCCATCTTGATTTCTAAATTACAAGGTCAAGACTGGCGAAAAATTGTTACCATGTTAAAAAATGTAGGCGCTCCCACTACTGCAAAACAAATCGGTCTTAAACCAGAAATTCTTGCAAAAGCTCTAGTGATAGCTCCATCACTTAGACCAGAGAGGTACACAATTCTAAATAAGGTAAAGATGACAGAAAAAAAAGCTATCCAGCTTGCAAAAAGTACTGGCGTTTTATAGATTAAGCAGCTTTTGGTTGTGCAGTTTCTACTTGTGCTGGTTTTGATTCAGCCTGTTTTGTTTCTGGCTTTTCGGCTTTTGTGTTAGCATAACCTTCGATAAAGTTGATCTTTTCTAGTTTTGGTACAAATTTGAAAATGTCGTTTACGATAGCACGTTTAATTATTTGTAATCCTTCAGCAAGAAATGTTTCATCATGCATCGTAATGTCAACTTCTGTTTCATTTACCTTAAATTTTAGTTTAGATTCTTCAATTGGTAAACGTCTTTTTAGCAGCCCAAGAATTTTTTCATCGTCAGTATTAAGAGATTTTAACACGTTTACATCGTAAAGAATGGTTTTTCCAGCAAATCGGTGATTGAAATCAACCTGAACCCTACCAGAACCAATAAACCTCACAATTCCAGTTCTTTCATCTACTTCAATTGCGTCTCCTATTGAGATTTTTTCTGCATCTTCACCAAGCTTACGAAGGGGAATCATACGGACTTTGGCAGGATCTCTTGCACCAAATCCCTTCTCTGGAGGAACCTCTACTGTGAGTTTGTCACCAGCATTAGTATTAAGCAATGCATCGTCCAATCCCTTAAGAACCCATGATTCTCCTACTGAGACAAGTCGTGGTTGGTATTTCATATTAGTATCATGAATTGAATTTGATTTGGCATCATCTTCTCTAGTGGTTTCAAAAACTTCGCTGGTATCTTTTACCTTTGCAGTGTAATCTACTAAGAGTAATGTGCCTTTTTGGAAAGTCATCGTGATCGATGTTCAGAGTTCCATATATTAAGTTAACATGAGATTAGAGTACTTTCAGTTTTTCTTCAGCTACTTTGAGTGCTTCTGGATTTGTTTTGTATCCCATCATATCCAGAGTTGAAGATATTGCGGAGATGGTTCTCATTACATGATATTTATGAACTTCTCCCATGCATCCTACTCTAAACACTTTTCCTTTCAGATCACCAAAACCTCCAGCTACAAGAACTCGGAATTTTTCTGAAAGTGTTGATCTAAATGTTTTGTCTTCTAGTCCTTCCAGATAATTTAATGCAATTACAACTGTAGATCGTGCATCTTCTTTTGCAAATGGAGAGAGACCCATTGCACTTAAACTAGAATATAATGCATCTGAGCATATTCTATGTCTTTTCACTCTTGCATCCATTCCTTCTTCAAGTATCATATCAAGTGCTTCTCTGTATGCATAAAGAAGTGGCAGTGCAGGAGTAAATGGAGTTTCTTTGTTATCGTCGTAGTACTTGAAGTATCTTGCCAAGTTAAAGTAGAACGTTGGTGGCGGATTTGCAATCATGTATTTTTTTGCTCTAGGACTAATTGCTATTGGTGAGATTCCTGGTGGTGCAGCTAGTGCTTTTTGTGCTCCAGTAACACATACATCAATACCCCACTTATCCATATGCAGTTCTTCACCGCCAACTATTGATACGCCATCTACAACATAATACGAATCGTTTCTTGAAGTAAGTTTAGATATTTTATCAAGATATTTTACCATCGTTCCAGTTGACGTTTCATTCCATACAACGTAGAATGCCTTGACGTCTTTATTGTTGTCAAATGTCTCTTTTACTTGGTCGTAGCTTGCATTTTCACCAAAAGGAGTTGTTAGCCTGATGACATTTGCCCCCTGCCATTCTAACATAGTGGCAAGTCTACTGCTAAATTCTCCGTTTACAGGAATTATTACCTTATCTCCTTTTTTTATGAGATTTACAACTGATGCTTCTACTGCTCCAGTTCCTGAAGCACTAAGTGCAATAACATCGCCTGTTGTATCAAATACTTTCTGACTCTTTTCTACAACATCGGTATATAGTTTAACAAAATCTTTACTTCTATGATTTATTATGTGAGCAAACATAGCACGTGTTACTCTTTCCGGAACGTTGGTTGGCCCGGGCAACATAACCAAATATTCCAAATAAATTCTCCAATCTTTACGATTAGTAGCCGTTATTTATAATTACATAATTTTTGAAAGTCGGCGTTCTGCGTCTATTTTTTGTAATACCTTTTTTGTCCCTTCGGGTACAAATTCTTCCCAGCTTTTTCCCATTGCAATCTTCTCACGTATATTGGTTCCAGAAAGGTTTTCCCTTTCCTTTAGTAACACCGGTATAACTTTGATTCCGCGTTTTTGATAAAGTGTTTGTGTAAAATCATCATTTGAAAATACTACATCATATTTTGGCACTATAGAATCAATAGAGTATGTCCATTTCGCATGATCATCAACATCTGGGATATAGTAGATCTGAATTCGTTTTCTGGCTGAATTATCAATAGATGAAATAATCATTTCTTTTCTTTCATCTGCAGTAAACGGATTTTTTTTTTCGTTGCTTTTATTTGAACTGCCAATTCCTATCCAAAGATTTTCCACTTGAGACAATGCAAATTTAATGGCGTCTAGATGACCAAGATGAAAAGGTTGAAAGCGTCCAATGTAAAGGCCGTTCATGCTTCAAATTTTGTTTAATTCTTTAAAAGATTATCATTCATTATATTACTAGAAAACCTGTAAAAATTATGGAATTAATAAAAATTGACGGTGCTTTTGGCGAAGGCGGAGGACAAATTGTTCGTAGTGCAGTAACACTTTCTTGTTTGACTCAAAAACCAGTAGAAATTGTAAACATTAGAAAAAACCGAAGAGTTCCGGGTCTTAGACCACAACATCTAACTGGGATTAAAATTCTTGCAAAGATCTGCAATGCAAAAGTGGAAGGGCTTTCAGTTGGTTCAACAACAATCAGATTTTTTCCTTCAAAAGTAACTGATGTGCAGTTAAAAGAAGACATAGGAACGGCGGGAAGCATTCCTTTGATTTTACAGATATTAATTCCAGCAATATCAATTTCAAAAAAGCGATTAAAAATGTCAATAACTGGTGGCACTGATGTTTTGTGGAGCCCCACAAGTGATTATACAAGATTTGTTTTAAGTGAAGCTTATGCTAGACTCGGCATTGGTTTTCACATGGATATTGAAAGACGTGGATATTATCCGCGTGGTGGTGGTATTGTTAATGTAGAGATATTTCCTCGTGAGAAGATTAGTCCTATTTCTCTTCTTAAAAGAACTAGTAAATCAGTTAAGCTTCATTGTACCTATTCAGGGATTTCATCACGTCTAGTTGAACAAGAAGTAAATGAAGTAAAGAACATCCTTACCAATGCTGGACTTGACTGCGATTATCAAATTAATGAAGAGTCTGCACGTGACAAGGGATGTTCTTTTTTAGTATACACCTATGACGAAAATTGTGTCATAGGCTCAGATATCATAAACGGGAAAGATATGAATGGGATGGGACAGTTTGTTATTAGATTTTTAGAATCAACCCTAGGCGTGGATCAATTCCTTTCTGATATGTTAGTGATTCCTATGTGTCTTACTGATGGCGAATCTGTTTTTAGAGTAAATCAAATTACAAAACATCTTGAAACCAACTTATTTGTGACAACCGAAATTTTAGGTTGCAAGTACGGCATAGGTAAGATTGAGAATGGTTTTGAGGTAAGGATAGTAGGTAATTCAAATGCCAGCGTCTAACATTGCTGCCATAAGCAATACTGCAATTGATATAAAGACAATAATCCTTCCTAAAGAGATTATTTTTGAGCGAAGTTTTTGAATTGATTCTTGCGACATCTCTTTTGCTTCAATTTTTTTCTCGACATCAAATCTTATCATTCTGATATGAATAGCAAATGCTACTATCAATGCTGCTACAAGTATTATTTTTATTGTAAGAATCATACCATAATTTGTTGAAAGAATTGTTTCTGGTTTATTCAATATGTACTGTGAATTATAGAGTCCTGTAGCAATCAGAATACCTAATGATGGAACAGCGATTTTGTTGAATTTTCTTCCCACTCGAATCATTATTCCAAGTCTTTCTTCTACAGATTCTGACATTGTTTTCAAAAGAGGAGCAAGAATAACTCCAATGAAGAGTGAGCCTCCAACCCAGATAGAGGCAGAAATTAGATGAGCCCATGTAATTAGCGCGTCTACAATTGGCATAGCCCGATCATCACATATTATGAATATTATCTGTTCGCATCTGAACTTCTATTAATTATACAGTACTTTATCTGAGACACTAGTAAATTAGCAGGTGAAACAGGCATACCAAAAGGATTAGTTGCTTTGGGAATTGTTTTAGTCGGAGCTTTTGTTGCAGTCAAAACACTGAGTTACATATCAAAAAAGATCTAAAATTATATCAAACTCAAATCGAGAAAATGTAATTCTTATATTTTTTCTCAGTTTGTAGATCGAGTCCATTAAATGTTAGAAATTATTTAGCATAGATGATACCACTCACATCTAGACTTTGGATTTACACTAAAGGAGTTGTTGATCATGACAAGGATCAGTATGGTGTCTATGAATTGTTAGATTCTAATGACATCCTCTACATTGGGCAAGGACTAGTTCACAGTCGTTTGATAGCACATTTTCCAGATGGTTCAGATCCTATTGTTGGAGCTACACAATACAGAATAGAATATACTGCAAGTAAGAAAGTGGCAGAACGACGAGAAAAAGAAGAACTAGATAAATACTACAGTCAAAATAGACGTTATCCTAAATTTAACCAACGTAGAGATATGATTCAACAATAATACCCGTATAATTAACAGAAGTTTATCTGAGAAGGTTTTTTAGTTATATGAAACCCGTTAGTTGTTGATTTGGTTAGTAGAGGAAGAATAGCTATAACTGCAGCATTTATTGGACTTGGTTTTGTAATGTTAGGCTTAGTTTACTACGCTAGTTTAGACAATCCACAACTTGAAATGGTACAGTTAGATCTAGTTAACGTCAAAATAGTAGAGACTAACAGTATAGATCGACGTACAACTCTTGAGCTTACTTTTCTGGTAACAAATCCAAGTGAAAAGACAATTACTATTTCTAACATTAGTTATGAATTATTTGCAAATGGCAAAGATGTTGGAAATGGTGAATATAGCACAGAAGATATTGCAATGCCGGGCAGAGCGGCAATTTATGCTGGTAAATCAGTTGAACTTTCCAGTAAGTTTAGTCTAGTATACACAGATCAAATTGCTAATGAATATTCAATTATTACAAATGGTGAACAAGCAAGTTATAGAGCCAGAGGCATAGTCAGTGTCGAATCAGCTTGGAGCATTGTAGAAAAACCATTTGAGACTACACTAGGTTAATTCAGACCCCAACTCGTCTTTTTTTGCGGTGTAATTTTTACAAATGGAGCTTCGTCTTCTTTCCATGGCATTTCTTTTACCCAATAGAATTTCTTGTAAAAGATTTCATGTAGTCGTTTGAATTCTTGCCCTCTCTCGATAAATTCTGCAATTCCCTGTATGACTACTGCTTTGTGTTTTGCCGTAAGATAAACATCTACAGTGATTGCAACACTCTTGTTTTTCTTTATGTTAGAATATTTTTTTGTATTATAGTCAGTTGCCATATAGAAATAACCATTTTCAAAATAATATGTAACAGGAGTTACATGTGGTATGTCTTTATGAGATGTAGCAATCCTACATGCCTCGTTGTTTTCTAAAAAATCTATTTCTTTTTGTGTGAATTCGACCATATTTTATCCACATTTTTGTGTGATAAAAACAAGTGGGCCGAGAGAGATTTGAACTCTCGACCACCTCCGTGTCAGGGAGGTATCCTACCAGGCTAGACCATCGGCCCAATAGAATACGACT